>FWWM01012532.1_pt1 | contig 14066 bp, 14 predicted proteins | sample 2228351 | NCBI WGS metagenome assembly FWWM01 (sample SAMEA103939774, study PRJEB20133) | metagenome | reverse complement strand
TGTGATCTGCACACAGACCTGATAGACTATACTCTCACTCAGGAACCAGCGTCTGTGGTCTTGCACAAGAGACTGGCAGGCAGGCGGATATTCCGATCAGGTGGCGGGACTGTCGATAGCGGTTGTCAGTCGAGACGTGTATGCCACCAATTATTGAGTATTCCAGTATAGTGCATAAGATCGTCGAGCCATTTTGAAAGGATTTCTATGAATCTTACAGGCGCAAAACTGGTTCTCATCGGTGGCGCCGGGCTTATCGGGTCACATACTGCCGATCTCTTGTTGAATGAAGATGTCAGAGAGATCGTGATTTACGATAACTTTATCCGTGGTCGCGCGGAAAACCTTGAGCATGCGCTGACAGACCCGCGTGTCAGGATTTTTGAAGCTGGCGGTGACATCCTGCACCAGGACATCCTTGAGTCTGCGCTTGAAGGCGCTGATGGCGTTTTCCACTTTGCTGCGCTGTGGCTCTTGCAGTGTCACGATTTTCCACGCAGCGCGTTTGAGGTGAATGTGCGTGGCACGTTCAATGTAATGGAAGCCTGTGTTAAGAAAGGCGTTAAGCGGCTGGTCTATTCTTCATCTGCGTCGGTCTACGGCGATGCGCTGTACGAGCCGATGGATGAGGATCATCCATTCAATAACAAAAATTTCTACGGTGCGACCAAGATTGCCGGCGAAGCGATGTTACGCGCTTTCCATCATCGTTACGGGCTAAACTATGTCGGGCTGCGTTACATGAACGTGTATGGCCCGCGCCAGGACTATCAGGGCGCGTATATTACCGTGATTATGAAAATGCTCGACGCCATTGATCGAGGTGAAAGCCCGACCATTCTGGGTGACGGCAGCGAGGCGTTTGACTTTGTGGCGGTGGAGGATTGCGCCAGAGCCAACATCTGCGCGATGAAGGCAGAGACGGTTGATCGATACTACAACGTCGGCACCGGTAAACGGACGTCGCTCAAAGAACTGGCCGAACTGTTGCTGGAACTCACCGGTTGCAACCTGCCTATCAGGTACGCGCCGCGCAGTCAGGCGACACTGGTGCGCAATCGGATTGGATGCCCAAAGAGGGCTGCGGCGGAGATTGGATTTACTGCGACTGTTGACTTACGCGAGGGGCTCAGGCGACTGATTGAGTGGCGTGCCAGCAACAAGGCAGAGGTGGCAGCCCGACGCAAAGCTGTCGGTCTGCCTGTATAGTGATGAGCCATGAATATTCCGATTGCTCGCACAAGTTTGACTGAACGAGAGATCGAGAGTGTGCTGGAACCGCTGCGTAGCGGCTGGCTCGTGCAAGGACCGAAAGTGCGCGAGTTTGAAGAGAAGTGGTCAGCATTTACCGGCGCGCGCCATTCGATCGCTGTTACATCCTGCACTACCGGTCTGTATCTCGCGCTGGCAGCGCTGGGTTTCGGTCCAGGAGACGAAGCGATTGTGCCGGCGTTTACCTGGATTGCGACTGCAAACGTGGTCGAGCATTTGGGGGGGAAAGTTGTATTTTGTGACATTGATTTGCGCACCTTCAATATTGATGTTGAGCAGATCGAACGTAATATCACACCACGCACAAGAGCCATTTTGCCGGTACACTTGTTCGGGTTGGCCGCCGACATGGCGCATATCATTGACATTGCCGAACGGCATAACCTGTGGATCGTCGAAGATGCCGCGTGTGGCTTCGGTACGCGCTATCACGGTCAGCATGTGGGCACATTTGGTCACGCTGGCTGCTTCAGTTTCCACCCACGAAAGGCCATTACGACCGGTGAAGGCGGCATGATTACCACGCAAAATGATGCGCTGGCAGAAAAACTCCGGCGACTGCGCGATCATGGCGCGGCAGTGAGCGACCTGCAGCGCCATCTGGGGGCGCGGCCGTATCTGCTGGCGGATCACCCGGATGCAGGGTACAATTTTCGCATGACCGACCTGCAGGCTGCACTCGGCGCAGCGCAGATGGATCGAGCGGCTGACATTGTTCGTGAGCGGCAACGCCTGGCAAAGCGATACGACGAAGCCTTCTCCAATCTGCCCTGGTTACGCCCACCTGCCTGTCCGCAAGGGTATGAGCACGGATACCAAAGTTATCCGTGCCTGTTTCAGCCCGAACCCATCGCTGCAGAGTCGATCCCGCGCATCAATCAGGCGCGTAATGCCTGGATGGACATCTTGCAGCAGGCTGGCATCTCGACCCGACCAGCCACCCATGCCGTGCATATGCTCACGTATTACCGTGAGAAATATCGGATCAAGCCAGAAGATTTTCCAAATGCATGGGCGGCGAATGACTGCAGTATCTCATTGCCGCTGTTTCATGGCATGACGGAGGCGGAACAGGACTACGTGATTGCAAATATTATCAATTATTCAGTATCAAGATATGGAAATAGTGCGTAGAAACCAGATTGTAGTAATCCCTGGTCTCAATTCTATTGTCTTTAGTTGCAAAAAAGAAACGATTGATTGAAGAGTTGACCAATGTTACTGCAATCATTCATGCCGAAGGACACATTCTTCCCTTCTTCTGAAGTCAGTGATCGGCGAAAATGGTTGCAAAAGTTCTTGTCTAATACCAGTTTCACTTTAATACTCTGCAGGCACGGTTCCGTCAAAGCGCATCAGAACGCCCTGCGCAATAATCTGCAATCCAAAATCTAAAATGGTATAAGATATGTGCGGTATCACAGGACTGATCAATCTAGATAACTCCCCCATCTCGCCAGTCATCCTGAAAAAGATGACCGATGCGATCGCTCACCGCGGACCCGACAGCGAGGGGCACTGGATTGAGGGAAATGTCGGGCTGGGGCAACGCCGCCTGGCGATCATTGACCTCTCACCAGCCGGTTATCAACCGATGATCAGCGCTAACCACCGCTATGTGTTCGTTTACAACGGTGAAATATACAATTACCGTGAACTTCGGGCTGAACTGGCAGCCGCAGGCTACTGGTTCCGCAGCCAGACCGATACCGAAGTGGCGCTCAACGCGCTGGCGCACTGGGGTCCTGACGCCCTGCTCAAGTTCAACGGCATGTTTGCGCTCGCTCTCTGGGATCGCAAAGAGCGGACCTTATTGCTGGCGCGGGATCGGTACGGGATCAAACCGCTCTATTACGCCCGGCAGGGAAACACCTTCGCCTTCGGCTCAGAGCAAAAGGCGATCCTGGCGCAGCCCGGCTTTCAGCGTCGGCTCAACAGACCTGCCCTGCTTGAATACTTTACCTTCCAGAACATCTTCACCAACCAGACCCTGCTGGAAGATGTTTACCTGTTACCAGCCGGACACTACGCCGTCGTCAGCGCAGAACAACCTGAACTGCAGCTGACGCGCTACTGGGACTATCGTTTCCGCGAGCCGGATCAACCGTCCGGCCGTGAGGAATATATCGAGGAACTCGATCGCCTGTTCCGTCAGGCTGTGAACCGGCAACTGGTGAGCGATGTCGAGATTGGCGCCTACCTCAGCGGCGGAATGGACTCTGGCTCGATCACAGCCATTGCAGCTCAGCAGTTGCCGCATCTGAAGAGTTTTACCTGTGGCTTCGATCTCAGTTCGGCTTCGGGACTGGAACTGAGTTTCGACGAGCGCGCCAAAGCTGAAGCGATGTCGGCGCGCTTTAAGACCGAACACTATGAAATGGTGTTGAAAGCCGGCGACATGGAGCGTTGCCTGCCCAGACTGGCCTGGCACCTCGAAGAGCCGCGCGTTGGACAGAGTTATCCAAACTTCTACGCTGCTCAGTTAGCCGGCAAGTTTGTCAAGGTCGTGCTTTCGGGTTGCGGTGGCGATGAACTGTTCGGCGGCTACCCCTGGCGCTACTATCGTGCAATCGGCGCGCAAAACTTCGAGCAGTTCATCGATCAGTACTATGTGTACTGGCAGCGCCTCATTCCCAACTCAGTCCTGGCTCGCGTCTTCGCCCCGATATGGAACGATGTCAAACACGTCTGGACACGCGACATTTTCCGCAACGTGTTTCTTTCGCACGACAATGCGCTCGAGCGACCGGAAGACTATATCAACCACTCACTGTACTTTGAGGCCAAGACCTTTTTGCATGGACTGTTTATCGTCGAAGACAAACTCTCGATGGCGCATGGGCTGGAAACGCGTGTGCCCTTCATGGACAATGACCTGGTCGAGTTTGCGATGCGTTGTCCAGTGACGCTGAAACTCAACAATTTGCACAATGTATTGCGAATAGATGAAAATGAACTGGCGAAAAAGCAGGAATTCTTTCGCCGAACGAACGATGGAAAGCAGATATTGCGCGAAATGATGGCACGCTACATTCCGCCAGAGATCGCGCATGCGGAGAAACAGGGGTTTTCAGCGCCGGACGCGAGCTGGTTCAAAGGTGAAAGCATTGAGTTTGTGCGCCGCACACTGCTCGAAGGGAAACCGCAAATCTACGACGTGCTTGATCGAGATGTCGTCACGAATCTGGTCAATGAGCATCTGAGAGGTGAGAGAAATCGTCGTCTGCTGATCTGGTCATTACTAAACGTTGAAATATGGATGGCTGCAAACCTATGAATCTGGTGTTCATCGGTGCTACCCGGTTCGGATTGCGTTGCCTCGAGCTGGTCTGCATGTTGCCGAATTGCAAAGTAACAGGGGTTGTTACTGCTCCCCAGAAATTCACTATATCCTACCGACCTGAAGGCGTAACCAACGTACTTTACGCAGATTTCGTAAGTTTTGCGCTCAATCATGGCTTACCCTACCAGGTTATAAGCCAAGGGATGAAAGACCCAGCGCTGCTCAGGGCTGTAAAGTCCTGGAAACCTGAGGCTTTTGTAGTTGTTGGTTGGTACCACATGATCCCAAAAGCCTGGCGCGAAATAGCACCGGCCTATGGACTACATGCTTCGCTTCTACCAAACTACAGCGGTGGCGCGCCCCTCGTATGGGCTATGATCAACGGTGAGTCTCGAACAGGCATAACCCTGTTTCAAATGGATGACGGTGTAGACACTGGCCCAATTATTGCACAAGATGAAGTGGCTATTCATGAACGTGATACGATTGCCACATTGTATGCGCGCGTCGAAGACGCAGGTCTTACCTTGCTCAAAGAGACGTTACCCCAGTTGGCGCTTGGATTGATAACGCCTCGACCTCAGCCAGACAGAGGAAGACGTGTCATGCCACAGCGCAGTCCCGAAGATGGTTTGATTGATTGGAAAAAGGATAGCCAGTTCATTGATCGATTCGTGAGGGCGCAAACAAGACCATATCCCGGAGCCTACACTGTGCTTACAGGTACAAAAGTAACTATCTGGACTGCGTACAATGTGGATTACACAATTCCTTCGTTTCCCGTTGGCAGCATTGTGCATGGGAGCAACGGGTGCCTTGTGCAGTGCGGCAGAGGCGCACTGCGTCTGGACGAAATAGAGATTGATGGTAAAGTCTTTGTCTCGGAAGAAATCTTGTCTAGACTTCCGCACGGCTCCAGATTTGATGGTTTTTAGAAGAGCTTTATCATGAGGGGTATTGTAATGGCACCAGGACGCACGATCAGCGCGATACTGCCAGAAGACAACACTACCTGGGAACATCGACTGTTCCTGACAATTGACATCGACTGGGCCCATGACGACGTCCTGGCAGATACGATTGACCTGATTGAACAGGCTGATATATGTTGCACATGGTTTGTGACCCATCATACACCTTTGCTTGAGCGGCTGCGAGCAAATCCGAAGTTTGAACTGGGAATTCATCCGAACTTCAACCGGCTGCTGGAGGGAGACTACAGGAACGGCGCCAGCGCCCGCGATGTTGTAGCGCGTCTGATGGAGATAGTCCCTGAAGCGCGCAGCGTCCGCAGCCATTCAATGATGCAAAGTTCCATTATTCTGGACATCTTTGCCGAGGCGGGACTGACCCACGATGTCAATCACTTTATTCCGACCATAGCGCAGATAACGACGAAGCCGTGGCGGCTCTGGAATGGAATGGTGCGTGTTCCTTATCACTGGGAGGATGATGTAACGTGTCTGTATTTGGAGCAGCAGATGACCGTGCCTGAGATTGGGGAGATAGTCGCGCAACATACATTTTGTGTATTCGACTTTCACCCGATCCATGTTTTTCTCAACACTGAGTCGCTCGATCGCTACGAACGCACCCGTCCGATTCACTATAATCCGAAAGAACTTATCAAATACCGGTATGAAGGTTATGGTACTCGTAACAGGCTGTATGCATTACTCGAACTTGCCGAGGCTTGAACATGAGAATCGCCATTATAGGCAGGACGGAAATACTTTACGATACAGCCATTAAGTTGAAACTGGCAGGACACGTTATCACTTGCATCCTCACAGCAAAAGAAGCGCCTGAATACACCCGCACAGCGTCGGATTTCAGAGCGCTTGCCGAGCAATGGCGCGTTCCATTTGCGCAGGGTGCACGCATCTCGGAGCATAATGACTTTCTGAAAGCCAGTGCGTCAGACATCGCCGTCAGCGTGAACTACCCTGGCATTGTGCCGCAGGACGTGATCGACGTCTTTCCGCTGGGTATCTTGAACGCTCATGGCGGCGATCTTCCGCGCTATCGCGGCAATGCCTGTCAGGCTTGGGCGATTCTCAATGGCGAGGAGCGTATCGGTCTGTGCATTCATAAAATGATCGGTGGCGAGCTTGACAGCGGTGATATCATCGCGCGCGACTACCTGCCAATTGATCTTAACACCAAAATTACGAGGGTATGGAACTGGATGGTAGAGCGTGCGCCTGCGCTTATACTGGAAGCCGTCGAGAATCTAGAGCGCGATCCGAACTATATCCTGGAGCGTCAATCTAAGAGTCCTGCCGATGCGCTGCGCTGCTACCCCAGGCAGCCGGAGGATGGGCGTATTGACTGGAACAGGTCAGCAGTCGAGGTGCTCCGATTGATCAATGCAAGCAACAAGCCCTATGCAGGCGCTTTTTGCGAGTTTGAGGGACAGCGTATAGTCATTTGGGACGCAGAACTCGTAGAGGATAGCGAGGTTTTCTGTGCAGTACCTGGACAAATCACCAGGGTCGCTGCAGACTACATAGAGGTGGCATGTGGCTCTGGAAAAATCAGGATCAAGAGGGTACAGTTCAGTGAAGAAGATGAGATACAGCCTTCCCAGATTATAAAATCCATACGCAAGAGGTTGAAATGATGATCAACAAAAGCATTACCTTAAATTGCTAGTTAGAGTTCGTGATCGCCCGAGCAGTGAGCGGTGCGACCATTTTCAACTCAAAGCCTCCATTCGTACACGCGTGGAGCCGTTAGAGATCTATCTTCTCGCACTGGCTGTTAACCGTCTCGATGGTATGGTGGAAAGCATGCCCAAATCATTGGAGCAGCAAATGATAACCGGCGATCAAATTATTGCAAAAGAAACTATCAAGTTTGTAATAAACACTATCCTTTCTCCTTTTTTTCTGGTTTTATTATCATTATGCGCCTTAATAGCACGATTTATACCCGGAAGAACAGGTAAAAAACCCCGCCTGGTTTGGGGATCAACTCCGATAATCAACTACTCATATTGGTCACGAGCTATGAAGAAAGCGGGATTTATATCGGAAACATTCACCACATCTTTCTATTCACAAATAAACAAAAGATCGGACTGGGACAAGATAACTACAGATGAATTCAAATATTTTCGACCACTTAGTGAATACATTGCCTTTCTTGTGTCTATATTCAGATATGACGTATTTTTTACATCTTTCGATGGTTTTTTTCTTGGAAACACGCCTATTCGATACTTTCAGGCACAAATACTAAAAATTGCAGGGAAAAAAGTTGTCGTTTTACCTTATGGTGCTGATAGTTACGTTTATAGGCGCATCAAATCCATCGCACTCCAGCATGGGTTAATGATTTCATACCCACTCGCATCGAGAAAGCAATATTCGATTGCCAGGAATGTCGATTACTGGGTAAAACATGCAGATGCGATTATTCCCGGATTTATGGCTCCAGATGGGTTTGGAAGATGGGAAGTACTAATACCCAGTCCACTTTTTCTTCCTCTCGATAAATGGCTTCCTTCAACTCGAAAGAATACAGCGAATGGTATTGATGGAGAGGTAGTAATAGGGCATGCACCAAATCATCGAGGTTTCAAAGGAACTGAGTTCGTCATAGACGCGGTCAAGAAGTTACAAGAAGAAGGTCTCAAAGTCAGACTAATTTTGCTAGAAAAGGTTCAAAATGATGAAGTACGTCGCATACTACGTGAAGATGTCGATATTCTCGTTGAACAACTCATTTTTACCGGACACGGACTTAATGGGTTAGAGGGAATGGCTTCAGGTCTGCCTACTATATCAAACCTCGAAGACCAGTCATATTTAGAACATTTGCGCCTTTGGTCTTACTTTGCCGAGTGTCCTTTGGTTTCTGCCTCACCCGAAACCTTGATAGACGTTCTACGAAAACTTGTAAAAAACCCCAAGCTACGCCACGAAATCGGGAAAGCAAGTCGATCCTATGTCGAGAAGTATCATGGAGAAGATTCTGCCGTTTTTTTGTTCTGTAACGTTATTGACTATATTTATGGCAAAAAAGATTCCTTAATCAATCTATATCACCCTCTCCTGGGAGAATATCCGAATCGATTACCAAAGATTCAGCATCCACTCGTTAACAATCGAATCATAGACTAGCAGGCAGCCATTTTACCCAGTCTTATCACGACCTCAGAAAAGGATAACGCTTCGACTTGACATTAGTCCAATAAAAATGTATGATTATCAAAAAGACAGCCGTTTGACATGAGCCACACACTACTCACGATGCGATTGTTCGACATCTCGCGTCATTCGAATAAACTCTAAGTAGCAAGGCAAACGATCCATGGTATTTCGTCAACTTGCAAAGGACTCGGCTATTTACGGAGGTGCAGATCTTTTCACCAAGGCCCTCTCCTTCTTCGCTTTTCCAATCATAGCAGCCTTTTTGTCTCCAAACGCCTTCGGCGTATTGGAGCTCATCCTAACGGTTACAGCCTTACTGGGCATGATAATGAACTGCGGACTTAATAACTCCGTGCAACGGTTTTATTGGGATAAGGACACTACTACTGAAATACAACCAGTCATCGTTACTTCTGGTTTATATGCACAGATAGCGTTTGGTTTTACCACAATGGCACTCGGTTTTGTGTCTATTCCGATCTTATTACCGTGGATACAGAGAAGTGAATGGCCTATCACATGGGTCGCGATGATTAGCGCTTTGGTTGTGATGGCTTTTTCGCAATGGTCTCAATACGCTCTTGATGTCGTGCGTCTGCATTTCGCGCCATGGAATTTCTTTTTCTTAGCAATGCTCTCACGCATCGCAACTACAGGCTTAGGTCTGGTGTCCGTGATAGTATTAGGGCTTGGCATTGATGGACTGCTTGCCGCTCAAGCCCTGGCAATGATGTTGACAATGCCATTAGCGCTCTGGATGATCCGCAAGGATTTACGTCTTGCCAGTTTCAACTGGGATTGGTTCAAAGAACTTGTTCGCTTTGGCTATCCTTTCATCTACGTGGGGCTGGCTTACTGGTTGTTTGGGTCTATGGATCGCTGGATGCTAGCCAGCATGACCTCGATAGAAGAGGTAGGAATCTATTCTGTAGCTTTTCGATTCGCCTCGGTCGTGCTATTTGTGTCGACAGCCTTTGGCCAGGCCTGGAGTCCCGCTGCGATCAAAATCCGGTCTGAATACCCTGATAGGTATCGCTTGATTTACGGTCAGGTGTTACTTGTTTTAGTTTTTGTAATGATCGCTATAGGTGGAGGTCTTGCCTTATTTTCAGGTGAAATAATCATACTCATCATGCCGATAGAGTACCTTCCCAGTGCATTACCTCTCGCCATACTGTGCTTCGGTATACTCATCCAGGCTACACAGCAAGTAACTGCGATAGGGATATCGATTGCAAAGAAAACTTATATCTTTGCGCGATTGGCCTGGTTAACAGCATCTATCAACTTTGTATGCAATTTACTTCTAATTCCTTACCTGGGCGCTGTTGGTGCAGCGTGCGCTACTTTACTTTCTTATCTTGTGCTTACATCTTCTTATCTCTACTACACACAAAAAGTACATCCCATAATAATAGAACAAAGAAAGCTATTTTTTCTTATAGCTTTGAGTCTTATTTTGTTCTTTTCTTCGATCGTTCTCACTGCCAGGGAACTTGATTGGTTTCATGTCATAATCAAAGCGATAATCTTATTGACAGGTCTGGGTATAGGATCGCAACTAATGCCTGTTCGTAGTATAAACAGAATCGAAGTGATGCCATGAGTGATACAGCAAACAGTTTTCGATACAAATGGGAAACGAATTCCAAGGCTTTCTTCGAAGAGACATTGCGTGAAGGATCAGAAATTCAGCGTTGGATTCTAGAGCGAAATGGCTTCGCAAATTGTGAAGAATTTGCCGCATACCTTGCTGACAAACGGCGCATTCTTGATGCCGGTTGTGGGAATGGTCGAGTTACTGCTCTACTTCGGCGGCTAGCCTCGCCTCTGGCTGAGATCGTTGGCATTGATCTGGTAGGGGCAGACATTGCGCGTGAAAACTTCAAACATGTCCAGGGTGTCCGATTTGAAACTTATGACATCCTCGGTGATTTGACGAGTCTTGGACAGTTCGATTTCATCTATTGCCAAGAAGTGTTGCACCATACAGCGAATCCGCTTTATGCTTTCCAGAATCTCTGCAGTCTACTTGCTCCCAAGGGTGAAATTGCAATCTACGTCTACAAGAAAAAAGCGCCAGTTCGTGAATTCGTAGATGACTATGTTAGACACATTATCTCATCGCTTCCTCACGACGAAGCAATGACACAGTGTGCTCAAATCACCGAGTTCGGTAGGAGCCTATCTGAGGCAGGTGTAAAGGTAAAGGTTCCTTCCGTTGATATCCTTGGAATTGAAGCAGGAGAATATGACATACAACGATTGATTTATATTTTTTCATGAAGTGCTTCTGGAATTCGAGTTTTACTTACGAAGAAAATGTGTTAATCAATTATGATTGGTATCACCCTCAGCTTGCGTCACGCCATACTGTTGAAGAGGTAGAGGAGTGGTTTGCGAAGACAGGATTAGATGTCGTGCATCGCTACGTTGATCACTATGGTATTACGATGCGAGGGAGACGCCGGAATTGTGTCTGACCTGTGCGCCGAACGGGGCGCTGGTCAGCTTCTGGCTCCTGCCGACGGCCGTTCACGGCCTGACGCCCGGCAGCGTGCTGGCCTTCCTGCTGCCTTCGCGCTGCCATCCGACGTGCGACGCATCGGCGACAAGTGGCCATGAGCACAACATCTTCTGATTCCCCGCAAGCGAGGGCAGGGGTTTCCTACCTGCTGTGAGAACATGCGTCCGCAGCACCAGAGTGATGGGATGGCCATGCGAACCTGCCGCCGCGCGATCGCGACCGTCACCAGCCAGGCCGAGGAGATCTGAACCTGCAGGCGTTCAACAGCAGGTCGATCCGGAGGAACAAAATGCGCTCGCGCGGCTGCCTGACAAAGCAGGCTGGATTCGAACCAGAGATCTGCAGATCCCACCGGGAGTCGTGCTCACGGTACTACCGCTGTATACACCGAGGCTGTGCTTAGCCGAGCCGGTGGTTTCTTTGCTGAGGGAAACAGCACTTAATGAGCGCTCTCCCGGCGCGGCAGCAGAGTGATAGCGGCTACTAAGAGCCTATCCGAAAAACCGCATCCTGAGTAGCGCGAAGCGCGTATCGAAGGGGCGGTTTTTCGACACCCTGTGTTATTCGGATAGGCTCTAAAGCAGTGTTGCTGCCCTCGGGCGCAATGCGATTATTTGGGGCGTAACGAGATTTGCGTAATGCCCTAGTGCGTGACTATCCATCTACATTTGTATGATTTAGTGGGGTAAGAATGACCACAATTTCAGGAAAACGCATCCTTGTCACTGGCGCCCATGGTTTGCTTGGACAGCAAGTTGTATCGAGACTGGCGGAGGTAAACACGGTTTGGGGACTGGTTCGCGCGATGCCAAGCGATCCTATTCCCGGTGTCCGATATATCGCGATTGACCTGTCATTTCCCTGGGATATCAGGATTCTACCGGAACACCTTGACGCAATAGTCCATCTGGCACAATCGCGCCATTTTCGCAACTTTCCTGAGCAGGCGCTTGAGATTTTTCAGGTCAATCTTGCTTCGACAGCACAGTTGCTTGATTTCGCATGGCGTATCAATGCCGAGCGATTTATTTACGCATCATCAGGTGGTATTTACCATCATTCAGAGCAGGAACTAGAGGAAGGCTTTGAACTTAGAAAGCCCGACACGCTGGGCTATTATCTCAGCACAAAACTGAGCTGCGAGGCGCTTGCATTAAGCTACGCCCACTTTATGACAATTATGAACCTCCGCTTTTTTTTCATCTATGGTCGACGCCAGAGTCGTTCTATGCTCATTCCGCGTCTGATCGACAACATCCGCTGCGGTCGTCCCATCAGTTTGCAGGGTGAGACCGGGCCTGCACTAAACCCAATTCATGTCGATGATGCGGCGTCCGCAGTCGTTGCAGCGTTGCAATGCCCTAACGGTGGGACGTATAACATCGCTGGTCCACAGGTATTGACATTGCGTGACTTGTGCAGGGAAATAGGACAAATACTTGGAGAACAGCCTTTATTCGAGTCTGTTCCTGGAAATCCACCTAATTTGGTGGGGGACATATCTAAGATGAAAACTTTTCTCCATGTTCCAACAGTGAGAGTAAGTGACGGTTTGAGAGACCTGATTTAACGAGGTGTGAAAATGGGCAACAATCAACAGTATTACTATAAAGTTTTGCATATCCCCACAACGGTCGGCGGAAATCCGCAAGGACTTAGTGCCGCATTGAATAAGCTAGGTGTATACAGTGAGTCTTGGACGCTCTCACAAAATTTCTTCGCTTATCCAGCCACAAAGGTTATCTGGAACGAACATGATAATCGTCCAACAAAAGAGGTAAAAAGAATCAAGGCTATTTTTGAGGCGGCGATTTATTTCGATATCATTCACCTCAATTTTGGAAACTGTCTAGCCAGTCCATTTCCTCTATTTAATCCAGTCGATCGCGCCTATAAAAGAAGATTGGTTCGTTTATTTGGCGGAATATACACCAATATTCTCGCTCTGCTTGAGATAAATCTGTATAGCAGAATGAGACGCCCAATATTCATTCATTACCAGGGTGATGATGCACGCCAGGGTGATGTCTCACTCAAAATTTTTGAACATTCGATTGCACAATATGTCGAAACAGGCTACTATACCCCTCAGTCTGACGCCCACAAGCGCTTCATGATAAAAATCATGAGCAGATATTGCCGGAGAGTATATGCTGTCAATCCAGATTTGCTCCACGTACTCGGAGAGAACGCCAGATTTATTCCATACTGTCACATCTGTCTTGAAGATTGGAAACCTGTCTATATTAGCACTGATACAACCCGTCCTCTTCGTATTGGACACGCCCCGTCTCATCGCAGAGTCAAGGGGACTGATATTATTCTCGCAACACTTGGTGAATTGAAGCAAGAGGGTTATCGCTTCGATCTTGTGCTTGTAGAGGGGCTATCACATGCTGAGGCACGCCTGAGATATGAGCACTGTGATGTACTGATAGATCAGATTCATGCAGGCTGGTATGGTGGACTTGCGGTAGAATTGATGGCGCTCGGTAAGCCAGTTATGGTGTACATTCGAGAAAAAGATTTACGGTTTATCCCAAAAGAGATGCGAGAAGATTTCCCATTTCTGCGAACAAGCGTCTCCACTTTGAAACAAGACCTGCGTAATTTGCTTTCAATGAATCGCGAACAATTGTATCAGATCGGCATTCAAAGCCGACGTTATGTTGAAAAGTGGCATGATCCTCTTCGTATTGCGTCAGAGATTAAGCAAGACTACGAACTTGCATTGCTTAGCAAAGGTCGTTGATCTCTGCGACCGGTTGCTGCGGCGGGTGTAGACGGCAGCGCTGCCGGTCACGCATCAGAACGCGCGGTCTGAACT
>FWWM01012530.1_pt1 | contig 14068 bp, 14 predicted proteins | sample 2228351 | NCBI WGS metagenome assembly FWWM01 (sample SAMEA103939774, study PRJEB20133) | metagenome | reverse complement strand
CAAAAAATTTCTATTAAAGACGACCATAGATTGTAGACGGTTATATTTAGCAGTAAATTTTTAATCTAAGCGAATATATGCCTCATAAGCCAGCCAAAATGAAGCCATGACAAAAAGTATAGACGAAACCAGTCCAAAACCTTTAATCACTTTATCTGTCAAAAAATGTTTGACTTTAACGGCAAGAAAAATTTTCAACAAATCTGTAAAAATCAAGGTCATAAATACCGAAAACATATACAGGAAAATTAGATTTTTTTTTCCGTTTGATATCTCCAATGAAACAGGCACCGATGCAAGCCAAAATCCCCAAACAGAAGGATTTAGAGCATTGACCATAATACCTTGCATCAACAAACCAGTAAATCCGGCAACTTTTATCGGCAAATTGAGTTTCAATTTACTTGTCTGATTTCTCAACAATTTTGTCACGCCAAACAACAAAAATATCAACGAAGCTAATGCATACATCCACCAAGTGTCGAAAAAATCAATACCTGACCGATAAACAATATAATAACAAACATTCCATACCACAAAATCGCTCATCCAAACACCGGAAGCAAAAAAAACTGCATTCTTCCAATGGCTTTCCAAAGCCAAATCAATCATACGAAAAAAAACAGGGCCAATTAAGAATGCAAGTATTATTCCCAATAATACTCCGGCAAAGACAGTTTCAAACATGGCCTTTTTTTCTGGATTCCACGAAGTTCAACCAATTCTGTAAACGTTCGCCTTTCATCACCCGTGGAAATTTATTTTGAGCTCCAAACTTTCCGATGCTTTTCATCCAATCATAAAACCACGATAAAGGCAAAACATCAACCTCCAATTCTTTCAATGCGGCTTTTCGCTCCGTTGCATAATCGTCATTAAGAGTTTTGAGATGCTTATCGATAGTTTGAATAATCAATTGTTTATCAGGGTAATTGTTTTCACGAATACCCAAAAACCAATGATGTTTGAAAAATGCACCTATGGAAGAGGCATAAACCGTATATTCGTTGATGGTTATTCCCAACTCCCGGCTTGTACGTTGCACTGCTTCATTCATGTTATCCACAGACAAATGTTCACCACAGATACTTAAAAACATTTTGGTTCTACCGGTAATTTTCATCCATCCTTTTTGCAAATCAATTAGGCGGACAGTGTCTCCGATTAAATAACGCCAAGCCCCGGCACATGTACTGATCACCAAAGCATAGTCAACACCTGTTTGTACCTGGCTTATGTTCAAAGCCACAGCATTTGATTTTACATTGCCATCTTCGTCAAAATTGTCTTCGTTGAATGGTATGAATTCAAAGTAAATTCCGTTATCCCACACAAATTTCATATGGTCTTCCCCGGCTTCCTGGTATGCAAAAAACCCCTCTGAAGCCAAATATGTTTCAAGATAAATTAATGGATAAGCAAAATATTTTTCGAAAGATTGACGGTAAGGTTCGAAACTAACCCCACCATGAAGAAAAATCTTCAAATTAGGCCATATTTCATGAATATTTTTGACTTTGTAATATTCCAACATTCTGTCAAACAGCAATTGATACCATGAAGGCACTCCTGCCATAACCGCAATGTCCCATTGATTGGCTTTAGCCGTGATTTTATCGAGTTTTTCATTCCAATCCCTTATTTTGGCTATTTCATGACCCGGTTTATAAAACATATGCACCCACAATGGCAAAGTTTTAATTAAAATACCGCTCAAATCCCCTTCATAATGACTGCCAACTTTATTTAAATCGATCGATCCCCCCAACATCATCACACTTTTATCGTAAAATTTTGGTGGAAGCTCGACATTTCTAAGAGAGAGCGATTGCCGCAAACTAGTTTTTCGAATAGCTTTCAACATCTCGCGGGTTACAGGCACTCTTTTACTTGCAGATTCTGAAGTGCCCGAAGTCAACGCAAAATATTTCACCTTGCCCGGCCACGCTATGTCGGTCATATCTTGTAAGGAATATTTCCAATAATTCTCATAGATATCTGAATAACCGAAAAGTGGCAATCTCCGGGAATAGGTTTGACATATATTTTTATCTTTGACAATTTCTTGAAAATGAAAATCCTTGCCGATTTTGGTATTAGCCGCCTGTGTCAGTAATTTTCTTAAAACCTTATATTGTTTTTTAAAAGGTGAAATGTCGCGTTTCCGCAATACGGTTTTTACCCTTTTTTGTCTTATTTTGTTAATCTCTTGAAGAACATTTCCTATAAAAGCCATAATTCTATCTAGTGATTTTTTTTAACTTAAAATCTTGACTGGTAAATTTAGGATTTATTTTTAATTGTGTATATTCATATACTTCAAACAATCCAACTTCGTCCCATATTTTAACATATACCGGCAAGAAATACTTTTGTTCAATCCACAATTCTATTTTTTGTGCATAAGCATTTGGTATATTCAATACTATACCTTTTTTCACAACGTCATAATCATTTATTTTTCCTTTATTTAGCTCTAACAATTTATAAGCACTCACATTCATTCTTTGAGCTATTTGATCCAACGTTTCTTCTTTATTCACAACAAATTTCACTATGGCATAATTCGCTTCGACCGTCAATACATAATGAGGCATTCCATTTTTTGATTTTGTTTCCAATGAAACAACTTTTGCATTTTGTTTGGAAACATACCGATAAAACACTTCGGCAAAAACATCAAACCCCAAATCAAAAATTGTATGATGGTTGTTTTTTCTAATTAAATTTCCAAATGGATCAAGATACACAGGAAAGTATGGCGGGCCAACCGGGTCATATACCACTTGATTTTTATTTTGATTTTCCACAAACAACACCTGATCTCCTTCATTGGGTTTGATCATATAAATGTAACAAGCATATGGCTTTTTCTGCCACTTAGTCAATTGTTCTCCCATCAAATAGGCCTTATTGATTCGTTCAATGTTCTTCAACTTATATTCCAAAGAATAAATTGTATCGACCGAACGAAGCATTTTGGATATGACTTCTTCTGCCAAAATCTCTTCTTTTGAATCAAAAGAAAAGAACACCGGAAAAATAATCAAGCACAAAAGAAAATACTTTAAGTAAATTTTCTTCATTGAGAATTCCTTAAACGTTGAATTTATAAAATTAAAAGTTTTGCGGCAATTTTAAAGTTTATTTTCAAATAATGCATTGAATTAAGTATATTAAGTTGGTCAAGAAATGATTTAATTTTAATACGACATCTGTGTTATCTGAAAAAATATAAACTTCTTACATTTGTCATGTAATCCAATGATGCTAATTTAAATACTAAATAAAAATACGATGCCATTTCGACATTTTATTTTCATCTTCTTCTGTATTATTTACGTTGACATATTGCATTCTCAACAAGATTGCCATGATGCAATTTTGGTTAAAAACGACACTTTATTGTCATTTACTTCTGTCATCGGTTATGGTAAAATAAAAGAAATAAAAGGCAAACCACTTGGCGACAGCATTTATTTTCCCAACGAAGAGGCCTCGTTATGGTTTAAAATCTCCCCTCAAAAAGAAGGCATACTCAGATTTTACATAACACCGCAGTATATAAACGACGATTGGGATTTCATCTTATTTTATTCTAGAAACGGGAAATGTGAAAATTTAATTCCGGTGCGTTCAAACATATCAGGAAAAATTAAAGGGAAAATTCACATTACCGGACTTGATTCCAATGCAAAGCATCTTTTCATTCCTTCAGGGCCTAATCCCAATTTCTCTGCTCCGATTCATGTTTCCCCATCTCAAACATATTTTTTAGTTATTAATAATTATTCGAAAAGTGGATACGGATGCAGAATTCAATTCAACTTTGATTATCAAAACCAAACCAAACTTGAAGATCCTTTTGTTGCAGTGGCCGACACACAAATAAACATGAATAATGAACCCCGATTTATTCGTATTCAGACCTTTGACAAAAAAAACAGAAAAAAATTACCTGCTTTAATCACAATACAAAGTCCAAAAGAAAAGCTCAATCAAATCACAAGTGATCTTGACTTTAGTGTCGATGAAGAAAATCTTCCGGTAAGAATATTTATCTTTGTCGAAGGTTATATGCCATATTACCATATTTCGGAAAAACCGGAAAATCTTAAAATATACCTTGACCCCATAGAACCCGGTGCAAAGCTGTCAATTGAACATATAGAATTTTATGGTAATTCCGCAAAATACAAAGAAGATTCCAAAGAATACCTCGAGATGATTGCAAGTTGGATGTCACAAAATCCGGATGTAAAGATTCTTATAGAAGGTCATGTCAATGGTCCAGACTCGAAAAACACAAAAGATTACCGGAAATTGTCAAAAGAAAGAGCAGAATCTGTTAAAAATTACCTCATTGAAAAAAATATTGACGAGAGCAGGATAAAAACGGTCGGACTGGGCAATACCCGCATGATATACCCTAATCCGCGAAACGAGCTTCAAAGCAGGGCTAACAGAAGAGTGGAAATAAAAGTAATAAAATAAATATGCAAAACACAAATCATCATTTCACCATCAGAGTTTATGGTATCATTATCAATGATCAAAATGAAATTTTATTAGAAAAAGCTGCATATAAAGACATTGAATTTGTGAAGTTTCCCGGAGGAGGATTGCAGTGGGGCGAAGGCACAATAGATGCTTTGAGAAGAGAGTTGAAAGAAGAACTCAATGCCGAAATCGCAGACATCCGGCATCTCTATACCACCGATTTTTTTCAAATATCGGCTTTTGATCCCAAAGTTCAGGTGATATCCATTTATTATCTTGCGCAAATGACCAATCAAGACATATTTAATCAATTACCTAAATCCATTCCCTTCGATGTTACGAATCAGCCCGTTTTTTTTAAATATCCTCTCAAAAATTTGACTCCTGCCACTGTAACCTTTCCGATAGATAAGTTTGTAGTAGAAAATTTTATACTCCGTTTAAAATAGTGTTAAACCATCTGTAAAAAATTTGTGTGAAATAATTCTTTCGCCGAAAAAGTTTATTAAATGAAAAAACACTTGTTAACCATTTTGTCTATGGCCACAATAATGCAAGCGGCAAATGCTCAAAAAACTAAAATAGAGTTTACCGAATTTCAATTGAAAAACGGCTTAAGGGTTATCCTGCATGAAGATCACAGTACCCCCATTGTAGCCGTTGGGGTGATGTATCATGTCGGATCTAAAAATGAGAAACCAAACCGCACAGGTTTTGCGCATTTTTTTGAACATTTGATGTTTGAAGGATCCGAAAACATAGGGCGTGGCGAAATTTCCAAATATATTGAATCTGCCGGAGGACGATTGAATGCTTATACCTCACAAGATAAAACCTATTATCATGAATTGCTGCCTTCCAATCAATTGGAATTGGCCTTGTGGATTGAATCAGAAAGAATGCTTCACGCAAAAATTGATACCAAAGGAATAGAAACCCAGCGGGAAGTAGTTAAAGAAGAAAAACGTCAGCGCTACGATAATCAACCATATGGAACAGCAATGCAGGAAATTTTCAAACGCGCCTATAAAGTGCATCCATACCGTTGGATACCCATCGGGTCGATGGAAGATCTGAATGCCGCTTCGGAAGAGGACTTTAAAGATTTCTACAAAAACTATTATATTCCTAACAATGCTGTTTTGGTGATAGCCGGAGACATTAACATTCAAGAAACAAAAAAACTTATAGAAAAATATTTTGGCGACATTCCCAAAGGCAAGGATGTGGTCAGACCTCCACAAAACGAACCTCAGCAAACCCAAGAAATACGGGATACTATTTTTGACAAAAATATTCAGTTGCCTGCCGTCATCATGGGCTATCATATACCGGCCATAGGCACTCCCGATTATTATGCAGTTTCCATGCTTTCAAAAATACTTGCAGACGGCGAAAGTTCCCGTCTGGTCAAACGTCTTGTCAATGACGAACAAAAAGCTCTTTATGCCGGCAGCTTCCCTTTTCCGCTTGAGCATCCGGGTTTGAACATTATTTTTGCCGTTGCATCCATGGAATCGGCCCCTGAAGAATTGGAAAAAATTATCAACGACGAAATCAAAAAATTGCAAAATGAACTGATTAGCGATGAAGAATTGTTGAAATTGAAAAACAAAATAGAAGCCGATTTTGTTTCAAAAATTTCCTCAATGGAAGGCATCGCCGAAAAACTGGCCGACTATAAAGTAATCTACGGTGATGCCAATCTGATCAATACTGAAATAGATCGCTATCTAAAAGTAACAAAAGAAGACATTCGAAATGCCGCAAAAAAATACTTCACTCCTCAAAACCGGGTTGTGCTATATTATTTACCCGACAATACGAATGAAAACAAACAATAACCATTGAATTGATAAATAATGACAATATCCATGAAAACTTTAAATTTGTTAATAACCGGATTAATACTTTTCAGCCCTATGTTGAATGCACAAAAAATAGACAGAACCAAACCGCCTAAACCGGGCCCTGCTCCAAAAATTAATTTTGGCAAATCACAAAAATTTACATTGGACAATGGTCTAAAAGTTATCGTTGTTGAAAATCATAAAATACCCATTGTCAGTATTCAACTCTTTGTAGATTATGACCCGGTGCTTGAAAAAGAAAAAGCCGGATTGTCTGATGTTTTCGGACAAATGTTGGCCACAGGTTCAAAAGAAATTCCTAAAGAAGAATTGGACAAAACCATCGATTTATACGGTGCAAGATTTATTACCACCGAGAAAGGTTTCTACCTCTATGCTTTATCAAAATATATAGATCCGTTAATGAACACAATAAGCCGCAGTGTTTTAAACCCGGCTTTTGACAAAAGCGAATTTGAAAAGGTAATTAACAAAACCCTGTCTTCGTTGGAAGCCGAAAAAAAGAATCCTTCATTTATGGCCAACAATGCCACGGCTGCAGTTATGTATGGTAAAAACCATCCGTACGGTGAAGTGCCAACAGAAGAAACCATCAAAAATATCACTCCGGATGATTGTAAAAAGTTTTTCGAAACATATTTTAAACCAAATTTCGCCTATCTTATCATCACCGGCGACTTATCTTTGGAGGATGCAAAACATATTGCCTACTCTTTTTTCAATGAATGGCAAGCCGGTGACCCTCCAAGAGTCGAGTATCCCGAAGTGAAATTACCCGGACAACAAGAATTCGTATTGGTTGACAAGAAAGGTGCTGTTCAATCGCAAATAAATGTTGCGCACCCTGTGAAGATTACACCAAGAGATCCCGATTATGTGCATGCCCAATTGATGAACGGTATTTTGGGAAACGCAGGTTTTCAAGCACGATTGATGCAAAACATCAGAGAAGACAAAGGATACACCTATGGAGCATATTCAACCTTAAGTCCGGACAAACTCATCGGTGAATTTAAAGCATTTGCCAGTGTCAGGACAGAAGTTACAGACAGTGCAATCGTGGAGTTTATAAAAGAAATCAAACGGATGACAACCGAAAAAGTGAGTGATGAAGAACTAGAAAACGTAAAACGATACTACTCAGGAAATTTTGCTTTAAATCTCGAGAAACCCGAAACCATAGCCCGGTTTGCATTGAACATTGAAAGATATGGTCTTCCGGAAGATTATTATGAAACTTATCTGCAAAAAGTAGAACGAACTTCTTCGGATGAAATTTTATCGGCTGCCAAAAAATATCTGAAACCTGATAATCTATACGTGGTTGTAGCCGGAAACAAATCTGCCATTGAAGACAAACTAAAGCAACTTGCCCCTGACCACAAGTTACGTTATTTCGATGCTTTTGGAAATGAAATTAAAGACACTCCCAAAATACCCGAAGGTATAACAGCCGAGGTGGTCATCAGAAATTATATCGATGCCATTGGCGGCGAAAAGAAATTGAAAAAGGTAAAAACTTTGAAAACAGTAATGAATTCTAAGATCCGGGGGGCAGATTTGCAAATTACCGTCGCTCAGGCAAAACCCGGGAAATTTGCCACAATCGTCAATGTCAACGGAATGGTGATGCAAAAAATCACTTACGACGGAAAAACCGGAAAAACCAGCGGCATGCAAGGAAATAAAGAATTGACCGGTGATGAATTGAAAGAGATAAAAGAAAAAGCACAAATTTTTTCCGTGATCAATTACCTTTCAGGGGATTATAAATTGAAATTGACCGGCATAGAAAAAGTAAACGACAGAAATGCATATGTGGTTGAAATTACATCTCCCGATGGCAAAACTTCTACAGAATATTATGACACCGAAAACTTTCTCAGGTTAAGGAGCATAACAACCACCAAAAATCCTCAAGCCGGTGAACTTACCTCTATCAATGACTACAGTGATTACCGCGAAGTCGATGGCATTAAATTCCCCTTTAAAATCGTTCAAGACCTTGGCATTCAAAAGCTGAATATGGAGGTAACATCCATTGAGGTCAACAAAAAATTACCTTCAGATATTTTTCAATAAACATAATTTTTAATCCAAATAAAAACCCGGAAATTCCGGGTTTTTTTATTTTCTTTGGCAAGATGCTAAACCTCTCCCACATAAAAAAAATCTGGCCTGAAGTTTCCTTGGGGCTTGTTTTTTTCTCCATGCCATTACAAGGCATGCTTTATAGCATATGTGTAGCTCAATTTGTATTGACTGCCATTATATTGTTCCATAAAAATTTCCATTCCGAAAGAATACCGTTTTGGATGATTATGTTTTTTCTTTTTTACCTGCTTTATCCTATCAGAAATATATGGTCAAACGGAGTTTTAGGATTTGATACCGAACAAAAACTGTCTATGCTTTTGCTGCCTGCAGCATTATTTTTACTGCCGGATAAATCAATGGATTTTAAACTGACCGCTAAATTTTATACTGTAGGAATTTTTTTATTGTCGGGCATTTTGGCAAAAAATATTATCCAATTTTACATGCAGCATCAGACCATACCATTTTACGACCAATTAAAATCACCTGTTCATACATCTTACCTGGCCATGTATTTTGCCTATTGGTTTGCGTGGGTGTTTTACAGTTCAAAATTACACTCATTAAAAAACATTTTATTTCTCTTACTTTCAGGACTGACGGCTATGTTTGTTATTTTATTGACTGCCTCACGTGCGGGCATGATTAATATTCTCATTCTAACTTTGTTAATATTTTGGACCCTAAAAATAAATTTTTGGAAAAAAATTGTTTCAATCATAACGTTCTTCTCTGTTTTATCCATTATCGGTTTGTATTTTTATCAAAAAGATGAGCCATTCAGGCAACGGATTCTTGACGCCAAAAATGCCATAACAAGTCCCGATTATTGCAGCACATCATCAGGGAAACGATTTTGCATTTGGGAAACAGCCATTGAAATAATTAAGAAGAATCCGTTCGGTGTAGGTCCTGAAAATATTCACAGAGTGATGAATAAGGTCTTTGAAGAAAAAAAATACACTTGGGCAGCCCAAGCAAATCTCAATGCACACAATCAATATCTTCAAATTTTGCTGGCACATGGCTATCTTGGTTTGTTGTTTTTTTTAGTTATTCTTTATTTTGGTTTTTATCAGGCCATCAAATATCAATTGAATTTATTTACCTTTGCCTTGACTTTATTGGTAATAAATTTTATTTTTGAATCAATGTTGGAAACACAAGCAGGAATTTCGTTTTTTACGCTTATTTTTAGCACTTTTATGTTTTCAAAAAAATTTAAAAACTTATGATTCAACGTATTCAAACCTTATTTTGGATTTTGTCCTTTGTATTTCTTTTACTTTTATTCCCTTTTTCACTGGCCACATTTAAGTCGATGAACGGGGAATTTATATTGTATTTAAATGAATTGACCACAGCCAAAGGGGAAACAATTGACGGTTTTTCTCCCTCTTACATACCGGCCATATTCATAGGGACTCTATTGTTTCTGGATTTCATTTGTATCTTTTTGTTTAAAAACCGTAGAATGCAAATCCGTTTAAGCAGTTTGTCCATTTTGCTGCATATCATTTTTATTATTTATTTATTTTACTACATTGACGGGGTTCCTGTCCGGTTAAATCCACCTATGGAAGGATACACCATACATTTCTCTTATTCTTTGTTATTTATATTAGTCTCAATGGTAATGAATGTAATGGCCGCCAATTTTGTCAAAAAGGATGAGGACCTGATTCGATCGGCCGACAGAATTCGATAAATGTTTGTCTTAGCTAAATTTTAACGAATTGAATTATTTGTCTTGATGGCATATTCATCATGCAGCATTTTGCAAAAGTGAAAAAGCGGCGATCAATGCTGTCCATCCTACCACCGATGCAATCATGCCTGTAATAAAAGATTTATCTCCTTTATAAAAACGCGCAGCTATAAAATTTCCCAAAGGTATAGACAACACCACAGGGGTCAACAAGATGATACCTGCTTTGCCATATTTCTGCATAATGTTGATTATTCTTCGTGCTCTTTTGATATTGATATTTTTACGGGGGAACCATTTATCCCACAAAGCAAAAAATTCTCGCCCCAAATAAAAAAAGAAAAAAGTGCCGGCAATACCCCCGGAAGAACAAACCAAGAGAATCTCCCAATAAGAAAATTTCCTCGCCAAAGCCGAGATGATTCCAAGCATTAATTTAACCGCGCTTAGAAGAAAAACAATGGTTATCTCCCACCAATTTACATCCATTGCAAATTATTTTTCTCCATAAGCAAGGTCGCCTGCATCACCAAGACCGGGCACAATGTATGCTTGCGCTGTAAGTTCATCATCCAAATCACCCAACCAAATATGTGTGTTATCCGGTAAGTGCTTAAAAGCATACTCGACTCCATCCACACTACCTATCACCGAAGCCAGATGCACTTGTCGGGGCTTTCCTTTTTCAAGTAGTGCATTGTATGCCACTACCATCGAACTTCCGGTAGCAAGCATAGGGTCAGACAAAATAACCACCCTGTCGTCGATAGGTGGCGATGCAAGATACTCCAATTCAATATCAAATGTTCCGTCTTTATGATGTTTACGGTATGCAGAGATAAAAGCACAATCAGATTTATCAAAAAAATCAAGCAGCCCTTCGTGCAAAGCCAAGCCGGCCCTAAGAATCGTCACCAATACCGGATATTCCTTCAAACGGCTTGTTTCTTTTACTCCCAACGGTGTCTCTACTGAATGAGGCACATAATCTAACCTTTGACTAATCTCATAAGCCAATATGCGGCCGATTTTTTTTAGATTATCTCTGAATTTTTTACGGTCTTTTTGAATCTTTTTATCGCGTATTTCTATCATGGTATCTTTCAGGATACTGTTTTGATTGGCCAATACATGCAAATTTCTCATTTGGTTAGTTTTATTATTTCTTCAAACAATCGTCTGTTTTCCAAAAATAATTTCCTTTTGCTCAAGGATTCATTATGAAAAACTACCACAAAATTACCCGAAGTTTTTTTGACAGCGTTAATCAAACCAATAGTTTCTTGTATTTTTTCTTCAAAATTCATTTTGGAATGGTAAATATATGCCGTATCCATCCAACAAAAGGGATAAAAAACATAATCGGTCATTTTTTCAGTGTTAAAATCATAAAATCTAATAGGAAAAGTTGTAGAGGCCCTGAAACCCTGTATGGTGGAATATCCCATGGAATAATCTTTTCGCAAACCTGCTTCGATATTTCTATAGACCGATTGAGGCAAAGTAAACTTTAAAAAATGCTGTCGAAATTCATCCACCTCTTCTTGTAATATTTCATCAAGAATTCTTTTTTCTTTCAACAATTGATTAAAATCCGACGAACTTTTCCAGGACGGATGCAATCCAACATCAAACATGCTTTGAAGTTTCTTAATTTTCTTGATAATTTCAGGATGCTCCGGATTATTTGACCTGTCATACGGGGGATGGTGGCCTCCCAAATGCAAAAACAATTTCGGTTTATTTATGAAATTTTTCTCAACAATTTGATGCAATTCGTCAAATACATCATATGGATCGGCCGACATGCCAAAAAATTGCTTTACCCTGATCATGGCATCGCCTTCTTTCAGGCCATTTACAACCGAAAGAATACGGGAAATCATAGGCCGTGCCTTATATGCCCAAAAACAATCTACATCTACTGTCAAAAGGAAATTAAATTTCAATGACTTTTGTTTAAGCCCCTTTTTTTGCAAACTCATTCTCAAAATATACAACCATTCATCTACCAAAGGATGCTTGATGAATCTTTTTTTGTATGCAAGCGATTCTTGTGGAATGAATCGCCCCCATTGGTCATGTGAAGCTTCGTTATATTCTTCAATTCGGCTTATGCAATAAAAAATTGCAGAAAACAAATCAAATCCGCATTCGGAAGCATTTGGATACAATCCTGTGACCTTTTGCTCCTGCCAAATCACCGTACGCACTTCCGGGGGGCTTGTAATGACACCCTTTTCGAATAGTAACCCGGAAGGTTGGATATTCAACACCTCATTTTTAGACAATTTACGACTGGAATAATTAATAACGTATATGTCATCTTTCTCAAGAACAGATGGGTTATCTGTAATTTCAACCTTCAGAGCTAATGCCCTTGAAAGGAAATCGGCCACATACACCAACCGTTCGGTCACGATTGGAGAATAAATGTATAATTTGTCAGATAAATCCTTGCTCATTCAAACTGATGTAATCACTGCCTGCAATGATCAAATGATCCAAAAGTTTTATATCGAGATATTCCAGGGCCTGTTTTAGTTTATTGGTAAGGTTTATGTCTTCCTTGCTAGGTTGTAGGTTTCCTGAAGGATGGTTATGAGCCACGGCCACTTTCAAAGCATTGCATTCCAGGGCTTTCTTTACAATCTCTTTAACATCTACCACGGTTGCCGTTTGACTGCCCTCACTTATCAATTCACATTTAATTTTTTTGTTGGCATTATTGAGATACATCACCACAAAACGTTCTTTGTTGCGATCAAGAAAATACTCTTCAAACTCGGCAAACAACAAATGTTTATCGGTTATCGAACGGCGTTTGAGAGCCGATTTTGTTTCTTCCACCTTTTTGCGTCGGGCAATCTCCAAAGTGGCAGATATCGATACGGCTTTAGCCGCACCAATACCCTCATGCTTCATCAACTCTTGCACCGACAATTCTCCCAATTTGGTCCAGGATTGATCGTATCGCATCCAAAGATTACGGGCTAAATCAAGTGCACTTTTTTTGGTAGTACCGGTATTGATGATAATAGCCAACAACTCAACATCTGTCAAAGCTTGAGCACCTTTTTCCATTAATTTTTCTCTTGGTCGTTCTTCAGGGATGAGATTTTTTATTTTATTACCGGATGAACTGTCCATAAAGATTTTTTGTAAAAATAAAAAATAAATGAATTTTTATGCTAAAATTTCTAACCCAAGAATATAAAACAGTTGTTATTGGTGGAATAATTATCTATCTTTTGTCATTCTATAATGATATCAGTACAGTTTTACTATTAAGTTCAATACGGTAATCTGATTGCATTTTATGAATTGATGATATTTTCTTTAACGGCATAGATTACGATGCCGGCAGTATTTTTAATACCTAATTTTTGCATTATGTTTTTGCGGTGTGTATGAACCGTATGGGGGCTTAAACAGAGCTTATCGGCAATTTCTTTATTGGTCAAACCTTGTGCAATAAGACGAATTATCTCTATCTCCCTTGATGACAATGTGATTCCTTCGCAATCCTCAAGTTTGTCGCTTTTGTTGAAATGATCTAATAACCTGATGACATTTCCACAATAAAACTTTTTGTTATCTAACACACTATCGATCGATTCATGTATCTCTTCTTTGCTGCAACATTTCAATAAGTGAGCATCTACGCCGCTGTTCAATGCATTCATCAAAATGTTGGCAGGTAATTCTTCGGTGATGGCAATAACTTTTATTTGCGAATTATTTTCCAATAAAGTTTTAATCCATTGAAGGCCCTTGTCTAACCGTGAATAATCAATAAAGACCAAAGCTTGTTGTCCCGAAGCTGCCAATGCCTGCATAAAAGTTTCATCCGGATGAGCAATAATGTTGACTCCTTTTATGGATGGATGAT
>FWWM01012527.1_pt1 | contig 14073 bp, 9 predicted proteins | sample 2228351 | NCBI WGS metagenome assembly FWWM01 (sample SAMEA103939774, study PRJEB20133) | metagenome | reverse complement strand
CGCCGTCGAACTTTTTGAAAAGCTCGAGTCCCGTTACCCCTTTGGTCGCCTGGCGCAGCAAGCGCAAATCGAGATCGCTTATGGGTACTACAAGCAAGGCGAACCTGAGCTGGCGCTGGCGGCGATCGAACGCTTCATTCGCCTGCACCCCGATCATGCCAACTTGGATTACGTGTATTACCTCAAGGGCTTGATCCTTTTCCAGGAAGACCGCGGGCTGCTCGCGTCGCTGGGCAACCAAGACTGGAGCGACCGCGACCCGAAAGCCGCGCGCGAAGCGCTGGAGACGTTTCTCGAACTTCTGCGGCGATTCCCCGAAAGCAAGTACGCCGAGGATGCGCGGGCGCGGGCCATTTACTTGAAGAACTCGCTGGCGCGGCATGAACTGGCGGTGGCGCAGTATTATTTCAAACGCGGCGCGTACGTGGCGACGGTCAACCGCGCCAAGCGCGTTGTTGAAGATTTTGCCGATACCCCGGCGGTGGAGGACGCGCTGTGGCTGTTGGTGCAAGCTTACGACCGCATGGGATTGCCCGAGCGCAAAGCCGATGCCGAACGGGTGCTGAAGCACAATTTTCCGGAATCGGACTACCTGCGCTATGGGCAGAAGGGCAAACCCGGGAAACCCTGGTGGCAGTTTTGGTGATCCAAAGGTTGAGGTCATCCCCTGGTTTGTATTTGTATTGACCGGGAAATACCTCAGCCCGTGATTGCCAAATCTGCGGTCATGTGCAAATGTCGGGTGTTAGCCAGTGGGTGGAACAATAAAAAAACCGGCTGACACCGGTTTGGGTTGGCGCGCCCGGAAGGATTCGAACCTCCGACCACCTGGTTCGTAGCCAGGTACTCTATCCAACTGAGCTACGGGCGCGCTGTGCGTTGCGTGTTGCAAGACTTGAATTATATCGCAACTTGCGAGGAGGTCAACACCCTGCACTGGCCCAGCACTCATGACTCGCGAAGTGGCTGCCGATACGAAGATGCAAGGGTAGTTCGCATCCCTCCGACCGGCTTACAACGAACGTCTTGACAAAGAGGGAATGTCTCCAACCACCCGTTGACGTAGCACGATTTTACGGCACAATACCGTCATCTGACCAGGCCGCTTATTGGGAGCCCCCATGCCCCAGGCTCAAATTACCCAGATCTGCGCCCGCCACCGCTTCGACCCCACGCGGCTAGTGCAGATTTTGCGCGAAGTCCAGGACGAACAGCGTTGGCTCTCGCCCGATACCATTACAGCGGTGGCCAACGCCTTGCAGATGCCGCGCGCGGAGGTGGAAGCCAGCGCCGCGTTTTACTCCTTCCTGCACTTGCGGCCGCGCGGTGAATATTGCGTTTTGTGGTCAGACAACATCACCGACCGTTTTGCCGCAAGCCGGGAACGGATGCAGCAGTTGTGCCAAAAGCTGTGGCTTGAACCAGGTAAAGTGTCCGAAGACGGTTTGGTGTTCGTGCACACCACCTCCGACATCGGCATGGGCGACCAGGCGCCGGCGGCGTTGGTCAATTATCTGCCGGTTACCCGCATGACCCCGGAAAAGGTCGACGCGATGGCCGAACTCATCCGCGACCGCGTGCCGCTGAGCGACTGGCCGCGCGAGTGGTTTGCAGTGGTCGACCATCTTTTTCGACGCGATGCGTTGCTGGCCCCCTTTTATGAGCGCGGCGAGGCCATTCGAGCGGCGCTAGCGCGCGGCGGCGAGGGTATGCTCGCTGAACTGCGCCGTGCCAACTTGCGCGGGCGCGGCGGGGCGGGTTTTCCCACTTTCCGCAAGTGGCAAGCGTGTCGTGACGCACCGCTGCAGCCAGGGCATACGCGGGTAGTAGTGTGCAATGCCGATGAGGGCGAACCCGGAACGTTCAAGGACCGGGTGCTGCTGAATTCCTACTTCGACCTGGTGGTCGACGGCATGACCGTGGCCGCGTACGTGCTTGGAGCACGGCAAGGGTTCCTCTACTTGCGCGGTGAGTACCGCTATCTGTTGCCGCAACTGCAAGCGGCGCTCGCGGCGCGGCGGCAGCAGGGGTTGCTCGGACATTCGATCCTCGGGGTGGAAGGGTTCGACTTTGACATCGACATCCACCTCGGTGCAGGCGCCTATGTCTGCGGCGAGGAGACAGCGTTACTGGAGTCGCTCGAAGGGCGTCCGGGACGGCCACGCGTGCGCCCACCGTTTCCGGTCACGCACGGCTATTTGGGACAGCCGACGGTGGTCAATAACGTCGAAACCTTCGCTTGTGTGGCACGAATCGCGCAACATGGCGGCGAAGCTTTTGCTCGTCTCGGCACGGCCCAATCCACCGGCACGAAGCTTTTCTCGGTCTCGGGCGACGTGGCGCGTCCCGGCGTATATGAGTACCCCTGGGGAACGCCAGTCGGCGAACTCCTGGAAGCGGCCGGAGCACATCATCCTTTGGCGGCGGTGCAGGTGGGCGGCGCGTCCGGGACGCTCTTGCGCGCCGACGAGCTAGAACGTAAGCTGGCGTTTGAGGATGTTCCATGCGCCGGCGCGGTGATGGTGTTTGCAATCACCCGCGATCTATTTGAAGTGGTGCGCAATTTCGCGCATTTCTTCGCACACGAATCGTGTGGTTTTTGCACCCCCTGCCGCGTGGGTACGCAGCTCACCGCGCATTACCTCGACAAAATCGCTGCCGGGCGCGGCTCGCCGTTCGACGTCGAGGAACTGTACCGCATCAGCCGCGTGATGCAGCACGCCAGTCATTGCGGTCTGGGCATCACTGCGACAAACGCGCTCAAAGACTTGTTGCAAAAATTTCGACCAGCAGTGCAGCGGCGGTTGGCGACGCAGGAATTTACCCCGGCGTTCGACCTGGACGCTGCGCTGGCGCCGGCTCGTCAGATCACCGGGCGCGAAGACGCGGCAGCGCATTTCGAGCACTGAAGGAGCGTCCGATGAACGGGGAAAGCAACCAGATCACCATCGACGGGGTCGAGATCCCGTTTGCGCCGGATGACACGGTACTGACCGCGGCATTGGCCGCCGGCGTCTTCATCCCGCACCTGTGCTGGCATCCCGAATTTGCGCCACATGGCTCATGTAAGCTTTGCACCGTCAAAGTCAACGGACGTTTCGTTGCCGCCTGCACCACCGCCGCCAGCGCCGGAATGGTGGTGGAAAACCGCACGCCCGAACTCGATGAGCTGCGCCGCACGATGCTGCAAATGCTGTTCATCGAAGGCAACCACTTCTGCCCCTCGTGCGAGAAAAGCGGCAACTGCGTGCTGCAAGCGTTGGCGTATGAGCTGGAGATGCACTCGCCGCACTTTGATCTTTTCTACCCCATCCGTCCGGTAGACGCCTCGCATTCGGAAGCGCTACTGGATTTCAACCGCTGCGTGCTCTGTTCGCTGTGCGTGCGCGCCTCCGCCCGCGAAGGCAAGCACGTGTTCGCAATGGGCGGACGTGGCATGCGCGGGCGCAAAGTGATCATCGACAGCCCCAGTGGTCGTCTCGCCGACAGCGCCTTCTCCCTCGCAGATCGGGCGGCGTCGGTATGTCCGGTGGGAACGATTTTGCCTAAGCGCGTGGGTTTTGCAATACCGATCGGAGCTCGGCGCTATGACGAAAAACCGATTTCCCAAGTGGCGCTCGAAGAATACCAGCGCTGGCGTGTAAAAAAAGCAACCACGCCCCTGCCCCAGGAGCCCGAGCCATGAGCGTGCGCCTTTCACAGACATCCGTTCGGGATAGCCTTTTGCATCAGGCCAAAAGCCTGGCACTCGTCCCGCCAATACCGCGCAAACTGCGGGTAGCTACCGCGTCGCTGGCCGGTTGTTTTGGCTGCCACATGTCGTTTCTGGACATCGACGAGCGTTTGCTCGCGCTCGTGGAATGGGTGGAGTTCGATCGCACGCCACTCACCGACATCAAAAACGTCGGGCCTTGCGACATCGGGCTGATCGAAGGCGGTATTTGCAACGCCGAAAACGCCCACGTGCTGCGGGAATTCCGCCGTCAGTGCCGCCTGCTCGTCGCGGTGGGCGCTTGTGCAGTCAACGGCGGATTGCCAGCCGAACGCAACCATTTGGATCTGCGCGACATATTGACGGCAGTGTACGAGACCGACCTGGGGCTGGCGGGCAAACCGCAGGTACCGAACGACCCCGAGTTGCCGCTGCCATTTGACCAGGTGCGGCCGATTCACGAGATCGTGCATGTGGATTATTTCCTGCCCGGATGCCCGCCGTCGGGGAATGCGATCTGGAAGTTTCTCACCGACCTGATCGCCGGCCGCAGCCCGCATTTGGGACACGGGTTGCTGCGCTTTGATTGATCGCTCACCGGCGTGACGCATCGGACCCTTAGCGCAAACGAAGAACCCCGACCTTTCGAAAGAGTTCTGAGGAGCGACGATGACCGCTGTCTCTGCACCCCTTGCAAGCGTTACCGAGTCTTCAAGCACCAGTGCTGCGGTTGGTCGTGCCGACGACCCCGCGCAGGACACATCCCCTCGCGGGGCTCATCCTTCGGCGGTTTCTGCCGAGCAGCGGCACCGGCTGGAGTCGAGCGTCGTGCCCTCGGAGGCGCTGCGCCGCATCGCGATCGACCCGGTCACGCGCGTCGAAGGGCACGGCAAGGTGACGATTCTCATCGACGAACAACACCGCGTGCATCAGGTGCGGTTTCACATCGTCGAATTCCGCGGTTTCGAGAAATTCATCGAAGGCCGCCCCTACTGGGAAGTGCCGGTGGCGGTACAACGCCTGTGCGGCATTTGCCCGGTGTCGCATCACCTCGCGGCCACCAAAGCGCTCGAGGATGCGTTGGGAATCACCGCGCCGCCCACCGCGCAGAAGCTGCGCCGGTTGATGCATTACGGCCAGATCTTACAGTCGCACGCGCTGCATTTTTTCCATCTGTCCTCGCCCGATCTGCTTTTTGGCTTCGACGCGCCAGCCGCGCAACGCAACATCGTCGGAGTGCTCGCGCAGTACCCGGAAATCGCCCGGCAGGGGGTGCTGCTACGCAAGTACGGCCAAGAGGTGATCGAAGCAGTAGCCGGCAAACGCATCCACGGTACCGGCGCGATCCCGGGTGGCGTCAACCAGCCGCTGAGCACCTCCAAACGCGAGGCGCTGCGCGCGCCGCTTCTGGACGTCCTTACCTGGTGCGAACAGGCGGTCGGGTTGGTCGAAGAAATTTTTGCTCGGCAAACGGAGGACCTTCTGGCATTTGGCTGGTTTGAAGCGCACGCAATGAGCCTGGTGCGCGCCGATGGGGCGCTCGAGCTGTACCACGGCGGTTTGCGCGCGCGTCTGAGCGACGGCACCGTGCTTTTCGACCACCTGGATTACCGCCGCTACGACGAAGTGATCAGCGAAGTGGTCAAACCGTGGAGCTACATGAAGTTTCCGTTTTGGAACGCGCTAGGGGACATCGAGCAAGGCTGGTACCGAGTGGGACCACTGGCTCGGGTGACATTGTGCGATTTCATCCCCACCCCACGCGCCGAAGCCGCACGCCAGCGCTTCCTTGCCTTTGCTGACGGGGCGGCAGCGCGCGGCGCCACCCTTGCCTATCATTGGGCGCGCATGATCGAAATGCTGCACGCCGCAGAAATGATCGACGCGTTGCTGGATGACCCGGAAATCACCGGCACCGACCTGGTCGTGGGGCCTGGTGAGCAGCGCGGCCGCGGCGTCGGGGTGATCGAAGCGCCGCGCGGCACGTTGATCCACGATTACACCATCGGCGATAACGACCTGATCACCCGCTGCAACCTCATCGTCTCCACCACCCACAACAACCAGGCGATGAACGAAGCGATCCGCGCGGTGGCGCTGCAGCACCTCGATGGAAACGAAATCACCGAAGGGCTGTTGAACCACATCGAAGTGGCGGTGCGGGCGTTCGACCCGTGTCTGTCGTGCGCCACACACGCGCTGGGCAAAATGCCGCTGGTCGTGGAACTGCGCGACGCCCTAGGAGCACTGCTTGCCGTCCAAACGCGCCCTGCTAGCGCATGATGCCGCCGAAGGATCGCTGGTTACGCGATTGGCAGCCCGAAGAGCTGGGCCCCACGCTCATCCTTGCCTGGGGTAACCCGGCGCGCGGCGACGACGCGCTGGCGCTGCGCTGGCTAGAAGCGATCGCCCCGCAGCTTCCGCCATCGGTCGCGTACCGCAGCGAGTATCAGCTGCTGCCTGAGCACGCGCTCGAGCTGGTGGGCCGCAGGCGCGTGCTGTTTGTCGATGCCAGCGCTACTGCCGAGCCACCGTTTGAATCCCTCGCGCCGGTCATGCCCAGCACGGATAGGGCGGCGTTTTCGCACGCGCTCAGCCCCGCGGCGCTGCTTGGCGTTTATCGCCAACTGTTCCCGCACTCGCCGCTACCGCACACCGCACTTTTGGCGATACGCGGCGAGGTTTTTACGCTTGGCGCTTCCCTTTCGCCAGCAGCTCACCGGCATCTGAGGGCAGCGCTCGCATGGGCACGCGAATGGTTGGTGAAAATTCAGTGCGAACGCTGAGCCACGTGTTCCCCTAAACGCATCCAGGTGTCGATCACCGTATCCGGGTTGAGCGAAATCGTCTGGATGCCGCGATCCATCAGCCATTCGGCAAAATCCGGATGATCCGACGGCCCTTGGCCACAGATCCCGACGTATTTGCCAAGCTTGTTGCACGCGTCGATCGCATTGCCCAGTAGCACCCGCACCGCCGGGTCGCGTTCATCGAACGACTCGGCCACCAGCCCTGAGTCGCGGTCCAAGCCGAGCGTCAGCTGCGTCAGGTCGTTCGAGCCAATGGAAAAACCGTCGAAATGCGCGAGGAACTCCTCGGGCAGCAAGGCGTTGGAAGGCACTTCGCACATCATGATCACCTCGAGCCCGTCCTCGCCGCGCTTGAGGCCGTTGGCCGCCAAGAGCTTCACCACCCGCTCGCCTTCGGCGACGGTGCGCACGAACGGGATCATCACCTTGACGTTCTTGAGCCCAAAGACGTGGCGCACTTTCTTGAGCGCCTCGCACTCCATCTCGAAGCACTCACGAAAGCTCGGCGCAATGTAGCGCGCGGCACCGCGGAACCCGAGCATCGGGTTTTCTTCCTCAGGTTCGTAGATGTCACCGCCCAAGAGCTTGCGGTATTCGTTCGACTTGAAGTCCGACATGCGCACGATCACCGGATTGGGGTAGAAAGCTGCCGCGATCGTGCCGATGCCTTCGGCGAGCTTGTCGATGAAAAACGCCCGCGGGCTAGCGTAACCGCGCGCGCGCCGGGCGATTTCTTCGCGCAGGCTTGCCGGGATGTGATCGAACTCGAGAATCGCGCGCGGGTGCACCCCGATGACGTTGTTGATGATGAACTCGAGCCGCGCCAATCCCACCCCGGCATTGGGGATCTGGGCGAATTCAAACGCCAGCTCTGGGTTGCCGACGTTCATCATGATTTTGACCGGCAGCTCCGGCAGTTGTCCCAAATCGGTGCGCTGCACCTCGAACTCCAGTGCGCCGCGATAGACGTAACCGGTATCCCCTTCGGCGCAGGAGACAGTCACGGTTTCCCCGTCTTTGAGCACTTCGGTAGCGTTGCCGCAACCCACAATCGCGGGAATGCCGAGCTCGCGCGCGATGATCGCCGCGTGACAGGTACGCCCACCGCGGTTGGTGACGATCGCCGCGGCGCGCTTCATGATCGGTTCCCAGTTGGGATCGGTCATGTCGGTCACCAGCACGTCACCGGCCTGTACGCGATCCATCTGCGAGAGATCCGTAATGACGCGCACCGTACCCACGCCCACTTTCTGACCAATCGCGCGGCCAGACACCACCGCTTTGCCGTGCTGCTTGAGGCGGTATTTCTCAAGCACCCGCCCGGACTCCTGGGATTTGACCGTCTCGGGGCGCGCCTGCACGATATAGATCTTGCCGTCGATGCCGTCCTTGGCCCATTCGATGTCCATCGGGCGGCCGTAGTGCTTTTCGATCGCCATGGCGTAGCGCGCGAGTTCCAAGACCTCGTCGTCGCTCAAGCAAAAGCGATACCGTTCGGCTTCGCTCGTCGGCACGTCCTTGACGCGTCCGCCTTCTTCCTGGCTGGCAAAAACGAGCTTGTGCAGTTTAGAGCCGAGCGCACGCCGGATGATCGGTCGATGGCCCTGCGCCAGCGTCGGTTTGTGTACGTAGAACTCGTCCGGGTTGACCGCACCTTGCACCACCAGCTCACCCAGGCCGTAAGAGGCGGTGATGAACACCACGTCGCGAAAGCCCGATTCGGTATCGAGCGAGAACATGATCCCCGAGGTCGCATGGTCGGATCGCACCATGCGCTGCACCCCTGCAGAAAGCGCCACCGCTTCGTGCGAAAAGCCTTTGTGCGTGCGGTAGGCGATCGCGCGGTCGTTGTAAAGCGAAGAGAAGACTTCTCGGATCGCCGCCAGGATGTTGTCGATGCCCACAACGTTCAGTAGCGTTTCTTGCTGCCCAGCAAACGACGCATCCGGTAAGTCTTCGGAAGTCGCGGACGAGCGTACCGCGTAGCTGCCGGTGCCTTCAGGGTCCATGCGCGCAAACTCGGCGCGAATCGCCTCCTCCAGATCGCGGGGAAATGGCGCAGACTGGATCGCTTCACGGATCGCCGCACCGGTGCGCGTCAAAGCGGCGATGTCATCGACGTCGAGATTCGCCAATTGCTTACGGATGAAATCCCGCAAGCCGTTGCTGTCGATGAAATGCCAAAACGCTTCCGCAGTGGTGGCAAACCCGTCCGGGACACGCACTTCTGCCGGCAGGCAGCCGATCATTTCTCCCAGCGAAGCGTTTTTCCCTCCTACCTTGTCCAAATCGGACATGCGCAGTTCGCGCAAAGGAATGACGAAGCGGGACATGAGCAGATCTCCAGGTCTGGGCTACAATCGACATTATACGATGGTAACACGAAGCCATGAATTCGCCCGAAGCTTTAACAAAAACACGCACGGTGTTTTTCGTTTCCGACGGCACCGGCATTACCGCTGAAATGGTCGGACAGAGCCTGTTGGCGCAGTTTCCCGAGCTGACTTTTCGCGAAGTACGCTTTCCGTTCGTCGCTACCGTCGACAAAGCAACCGACGCGGCGCGCGCCATCGCCGCAGCGCACCAACGCGACGGCGTACGACCAATCGTTTTCACCACCATCGTGCGGCGCGATGTGATCGATGTGCTGCTGCAAACCGATGCCCATGTGATCGACCTTTTTGGCACGTTCGTCGGGCCACTGGAGCAGGAGCTGGACATGGCCAGCACGTGCAGTGTGGGGCGCTTTCACGCGGTACGCGACCTCATGCAATACCATCGCCGCATCGAGGCGATCAACTTCGCGCTGGCGCACGATGATGGCATCAGCCGCGACGGAGCGCTCGCTGAAGCCGACATCATCCTGGTGGGAGTGTCGCGCTCCGGGAAAACCCCAACCAGCCTGTACCTGGCGATGACCTATTCGGTCAAAGCGGCGAACTACCCGCTGATTCCCGAGGATTTCGCCCGCAAGCGGCTACCCGAAGCGCTGCGTCCCTACCGCGCCAAGCTTTTCGGCTTGAGCATTTCGCCCGAACGTCTGGCACAGATCCGCCAAGAGCGGCGACCGAACAGTGAATACGCCTCTTTAGAAAACTGCCGGCGAGAGGTCGAAGCAGCGATCGAGCTGATGCGTCGCGAGGGCATTCCCTGGGTCGATTCCACCAACAAATCGATCGAGGAAATCGCGGCGCTGGTGTTGCAGCATTTGGAAAAGATCCGCAAATATCAGGACTTATGACAAGGAGTGTTCGATGACAAAGCGCACGACGCGCCAAGACACCAATGCCACCGCAAAGCCACGCGCGCGCCGCCCCGCGGCGATGCCCAAAGCAAGCGAGCACCTATGCTGGCTTGCTGCCGGGCTATCCCAGTCTGGAAGCCGTGTGGAGGACCACTGGTGGGAAGGGCAGCTCGAAGCGCTGGTGGATCAGCTGCTCGAAGAAGGCAACGAGCGCGAGCTCAACGAGGCGATCGAGCATCTGTTTCGCAGCGACGACGCCGCCTATGGCGAGCTAATGGACGTGGTGGAAAGCGAAAGCGCACTCCTGCGCGAATCCGACGGCGTGACGCTGCTTGTGGCCGCGCCGATTCTCGCCTGGTCGCGGTTTTCTGTGCCCGCCAAAAACATCCCCAAGGCAGCGCTCGAGCATCTGCGCACGTCCCTCGCCAACGTCATCTTCGCCCCCGGGGTCCAGTTCGCGATTGCCGATCATATTTTCAGCCCCGACCAGCTGCCTGAAGGCTATGTTGCCACGCGCCGCTTCTTGGCCGAGATGGGCGCCGCGGCGCGTGCCGAAAAAGATTACGCCGTGGACGGCAAGCGGCTGGCGCAAACCGTGCCGTTTCTTTCAGACATTCGCTACCTACTGATCGCAGCGTTCGTTCCCCATGGCGCACCGGTGTTTCGTTGGCAAACGCCCGAGACCAGCCGCGATCAAGCCTTTGCCGAATGGCGTAAGCGCGTCCACCCAGTGTTCGAGCGGCTTTTGCCTGGCTGTGGGCTGGAAGAGGAGCCGGTGGATGCTTACTTCACCGCAACGATGAAAGCATCCCGCAGCGCCCGCGTGTTTGCGATCGGCGCCGCGGTGGCGTTCTTGGCCACCGAGTACGACATTGCCCCAGGGGCCCTGCGCGCGGTGGTGGCGTTTTGCGCCAGCGACGAAGAAGAAGAGTTTCGCATCGGATTTGTCCATAAAGCCACTGGCCGGGTGATTCATGGCGTCCCATGGGCGCTGATTGGTACCGACGAAGACGAGGGTTCGGCGCGCGAACAAATCGTCAAAGCGCTCAAAGCGTTCGGAATTGATGACATCGAAGTGCTGCATCGCACCCTGCCGCTGGAGTACTGCGAAGATTGTGGCGCACCACTCTTTCCCAACAGCAAAGGGGAACTCGAGCATGCCGAAGCCCCGGCAGAGGACGAGGAAAGCGAAGACCCCCTGCCGCGGCAAACGCCACCGCGGTATTTGCATTAAAGCCAGTTGGCGGTACGGCGGGGTGGAAACCCTGAAGGCCTGAACCCTAGGACACCAGCCGATGGCCGGGGCGCTGTGGCTCTACGCGCTGGCGTTGGGGTTATTGGCCGGCACCGGCGGCTGGCATGTCCAAGGAAATTTTCCTTCCGTTTCGCTTTTCCCTGTCACCACGATCGGCGCCGCGGCGTTGCTCGCGCTCATCGCGCGGTGGTACCGCGTGGGGCACAGCGCTTCTGGACCCTGGCGGCTTGCGAGCGCCGCCGGCATCTTTCTCAGCGCCGCGGCGCTGGGTTTTGCTTTGGCCGCCGAGCGTAGCCGCAGCCACCTGCCACCAACGCTTCCCACTGCGTGGTTCGATGCGCGGGCGCTGACGCTAACCGCGTGCGTGCTCAGCCGCCAACCGCTCGCTGGTCCCCCGCAGCGAGCTGTGGCGCAAGTGCGCGTCCCTTCAGGCGGCGATACCTTCCCTCCTCCACTTTTTTCGTCACCTTCGGACGCTCCCAAAGAATTTTACGCCCTGCTGCACCTGGGGCAAGTCAGCAACCAGCCCTGGCTGGCCGGCGAATGCTACCGCATCGAAGCGCGCCTGCGCCCAATCGGCGGCTACCGCGTCCCCGGGGCGTTCGACGCCGAATGGTGGGCGTTTCGCCATGGTCTGGCCGCACGTGCGACGGTACGGACAGCAGAACGGTTGCCCGAAACACTCCATTCCTTCCGGGCTCGTCTCGAGCGCGTGCGCATCGCAGCGGCTGAACGTTTGCACGCGCTGGGTTCGCGACACGAACGCTGGCTGCTGGCGCTGGCGTTGGGCGAGCGCAGCGGCTTTGACGAAGAAGACTGGGCGTTGGTGCGTCAAACTGGCACGGCGCATCTCATCAGCATCTCGGGGCTACATGTGATGCTGGTCGCCGGGCTCATCGGGGTGATCGCTGCATGGCTGTGGCGACGCCGCCACGCTTTGACGCTGCGCGTGCCGGCGCCAGTCGCGGGAGGCGTGGTCGCGATCGCTGCCGCCTGGGGATACGCGGCGCTGGCCGGGTTCGGCATTCCCGCAGTGCGCGCGGCTATGATGTTTTCGCTTTTGGCGCTTGCGCTGGTGTTGCGCTTGCGTACCGGGGTCGCGGTGCCGCTGGCACTGGCGCTCATCGCGGTGCTCTTGTGGGATCCGTGGTCGGTCGGCGAGGCAGGATTCTGGTTGTCGTTTTTCGCCGTCGCGGTGCTGGTTCTGGTGAGCCACCGCCGCCAGAAAGCGCTGGCACAAAAGGCAGAGCAGAATGCAGCAACCTCACCGTCGCAAGCGTCTTTGCCTGGAAGATCTCCCGCGGCGACGGCTACCCTCCCCTGTGCTTTTGCGCCGGAAACGACGGCGGCTGTGGGCGGGAACAGAAACGCAGAGCTAAACGCGGCTCATCCCCCGCTTGGCCCTGGTGCGATGTACGCCAGCCGGTCACGTCTTCGTGACGCCCTGGCACGGTTCGAGCCTTTCATCGCTGGCGCACTGTCCTTGCTCAAAACGCAGGTGTTGCTGACGCTAGCGTTGGCACCGCTGGTGCTGCTGTGGTTCGGCGAAACGGCGCTCGTCGGGGCGCTGGCCAACCTCGTCGCGGTGCCGCTGGTGGCGTGGATCTCAACGCCACTGGCGCTGATCACCACGCTCATTCCCCTGCCCGCTTTCGCTGCGACGTTCGATCGCAGCATCGATGTGCTCTTGCCGATTCTGGGAGAATTTGCAGCGCTGCCGCTCGCCACCTGGTCAGCGCCTACGCCGCCGGTTTGGCTGACGGTGCTCGCGATGGCATTCGTGCTGGCCGCGATCGTGCTTGCGAATGGAACGCGCTACCGCGTTGCGGCGATCGCTGGCGCCCTGGCCGCGGTGGCGGGAGCGGCGCTCTGGACACCCGAGCGTCCGCCACCAGGCGAAGCGCGGCTTGCCGTGCTCGACGTCGGCCAGGGACTGGCGATCCACGTGCAAACCCACGCGCACGATCTGCTTTATGATACCGGGCCAGGGATGATGACCGGGGATGCCGGCACCCGAGTGCTCGTCCCTTACCTGCGGCACCAGGGCGTCCAGCAACTCGATGCGGTGATCCTAAGCCACCCGGACAGCGACCACACCGGCGGTTGGGAAGCGGTGGCAGGGCGTTTTCCCGTCGGGCAACTGTGGTATGGGGCACAGCCTCCAAAGTCTGATGGCGGTGCCAAAACCGTGCGCCCCTGCCAAGCTGGGCAGCAGTGGGAATGGGACGGGGTGCGCTTTGCGCTGCTGTGGCCACCGCCGCAGATGGCGCCGGCGCGCGATGACAACGCTGCGTCTTGCGTGCTGGCGATCGCCGCGGGCAACGGTCATTGGCAGTTTCTGGTCAGCGGCGATTTACCGCAGCGCCAAGAGCGCCTGCTGCTTGTTGAGCAGCCCGCGCTTTCCGCGCGCGTCGTGGTTGCGGGGCACCACGGCAGCCGTACGTCGTCGGCGCCGGAATGGGTCGCGCAAACACGTGCCGAAGCGGTAGTCTATAGCGCCGGCTGGCGCAACCACTTTGCCCACCCGGACTGCGAAGTCCAAGCCCGTTGGCGCACCGCTGGCGCGCGTGCCTACCGCACCGACCGCGACGGCACGGTTTGGCTGCGTCTGCGCGCCGATGGGGTGGAAATCGAGCCCGAGGTGGAACGGCAGCGGCGATATTGGCGGGTGGAGAGGGAGGTGGAGGGGTGTGGGAGTGAATAATACCACTACCAAACCAATGGAAATCGCGCCAAAATTGGGCCATACTCGATGCTATCGTCTTGAAGATCGAATTCGCCCTGGTTGCCCACCCCCTGGTGGCCGAGGCCGCAGTGGTAGGTAAGCCCCACGAGATCAAGGGCGAGGCGGTAGTCGCCTACGTGGTGCTGAAACGCCCGCGTCCCTCGGGCGATGAGGCAAAACGGATCGCCGCCGAGCTGCGCGACTGGGTGGCCAAGGAGATCGGCCCCATCGCCAAGCCGGACGACATCCGCTTCGGCGACAACCTGCCCAAGACCCGCTCCGGCAAGATCATGCGCCGGTTGCTGCGCAGCATCGCCAAAGGCGAGG
>FWWM01012526.1_pt1 | contig 14077 bp, 10 predicted proteins | sample 2228351 | NCBI WGS metagenome assembly FWWM01 (sample SAMEA103939774, study PRJEB20133) | metagenome | reverse complement strand
CGAGCTGCCCCCTTCCCTGCGGGACGGCCCCAGCCGGGGCCTCATCGCCTCCTATGCCTGGGGCGAGGAGGGGACGCTCGTGCTCTCCTGGGAGGCCCCTTCGCCCGCCTCGGAGGCGGAAAGCCCGGCCGCGGAGTTCCGGGTGCTCCGCGCGCGGTTGACGCCGGAGGAGGAGGGCTGCCGGGGCTGCCCCGTGCGGTTCGAGGCGGCCGGCCAGGTGAGGGCCGATGCCCGCGGGGAAAACGGCCGTTTCCGCTTCCTCGACCGCCCCCGCCCGGGTTTCGTCTACCGCTACAAGGTGATCGCGATCTCGGCCGAGGGCCTGGTCTCCAAGGAATCGGCCGTGGTGCAAGTGCGGCCCTGAGTCGCCGCCTCCCGCCCCGAGGACGAGCCCCGTGGACGAAATCCCCTTCGTCAAGATGAGCGGCAGCGGAAACGACTTCATCCTGGTCGACCACCGCGTGCCGTGCATCCCCGAGGCCGACCTCGTCGACTTCGTGCGGGGGGTCTGCCGCCGGCGCATTTCGGCGGGAGCCGACGGGGTGATCCTCCTTGAGCCCTCCGGCCGGGCGGATTTCCGCTTCCGCTTTTTCAACGCCGACGGCAGCCGGGCCGCCATGTGCGGAAACGGCGCCCGCTGCGCGGCGCGCTTCGCCGTGCTCGCCGGGATCGCCGCCGGCCCGGAGGTGGCCTTCGAGACCGAGGCCGGGGTCATCGAGGGCCGGGTCGAGGGGCGGCGGGTGAGGATCCGGCTGACCGACCCCGGGCCGCTCGCGGCGGAGGTGACGCTTGCGCTTTCGACGGGATGCGTCGTCGCGCGCACGATCGACACCGGCGTCCCCCATGCCGTGGTGATCCATCCCGCGCCGGAGAGGATCGACGTCGCTTTGCTCGGGGCCGAGATCCGCCATCACCCGGCCTTCGCTCCCGAGGGGGTGAACGCGAATTTCATCCGGCCGGACGGCCGCGGCGGGATCGTGATCCGCACCTACGAGCGCGGCGTGGAGGGCGAAACCCTGGCCTGCGGCACGGGATGCGCGGCCGGGGCGCTGGTGGCGGCGCGCGTGCTCGGGCTGGGCTCCCCGGTCGAGGCCCTGACCCGAAGCGGGGAGCGGCTCAGGGTTTTCTTCGAAGAGGCGGGCGGGAGGTTCCGGAACGTCTTTCTCGAGGGCGAGGCGCGCCTGATCTACCGCGGCGTCATGAGCCCGGAGGCCTGGGACGCGGGACAGGGGACGTGACCGGGGGGCACACGATCTTCGTCGGCCTGGGATCCAACCTGGGCGATCGCATCGCCCATTGCCGCTTCGCCGTCGACCGGCTCGAGGAGGACGGCTCGATCCGGGTGACCGGCCGCTCCCGGTTCTACCTGACCGAACCCCAGGGGTACAGGGAGCAGGACTGGTTCGTGAACGCCGTCGTGCGCGGGGAGACGGGGCTTGCGCCGGCGGCGGTGCTGGCCCGGCTCAAGGAGATCGAGCGCCGCGCGGGGAGGAAACCGGGCGGGATCCGCTTCGGGCCCCGGGTGCTCGATCTCGATCTTCTCTTCTACGACGCACTCGTGCTCGATCTGCCGGGACTCACGCTTCCCCACCCGCGGCTTGCCGAGCGGCGGTTTGTTTTGCAGCCGTTGTGTGATATAGACCCCGACATCCGGCACCCCGTTCTCGGAAAAACCGCGCGGGAGCTGCTCCGCGGCCTCGGGGAAAGCGGCCAGCGGATGGAACCGATTTCATGATCCGGATTCTCCTCCTCCTGCTCGTCGGCTACATCGCCTGGCGGCTCATCCGCGGTCATCTCCGGAAGAAGGCGCAGAGCCCGCCCCTGCCCGATGGGGCCCGGGGCCGGATCGACGATGTCATGGTGAAAGACCCGCAATGCGGCACCTACGTCGCCCGGCGCGACGGGATCGTCGCGAAGACCCCGGAGGGAGATCTCGTCTTTTGCAGCCGCGAGTGCCGGGACAAATACCTGGCCGGGCAAAAGCGGCCCGAGGGCTGAAGCCGGTTTCGTGGTCATGGATTCCCCGAACCTCTCATCGGCCAAGGCGGCCAAGTCGATCGAACCCTGCGGGGAAGCGCGCACGACCGAGCTTCCCGGAGGCCTCTGGCAGCGTCTTCTCGACGGCGCCAGCCACCCGAACGGCCTCACCCTGATCCGGATCGCGCTGATCCCCCTCATCATTTTCTTTTTTTCGTTCCCGGAGATCCCCGTTCTCTGCCTGCTGGCGGCGATCGTTTTCGCCCTCGCCGCCCTGACCGACTGGTACGACGGGTTCCTGGCCAGACGGCAGGGGAAGGTGACCTTCATGGGGATCGCGCTCGACCCGGTGGCGGACAAGCTGCTCACCTGCTCGGCCTTCATCATGCTCGCCTCCCACGGGTGGGTGCCCGCCTGGATGGTGTGCCTCATCGTGGGCCGCGAGCTCGCGGTGACGGGCCTGCGGAGCGTGATTGCCGGCCGGGGGCTGGACATTTCGGCCTCGCACCTGGGGAAGCTCAAGACGGGCTTCCAGATCGCGGCCATCATTCCCCTCATGATCCACTACCCCTTCCTCGGGCTCGACACGCAGACGATCGGCTGGAGCCTCCTGTGGCCCGCGATCGGCTTCACGATCTGGTCCGGCGCGGACTATTACCTCAAGTTCCGCCGCGCGGTCTGAATCTTGTTGACAAATCCGAGCCGGGGAGCTATGTAGACTGGCCGTTTCGAGCGGGAATAACTCAGTGGTAGAGTGCGACCTTGCCAAGGTCGAAGTCGCGGGTTCAAATCCCGTTTCCCGCTCCATTTTTTTTGGCGGCATAGCCAAGTGGGAAGGCAGTGGTCTGCAAAACCACTATTCCCCGGTTCGAATCCGGGTGCCGCCTCCAGCCGCGCAACCGAAACCCGGCGGGCCGACCCCGCCGGGTTTTTTAATCGCCTTCGCCAACAGGGGACGTCCATTCATATATTGGTATGAGCCGGCGGAGGTCGATCCTCGCGACCCAAGCGCACCCCAGGCCGCGCGGATCCCCGGGAAGTTGAGGACGGCGCGCGGATCCGGGGATCCGGGCACCCCGGCCCCCCCGGGAAAGCCTCGCCGTGAACCCCGCCGCGCTCGCTTGCGGGTTCAACGCCGGCACGCCCCCACAACACGGGTCCATGCCGGTTTTGAGACCGGATGTCTCCCCATGGCGAGAGGGCCTGCCGCCCTCCCGCAGACCAAGCGGCTTTCCCCTACCCCTCAAACGATCGCTTGGGGCCGTACCCCCAACGGGCCGCCCCATGGTGGCGGTTGAGGGGCACGCGCTCCGGCACGTTCCCTTTGAGCGAAACCGGAAAGCAGTGGCGGTTTTTCCCCCCGGACCCGGGGAATCATCACCGCTCGGCCCGGCTTTCCCCGGTTGGCGCATCGCGATGGGGCACCGGTCCGTCGGTCCCCGTGCACGGGGCCGATCCCGCCGCAGAGGGGATCCCGGGTGCCGCGCCGCTCGAAGGGGGTCTCCCTCGCGGGTCTCCGAGGGACGACGAAATCCGCCTCAGCCCACTCGATCGGCACCCGCCCGATCCCGCACCCTATCCGCAGGCCCTTTCCGCTGAGGCCGGGAATCCGCCGGGATGCCGTGGATGCCCGCTTCGCTCTGCAGGAAGGCCGCTTCCGCCGCTACGCGCGGCCTGCCCTTCCCGTCAAAGGCGGGGTGTCCCGGATGCCCCCCGGGGGCCCAACGCCTTCCCGGCCTTTCCGAAGTCACGCGCAGCGGATGCGAGTTCACCCGCCGACCGAAACCCCCGGGAATGGCTTTTCCCGCCGAGACGCCGTCATGTCGTTTCGAGTCGCAGTGTGCTGAGCCCCATCCCGCTTGGTTGCCCCGAGGGTTACCTCGTCCCACCCTTGGCGGTTTGCCGGCAATCTCACCGGTTCACGCCGGCTTCTGGCGCGTGATTCGCGATAGGGTTTCTCCGATGTCGGCGAGGGTGAGGGGTTTGTGGAGGAAGGCGCGGATGCCAGAGGCGGCGGCTTTTTCCTCGTTGGTTTTGTCGGAGAAGCCGGTGCAGAGGACGATGGGGGTGTCGGGGCGGAGTTCGAGGATTTTGCGGGCGAGGCTCATGCCGTTCATGTGGGGCATGGTCATGTCGGTGACGACGGCGGTGAATTTTTGGGGGTTGGCCTGGAAGGCGGCCAGGGCCTCGAGGGGGGAGGTTCTCGGCTCGGGGCTGTAGCCGAGGTGGGCGAGCATGTGGCGTCCGAGTTCGACGAGGGCGGGCTCGTCGTCGACGAAGAGGACGACGCCGCTGCGGCGGGGGAGGGGGGAGGCGGCGGCGGTGGGGGCGGAGTCGGCGGCGGGGGCGAGGGGCTCGGCGGCGGGCAGAAAGAGGTGGAAGGCGGTCCCCTGGCCGGGGGAGCTCTCGACGCGGATGAAGCCGCCGTGGTGTTGGACGATGCCGTGGACGACGGCGAGGCCGAGGCCGGTGCCCTTGCCGGCGGGCTTGGTGGTGAAGTAGGGGTCGAAGATGCGCTCGCGGTGTTCGGGGGGGATGCCGCAGCCGGAGTCGGCGACGGTGAGGTGGACGAAGAGGCCGGGTTCGACGTCGGGCTGGAAGCGAAGCTCCTGGGCGCTCAGCCGGGCGGGCTCGAGCCGGATTTCGATGACGCCGCCCTCGGTGTCTTCCATGGCGTGTGCGGCGTTGGTGCAGAGGTTCATGAGGATCTGCTGCATCTGGGTGGGGTCGGCCAGGAGGGGCGGGGAGTCGGGGGCGATGTGCTGGCGGACCTCGATCGAGGAGGGCAGCGTCGATTTCAAAAACTGGGCGGTTTCCTTCACCACGGGCTTGAGGTTCAGGAGGATCTTCTCCTGCACTCCGCGGCGGCTGAAGGCGAGGATCTGCTTGATCAGCTCGCGGGCGCGGGAGGAGGCGGCGAGGATCTGGGCGACGCCGTGGCGGTCGGCCGCGGAGAGGTGCTCGGAGAGCTCGAGGAGGTTCGCGTTGCCGATGATGACGGCGAGGATGTTGTTGAAGTCGTGGGCCACCCCGCCGGCCAGGGTCCCGATCGCCTCCATCTTCTGCGCCTGCTGCAGCTGCGCCTCCAGCTTGCGCCGCTCGTCCTCGGCCTTGAGACGCTCGCTCACGTCGGTCACGAAGGCATAGAAGATGCCCTCGCCCTCGAGGTGAAAATAACTCGTGGCGATTTCCACCGGGAAGACCGTCCCATCCCTGCGGCGGTTAACGCTCTGGATCACCCGCGAGACGCCGGCTTTCAGCTGCTCGATCAGCCGGATCCACTGCCCGGGCGTCACCCGCGGGTCGATTTCGAAGACCGTCATCCGCCGCAGCTCGTCCCGTTCGTAGCCCAGCATGCGGCAGGCGTGCTCGTTGACGTCGAGGATGCGGCCCCCTTCGTCCAAGCGATAGATGCTCATCGCCGCCTTCTCGATGCAGAAACGGGCAAGCTCGAGATCTTCCTCGGCCCGCTTGCGCTGGGTGACGTTCTGGATGAGCGAGACGAAGTGCAGCGGTTCGCCTTCCGGGCTCCGAGCCAGGTGGATGTGATACAGGACCCAGACGACGCTCCCGTCGCGGTGGAGAAGCCGCCGTTCGTGATGTCCGTAGTGGATTTTACCCTCAAGCAGATCGGCGAGGATCCGCAAGCGGCTCTCGCGATCCTCGGGGTGGACGAAATCGGCCACGGGTAGGCCGACCAGCTCCTTGACCTCGTAGCCAAGCATCGCGGCGAGCGTGCGGTTGAGCTCCAGGAAGACGCCGTCGGTCGAGACGATGCTCATGCCGATCGAGGCCTCCTCGAAGGCCTTGCGGTACCTCGCCTCGCTTTGCGCGAGCTCCTGCCGGGCGACATCCAGGCGTTCGATCTGATCGGCGATCTGCTGCCTCATCCGCTCGTAGGTGCGGGCCAGTTCGCCGATCTCGTCGGCCCGCTCCAGAACCGCGGCGGCAACGACGGGCGGGGAAGGTGCCCCCCCGAAGCGCTCCACCGCTTCGGCCAGGTGGCGAATCGGCGCGACGAAGGTCTGGAGGGTCCGTCGATTGAGAACGTAGAGCGCAAGCAGCGTGACCCCGAGGACGAGGCCGAGGGCGAAGAGCACCTGCCGAATTTTTTCTTCCGTGTAGCGAGTGTATTCGCGCTCGATCGAACGGCCGAGATCGCTGGCCACCCGCGCGGCCCACATGAATTCTTCGAGGTAGGTGGTCGCAGCGACCATCAAGGTCCGTCCCTCGAGCGGGACCCGCACAGGGCAGACCGCCATGTACTTGCGCGTCTGGAACCCGTCCGGCTCGATCCACTCGTAAAAGCCCGCGGCTTCCTTCCCTTCCGGCGGGGCGTTGTAGATCGTCCACCAGTCGGGCAGGGCCTCGGCGAGCTCCGCGAGGGGTCGGCGGAACAGCCCGGGGTTGGGGTGAAAGAGCATGACGCCGGTTCCCGCTTCGTAGAGAGCCGTGTAGCCGGTCACGCCGACGCGCTGCACGGCGATCTGGGCGAAGAGCTCGCTTTGCTGAAGTTGGGCGAGGGTCACGCCGGGATGCTCGCGGAAATAGACTTCGACCTGACGGGCGACATCCTTGGCGCGGGCCTGGATCAGCAGGCCGCCGTCGCCCGCGACCATCTGCTCGATCATGGACTCGAGGCGCTTCAGCGACCCCGTGATCAGCTCGGCCACGTGGTGCCGGGCCAACCAGGTCGCGGCGGCGATGACGACGAAAAAGGAGAACAGCGGAACAAGCGAAAGCGCAAGCATGCTGCGCCGGAGGCTCTCCGCCAATGACCGGTGCGGGTTCAGCGGCTTGGGCATCGAAAGGTTCCTCCTCGCCGCATGCTTGCCGCGGGCACGCTCGCCCTGGACGGATGAACGGCGAGGGTACGACAAGCAGGGCGCTTGACACGGGACGGCGCGGTTTCCCTGATGAGCGGTATCGATCCCGCGGCGGGCAAACTTTAGGGGAAGCCGGGGGGAGCGGGGGCGGAGACCCGGCGAGCCGCTTCACGGTCGGGGAAAAGGATGCGCCTCCCGGGGAATCACGATTCATGATCCTCCCCGCGCCGTGTCCCGGCCTTGCCTTTCGAGATGGGTTTTCAGGGCGTTCGCCAGGTCGGACAGGGTGAGGGGTTTGTAGAGAAAGGCGTGCACGCCCGCGGTGCGGGACCTCTCCTCCGTGCCCGGATCGCTGAAGCCGGTGCAGAGCAGGACGGGGATGCCGGGACGGATCTCCTGGAGGCGTCGCGCGAGCTGGATGCCGTTCATCTGCGGCATGCTCAGGTCGGTGACGACACCGCGGTAGCGAAGGGGGTGGGCGCGGAAGGCTTCCAGGGCCTCTACGGGGCTGGTGCGGACCTCGGGCGTGTAGCCGAGGCAGGAGAGCATCTGTCGGCCCATTTCCGCGAGGGCGGGCTCGTCGTCCACGAAAAGGACAACCCCCTCGCCGCGCGGGATCTCGACGGCGGAAGCGGCGGGGAGGGTCACCTCCGATGCCAGCGGCCGGGCGGCCGGCAAGAACACCTGGATCTCCGTCCCGCGGCCGGGCCGGCTTTCCACCCGGATGAAGCCGCCGTGATGGCGCACGATGCCGTGGACGACCGAAAGGCCGAGTCCGGTGCCCTTGCCGGCGGGCTTGGTGGTGAAATAGGGCTCGAAGATGCGCTCGCGGATGCGGGGATCGATGCCGGAGCCGGTGTCGGAGACGGCGAGGCGCACGAAGTCCCCGGCCTCGATGTCGGGTTCGAAACGCAACTCCTCCTCGGAGAGCCTCACCGCCTCGAGCCGGATGCCGAGCCGGCGCGTCTCGGATGCCTCCATGGCGTGGGCGGCGTTGGTGCAGAGGTTCATCAGGATCTGCTGCATCTGGGTGGGGTCGGCCAGGACGGGGGGAAGATCGGCGGCGATGGACTTGCGGATCTCGATCGCGGAGGGCAGGGTGGATTTCAGAAACCGCGCGGTTTCCTTCACCACGGAGGTGAGGTCCAAGAGGGTCTTTTCCTGCATCCCGCGGCGGCTGAAGGCGAGGATCTGCTTTACGAGATCCCGGGCGCGGACCGAGGCGGCGAGAATCTGGTTCAGGCAGCCGCGGTCGGCCGCGGAGAGGTGCTCGGAGAGCTCGAGGAGGTTGGCGTTGCCGATGATGACGGCGAGGATGTTGTTGAAGTCGTGGGCCACCCCGCCGGCCAGGGTCCCGATCGCTTCCATCTTCTGCGCTTGCTGCAGCTGCATTTCCAGCCGCTTGCGGTCCTCCTCCGCGCGGCGGATCTCGGTCAGGTCGATCACCACCCCGCGGACGCCGACCGGGGTATCCTCCCGCAAGATGGCTCCGGCGAGGATTCTCACCGGAAACGGGGTCCCGTCCTTGCGGAGCGCGGTGTACTCGGGGGAGTCGATCTTCTCCCCGGCGAGAACCCTGCGGATGTCGTCGCGGATCCGTTCGCGGTCCGCCGGGGAAAAGGCCTCCAGCACCCGGAAGCCCGCGGCGAGGTCGGCCGGCCGGTAGCCGAACAGGGCGTGTCCCTTCTGGTTGAGGTAGAGCAGATTGCCGTCGGCGTCGATTTCGAAAATGCCCTGCGGGAGAAATTCCGCGAGCTCGCGGTATTTGCGCTCGGCCTCCTTGAGCTGCGCGTCGATTTCGCGCAACCGGGTGACGTCGCGCGTGATGGAGAGGATGACCTCCTCGCCCCGGAGCTGGAACACCCGCGCCGACATGAGCCCGATCCCGGTCGAGCCGTCTTTGCGGCGGAAACGGGCTTCCAGGTTTTCCACGTGCCCCGCGCGCCTGAGTTCCGCAAGGAGGCGCTGCCGGTCGGCGGGATCGTGCCAGATGTCGAGCTCGAGCGAGGTCTTCCCGAGGGTTTCTTCCCGGCTGTATCCCGTGAGCCGGGTGAACCCCTCGTTGATGTCGAGAAAGAGGCCGTCCGCGAGCCGGTTCAGGTTGATCGCATCGGGGCTGGTGCGAAAAGCGAGGCGGAATTTCTCTTCGCTTTGCCGCAACGCCTCCTCGGCCTGAAGGCGCCGGGTGACGTCGGTGATGAACCCCTCGATCGCCAGGCAGCGGCCGGAGGGATCGAAGACCCCCTGGCCTGCCTCCCAGACCCACTTTTCCTCACCCTGCGCGGTGCGGATGCGGTAGGTGAGCTGAAACGTGCCGTGCCGTTCGAGGACCTCCTGGACGCCGACCCACACGGCCCTGCGGTCCTCGGGGTGAATGAGTTCGGCGTAGCTCACGCGGGCGTTGCCGAGGAGGTCCTCCGCGGGATGCCCCGTGAGGGAGAGGCATCCCGGGCTGACGAATTCCATGGTCCAGGAGGGGTCGTTGCGGCAGCGGTAGGCCATGCCCGGCAAGTTGGCCATGAGGGTGGCGAGGCGGCGTTCGCTCTCGGCGAGCCGGGCCTCGACCGCGGCGGAGCCTCCCGCATCGTGAACGATCGTGCAGAGAAGCTCGCGTTCCCCCAGCCGCAGGCGGGCGGCGGAGACCTCGACCGCGATCGAGGAGCCGTCCGCCAGCCGGTGGCGCGCGATCGAGGAGCGTCCGGGGGCCGGGACGGCCCTCCCGACGGTGTCGGTCTCTTCCCGGTCCGCGGCCAACTCGCCGAAGGTCATCGCCTGCAGCGTCTCCGCGCTCCGGCCGTACAGGCGAGCGGCCGCCGCGTTCGCCTGCGCGATTTTCCCCGTTTCCTCCTCCACGAGAAGCATCGCCACCGGCGCCTCGGCGAAAAAGCGCCGGAGCGACTCCTGTTCTTTTTCCTCCATTGCGGCAGCCCCCTTTCGAAGCGGTTCAGCCGCGTTTGCGGCGGCCGGCCGTTCGCTTGCGGACGGAGAAGCCGAAGCGGCCGATCGTGGGCCCGAGCGCGGCATAATCGCCGTGCACGTAGGCCATCAGGCCCGCCTTCTCGAGGGCGAGCCGCCCCTTGGCGTCGAGAAGCGAAGGGCTCACCTGGACGGCGAGAATTTCGGCGAGAAACAGGGTGTGCGAGCCGAGGGCGAGCGTCTTCGTGACCCGGCATTCGAGGTTCACCGGGCACTCGGCGACGAGAGGGCAGGAGACCCGCGACGCCGGCAGCGGGGTGAGCCCGGTTTCGCGGAACTTGTCGACGTCGCGGCCGGATTTCACGCCGCACCAGTCCACATGCCGGGCCAGATCCCGGCTGGGCAGGTTGACGACGAACTCGCCGGTCTTGCGCAGGATGGGGTAGGAGAAGCGTTCGGGGCGCACGGCGATCGCGAGCATTGGCGGTTCGGAGCAGATCGTGCCGATCCAGGCGATGGTGATGAGGTTGGCCGGAAAGCCGCGGCTTCCGCCACAGCTGACCAGCACCACGGGCACCGGGGCGAGGAGGTTTCCCGGTTTCCAGGCGCGTTTCGCGGGAGGGCCGGAGGGGGCCGGCGTTCTGCGCCGGCGGGGGGGGGCGGGCGTGCGGGTCATGTTCGTTCTCCTATGGATTCCCCCGGGGGGGAGTCGATCGCGGTCAGCGGGAGGTTCTGCGGCAGCCTCGCCGCGGCGGCCCGGAAACGCTCGATGGCCTGCCGCATGCGGTCGGCCTCCGTGTCCGAAAGGGTCGGGGACGCCGCCCCGCGGTCTGCGCCGCTTTCGAGGGCGGTCAGGACGCGCGCGAGGGTGAGCAGGCGCGGGGCGAGGGCCGGAAGCAGAAGGGGGTGCTCGCCGTCGGCTGCGGCCGTCTCGCAGAGGATCCCCGCCGCCGTGAGCGCGGCGGCCGCCTCCCGGGCCGCGCGGAGCGGGAGACCTGCGGCGGCCGCGAGTTCACGGAGATCGCCGGGGCCCTCCCCCGCCTCAAAGCGCAGGGCCGCGGCCCGGGCGAGGCAGCAGGCGGCGATGTTGCGCTCGTTGGCGTTCCCCGGGCGGCCGTCCACCGCAACCCCCCACGTCCCGTCGCTGTGCTCGCAGGCATAGGTGATTTCGGCCCCGAAGAGAAAGATCATCCAGCTCGCCTGCAACCAGGCCAAAAAGAGCGGGAAGGCGGCGAAGCTTCCGTAGATCGCGTTTTTCCCGGCCACGCCGACCTGGAGATCGATGATGAGCCACTGGACGGCGAGGTAGAGGACGGCCGCGGCGGCGGCGCCGTAGCAGGCCGAGGAGAGGCGGACGGGGGTGTTCGGCATGGCCTTGTAAAACAGGGCGAAAAGCGCCCACATCAACACGAGCGGCATGAGGCGCAACGCGGACTGAACGAGGGGGCCGAGGGTCGCCAGCGCCGCGAAGCGCGCCGCGAGGGCCTCGAACTGGGCGCCGGCGAAGACGCTCGCGCTTCCGGCGGCCAGAAAGAGGATCGGGGCGCACAGGAGCACGGCGAGGTAGTCGGCGAAGCGGCGGGCCAGGCGGCGCGGCCTTTTCACCTCCCACATGGCGTTCAGGGCGGACTCGATTTGCCGCATCACCTTGACCGCCGACCAGAACATCACCAGGACCCCGACACCCGCGATCACCCCGCCGCGGGTGTTTTCGAGAAGATTCCGGGCGAAGCCGAGGACCCGCTCGAGCACTTCCTCCTGGCCGGCGAGCTGCTCGACCAGCCGCTTCTCGAGCGTCTTCTCCAGGCCGAACCCCTTGGCGATCCCGAAGAGCACGGCGAAGAGGGGGACGATGGAAAGAAGGCTGTAGAAGGTGAGGGCCGAGGCGCGGAGCGTGCCCTGGTCGGCGACAAACTCGCGCAAGGCGATGGAGACGATCCGCAGGAGGCGGGCGAGGAGGGCCCGAGGCCGGGAGAGCCCGTCGCCGCCGGGCCACGGCCGCCGGATCCCCTCGGCGAAGAAGTCCCTCACGCGCCTCAGCCGCTGCGCCGGAGCCAAGGCTTCCTCCATTGCGTCTTTTGTCTCAGAAGCTGAGCACGGTGCTCTCGAGCGCAAGCTCGATCAGCTCCTCGCCCTTGGCCATGCGGGCCCCGGGCACGAGGTCCTGCGCGGTGATCCGCCGGGTCACCGCGCAGGGCGTGCAGACGAGGATGGGCACCTCGTATTCCTGGAGGTAGAGCAGGTGGTCGGCCGCCGAATCGCCGGTCGCCGCCTGGAGGTGTTCGGCGATGCCGCGCTTGGCGAGGTAGACCCCCTCATCCAGCAGAAAGACCGCGCAGTCCACGCCTTTCTTGCGGGCCGTCATGGCGAAGAAAAGAGCGCGGGTGGCGCGGTTGGGGTTGTCGGTGCCGCAGGAGAGGACGACGAGCACTCGGCGGTTCATGGGGAAAGCCTCCTTGGGGTTCGGGCGGTTGCGATCGCGCATCGATCGGCCGCGATCACAGCAGAAAGAACCAAAAAGCGCAAGCCGCGGCCCGCTTCCGCTACCAGCCGCCGCCCCCGCCGCCGCCCCCGCCGCCGCCGGAGGAGCCCCCGCCGCCGCCGCCCGAACTCGAGCCGGGGGAGGTCGAGGCCGAGGCGATCGCCCCGCTCAGGGAGGCGCCGAGAGAGTCGGCGAAATTCCCCGGGGCCGAGGCGTCCCAGGCGTTGCCCGCATACCACGAGGGGCGATAGCCTTCCTTGCCGGCCGCCTGACCGGCCGCGGCCAGTACGTCGGCGAACTTCTCCGCCCAGCGGTTTTCCACGCCCAGGGCGAGGGCGTAGGGGAGATATTTTTCGAAGAGCGCCGGCGTGCGGCCTTCGGGGGTGAGCCGCTCGAGGCGATCGGCCTCGGTGGCGGCGAGAAAGGTGCGAAACCCCTCGATCTGGTCGAGCAGGCGGCGGCCGAGAAGGGTGGGGGCCTTGAGGAGGTGGAAAAACAGAAGATTGACGGCCGCCGCAAGCACCGGGAAGACGGCGAACACCGTCGAGTGATCGGCGAGCATCCACAGGGCGAAGATTTCGCCCGCGAGAAACGGAAGCGAAAAGAACGTCATGAAAAGCGCCGCCAAAAGAGCGCCGATCGTCCCTCGCAAGCGCTGCCGGCCGGCAAAGAGGGCCCGCCAGAGGGCCGCCGTGCGCCGAAGCAAAAGGTAGACTCCCACGCTCCAGACGGAGAGCCAGACCCCGAGAAAGATCACCTCCGGCCCGGGGAGGGCGGCGAGGAAGGAGGCCCCCACGGCCGCCAGGGAAATCGCCGCCCCCGTGAGAAAGGCGCCGCGGTTGAGGACAAAATGCGTCGTTTCGAAGGCGGCCCGCAGGGAGGACTGCAGGGCGGCGCGGGTCGAGACGATGACGGGGCGCTGCTTGCGGTCGATCTCCAACGCCTTGGCCTTCCCGGCGAAAAGGTGCGTCAGGAGGATCGCCTCGTCGGCGCTCGGCGGCTCCTTTCCGCCGGTGCGGCGGAGCAGGCGGAACCCGTCGCCTCCCTCCTCGATCGCCAGGTGGCCCTTGACCGCGAGGTTGAGGAGGCCGGCGGCGAACACCGTATCGTCCCATCCCATGCGGGAGACGAAGCGCACTGCGGCGGGCGAGAGATCCGCGGGCGGGGTGTATCGGGGAACGACGACGCCCTTCTTGGGGTCCTTCCCGACCGCGCGCCAGACGAACACGTAAAAGAAGAGGATCGCGGCGAGTCCCGCCGCGGCGACCGGGAGCTCCAGGTTGTCTTGGAGCAGGCGCAGGGCCTGCTCCTTGCCCGTGGGTTCGCGCACGTGGCCTTTCGGCCAGCCGACCACGATCGTCAACCCCTCGCGGGGGGCGAGCGGCCGCGTGGTGCGAAACGTCACCCCCACGTGGGAGGTGACCGTGCCCGTGTAATCCCTTCCCCGGGCGCCCTCGGGGCCCGTGTAGGCTTCCAGGAGAAGGATCTCCGGGACGCTCGCGGGCAGAACGACCCGAGCGACGGCCTGGTCGATCGGGAACTCCCAGCCGTTGCCGGTGACGTTCCAGTAGAGCTCGTCGTGTGTTTCGAAAAAGCCGAGCTGGCGGTCGGTGCGGTAGACGAGCCGGTAGGTGTGCTCGCCGGGGGGAAGGCGACGGTTCTCGTGGCCCAGGTAGACGCGCACGCCGTTGGCCAGGCGCTCGGTGTGCCAGTCCTCGGCCGCACCGTCGCGGGCGGCCTCGAGCACCTCGAAACCGACCCGGTAGCGACGCCCCGCGCGGTCTCGGTAATCGGTCGGGAAATCGCGGTAGATGCCGCGACGGATCCTTTCCCCGGCGGCACGCACCCGGATCGTCTCGGTTACGACCATGTTGCA
>FWWM01012524.1_pt1 | contig 14082 bp, 16 predicted proteins | sample 2228351 | NCBI WGS metagenome assembly FWWM01 (sample SAMEA103939774, study PRJEB20133) | metagenome | reverse complement strand
CAAATACAACGGTGATGTATTCCCTTGTGGTTTCCTTAGAGAATATGAATATTTCAAGGCAGGTAACATATATGAAGATAGGTTATATGACATATGGAGACGCAATGAGAGATTTTCCTATTTCAGAAAACCAATTGCAGGATGTGTATCATGTGAAATATATATGGAATGCAGAGGTGGATGTCAGGCTGTCAAGAGAGGGAAAGCATGCGAAGGCAATGTGGAAAAGAGAAAAAAGCTCTTACAAGATATAAGATAGCGGGATTAAAACAAGAAAAACAAAAATTTGATTATAATTTAGATAAGCTAAAGAACATTAAAAAATTAAAAGAGTATAAAAGAGGAAGCACTCATCTCAAAAGAGCCTCATCTCAAAAGAGCCTCTTTAATAGAAGAACCTCGGACAACACATGGTTTCCTCATTTGACGCTTCCACTTTGATGATTTCCCAGTCTTGTAGTGGTTCCAGCCGGAATGCCAGAATTTCACCTTACCCCGTCCGGTTATCCTTATCCTCTTCGCAACTGTCTTTGATGTCTTCAATTTCCCCATCACTCTTCAAATTCAACAGATATCTGCTTCGGTTTGACCTTCTCCTTTTTCGGTATGGTCACAGTGAGCACTCCATCCTTAATCTTTGCTTTCGTCTTCTCTGCCTCAACATAATCAGGAAGAGTTATCCTCCTCACAAACCTACCATACCTCCTCTCACTCACATAAACGTTCTTACCCTTTAACTCTTCTTCTTCCTTCCTCTCACCCCTTATAACAAGCTGGTCATCCTGTATCTCAACAGATACATCCTTCTGACCCATTCCGGGAACATCAACCTTGATAATAACATTGTTCTCATCTTCCATCACATCAACATGCGGCAAAAAGGTAGTCTTCGCTTCAAAAGGAGAAAAGAAATCTTCAAAAAGTTTCTCTATTTCCCTGCTTATGCTCTCCGAAAAAAACCTTGGAAGTTTTCTTTTCTCCATAGATTTTTATATAATCACAAAATTACAAAAAATTGATCTTACAAAAAAATTTCATCTTCAGAAAACAAAATAGAAAATTCACAGTATATCCTCACGAGCAAATTCAAGTGAAGATTTAAAAAGAAAGAGAATCAGATACAACTCAAACCAATGAAACTCAAATTGAAGGATGAGAGAAAAATTGAGATACACGATTGTATACCTGTGGACAAAGCTGATTCTGAGAGATGGAAGATGAGCGATGATTTGCAGTGCCAAAGGTATGTGAGTGGAAAAAGTCAAGTGAGTCTCAGGTTGAGACCGATATAACCTCAATATTTATCGATGGTGAGGAGACGTTTGGAAGCGAGGTAGAGGTTCTGTTTCAACCCGCAAAAATTCCGCTCGTGGAGATTGAGATCAGAAAGACAATATCCGATAAAATTTGCAAAAAAGAAGGTTCACTAACCTCCGTTTAAATTTATGGGTATGTCGGATGAGATAATTGATAAAACGAAAGATGAGAAATATATGGGAGATTTCATAGAAGATATAGATGAAAAAGGGACACAGACAAGCCAACAAACAATAAGATCCATAACGGACATAAGTGGTGATATCTCATTCTCACTGAAAGAGCAATACAAGGGATACACGATGTTTTTTGCAGAAATTCCTATCGAAAAACTTGAAGTAGTAGTCTACCAACGAAAACCTTCAAAACCGCACGTGAAGAACATAGCAAAATCAATATCAACAATAGGATTTGTTGTTCCTTTGGTGGTAACCAAAAAACCTGACGAAGATAAATTCATAATACTTGATGGTCAGCATAGATATCTTGCATGTCTTGAACTTGGGATAAGAAAAATTCCATGCATTATCATACCATGGGAGTATGCAACTTTAATGCTAAACCTGAACATAGAAAAACAACCAAATATAAAGGAAAAATCATATGTTGCATTGCGCATATATGAAGAACTTGTGGATATGTATCCGGAAAAACTTGAAACAGACGATGAGGTAATACAGTCAGTTGAGGAAATTTACTTTGTGACGGTAGGTATGGTTTATGAGGTCAGAGAACGTTTTTCAGGAGCTTCATGGGAACCGATCCTGAAAAAGACAGACTGGCCATTTAACCTACCCCTCAAAGAAGCGAAGGAAAAAAGAAAAGAAAGAGCAGATATTCTTAAAGAGGCGCATGAGATTGTGACAGAAATAGCAGGAAAACTTAAGGAATTGGGAATACAGCATCCTTTCATATATAAAGAGATAGTCTCGTATGTAAACCCAATAAAGAGAAAAAGAGAAATTCATGAATTTGATGAGGTGTTCTCTCAGATAAAAGAGAATCTGGAGAGACTGAGAGAGAACCCGGAAGAAATCAGAGAAGTGGCATACGGAGAGACTTACGCGGAATCCCCCGAATAATGGCTCGTTTTATGCTTGCTCCAAGCTTTTCGAATTCTGACTGATTCAACTTCCCCATATCTCCCTCCTTCTTTCTTATGTAAAATATATCTGCAACCTTGTTCTCACGGGTTGATATTTTCGCGACCGATATATCATAACCCGACATGGTTATAGTATAGGCTATATCAAAAAGGAGAGCGGGTCTATCAAAACAGTAGACCTCAACTATCGTGAAGTTTTCCGATGTCTCGTTATCAAATATTACCCTCACACTATCTTCCGTATTCTCCCTAACAAAAGGATTTGTGCTGACAAGATAATTTATTATTTTCTTTCTTCTCTCCTCTATCTCGTGTATTATGTCCTCAAGTCGTTTAGATGAGAACAGTTTTTTAAACTTTTCCATCCTTTGTGTTTCGGGGGGTTCAACCCAGAATATATTGAGTGCCTTACCCATAAGCCCCCCTTCTGCATAAAGCGAAAGTATATTGAAACCCGCAAGAAAAAGCATCCCGGCACACTCACATAAAAATCCCGGCACATCATCCCCTATAGTAATAACCTCTATAACCCCCTCATCTCTTTTTGTAAAAGCAGCATATCTTTTACCAGACATATATGCATTGAGAAAAGCACAAGAGTATCTGAAAAGCCTATCATAGCTGAAAAATGAGAGAAATTTTTGCGAAAGAGAAGAAATAAAAAGTTCAACTATATCGCGGGGGAAAAATTCGCTAAGCTCATCTGAAAGCATCAAAGCATCGGTGTGTTCATCCTCGCGAAAATCAAGCCCTTTCCTTATACGCTCCGATGTTTTGACATAAATTTCCGCTATAAGATATGCCTTCCAACTGTTCCAGTTTTCTGGATTAGTCGCAATAGCATCCGCGAGCGACAAAATATAAAGTGAATCCAGAGAAATAAGGTCAGGAAACATTGAGGAGAATTTGGTCAAAGATGCGTTATCATGAATATCTCTGCGTTGAGCAAAACTTGAAAGAGAAAGATGATGCCTGACAAGAAATTTTATCCTCTCAAGTTTCTCCCCCGAAAGAACCATCCTCCTACCTATTCTTTCTGCCCACTCCTCCCCAAGCTCGGAATGATCCTTTTTATCTCCCTTCGCTATATCGTGAAGAAACGCAGAAATAAGGACAACATCTTTTTCCTGTATCTCAGGAAGAAACTCAACATAATCAGGTTTCATGCCCGAGAGAATTCTTTCTGTCCACTCAACACATTTTATGAGATGGAGACCAACAGGATAAACATGAGGTGGAACAATCTGCCAGAGATTTGATACCCTCCTGAACTCAGGTATTAGCCTTTCAAGGATACCAGTATCCCACATTTTCACAAGTATTCTTCCAACCCCTCCAGGTTCTCTCAATATCTCGTAAAAATACCTCCACGCACTCTGGTTTTTGTGAAGGTTTCTCAGCTTCCTCGTCTTTATAAGCATATAAGATGTCTCTGGAGATAAATCAAGATTGTTCTCCTTAGCTACTTTGAAGATCTCTACCGCAAGCTCTGGTTCATTTTTGAGTTCCTCTTCATCAAGGTATATGTAAGTGCCGTTCGTGCGGAATTTACCAAGTCGGTCAGAATATGTAGGAGTGATCGGATATACTCTATCCATCAAGTATCTTTCAGCAATATCTGCATATACTTTTATTTTGTGCATGTGTTTTATAACAGAAGTCATAAGCTCGTTCAAACCAGCCCTTTTACCAACCATGTTTATCCCCCATTTTTCCTTTATGATTTTCAAGACATCCTCCGCAGCTGATGTGTGCAAAACATCGTTTTTCCGAGATATATGCAGTGCAAATCTCACCTCAAGAAGTCTCCTCAGGTCATTTCTTATATCTGAAAGCGAAACAAGTATATCTTCTGACACAAGCTTTTGCAACCATGTTACGTAGACATAGTCAGATATACCACCCGGTGATGACTTAACATCCGGTTCAAGCAAGGAATACTGTCTTTTCGTTATCCTTAATGCTCTATCGTTTTTGAGCATTGAGAAAATTTTTTGAACATGGGATTTCATCAGCTCTCTTCCCATAATCAGAAGTTCCTGAAAAACTCGCACATCACCTGATATAAATCTTATATCCCCAAGATAGGAAAGCACTCTGATATCTTCAAGCGCTATGTTTATGGTTTCTTCGGGTGTCCTTACTGAGTATTCAACCTTTTTCAAAATATCCCAAACACAGGCTATAAAATTTTCTATCTTTTTCTTATGTTTTGCTCTTATTTTTTTTGATGATACGAGTATTGCAAAATCTAAATCCGATAGAGGTGCCATCATACGGCGTCCGAAACTTCCAAAACCTATCAGGCATATTCCATCAATGTCGCCAAGTTCCCTCTTATAAAGAGATAATAGCTCACTCTCATATATTTCAGTTATCTTCCTTGAAAGTGAAAATATGTCAATGTCGGTTTTTGAAAACTCTTTTTTCGCAAAAGACAGAACCTTTTCGTAAAGTTTCATACCCAAATTTTAAACTTAAGAAAATGCCAGTATTATAAGATAAAAAAGTATCATAAGATAAAAAGAAAATATTAAAATGTTAGCAGACCTTTATCTTTAATTTAAGTTTGAGATTGTTGTATTATTTTATTTATTCTTTGCTTTTATCTTATACAGTTAACAAAACATATACAGTTAACAAAACGTATTATCTTTTATTTATGAGGCAAAGCCTATTTTTTGTTGGACCACCGTGGTATGTTAGGGATGAAAAATTTGTGATAAAAAGAAAAGAGTTCACTCCCGCATATTTAAAGCTCAGAGATAGCGGTAAGTGGAGATTAAAGGAAAAGGTAGAGAGAGCTATTGAATCATTAAAGATATGCAGGGTATGTCCGAGAAACTGTGAAGTAGATAGACTAAGCGGGAAAATAGGGGTTTGTCGCGTAGGAAGATACGCGATCGTGTCAAGCGCATTTCCACATTTTGGCGAAGAGGATTGCCTGAGAGGTTGGAATGGTTCTGGGACGATTTTTTTCTCCTTCTGCAATCTCAGATGTGTCTTCTGTCAGAACTACAGCATATCGTGGAAGGGTGAGGAGAGCGTTGAGCTCACACCGAAAGAGATAGCATTGCTCATGATAAAGTTACAGGAGCTCGGATGCCACAATATAAACTTTGTAACCCCCGAGCATGTCGTCCCGCAAATAATAGAAGCAGTTGCCATAGCAATAGAGATGGGTCTAAAAATACCTATAGTTTATAACACAAGCGCATACGACTCTGATGAATCCATAGATATAATGGAAGGGATAGTTGATATATACATGCCTGATTTTAAGATGTGGGATCCGCAGCTTTCACGAAGGTATCTTGGTGTAAGTGATTATCCTGAAGTAGCAAGGAAGATAATAAAGAAGATGTATGAGCAGGTCGGAGACCTGAAATTTGATGAAAATGGACTTGCGTTAAGAGGACTTCTCGTCAGGCACCTTGTCATGCCGGGAGGAATAGCAGGAACCCAAGAGATAATGAGATTTCTCGCAAAAGAGGTATCAATTCACACATATGTCAACATAATGGCTCAATACCACCCTGCGGGACTTGTCGCCAAAAAACCTCAGAACTATCCTGAAATATCTCGTAGGATAACCGATGAGGAATACATGAAGGCTTATGAGTATGCCAGAGACGCTGGGCTTTACAGATTTGACGTCCGATGGCTCTACTATTGAATATCCAAATTTTGTCATTCCCATTACATCCATTACATATCAATATTCCATACCCTTCATCCATATCCTTTCTATTGGTTCCTTCTCATTTTCAAGTATTTTGTCACGTAATCTGCTCCGGATATCAAAGATAAGGCGAGGCACATGAGGATGGAAACATCTCCCACAAGCGTTGCAGATATGCCGAAGTATTCATCTTTAAGAATATATGCTCCGACAGCAAAATTTCCCACAAAAGTCTTTATTTTCGCAACAGAAGAACTCGGAATGTGTTTTCCATGCCTTTCAGCAGATGCACGGAGTCCGAGAACTAATAACTCCCGCAGTATTATAAAAACGGAGACAAAAATAGGTATTTTCTGATTGTAAATGAGAGAAACGAGAGCAGATATAAAAAGAGCCTTATCTGCAACAGGGTCAAATATATCTCCGTCTGACGCTCTGGCTGACGATTTTCCATCCCCCCTCCTTGATATCATCCCATCAAATATGTCTGTCAGTGCAAAAAATACATATAGAGAAAAAGGGACTATACGGGAGATATCGGCGACTATAAAAAATGGGATCACGAAAGCTCCAAAGAGGCGCACAAATGTGAGGAAATTAGCCACATTAAGGAAATTAACCACACTATGGATTTAATAAGATAGGGACTAAAAATTTAGGAGCTAAAAATTCTTCAAATCAAAAAATTCTGTTGTTTCGGGTTCAACTTTGGTAGAATGGCGCTTTTTCTTTTTCTTCCTTTTGCCTGTTTGCATCTGGATCATTCTGGCAAGTTCCATCTCTTCTTTTGTCCTTCTCTTTCTCCTGACCTTATCTTTTAGCATATCTATTCTGAACATCTGAGCATATTTTGAGAGAGCGGTTTTGAGTTTTTGGAACGCTCTCTTTTCAACTTGTCTTATTCTTTCCTTTGATATTTTGAGCTCATCTGAAAGTTCTTTTAGTGTCTTCGGGCGAGGATTGAGGTACCTTTGTTGTATAACTTGTCTTTCCTGTGATGTGAGGTGCAGGAATGCATCATTAAGTCTTTTGAATATAAAATCACGTGAGTTCTCCATCTCCACTCTTGATATTGGTTCAAATGATTCATCTGCGGTGATTACATCTGCGAGTTTAAGACTTCCTTCATCATCCTGAGGGCTATCGAGGGATACATCTCGTGACCTTACCCGAGAGACCATAAGTTTTATCCTATCCTCATCAACGCCAAGTCGCGATGCCTGCTCCTGTATATCTTTTTCTTGTGTCTCATCTCTTATCTTAAATATATTAGCAAATATTCGCCTCTCATCCTGAGTTGTTCCCAACTTTATTATAGAGAAATTTGAAAGGATGTAGTTGTGTATGAAAGCCTTTATCCAGTATGAAGCATAAGAGATGAACTTGACCCCCTTATTTGGATCAAACTTTCTTATGGCAAACAAAAGTCCCACTATTCCTTCTGAGACAAGGTCCTCAACAGGAACCCCCCAGTTTTTATAATCAAGAGCAATTTTAATGACAAACCTTAAATTTGCGAGGACAAGCTTTTTAGCAGCTTCCTTATCTTTATACTTTTTGAAACGCATAGCGAGCCTGCGCTCCTCATCAGGTTTTAAAAGCGCATACTTAGATACCTCCCTCAAGAGGAAAGAAAATGGTGTCTTAACAGCATTCTCCTTTGATGCAGAAAAACTCGATTCTATCTTCCTTATCAGCTCAGAAGCTTTACGCCTTCCGCCAGATAAAGAATGAACGATCAACTGGTCAAGGACATCACCTTCTAAAACCTCATTACCCCCCTTCTCCTCTCCGTTTTCCGTTTTCTCCGCACTACTTTCTGCTTCCTTCAACTTATTTCCATCCAAATTTTCATCTTTTTCCGCATCTGACTTTACATCTAAACTCCTCTCATCCTTCTTTTTCTTTTTTTTGCTAATATCCTTATCTTTTCGCTCACCCACCATTTCATTTTTTGTTCCTTCTGCCTTTTTCTTCGAAGCTCCTTTATTTTCCTCACCAACCTCTTCTTTAGCCTCAACCATAGTCTTTTTTATATCATGCCCTTCTGCGCTACGAATAGAAGACAGCGATGGGCGCTTCAAAAGCAAATCAATTAATCCGGATCCCTTACTTTTATTCTTTCCCATAAATCTGTTCCCTACCCTCCTCAAAACTAATCAATCAACAACTTGACTTTCATATAATTGGCAAACCCATATGCAAGAATAATAAAAACTGCTAAACTTTTTATATTTAATCTCAAATCAAAAAAAATTCAATTTTTCAAAATTTTTTTCATAATGCTAACAAATTCTTTTACATTTTCAACCTTACCTATGCTGACCCTCAAGGCATCCTTCCATCCATACCCCTCCATGTCTCTGACAAAGACCCTATTTTTCTTCAGTTCGGAATATACCCTATCTTTGTTTAATGGAGGAACAATGAGAATGAAAATGAAATTACCCCATGAAACAACAAATGGTATGTTATTTTCCCTGAAAAAATCTTCTAAGATGCTCATTCCCCTCAGGTTATTTTCAAGTGTTTTTTTCACATGATCATGGTCTTCAAGGGCTCCTATAGCACCTTCAACTGCAAGGTAATTTACATTGAAAGGTTGCCTTATCTTCACATTTATATCCCGAGCGAATAATGTTATGAGGTAGCCCAACCTGAGCCCAGCAAGTCCATAAACCTTGGAAAAAGTTCGCGTGACGAAGATCTTCTCAGAACGCGCAAGCTGGAATGCACCTGAATAATCTGAAGGACGACCAAGTTTACCATTCATAAAACTCGCAAACTCAAAGTAAGCCTCGTCAGAGATCAAAAAAACATCATCAGGAAGCTCAGAGATAAAAGAAAGGTAGTCACTTGCGGATATTATAGTGCCCGTGGGATTTATCGGGTGAGATATACACAGAACCGCTGGTCTATATTTCTTTGCTACATCAAGAATTTGTTGAATGGAATATGAATATTTATTATCAAGCCCAACCCGTATGACCGGATAACCCATATAACCCGCACAATACTCATAGAACGCAAAAGTCCCTTCACCAACAACGATATATGGAACCCTTCCGAAAAAAAGGCGAGCAAATTTGAAGACAAGCTCTATCGCTTCATCCGAACCATTGCAAAGAACAATTTCATCTCTGTTTACCCCCGCAAGAAGACCTTCTTTCAAAAGTTTCTCAGCTATCTTCTCTCTTAAAATATCATAAATATCGGATGGATAGAGTGAAACCTTTTCGAGCGCTTCCGCTATACGACGTAAAGCCAAAGGTGAAGGACCAAACGGATTTATATTTGAATTGAGAAAAATCCCCTCACCTTCATACTTTTCAGCAAAAGGATACATGGTGGACAAAAACCCCCATCATCTCAAAACATTCAAGTAAAGCTCGATATACTTTTCTACCATAATGTCATCTTTATATTTGAGATAAAGCTCATGCGATTTTCTTCCGAGTTTTTTCCCGATTTTTTTGTTTGAAAGGATGTTTATAATTTCATCCGCGATTTTTTGAGGATTTGCAGGGGGAACAAGTTTCACATAACCACCGGCAAAATATGGAATTCCACCGACAGAAGAAGCAACAACAGGAATGGAATGCTTACCTGCTTCAAGAATAGTTATACCCCAAGCTTCATTCAAAGAGGGAACGACGAAAACATCAAAAAGAGGATAGATAGATTCCACGTTGTCTATCCAACCAGTAAAATAAAATGTTCCGGGAGCGAGCGTGCGCTCAGCAAGCTTTTCAAGCTCTCGCCTCATTGAACCATCACCTACAATAAGAAGGAAAACAGAAGAAGACCCAATAGTGTGTAAAACTCTCTCAAAAGCTAAAATAAGATATTTTATACCCTTGACAGGTTCAAGTCGTGAAACTGTGCCAACAACATATCTTCCAGCCGCAAGCTTTTTCAGTTCAATTAAAGTATTCCTATCACCGATGCCATCGTTATTTTCTTTTTTCTTTTTTTGAAGCTGAACTGGGGTCTTAGGGATAGTAAAAAAATTTGTCCTGCAACCTATTGCTCCGAAAGCTTCCTCCTCATCGGGGGTTCTCACAACTATCACATCTGTTATGAAAGATGCTATGAACTCAACTAATGCAAAAAATAAAGTTTTGTGGAATGAGAAATATCCTCTGAAAATATGTCCGTGTGGTGAGTATATTATTTTTCTGACTCCACAGATAAATGCAGCAAACCTTGCGAGCAAACCTGCCTTTGATGTGTGAGCATGAACAATGTCAGGCTTGTAACTCCTTATTATCCTTATGAGCTCAAAAAAAGCAAGTATATCTTTGAGCGGAGATACATCTCTGATAAGATTTTTTACCCTGATGATTTTTATATCTTCAGGAACATCAACTTCATCTTTACAGTATCCTGTAGCTAAAACCTGCTCAAAAAGTTGATTAAGTTTTCTGTTAGCGGTGATGTAAATTACCTCATAAGGAACTCCACCTCTTTCAAGACGTGTTATCACCCTGAGTATCTTTGGCTTCTGCTCCCCTCCCTCTCTTTTTTCATCCCACATTTTGATCATCCTTCCTTTTCCTTCTCCTTCTGCCACATCTGAATAATTTCAAATGCAATTTTAACATCTTCTTCTATTCTCCTTTTAAGCTCATCTGGGGAGCTGAATTTTTGGACATCACGAATCCTTTTTATAAACATAACATCTATCGAGTGACCATAAATATTTTTATTGAAATCAAATATGAAAACCTCAAGGGTTCTTTTTTGACTCCCAAATGTTGGTTGAGTTCCAACATTGCACACACCCCAGAAATTTCCCATATTCTCAAGGTTAACTTGACAAGCATATACACCATCTGCAGGGAGCTGATATGTTGAGACAACATTTGCGGTTGGGAAGCCTATTTCCCTACCCCTACCTGCTCCTTTTACCACAACTCCTCTGACAAGATATGGAGATTCAGTGTAATCAATATAGCTCCAGACATCACCACTTGTGACAATTTTCCTCAAAAGTGATGAGGAAATTTTCTGATAACTTGAACTCACGCTCGGCACAACCTCAATATGTGCCTTATCCCCAAAATATCTTCTTATATCCTCAACCTTCCCCCGACCGCCCTTACCAAAAGTAAAATCAAACCCAACAACTATACCCTGAGGTTTGAAGACAAAATCAATCAGAGAACAGAAAGTTTCTGGTTCCATATTCACTAATGAAATGAAATTGAATATGACGACAAGATCTACTCCCAAAATCTCAAGCTTTTTCAGCTTTATGTCAAGCGGAGATAAAATGAAAAAATTTTCCGGTCTCAGAATAAGGCGAGGATGTGGGACAAAAGATATAATGATGAACGGAGCGGAAAACTTTTGTGCCAAGCTTTTCCCCGTCTTTATGACCTCCCTATGACCCGCATGAAGACCATCGAAATTTCCTATACACAGAACTCCTCCCAAAGGCATATTATCCGGCTTCTTTTTATGTCCGGCTCCATAAAATTCAAGATCCCAAATAAATCTAACCCGCATCTTCTCAATGTCGAAAGCTCTCATTTCAACATGGACTGGCTTTTTTCAACATGGACCATCTTTCTTCCCCGGCACACATTTCATCATACTTTTTGAGCTCAGGCATTCTGTTTTCAAGACTCAGGTATATCATGGAGATAAGCCCTTTCATAGCGCTGATTATAATTCTTTTTACCATCATCTTTGATTTTGTCCACCTCTCCACGAAGATTTCTCGCTTGCGAACCGGAAGGGACGAAAATGGTTTGAAAAACCTAAAAATTGAGATGATTTCAATGAGCCACAGACTTATTGTGAAAACCATACGGGCTCGCCATGGCATATTTTCAAAGAATTCAACAGCTCTATTCTCAAAATCAGGTCCCACCGCTCCTTCATCAACATCATCTGGTGGTATTATGACTTCCGCAATTTTGAGAAATACTCTAAAAAACAACTTCTGCCTTGTTCTGTATCCGCCCATATAAAACTCAATTCATTTTAATCAATTTGAACACGAGGAAGTTTCATTTAGATTTTTCAATTTTCATTTTGCAGTAAGCAAGTGCTCCGTATGCTCCTGAAAATTCGCCTAACTCAGCAGGTAATATTTTCATAGCATTAAAGATATATGGTATCACGATACCGGCGGCGTGCTCTCTGATCATATCTATGACTTTGGGAAAATACTCAAATATACCACCAGATATGATGAAAGCAGACGGATTGAATATATGAGATAACAACTGAACAACCCGAGCTGTGTAGTATGCAAGCCTTTCAACAGCTCCAATGGCATTCTTATCACCCGATGAAGCAAGCGAAATAACTCGCTCCGGAGTTATGTTATCACGTATGCCCGTAATTTCGATATAATACCTGACGAGTGCCCGAGCGGAAACAAACTCCTCTGCACATCCGACACGTCCACAGCGACAAATTCTTCTTTCATCTTCCGAAATTGGAACATGTCCTACCTCCATAGCGATACCAGACTCGCCAAGAAAAGGTTCTCCGTCCACGACGAATCCACCACCAAGTCCTGTCCCAAGTGTAATACATACAACAATCCCTCTTTTTCTCCATGCTCTTCCCGACCCGAACACAACTTCACCAAGACATGCGAGCGTGGCATCATTTGCTACAAAAAATTTCTTCTCCTTAATCTCTATTTTTTTCCCATCAAAGAAGGGAATATTAGGCGACTTGTGAATAAATCCAGAAAGGTCAACAAAGCCAGCAACTGCGATGCCAGAAGCATCATATCCAGATACTATCCTACTGATAAGTTCCATCAGAACGTTAAAGTCACCGGGATTTTCCTCTTTGCGCCTCCTTCCTTCTGAATCAACTATTTTTATGTAAGAGCCACCTATGTCTATTCCAACTATATTCATTTATCACTACCCATCAGATGCTTTTCAAGAGACTTCAATTTATCATGTGGTGTAGCAGGTTTATCAATCCTTTCATCAATCTTTATAACTGTGGAAAGCCTCTTGGCACCAGCCTTTATCATACTCTCCTGCATCTCAGCTATGGCTTCAAATACTCTATTTTTCTCACCATAAAGTATTGTGAACATAGGGTCGGTCTGATGTTCTATATCGGGAAATTTTTCCAGAGCACGGATAGTGACGGCAACAAATTCAGATACAGATGTTGAGGATGTTCCGACAGGCACTATACTCACCGCCGCTATAATCTTAGCCATAGCAAAAAATTAATGAAAAATTCCTCATTCTATCTTTATTTTCGTATTTTCATCTCTACTTCCTTCTGCCTATATTCCTATTTTTACCCATTCTTATACAAGATAGTCAAGGAACTTGTATAAATTTTTCTCTGTATCTTCCACTCGTTCACTTCTCACTTATCCCCAACTCGCTTATTTCCCCGCCATCATATCATCAAATAGGGAATTCTCACCTACCTATTCCTAACTTGATTATTTCCCACTTGCTCTCCCATGCTTGCCTGAGTTTCTCCCCAACATTTTCTATCCCATGCTCGCTCCCCAACATTCTATCCCACGCTTGCTCAACATTTTCTATCCCACGCTTGCTCAACATTTTCTATCCCACACTCGCTTATCTCTCCCTTGTCTATCTCCTATCCGCCTATCCCCCGTCTATCTCCTATCTGCCTATCTCCCATCCAGCTACTCCCAAATTGCTTAACCCTAATCCACTCTATACAGGCGCTCTTGACCTCAAATTTTGTAGTGCATATTTTATAATTACAAAAGTCAAGAGAAAATACATAAACATAAAAATGAAGGCCCACCGACGTAAATTCAGTTAAAATTTAGGTAATTAAGATTGATAAATAATACTTTATCATGAAGGCTGACCAGAAAAGATATACTCAAGTTGCGCTGGTAAATTTTATTGGTTCAAGTTAGCATTAGGATGTTATATCGTATGAATTCTGAAGATTAAGGATGGAGAAAGATAGTTGGACAAAGCAAACTTTTGGTAAAAAAGCA
>FWWM01012517.1_pt1 | contig 14086 bp, 16 predicted proteins | sample 2228351 | NCBI WGS metagenome assembly FWWM01 (sample SAMEA103939774, study PRJEB20133) | metagenome | reverse complement strand
AGAATATTTACTGATCTTAACTCATTCTTCATGTCTTCCTCCTTCGATATGATTTGAATGTGAGGTCCTGTCCAGAGAAACCTTGTGGGCTCTATTTCCAGTCTCCCATCTGTTGAATGTTCTCTTTGTGAACCATGACAATGGGAATAAACATCTCCTGAGGAATAGGTCGCTTCATCACCGCGCCAATGGCTGTTCTTCCGCACATCTCTCCCACCAGAAAAGGACTTTGGGCTACGGAACCAGCCAGTCGTCCTTCCTGAATGGCCTGTCTTGCCTGAGGAATAAAGTCCACACCGACAATAATGACCTGCCCCTTCTTTCCTGCAGATTCCATGGCTTCCACCGCGGCCAGGGCCATGACATCATTCGCGCAGAAGATGGCTTTAAGATCCGGATGCGCCTGAAGGAGATTGGTCGCAAGATGATAGGCTTTCATCCGATCCCAATGCCCTGGTTGAATGGAGATGAGGTGGATCGTAGGTTCTTTGGTAAAAACATCTTTCGCCCCGTTTTTACGAGCTTCCGATTGCGGCGCACCGGGAAGTCCTTCGATAATAGCCACTTTGCCACCCCCTGATCTCTTCAGAACCTCTGTGATATAAGTGGCACCGATTTTCCCCTGGCCGTAAAAATCAACCAATCGAATGACGATGGGATCCGCTCCAGCCTCTTGAGCTGCCTTGAGATCGACTCGACCATCCGTCACTACAGGAATGCCCTTTGCCTTCGCCTTCACCAACCCCGGGATGAGGTTATGGGGCGTGATGGAATGCGCTGAAATAGCATGATAATCTTTTGCCACCAGATTTTCGAGAATATCGAGCTGGGCCACAATGCTATTTTCCTGAGGGACAGCATGGACATCTATCTGGACAGCAAACTCCTTTGCTGTGTTTTCATATCCTTCCTTGACCGTTACCCAAAATGGATTGGCAAGGGTAATGGGAATCGCCCCGATCCTCATCGGTTTCTCTGGCTTCGGAATTGGTCCTAACTTCGAGACCGTTTCAGAGCGAACTTTTTGAAAGAGAGAAGGACCAGCCATCAAAGGCTTCCATCCTGTTCCCAGAAGGAAGAAACAGATTGCTCCCAACAAGAAAAAAACTTTTCTTACCCGATACATCTTCCTACTCATTTTCGGTTCTCCTTTCTTTCTTATGATTTGTTCATAATCCCGAATCCTTTTTTGCGTCGGATTTGATCAGCCACCACAGCCGAGATAAAGACGAGCCCGATGATCAGCTGTTGATAATAAGAGGGAACGTTAAGAAGCGTCAGTCCATTTCCAAGAGTTCCTATGATGAGGGCCCCCAGGAGTGTTCCGGCAATACTGGCTTCTCCTCCGAAGAAACTCGTTCCTCCCATCACGACCGCTGCAATCGCCTCCAATTCGATCCCCAGACCTGCAATCGCCTCGGCGGTATTGAGACGGGCGGTTACGATCACACCAGCCAGTGAAGCCGTCATGCCAGAAAAACCGTAAACCATGAACAGGGTCCGATGGATAGGGACACCCATTCGAAAGGCTGCCTCCAGATTACTTCCTACGGCTCTTGCGTTTGTTCCCAGTCGCGTCCACATGAGGACGAGATACATGGCAAGGGCAATCAGAAGGGACAGTAAAATAGAAAAAGGAATGGACAGAACACTTCCAATGCCCAGGACTCGGAAACCCATAGGAAATCCATAGATGGGTCTGGCTTCTGTAAAGATGAGGGCTAAAGCACGAAAAACACCTGCGGTTCCAAGAGTAATGATGAAGGGAGAGACACCAAGCCTCGCAATGCCGATCCCATTCAAAATTCCCATCCCAGCTCCTCCCATCACCCCTAAGGCAAGGGATGGAACAACGCCCCAATCGTTTTTCATCCCTCCAGCCATCATGATGCTGCTTAATGCCAAAATGGACCCGATGGAGAGATCGATCCCAGCCGTGGCAATGACAAGGGTCATGCCCGTGGCAACGATGATTGGAACGGCGGATTGAATAAGGATATTGGTCATATTGGTCCAGGTAAGGAAATAAGGCGACATGACGCCAAAAAAAGTGGCCATTGAGACCCAAAAAACCAAAAGCCCAATCCGTTGAAATCGATCAATTCGCATCATCTCTGATATGGCCTGTCTCTATTTTTTAATTCCAAACCAACAAATTGATCTTTTTTTCTCTCGACCAACCTACTTAAAAATTCTTGACCACTTGATTTCCCAACAATTTACTTATTCATGTTTTGTGCAATTAAGGCTGCACCATAGGCTCCCACGATCTGAGGATGTTCGGGAACCATCACCTCTCTTCCCAGTGCCTGGGTCAGAAGACGTCTGATATAGGGATTTCTCGCCACACCGCCTGCGAAAACGATATCGGGCAATGTTGAAACACGTTTGAGCAGGGAGAGGGTTCGATTTAAAATCGCCACGTGAATACCCAGAGCGATATCCTCTCTTTTTTGCCTTCTTGCTAGAAGAGAAGTCACTTCCGACTGAGCAAAGACTGTGCACATGCTGTTGATCTGGATGTTGCCATCCGCTCCCAATGCTGCTTTCCCGAACTCCTCCAAATCGTACCCAAGCGTTTTAGCAATCATTTCCAGAAACATGCCTGTCCCAGCCGCACAGCGATCATTCATCTCAAACTTGAAAATGTTACCCTTCTCATCCAATGCAATGGCTTTTGTATCCTGGCCCCCAATATCGAGAATCGTTCGGCAGTTTGGGAAAAGGGCTTTTGCTCCACGAGCAAAAGCCTTAATCTCAGTCACGGTAGAAACATCAAAGTGTGTCTCAAAAAAATGCCTCCCATAACCCGTTGCCAGAATCCTGTCAAAGGAGACCTTCTCCAGAAGTTTCTTGCATTGTTCAAGAGGGTCATGGGTGGTATCCGCAAGGAAAGAATGGAGGATCTGGTTTCTTTCGACTACCACCAGCTTAATCGTCCTCGAACCGATATCGATGCCTGCTGTCTTCATCTCATCCTCTTACCATCTCCAGGAAGGCTTCGATACGGGTCTTCAACTGGCCCACATCCTCCATTCCGTAATCGGTTTCGATCTTGAGCAAGGGAATTCCTTTCTGTTGTAGTGTCTTTTCGACCTTATACGCCTCCACGGTATAAGGTGTGCAGAACTGGATGCTATAATGGATGACTCCATCTGCCTTAAACGCTTTTACAAGATCAACGATGTGGTCTAACCGATCTTGATTCGGTGTGAAACAGGCACAATCGATTTTGAAATAACGATCGACCAGGGCATCGATCATCTCATCCAAAGTCTTTCCACTCTCATCCACCAGATCCCTGGTGCTCCTTTCTCCCACACATGATTCTTCTGCCACAACGATCGCTCCACTCGTTTCGATGATGAAAGGAATCTTCCAATTTGGAACAGCCATTGGAGAGCCTGATACTAAAATTCGTGGTGTTCCATTTTTTGTAACCCCAATCCCGTTTCTCACGCGTTCCTCAAGCTCGTCACAGAGATCATTGACAGCCTTGGTAAACCGCAAAGGATCGTCATAAAAGGCAATCTGATTCACAAGAAGTGCATCCAGTCCGGAGATCGGAGGGGGAATGGCTTTCCGGAGGGCACTCAACCGTTGAAGGGCACGGCGTTTGTCATTGGCAATCTTGATGCCTTCTTTCAGGTTTTCTGCTGTAATCTTTCTCCCGGTCAGCTCCTCTACTTTTTCTTTAAACTGAATGATTTCCCCTCTCCAAAGGGCGCGATCTCGTTCCGTCTTCATCTGAGGGATTTCCATCACATAGGTTTCTTTGTAATCATTGAGGATCTCGTAAGCCTTTTTCTTTCCATCACAGGTGGTCTCTCCTACAACCAGATCACTCGCTTGAATATAGGGGCAAAGACCCGCAAGCTTAAATCCCATAAAGGATTTGATCAGGGCACAGGTATTTCGAGGAAGAACCTTTTCTGCCTCATCGATCCCTATCTCAGCACCGGCACAGAGCCCAACGCAACTTCCCCCAACCGCCAGGATCAATTCCTCGGGGACATAGACACAAAATGTTCCCACAACTTTATTCCCTTTCTTCTTCGTCTCCATCAATTCTTCGATCCGGAGCCCGTGGGCCTCCGAGATTACGAAATCGAGATATTGCATACCCTTGGGGCGGTTTTCCTGTTTCATATAGATGTCTTTATAGGCCTGCCCGAGAACATTAAGAAGCTGATCATGACCTTCTAAATTTAAACCCAACTCTTTCCACATCGGACGATAATCTTTTTGTGCCATGTCTATCTCCTTTATTTTTTCATTTTTTAAGAGGATACCCTCTTTAATGTAAGGCTGATCGAATTTGAAAAGTTTTTAGGGGAGAGAGGTTTGATGGTAAGCAGAGAGAAAAGGCGTCCTACAACCTGTTTTTTCGAATGAGATGAGAGCCCTTCCCTTGACCAGCCACCTCTTTCACCCAAAGCATCAACCCAATCCTATGGGCTTTTGCAAACAAGAATCATGGTCTGAAATGAATGGTAACCAGCATTGGCTCTCACCTCCTTCTTTCTCAATAAATAAGGGAACGTTAAGGTCAAATCCTTAAAGAAACAGTTACGAGGAAATCGCTTCCTCCAGGTCTTCAAGAATTTGATTAAGATTCAATTGATATTTTGCAGCCACTTCACCAAGGGTTTCAAAAAGGGCCTGGCAACAAAGGCAGACACCTGTCTGTTCGTCATATTTTTTAAAAACAGTCTCGGTTTCTCGATAACGGTCGATCACTTCCAGAATGGTCATCTCAGGCGTGATTCGGCGTGCCTTATTCATTTCAGATTCCTTCATCATCTCCGCTTTCCCTATTTAGGATAACCTGAAGTGCTTTTGGGATATGCTGGATGATTTCGCCAACCTGAGTCTTAGGAGATGGATGGGTATAATGTCCAGCAAGCCGATTGACCTTAGCAGCAGAAATGGCAGCCTGACCAATATCCATACCCGTTACTATAAGGGCGGAAACAATACCGGTCAGGGTATCTCCAGTTCCCCCAATAGCTTCCATTGCCTCTTCCATTGGAGTATCAATGACGGCCTGAATTCCATCCTTGTTCGCTAGATAATCCTTTCTTCCCTTCACTAAAAGATATCGGGCCGCATTTCCATGTTGATAGGCCCTTGCAATCAAGTCTGGGACATGATTTTCTTCGTGGAGTAAGAACCCTCTTGTATAGAACGGATGAGGTGCCAGTTCATCGGCCAGAAAGGCAAGTTCTCCAAGGTCAGGAGTAAAAAGGTCATAATGTATTGCCTTTCCACTCATTTTGGCCACGTACATAAATCCAGCATCTGCAATGAGAATGGGATTAAAAGGCATCTTCTGAAGGGCAGATAGAATCCGACTATGCCATCCAATATGTGGCTGAAGGTAATGAAACACAATCGCTTGGAAATGTTTTTCCTTCAAATCGTTGGTAAGATAATGATATAACTTTTGGCTCCCATCTCCACGGCCCGTATCTCCAATCAGGTATCCAAAGGGGGCTTTATGACCGAGAGTTTCTATGGTTTTAATTGCAGAAGCGAGTAAGGCTGGAGTTCCTCTTTTTACAGGAATCTCCTTTCCTTGGATCCGGAGATCCCCGTTCTTGAGAGCAACCTCTCCTGTCACTAATGGAAACTCAGGATTTGGCACCGTGCCTATGACTGCAAGCATCTTCGCTTCATTTCCTCGTAAGCCAACTGAAGAGCGTAGCCACAGAGGGTATGACCAATTTCTCTTGGGTATGGAGCTTCCTGGAGCCTCTTTCCTACCATCTGCTCGGCCAGATAGGGAACATCCGGGCAACCCCCTCCAGAAATGTTTACAATGATTAAGGATTCTTTATCCACCGTGAGTTTCATATTCGCCGCCTGAACCATTAAATATTTCCCGAAATCTTTCAATTGAAAGAGATTGACGGGTTCAAGCAAAGGACTGCTGACTGGAACAACTTGGAGAGGGGGAATCCCTGCCTCTTGTAAAGTCTTTGTAATTCTTAACTCTTCAATCAAAGGAAACTCAATCACCAGGTCACACCCTTTTCTGATCTCAGGGGGAGGCCCCATGACCTTAACCTCCCACCCTCTTTTCTTGAGCAGGCTCTCAGCCTGAATGACCTCACTCGTATTGTCGAAAAGCAGGAACCCCCGATCCCCATTGGGGTTCTTTATATGATTTTCCGAATCCTTTTTTAGAAACTTGAACCCTACCATTTTTATTCCTTAGAGAGAATCACTTTATACCCTATTCCTTCTGGCTCAATGCTTTTGACCTGCCACCCTTGGGCTGTGGCTGCCCTGGAGACATTTTCTTTAGAAGTGTCCGTATCGACTAAAACAACAATCTCTCCTTTATTCAGTTTTTTAATCTCACTCAGTGTCATCAAAACAGGTTGAGGACATGAGAGCCCTCTTGCATCAACGATATTGCTCATCTTTTTCCCTCCTATTTAACAAATTTTTCATGATGGGTAGGACACCCTCCTCACCCTTGCCCTCTCCCACCTGGGGAGAGAGGATAGTCATGTTACTTCTTTTCTCATGGTGAACCCAATAAACAGACAGGTGAGAAGCCCTATCACCACGGCATGAATCCCATAGGGCCCGATTCCATCCGGAGAACTGGCTAAACCAAAATTATGGGCGAAAGCAGTTCCCACGATCATCCCTAATACAAAAACAGCCGCATCTCCATCGCCTTCACCTGCGAGGAAGAGCTGACGGCCTGGACATCCCCCTGCCAAACAGAAAGCCAATCCTGCCAGAAACATCCCGGCAAAGTTCCAGAAGCTCATGGTGTGAGCGACAGGTTGTTTGGCAAAACCAGGGTGAAATTGCCCTAAGATGAAATTGACAATGAAGGCTACTATCACAAGGGTAATGAACCCTAAGAGGAGATGGGGTTGTCTAAAGAGGACAAAATCTCGAATGGCCCCCATGGTACAGAACCGGCTCCTCTGTGCCAGGAATCCAATCAAGAGGCCAATTATCAGCGACACAAAAAGTGGGGCGTGCATAGACCCTGGACCTTTGACGCTATAAAATAGAACTCCACTTTTTTCCTGCCCTGGAATCTGGGGAAAGATTAACATCAGAACAAGGAAACCAAGCATGATCAATGGCAATAACCAGCCCACAGAGGTATGAGTCTTTTGAGATCGTCCCAGGTTGTAACCCCCTTTCAGGAAGAACGTCCCCACCCATATGCCTCCAATCAATCCGAGTAGCCCGAAAATCGCATTTCCATCTCCTCCCGCCAGGCGAAGCGCTGCCCGCCAAGGACATCCCAAAAAGACCAGAGCTCCGATCATGGCAAAAGCACCCAGGACAAATCTCACAATGGGAGCAGAACCAGCCCTTGGACGGAATTCCTTAAATACATAAGCAGCAATCAACGAACCCAGAACAAACCCAATAATCTCTGGCCGCATATATTGGACCACGGCCGCCCGATGAAGACCAAGTGCCCCTGCAATGTCCCGATCGAAACAGGCCACACAGATCCCCATGTTTGCAGGGTTACCCCACTTCTGTAAAAGAGGGGCAAGAATCCCAATAACTCCTCCCACCGAAATGATCCCCCAACGTGTTGCAAAAAAGTTTTTTATGGTGGTCATCGATTATCCTCCTTCCAAAATAGGGTTTAGGTTAAGGGCAAGGCCAAGGGGATGAACCCAAAACTTTTTTAATGGTGACGCCTTTCATCGATGAAGATGTCAAGGAGGGAGAAAAGAGGATAAATACTCAAGAGGGAAGAGGAGAGGTATGAGTTGGGAGTTCTCCTTTTCTCTCACTCCTAAACGAGAGACCTTCCCGAGGCCTCTTTGGGCCAATAAAGGCCCTTCATCGCAGAGAAAAGGGCGTTGTGGGTCTATCCACCTTAAAGCCTCCTATTCCAAAATTCAAAATATTAATAAATTGGTAATTCAAATATGTCAAATTGAAATTTTCGATAGATAAAATTTATTTTATTAAGTTTTTCTATGGAATTTTGTAACGGCTTCGTGATCCATGTTTATCTGGTCAGGATCATTGAAAGGCTTTCAATAACTGGCTAGTATTGTATTCGAAGAGGTCTTCAAGGGTCTCTGTATTTTCAATTCCAGGGAAATTGATTACCTGGAGGTATCTGCTTTTTGAATTCTCTGCGATCACCTTAGCATTAGGGAAATGTAAAATATCGACGACCAATTCAGGTTTCTTCATCACAGCCTCTGCGATGACCTTTGGCGTCAACTCCCCGGGGCTAATCGTCTGGAGAAGATAAAGCTCCGCCCATCGGGCAAAGGGGAGAGCAAAACGATGGACCACCGCTTTCCTTTTAGAGGCAAATGAGATTCTTTTTTTCAGAAGATTTAACTTTTGGGAAAAACCTATCTCCCACGATTGGGCCTCCTTTTGGGTCCCCAATATCTTAGAGATTTTTCGAACCTGACTTATTAGATTTTCTGGAGAGGTCTCGGTTTCGATTGGAATAGCATAGATATTTTTATTTTTTGAAGTTTCTAAAAGTTTCTGAACCATCCTCTCATAACCACCGTAAATAACGATATCCGCCCCTTCAAATTTTAATAGATCAGAGGGCCTTAAATCGTATTCGGGAGGATGCCTCATGTCCCCAGGGGTGAGGACGCGCACTTCTTTTGCTCCCCCGGCCTTTGCAATCGCTCCTGCGAGGGAGGTCGAAGCCACGACCACGCCTTTCGCCAGGAGTTCGGTTGGGAAACAAAGGGCCAAAACAATGAGAAGAGGCCATAATTTTTGGCTGGATTTCATCTCGTTAGTAGAGTTTCTCCTTGTGGGGGAATCGTCTTTTAGAAAGAAAACAAAAAGCGATAATCAATGAGGCGACAAGAATGATCATCGAACTTGTTGGGATATCGAAGAAAAAAGAGAGGACGAGGCCTGCCATTCCCGAAATAACTCCAATCAGAGAGGAGAAGAAAAAGGTCTGTTTCAAACTTCTTGAGATGAGGGTTGCGGCCATCGCCGGTAGAAGAACGAAGGCATCGATGAGCAGGGCACCGATCATCCGCATTGAAACCGCAATCGTTAACCCCAGCATAAAGATGATCATATAATAAAATCCTTTTTCAGGAAGGCCAACCGCCATCGCAATTTCACGATCGTAAAGGATCGCCTGGATCTCCTTAAAGAAGAGGATGACCATCATCAGGATCATCAGGCTGATCAGGCCCACGATGATGAGGTCCAAGACCGTCAAGGAAAGAATATTTCCCCACAGGATATTAAAGGCTTCAAGGACATGGATGTCAGCCTTATAGACGAGGATGAAGGCAAGGGCAAGGGTCAGGGTCATGAAATATCCTGAGAGAATTCCAACTCCCAATCTCATTTTCTCCGAAAGAGGGCCCAAGGCCATGGATGAAAGGATGCAAAAGAGAAGCCCTAAAAGCATAGGATCTATTTTTAAGAAAAGCCCGACTGCTCCCCCAAGTAAGGCGACATGCATCATTGCAAAGCGAAGAGGAATGAGATTGAGGGAGAGGATGAATACCCCAATCATCGGAAAGGCAATTCCTCCAAAAAGAATAGCCACAAGGGCATGTTGCATAAAAGGAAAGTTCAGGATTTCTATCCCGTTCATCTTTTTTATTTGATGAGGTGACTTCTTCCCTCCCTGAGGAGATAAACCTTATCGCTATACTGTTCGACTAATTGAACATCGTGGGAAACCAGCACTGTCGTTAATTCCCTCTGATGGTGAAGGGTGTGGATGATTTCCATGATCTCGGATTGGGCAGGGTGATCCAGATAGGTCGTAGGTTCATCAAGAAGGAGGATCAGGGGTTCTTGGGCCAAAGCCCTGGCAAGGGCCACTTTCTGTTGTTCTCCGCCTGAAAGTTCATGAACCAATTTTTTGGAAAAAGGTTTAATTCCGACCGCTTCCATGATTTCAAAGGTTTTATCCCAGTCCTCTTTCCTTGGTCTATGGATCAATCCAATCTTTCCATACCGCCCCATCAGCACCGCCTCTTCAACCCGGAGAGGAAACCGAACAGAGTTAGCCCGTTGAGGAACGACCCCAATCTCTTTCCTCAAGAAATTAAGACTTCGATATCGGGAGAGGTCGTAGCCTAAAACAGAGACTCGACCTCGAAAGGGTTTGAGGGTTCCATTGATGACTTTGAGGAGGGTGGTTTTTCCGGCGCCGTTGGCTCCTATGATCGAGATAAATTCACAAGGTCTTGCCTCGATGTCAACCCCTGATAGAATGTGAAGGGTTCCCAAGCGAACATGGACATTCATCAACTCCACTGAATGGTGCATTAAACCTTCCTTCCCTTTGCTAAAAACTTTTTAGGTTGATTCACAAGGTTCACCTCCGTGAGCCCAACGTCTTTCATCATTTTTTTAAGGGTTTGAGGAGGGGGAAGAAGATCATTGGAGACGGGTTCTCCTAAACTCTGGTGAAATCGGTTGAGTTCTTCTACACTCTTCAGATGAGCAATAAAAAGAAGCCCTCCCCTTTTGAGAACCCTCGTCATTTCTTTGAGGGCATTGAGTTTATCTGAAAAATGGGGAAAGGCGGAGAAGCAAATCACCCGATCGAAGAGATCAGATTGAATGGGGATGGAGTGGGTGTCTGCGGTCAGGAGAATCTTCTTCCCCGAGTATTCTCTGAGTTTTGCCCTCTCAATCATCTTCAAAGAGAAATCGAACCCAACAAGCATTCCTTCAGGGCCAATGGCTTGCTGGATGAGAGGGAGGAGAATCCCCGTCCCTGTCCCAACATCCAAGACTCGATGCCTCTCTTCTAATCCAAACCAGCCTATCGCCTCTACAAGTTCAGGAGTTCTTTCATCATATTTGAGCATTTGATCCCATGAGGAGGCGTTCCGATCAAAATAAGCCCTTAGGGATTCCATGTCCACTCCAAAAAAATACCATGAAAGGGAAGGGTCTTCAGACCCATTGGCCTTCATGGCTAATCCCAATTTAACTTTTTTGATCAGGGATGTCAACTTGGAAATTTCTGGACTTTTTCAGAAATCTCACAAATTTTTCTTGACAAATAGATTAAAATCCTTTAAAAAGTAACCGATTGAAAGCCACGAAGGCATTGGTCAGAAGACCATTTCTGAGTGGCTTTTTATTTAGGCGAAACTTAAACCACGGAGGTTTGAAGTTCTGTAGAAACAGAACCCTTCGTGGTTTTTTATTAAAAAGGGGGATTGAAAAAATGAGGAAGAGGGGATTGGGGCTTACCCTGGGGATTCTCATCGTGATTTTGGTTTATCCCATCAAAGGGGGTTGGTCAGAAGAACAAAAGGAGATTACCTTAGAAGAAGTGCAGGTGGTTGCCACCCCGATCATCGAAGGTAATTGGGTTAACGATTATGCTTCTCGTGTGACCACCGTGAGTGAGAGGCAGATCGAAGACCTCAATGCCATGGATTTCCCATCAGCCCTACGAAGAGTTCCTGGAGTGACGATTTCCCGATATAATTTGGTCGGAAGTTATGGAGGGGCCCAAGGAGGGGCCATTTATATTCGGGGCATGGGCGCTGAGAGACCGGGGGCAGAGATCTCCACCCTTATTGATGGAAGGCCCAGTTTTGTTGGAATCTGGACCCATCCATTGATGGATATGTTGGGGGTCAATCAACTGGATCATATTGATATCTATAAGGGGGCTCAACCTGTCCTCTTTGGAAATATGGCCAATGGAGCGGTCAATTTGGTGACAAAGCGGAAGACAGAAGAGGGTTTCATAACAAAAATTCGCACGGCCTATGGGACCTATAAAACATTTGATCAATGGATCGAACATGGAGGGAAAAAAGGAGGGTTTGATTATTATCTCACAGGAAATTATAAGAGCAGTGATGGGCATCGAAGAGATGCAGATGGAGTGGTCCAGAATTATTTTGGACGATTGGGATACCAATTCCTTGGCCATTGGGATCTCTCCTTCACCACAAGTCGCACCTCGAGTTGGGCGGATGACCCAGGGGTAAAAGGAGCGACCCGTCTTCCTGTCACCTCACGGTTTGGTCTACGGGATCAAACCTTTGACCTTACCCTTTCAAATCAATATCCATTCGCTGAAGGATTTATAAAACTTTATTACGATGATGGTCAGATCCGTTGGAAGGAACAGTGGGATTCTACAAGAAGGGAGCCCTTTGACAGCAATACAGATTGGAATAATTATGGAATTCGTATCCAGCAGAAGTTAAGGCCATGGCCTTCAGGAGAGGTTATGGTGGGATACGATTATGACGTCTATGGAGGTAAGTTCGAAGAGGTTCGGCCAAGGACGATTCGATCCTTGGATGAGACCCATTTCTATAATTCTGCTCCTTACCTTGCGGTGCGCCATACCTTTGGCAAGGAGTTAAAAATCACTCCCTCTTTTGGCTTTCGATACAATATGAGCAAATACTTTGGAAAAGACCTTGGGCTCCAAGGAGGGTTGGTAGTAAAATACAGAGATACAGAATTTTATGCTCAGTATTCAAAGGGGTTCAACCTCCCTGGGGTTTACACAGTCTATAATTATACTAAAGTTTGGAATCGAGGGGATTTATGGAGAGATCTTAAACCTGAAAAGATTGACCATTTTGAGGTGGGTTTCTCTCAAAAATTCACGAAATGGTTGAAAGGAGATATTGCCCTTTTTTATGATTCCGGAGAGAACAGGCTTGTTTTTAAATCTCCTCCTCCAAGGTTTGAGAATTTAGAGGTTTATCGAACAAGAGGGGTTGAACTGACAGCCACCCTGACCCCATTACGAAATCTTGAATTTTTTATAGGAGGAACCTACCTTTCTCCCTCTCCCTATGATCTTCCCTATGCTCCTCGAAAAACGTTAAGTGCAGGCCTCTCTTATTCGTTGTGGGAAAAATTCTTTTTCAATTTAGATACCCAATATGTGGACCACCGCTTTACCTCCAATCCACGTTATCCCACTGCAACGCCTGGAAAGGTTGGCAGTTATTACCTGGTCAATGGAAAGATCGCCTATCGTTACAAGCCGTCTTCGGGAAAATGGGAAGGTGAGATTTTTGTTGCTGGAGAGAACCTGACCGATGTGAATTATGAATTCTTAAAGGGTTACCCCATGCCTGGTGCAACGGCCATGTTTGGAACCAGTATAAAATTTTAACGAGGATTAATTCCCATTCTATTTAGAATGGAGGGAGGAACAATATCCTTGACAAAATATAAGGGTTTTCTATAAGATGAGAATCAAATGGTAGGGAAAATCACCGTTATTTTCTTTATCTTTTTGGTTTCTCATATCACCCTGATCATTCCTAAAAACGAATTCGAATGTGACTGCGAAAATAGACCTGAGAGAATGAGTTGTTGTTGTAACTGCCCTCATTGCGTGGCCAAACGAGGAGGATTTTTATCCGCCTGTGGTTGTCATGAAAGAACAGAAAGACCTTTGGGCGGCATACCCCTCATCGAAAGAGATAAATGCTTTTGTGGTTATCATAGCGATTTTGATCTTCCTGGTGTAAAATACCCTATTCTTGCAGTAGAAAATCCATTTTCACTTCCTGTATTGGAAATCCATCACTTTTTTCCGGTTCTCCCTACTTTATCTTCTCAAGCCTATATAAGTCCGCCAGAACATCCCTCGTGATCCTCCTTCTTATCCGGTAAATAGTCCTATTCTTTTGAGTCAAGAAATCTTTTCATCATTAGGTTAATTCATTAGGCATCCTTTTGGGTTCCTAATGAATGGCTTTATACTTTGGAGGGATTAAATATGGAAAGGGATAAAAAATTCTATTTGATTTCAATAGGGTTTATTGTATTATGCATTTACTTTACCCTTTGGTTTTCTCATGGGGGGGTATCTTTTGGGGCCCAAGAGGAACCCAAATGGTGTCCCCTTTGTGGGATGAATCTAAAGATGTATCACCAGACCAGTAATCGGCTCACTTATTCAGATGGGAAGAAGGACCAGACCTGTAGTATCTTTTGTGCCGCCCAACTCTATGAAAAAAGACCTACGGAAATCGAACGGTGGGAGGTCGTGGATTACGAAACGAAAGGATGGATTGATGCTAAAAAAGCCCATTGGTTGATTGGAAGTGATATCCCGGGGGTGATG
>FWWM01009636.1_pt1 | contig 14091 bp, 14 predicted proteins | sample 2228351 | NCBI WGS metagenome assembly FWWM01 (sample SAMEA103939774, study PRJEB20133) | metagenome | reverse complement strand
TGCTTCGCCCCTACTGGGTTCCCACGGATGATACAGCCAGAACAACCCGCGTCGGTCCAGCCGCGTCATAAACGGCGGCTTGGCTTCTGCCCGCCAATTCTTGTCGAACGCCAGACGCAAAATGTGCGGACGCGGTTGCTTTGCCAAAGATGCACCTCCGACCATCGTCGTGATGATGAGACCCGCGAGAAAGAAACGCATAGCGAACACTCCCGCGACTTACATTCGACTGGCGGTGCTTGCGCCCTCTTCCAAATATATGCAACTTTACCTTGCCTGAATCCAGTTTGGAAGAGGGCGCAAGCACCGCTCATCCAAGTTGAAGGAAAACAATCTGAACCAACGAATAACACCTCAAACCTGTGAGGAGGACAATCATGCCCGAACCCTATCAAGGCTCATCGCAGCAATACGACGTTCTCTGCGAATCCAACGTGATGATTCCCATGCGCGACGGTGTGCGCCTGGCAACGGACGTCTACTTTCCCGCGCTGGGTGGAAAGCGTGTCGCAGGCAATCTGCCTGCGATTTTGGAACGCACGCCCTACGATAAAGCGGCGGCGGGGAACGTGATGAACGGGGCGTATTTTGCGCGGCGCGGCTACGTCTGCGCGATTCAGGACGTGCGCGGACGGTTCGCCTCCGAGGGCGAGTGGTATCCCTTCGCCAAAGAAGCCCACGACGGTTACGATACGGTGGAGTGGCTCGCGGCGCAGGAGTGGAGCGATGGACAGGTCGGGACGATGGGCGGCTCGTATTGCGGCAGCGACCAGTCGGCTTTGGCGACGCTCAACCCGCCGCACCTGAAAACGATGATTGTCGCCGTCGGCGCGTCGAACTACTACCACTGCTCGATGCGACAGAACGGCGCATTGGAACTGCGGTTCATGATTTACGCCTTCCGCATGGCGACCACCAGCAAAGAGGCTCTGGCGGACGCGACCATCAAAGCCGCCGTGACGAAGGCGTTTGAAAACGTCGGCGAGTGGCTGACGCGCGCGCCGCTCAAAGAAGGCGCGTCGCCGCTGCGGATGCTGCCCAGTTACGAACGCTGGGTCATTGACCTCCTCACACACGGCGAATACGACGAATACTGGCAGCAGCGCGGCTACGCCATCTCACAGTACTACGAGGAACATGCCGACGTGCCGACGCTCTACCTCGGCGGCTGGTATGACTCGTATGCGCGGGCGACCTGCGAGAACTTCATGGCGTTGAAGAAGATGAAGAAATCGCGGCAGGTGCTTCTGATGGGACCGTGGACGCACGGCGGCTGGGGCGCGACGTTCGCGGGTGATGTTGACTTCGGCATCCACTCGCCCATCAACTACAACGACCTCCGCCTCGCATGGTTCGACCACTTCCTCAAAGGGATGCGCACCGAAGTCGCCGACTGGTCGCCCGTGCGCATCTTCGTCATGGGCGGCGGCGACGACAAACTCAACTACAACGGGCGCATCCAGCACGACGGAGTTTGGCGCAGCGAAGAAGACTATCCACTGCCTGACACAAAATTCACGCCCTACTACCTCCACGCTGACGGGTCTTTGTCTCCCACACTCCCACACTCCCACACTCCCACACGCTTTTCTTTCGACCCCCGCGACCCCGTGCCCACCATCGGCGGTGGTATCTCCGCTGCCGACCCCATCATGCGCCCCGGCGCGTTCGACCAGCGCGGGCGGCCTGATTTCTACGGTTGCAAAGACACTCTGCCGCTCAACGCCCGCAGCGATGTGATCACCTTCCAGACGCCGCCGCTGGAACGCGATGTGGAAGTGACGGGACCGATTACGGTCAAACTCTTCGCCGCCTCCTCCGCCCGCGACACCGACTTCACCGCGAAACTGATTGACGTTTACCCACCGACGGGCGACACTCCCGAAGGGCTTGCCATCAACCTGACCGACAGCATCCTCCGCGCCAGATACCGCAACGGTTGGGACAAACCCACACTGCTGGAACCGGACAGAGTTTACGAGTTCACCTTTGAACTCTACCCGACCTCCAACGTTTTCAAAGCCGGACACCGTATCCGCCTCGACATTTCCAGCAGCAACTTCCCCCGCTTCGACGTGAACCCCAACACTGGCGGCGAGTTGGGCGTGGAGCGGCGGTTTGAAATTGCGCATCAGGCGATTTACCACGACGCGGAGCATCCGTCTTGTATCGTATTGCCGCTCATCGAGCGGTGAACGTTCCGCTTGACAGGGGATTTGCCGTCATGTTATTATGGAGTTGGCAGAGGGAACGCAACCCCTTGCGCGAATCTACGTTTTACGTTAAGGAGGCGATTCCAATGAAGTGTCCCACCTGTGGGAAAGAAAACATGGAACAGGCTTTGTTCTGCGACAACTGCGGCACCACGCTGTCGGCGAAAACGGCAGCCGATCCGAATCCGCCGGAGGCGTGGACAGAACTCAAAAAACAAACGAACACGGGTGTCATCGTTGCCGTGGTCATGGGGAGTGTTCTGCTGTTTGGGCTGGTCATCGTCGGGATTTTAGGAGCGATCCTCTTCCCCGTGTTCGTGCAGGCTCGGGAGAAGGCGCGCACGGCTTCATGTCAGAGCAACCTGAAACAAATCGCTCTGGGTATGATGATGTATGCCCAGGACTACGGCGAACGCTGTCCGCCGGCGGACAAGTGGACGGGACAACTCGACCCTTATCTCAGAAACAGCCAGATTTTTCGTTGCCCATCTGTGGCGATGGGACAGCCGACGGCTCCTGGTCCTCCGCTTGGTGCGCCGCCGACTGTGACCGACTACGGCTACAACGCCGCCCTCAGCGGTTTGGCAATGGAGAAAATCAAGTCTCCCGCCAGCACGGTTCTCAACTTCGAAAGCAACGGACCCAGCGCAGGCGGTGTGGAGAACCTCGTCCAGCCGGGGTGACATCAGAAGGGCAACAACTTCGCATACGTCGACGGGCACGTGAAATGGTTGAGCGACACCGCGCTCCCGCAGTCCAGCCTCATCTGGTCGCCGACGCAACTGCCGAAAATGGGCGATTTCCCGATGCCACCACAGCAGACGATGCCACTCCCTCCCCTGCGATAGACGGGTGATGCCCATGAAATGCCCAACTTGTGGAGCGACTCCAAACGACCGGAGTGGCATTTGAGAGTAAAGATCTTGCTCGCTTCGGTCGCAATCCTTCTGCTCATTCTTTTTGGTCTGTTTGTCCACGGGTGCACTTCACCCCCAGTGATATTCGTGAATAACAACCAACTCCTCAGGAGAAACTTATGGAACTCAACCCTTACCTCGTTCAACCCATCGTTGACCGCGCCCTTGAGGAGGATTTGGGCACGGGCGATGTGACGACGGAACTGCTGGTGCCGGCGGACGTGAAGTGCCGCGCCAAACTGATGGCGAAGGAGCGCGGTATCGTCGCAGGGCTGGACGTCGCACGGTTGACGTTCGAGTCGTTGGACAGCGACGTGTGGTGGGAGGACGCCGTGAGCGATGGCACGTTCGTCGAGCCGGGCACGCTCTTGGCGGAGGTCGGCGGACACGCGCGGGCGATTTTGTCGGGCGAGCGTGTGGCGTTGAACTTTTTGCAGCACCTTTCAGGGATTGCGACGTTCACGCATCGCATCGTGCAAGCCGCCAAGTCGCACCACGCCAAAATCGTGGACACGCGCAAGACGACGCCGGGGCTTCGGCTGCTGGAGAAATACGCCGTGCGCGTGGGTGGCGGGCACAACCATCGTTTCGGCTTATACGACGCCGTTCTCATCAAAGACAATCACATCGAACTGACCGACGGCGTGCGGGCAGCGGTGGAACAGGCGCGGCGTGCGCTGCCGCACACGATGAAGATAGAAGTCGAGGTCAAAAATCTTGAGGAACTGCGCGAGGCGTTGAAGGCGCACGCGGACATTATTCTGCTGGACAACATGACGCTTGACGAGATGACCGAAGCCGTCAAAATCGTCAACGGGCGCGCCCTGCTCGAAGCCTCTGGCGGCATCAACGAAAGCAACGTTGCCGAAGTCGCCGCCACCGGCGTTGACCTCATCTCCATCGGCGCGTTGACCCATTCCGTCAAGGCGTTGGATATAAGTTTAGAGGTGGTGGAGGTGTTTACGGTATGACAATGTCCCCTGCCCAATATCCCCTGCCCAATGAACGACACCCCTTAACCCATAACTCTCAACCCTTTCTGCTTCATCGTTTGGACGAGGTTGGTTCGACGAACGACGTCGCCAAAGAATTAGCGCAGCAGGGTGCGGCGGAAGGAACCGCGGTGGTGGCGGATTGCCAGACAGCGGGGCGCGGGCGGCTGCAGCGGCGATGGGCTTCGCCGAAGGGGAAGGGGATTTATCTGTCTGTGATTCTGCGCCCGGCGATTCCCGTCACGCGCGCCCCTCAACTGACGATGCTCGCAGCGGTGGCGGTGGCGCAGGCGATTCGGCGCGTCACCGGGCTGGAGGCGCGGACGAAGTGGCCCAATGACGTGATGGTTGGCGAGAAGAAAGTGTGCGGCATTTTGACCGAAGTTTCCGCGCAGGGCATGAACTTGAACTTCGCCGTCGTCGGCATCGGCCTCAACGTCCTGACAACGCCCGATGACCTGCCCAAAGACGTCCGCGATGAGGCGACATCCTTGGCGATGGAGTTGGGGCAACCCGTTGACCGCGAGCGGGTGTTGCAGGGCGTTCTGCAATCGCTGGCAGAATACTACCATCGCTATCGGACAGAGCCTTTCCGCTCTCTCCTCGGCGAATACAAATCGCTTGACATCGTGTTGGGCAACACGGTGACGGTGATTGACAACCAAACTCAAATCACCGGCATTGCCGAAGACGTCGACGAATTCGGCACGCTCACCCTGCGCCTGCCCGACGGACGCTGGCATCTGGTGAGGACGGGCAAAGTTTCCCTGCGGAAATGACCAATGACCAATGACCAATCACATTGGCGGAGGTTGGCGGAGGTTGGCGGAGGTTGGCGTGAAAACAAACCTAAGCAACCCTAAGAGCCTATCCCAAAATTCGTTTGTCGTCAGGCACGGAACGGAGGGGAGTGCCGTTGGGACGCCACTCCGCTGCGCGGCGTGGCTGACTACAAACATCTTTGGGATAGGCTCTAAGCCAACCTATCAAACCTGTTGTTTGGACATTGGGCATTGGACATTGGACATTTATGAAAGTGACCATTATCGGTGGGGGGTTGGCGGGCAGCGAGGCGGCGTGGCAGATTGCGCGGCGCGGGGTGCCGGTCGTGCTGCACGAGATGCGTCCGCTCAAGCCGACGCCGGTGCATCAAACGGGTTTGTGCGCAGAGTTGGTCTGCTCCAATACGATGAAGTCCAAGACGCTCGACCGCGCGCCGGGGCTGCTCAAGGCGGAGATGCGGCGGCTAAATTCGCTCATCATCGCTTGCGCGGAAGCGGCGGAAATTCCGGGCGGGACGGCGTTGACGGTGGATAGAGACAAGTTTGCTGAAGAAGTCACGCGCCGTCTGACCGCCCTGCCGAACGTCACCATCGTGCGGGGAGAGGTCACGGAAGTTCCTGACGACGAACCCGTCATCATCGCCACGGGACCGCTGACCTCCGACGCGCTGGCGCAATCCTTAGGCAAAATTATCGGGGAAAACTTCTTGGCGTTTTTTGACGCCGTCTCACCCATCGTGGACGCGGACACTATCAACCGCGACAAGGTGTTTCAGGCGTCGCGCTATGGCAAGGGCGAGGCGGCGTTTCTCAACTGCCCGATGAACGAGTCAGAGTATCAGGCGTTTTACGACGCGCTGCGCGCCGCCGATACTTTCGAGCCGCACGACTTGGACAAGGACGTGCCCTACTTTGAGGGCTGTATGCCGATTGAGGAGTTGGCGTCACGCGGGCGCGACACGCTGCGATTCGGTCCGATGAAGCCCGTTGGATTGACCGACCCGCGCCCCTGCCGCCGCTCTTACGCCGTCGTGCAACTCCGCCCGGAAAACGACCCCCCGACGATGTATAACCTCGTGGGCTTTCAGACGCGGCTCAAATGGAGCGAACAAGCCCGCGTGTTTCGCCTGATTCCCGGCTTGGAGGGAGCCGAGTTTCTGCGTTACGGCGTCATCCACCGAAATACTTTTGTCAATTCACCGCGTGTGCTGCTGCCGACTTATCAACTCAAATCGCGCCCCGGCGTCTTCCTCGCGGGACAACTGACGGGAACGGAAGGCTACACCGAATCCGCGGCGGGCGGCCTCATCGCGGGCATCAACGCCGCGCGTCTCGTGTATGGCGAAGAACCGCTGGTCTTCCCGCCCGAAACGATGATGGGCGCGCTGGCAAAATACCTCACGACCGCTGACCCCGAATCTTTCCAACCGATGAACTCCAACTTTGGGTTACTCCCTCCCCTGCCTCAACTCATCCGCGACCGCCAGCGGCGGAACGAGGCGCTCTCGGCGCGGGCGTTGAAGGTGATGGGAGAGTTTATCCAGAGAGGCATCAGTCCATGACTCCTAAAACTGAGATCCCCTGCGCTCAATCTGAGCCGCTCAACGTCGAGGACGCTGTCGCTTCGGCTCTCCTCTGGCGCGCAGGGGAACTTCTGCGTCGGCGACAGTCCTCGTTTCAAACCCTGTTCGACGACCTCCTCACCCACGTTGAGAGCGACGGTGAACTGGCGCGGCTGCTGGAGGAACTGCCGCAGGCGTTGGGCAGCGGCATTATCCTTCAGCCCCTCTTCGCCCGTCTGTTTCCTCAGCAGCCGCAGCCCATCGCCGTTGACCTCACCGGGCGCGGCAGGCCGAAGTTGGGGCTCCACTAAGTTGAAGTCCTTCAAGAGATGGCTAAGAGACGCTCCAAAAAGGAAATCGCCGAACACCTCTTCATCAGCCCCGGCACGGTCAAAAAACACTTCGACAACCTCTACGCCAAGTTGGAAGTGGACAACTCGCAGGAGGCGGTTGCCAAAGCAGCAGCGTTCGGGCTGCTGTCGTTCGACTTTGCCGACCTCATCCAGCCGATGCGAGACCGACGAGAATTGAACTTCAACCCCTTCGCGGCGGTTTTGCTCAACAGTGCTCGGATGGGACGGGAGCAAGGATGGGTCGAACCGATGAACCGCCTCGCTGCGATGGGGCTGATGCTGTTTCTGCTCAGTCCCTTGACGGTGCTTGTCCGCGAAAGCCTTATGGATACCAGCCGCTTGGGGAAGGGGAGGGGTGTGCTCTTCGAGTTCACGCCTGACGGACATCTCATCCGTTCCTTTGATGGAGAAGGAGAGCTGAGGCATCCGATTGCATTAGCCTTCGCCCCACCGGCGGCTGAACGCCAGGGATTCACGCCGGGACATCTCTTCGTGGCGGACGTGCATGACTCCCACCCCGTCAACCTGACTCGTCTGCTCGAACTCACCCCGGACGGGCGCTGCCTCCGTGCGTTCACGGGCGGTGAGTATCTCAGCACCTCGCTGAGAAGTCGGAGCATCACTTTCTCTCCTGACGGCAAGTTGCTCGCTGGCAGCGCCGCTTTCATAGATGCTGTGCTGGCGTTTACTGAGGGTGGCAGGGTGGTCCGCCGCTTTGCCACCCTTGTTGTGGCGGCGTTGACGGCAGACCAGCGCGGCAACGTCTACGTGGCAGGCGGCTCCTCGCGCGAACAGGGTGTTTATGTCTTCAATGTGCAAGGCGCCCAGTTGCGAGCCGTCGGCGCGGTCAGCGCGGGCGACTACATCTACGATGGCGTGACCGTGGGCGAGAGAGGCAATCTCTTCGTCGGTAACGTCCGCGCCCACGCCATCGAGGTCTATAACGCGAGGGGACACCGCCTCGGCGTCATCAAAGGCAGTGGTCTGCATCATCCTCAGCGGCTCGCCCTCAGTCCTAACGGCAATCTCTACGTCATGGAGTCGGAGGGTCAAGCCGTCAAAGTCTTTCATCCCACGCGTGGCGCGTTTCTCTTCTCCTTTCCCGCCCCTCAGGGCGCGCGTTTGAGCGACCTCATCTTCGGACCCAACGGGAACCTGTTTGTCACCGCGTTCTGGACGTAAAAATACGCCAAAAGGCGTATTGACCAAAACTGACAAAGGAAGGCACAATAGTATCGAACATCCTCTGTCCGCTGCTGCGTTTTTCGGCGCAGGCGGCGTAGAGCGGAGCAGAACAGCGCGAGACAGAGATGCCATCAGGGGGGTCAACGTGATGAGGCAATCTGTGAAGTGGACAGCCATTTTTGTCGCCGGACTGGTATGGGTCGGGGTGACCGGCTGCGGTGGCGGGCAGCAACTCTTAACGGACGCGGAGGATGGCTTGTCGGCAGCGCAAGCGGTGGAGAACGGGAGCAAGTTGTCGGCAGCGCAGAAGTTCGCCCGAAGAAAGTGTCCCACCGAAGGTGTCTGGCAGGGAACGTTCAGTGGGGATTGCTCAGGAACGTGGACGGTGACCGTTCAAAACGGTAGAATCACAGGAACAGCCTCGGGTTCCTGCGACGGAGAGGCTGTTAATGCCAATGTTGCGGGGCAGGTCACGGGCAAGAAGTTCAACTTTGCCTTTGGCACGGCAGCCGGAGAATGCACATTCAAGGGCAGAATCAAATGCCCAGGCGGCGTCTCCACCGTCCGCGGCACGTGGAAATGTGGAAGGAGAGAACGCGGGACGTTTGAAGGGCGCAGAAGGGGAGAGGATGGAGAAAAGGTCCTCTGGGATGTCATTTTCTCGCCCAGCATTGACGTGTCGGTCTGTGGCGGGAGTGGAGCCGGACAGATCACCTTCAACAGTCAAGTTGCAGCCGTAAACAGCGATGGCACTTTCCATGAGGTGTGGTCGCCGCTCACCCCGGTGCTTCAGGTGGATGGACAGTTGACGGGCACCACGTTCTCTGCCACCTTGCGATGTTCCCCCTCCGGCAATCCGGTCGGCTCTATGTCTGCCACCTGGACCGGGACCCGATATGAGCGAACCTTTAGTTTCGCCGGTTCGACTGGGAACGTCACTGTATCTAAAAAAACAGGCGGCAAATTGTGACTTGCTGCCTCTTATGATCCGCTGCCCTTCAGTGCCTTGATTCTGTCCTCAATGACCTTCTTTACTTCGGCGGGCGGTTCCAGTTTCAGCGCTTCTTCCAGCGTCTTCACCGCGTCGTCTTTTTTGTTCATGCTTGCCTGCAATCCTGCGATGCTGACCAGAATCTCTACCTGCCGTGTTTTGGACGGCTTGAGTTGCAGCGCCTCGCGCAGGACTTCGACGGCTTGCGGCTTGCGCTCCATGTAGTTGGCGTAGAGGTCGGCAATGCTGAACAACGCTTGCAGGCGGTTGCCCAGCCCGGATTGAGGACGGACGATTTTACGGAACATCGCCTCCGCCTCGCTGTATTTCCCTTCCTGCGCCAGCGCGCCCGCTAACGCTAAGGAGAGCGAGATGACTTCATCTGACAGCACAGAGCGGTCAGTGATGCCGCGCGCCAGCGCGATGCGGGCGGCTTCGACGGCTTCGGCGGATTTGCCCACGTCCAGATACAGCCGCGCCAGCGTGTTCAGGGCGCGGAAGTCGTTGGGCGTGCGCAGCATCATCTCGCGGGCGAGGGCGGCGGGCTGGCTCAACTCGCGCAGCCCCCAGAACGCCACCGCCGTCCAGTAGTAGTCGTCCATGCGCGACGGGTTGAGCGCCAGCGCCTTGCGATACCACGCAATGGCGGTCTGATATTTGTCGCGCTTCTCCTGCTCTTTTGCGTCGGCTTCACCAGTCTTGTTCTGCTGCCGCAGGGCGCGCTCTTCGGCGTCGGCGCGTCGCGCTTGCCGCAGATACCCGTCGCCCGTCCACGAGGTGAGGTCAGGGTCTTGCGGCAAGGCGTCAGCCGCTTTCTCGTAAAGCGACAACGCCTCATCCAGTTTCCCCTCAGCGGCGCGGATGCGTCCTAATCCTACTTTGTCACTTATCGGTTCAATGGGAGAGTGAGGCTCCTGCCGAACCTCCCCTCAACGGCTCAACAGGAGTTTCGCCCTCCCCCTCCTCCGTCGGTTTGTGCCGTCTCGCGCTAAAGTGACAAAGTAGGACTAAGATGTGATGGAGGTAAGGGTCAGCGTTTGGTGTGCTCAGTTTCTCGACGATGGCATCGTCGAGCGACTGTCGCACGTCCGCGTTCAACGTCGTGCCGTCCGGCTTCTGCTGCGGGGCGATGTTGTCCAGAAAGGTGTTCAGCAACTGGTCTCGGTCCGGCTTCGTGTTCGGCTCGCGCATGACGTAAACGAAGAAATCCACGATACGGTTGAGGATGTCGGGGTTCTCCTTGCTCGCGCCGATGAGACCGCGCTGGGCGTTGATGCCCCTGCCTTATCTTATGGTCTTGACCCCCTGCCGGTGTTATAATAGGCAACATAGGTGGGACGTTGCACGGCTGAGAATATCCATCTCTTTATCGTCGGAAACCGCATTCTTCAGCCGCGCTCGGCAACCGAGATAGAAAGTCAGAGGGAGGAAAATGAGCAAACTCAAAGTTGGCATTATCGGCGTCGGTCACATTGGCAAGTCGCACCTCAAGAGTTACGCTGCCTGCGAGCAGGCGGAGATTGTCGCGATTGCGGACGTGGCGGAGACAGCATTGCAGTCCGTAGCGGACGAATACAAAGTGCCGCACACTTTCACGGATTATCGGGACCTGCTCAAGTTGGACGTGGACGCCGTGAGCGTCTGCACGCCACCGTTCGCGCACCGCGAGCCGACGGTCGCGGCAGCGCCGGCGGGGAAGCACGTTCTGGTTGAGAAACCGATGAGCATGAACGCCGCCGAAGCGAAGGAAATGGTGGAGGCATGTCGCAAGGCGAACGTCAAGTTGGGCGTCTGTCATGCGCGGTTTCGATTTCAGCCAGCGGCAGAAGCGGCGAGGAAATACGTCGCCTCGGGCGCGTTGGGCGACATCTACTACGCTCGCGTCAGCAGTCTCCGCCGTCGCGGGCGACCCGGCTTTGATATTCTCGTCAACTCCAAATGGTTCTTGGACAGCACGAAAGCGGGCGGCGGGACGCTGGCAGACATCGGCTGTTACAACATTGACTCGTTGCTCTACATGCTGGGCAGCCCGCAGCCCGTCTCCGTCAGCGCGATGACGTTTCGCGGCGTCGGGCAGCAACCCGATGTTAGCGTCGTTTATGATGTCGAAGAACATGCCACCCTCTTCGTCCGCTTCGAGGGCGGCGTAACGGCGGTGTTCGAGTCCGCATGGGCGTCCAACATGGACAGCGGCGACGGCTTCCGTCTGTTCGGCACAAAGGGCGGATTGAAGACCAACCCGTTCACCGTCTACACCGAACAAAACGGAATGCAAGTGGACATCACCCCGCAAATCCCGCAGCGTCAAGGCTCCGGCAACGAACTCATCTTTGACTTCGTGCAAGCCTGCCTCAACGACACGCCGCCCAAAACGCCCGGCGAAGACGGACTCAAGGTCATGCAAATCATTGACGCGGCGTATCGGTCGGCGAAGTTGGGGCGAGAAGTGGCGATTGATGGTTGATGGTTAGATGGTTAATAGTTGATGGATGAGGCGTTGACCATTGACCATTGACCATTAACCATTAACCATTAACCACTTTTTATGCATCTTGCACACCATCGTATACGCCGGGTCGAAGACGTTGCCCAAATCATACTCCACGCACTGCCCCAGCAGAATGTTCGCGCCCAGCGCGTCGAAGCCGTAGTCTTCTTGCAGCCAGCGGAGCATTTCGGTGGTGGCGTGCTGCACACACTGGTCGAGCGGGCGGGCGTTGCCGACGGTGAAGATGTAATCGTCGTTCTCGCCGCGAGGCCAGTGGATGCGCTTGCCTTTGAGGAGGCGGACGGTGAACTGCACGTCGAAGGAAACCTCAATCCCCGTGCCGACGATTTCGCCGTCGCCTTGAACGGCGTGTCCGTCGCCGACGTGCAACAGCGCGCCGGGCACGAACACAGGAAAATAGACGGTGACGCCCTGACGGAACCCGCGATAATCCATGTTGCCGCCGTGTTCGGCGGAGGTCGCCGTCGAAATCGCCTGTCCGCGCGGCGGCGCGACGCCGAAGCAGCCCAGCATCGGGTCGAGCGGTATCGTAAGGTTGCCCAACTTGGTTTCGGGTTCCATCAGCGTCGCCGTCCCCTTCTCGCGGTCAATGCTCCACTTGCCCCGTCTGCCCTGCGGCAACTCGCGCACGTACCATGGGTCAACGACATTCGCTGCGACGACGGTTCCCGTGTAGCCCCAATCGCGGTTCGGATACAGCCGGTCAAAACGCACCGCCAACGTATCGCCCGGTTCCGCCCCCTTGACGTAAAACGGACCCGTCTGCGGATTCCCGCCCGGCGTGACCTGCTCACCGCTCGCGTCATGCCCGCCTGCGTCAACGGTTGTCGTGATGACCGTATCGCCGTCTGCGATGTTCAACACCGGCTCGTGCGAACCGATAACGACGTGATAATGGGTGGGTTGGAAATGGTGGGTTGCCATGTAGGTCTCCTGGTTGGAACGATACTGTTCACGGATGGCACGGATTACACGGATTATCAGAAAGCAGCATGATTGACATAATCCGTGTAATCCGTGCCATCCGTGAACAGCACTCTTTTCTCCATCGCCACTCGCGTTCCTTCCGCCATCAGGTTATAATATTCGCAGCGATAAGAAATGGAGGAATCGTCATGCGCGTTGCGGTCGGAGCCGACCACGCGGGGTTTCCGTTGAAAGACACGGTGATTGAGCAGTTGAAATCGTTGGGGCACGAAGTCATTGACTGCGGGACGCACAGCACAGACGCGGTGGACTACCCGGACTTCGCGCAAGCCGTCGCGGAAAAGGTGGGCAGCGGCGAAGCCGAGCGCGGCATCGTCCTCTGCGGCAGCGGCGTCGGAGCGACGGTCGCAGCCAACAAAGTCCCCGGCGTCCGCGCCTGTCTGTGCCACGACACCTACTCCGCCCATCAGGGCGTTGAACATGACGACCTCAACGTCCTCTGTCTCGGCGCGCGCATCATCGGTTCAGAGTTAGCCCGCGAAATCGTTCAGGCGTTCATCGGCGCGAAGTTCTCCGGCGAGGAGCGACATCGGCGAAGGCTGAATAAGGTGCTGGAGATTGAGAAAAAGTATACGGGGTGAAACCAATGGCAATAGAGACCATGCCCAACCCTTCGCGTGTCACAATCGTGAACGTCGGATACCGCTCAACCAACTACTGGGTGGTCAGTGCGGGCACGTCGCGCCTGCTCGTGGATCTCGGTTATCCGGGCACTATGGGAATGATGCGCGCGAACCTCAAACGAATGGGCGTGCCGCTCAGGGAGATTCGGTACGGACTCGCCACCCACTACCATATTGACCACGCTGGACTTGCTCAGGAACTCAAACAAGTCGGCGTACCGCTGCTCGTGCTTGAAACGCAAGTCCCGGCGATCCCCGTTATGAAGCAATGGACCAAGCCCCAAGATCAGTATGTGGACGTTACGCTGGACGACAACGTGGTGATCTCATTTGCCGAGAGCCGCGCGGTGCTCGAGCGGATTGGCATCTTAGGCGAGATTGTGCCCACACCGGGGCACTCCGACGACAGCGTGTCCCTCCTGCTCGACGACGGCGCGGTCTTCACCGGCGACCTCACACCTCCAGCATTCGTAGGCGAGGACGACGCGTGTGTCGTGACCGCCAGTTGGCGATTGCTACGGGACCGGGGCGCCACTTGCGTGCATCCGGGACACGGGCCGGTGTGGCCAATACATTCAATAACGGTCGGCTGAGTCGCACAATCCAGCGTGCGGATCTGAGAAGGTTCATTTATGCTATAATGTGCTGGGGAGGTTCTGATATGATGGCAGCGACTCAAGCAAAACCAGCGACAATTGAAGACCTCTATCGCGTGCCGGACAACGGCAAGGCGGAAATTGTGAATGGAGAGTTAATCCTGATGCCACCAACGGGAGTTGAGCCGGGTTACGCAGGGGATGAGATTTTTGTTTCTTTGCACGCATACGCACGGCGTACCAGAACCGGTCGGGCGGTGGGAAACAATAAAGGATTCCGCGTCAATCTGCCCCACCGCGAATCATTCAGTCCCGATGCTGCGTTCTACACGGGACCCACTCGTCGGGGTATGAAGTTTTTCGAGGGCGCTCCCGTCTTTG
>FWWM01012515.1_pt1 | contig 14092 bp, 14 predicted proteins | sample 2228351 | NCBI WGS metagenome assembly FWWM01 (sample SAMEA103939774, study PRJEB20133) | metagenome | reverse complement strand
CCGGCCTGCCGCCACCGTAACCGCCACCGTACCCGCCGCCCCGCGGCGCACCCGCGCCGCCCGGCGCACCCACACGCCCGCCGTAACCGCCGCCCCGGCTCTCCTCCCGCCGTGCTCCTCCAGGGGCGGCCGGGCGCTGTCCGGCCTCCTGCCCCGCCTGCCGGACCGTCGCCGGGCCCGCGCCCGCGTCGGTGCGGGCGACGGGCGCCTCCGCCTCGCGGGCGGCCGCGGGCGCGGCTGCCCCCACCGCCCCATCGGCACCCTCCCGGGGTGCCTGGGGCAGCACCGTCTCAGGAGCAGTTCGCCCGGCCTTGGCGCCCCCGGCCGCCGGCTTGGGCTCGACCGCCGCCTCGCCCTTGATGAAAACCCTGATCTTGGCCGCCACCCGGTCGTTGATGGCCGCCATGTGATTATTGAGATCTATGTTCATGCGTTCGCGGAGGAGGCGCAAAATCTCCTTGGACTCCACGTCGAGCTCCCGCGCCAGTTGGTAGATCCGTATCGGTCTCGCCATCCCCGCTCACCCCTCTCCGCCCTGAACCCGTACCATCGTCCCGCGCACCTGCCGGCCCTCACCCGGCCGCGGCCCGCCCCCTCTGCCGGCGACCCGCGGCCGCTCCCGTGGCAGGGGACCGTCCGCCTCACCCCCGCCTCTGCCCCGGTGCCTTGGCGCCGGGGCCGAGGCGTCCTCCTTGGTCCGGGACAGCTGCCCCAACAGCTCGGCCCGTGCCACCAGATGGGTAAGGTCCGCCTCCAGGCGCGCCTTGTCCGCGGCCGTCACCTGGGTGCGCAGCGCCTTGGCGAGCCGGTCTCCCCGGAGAGCCTCCCGCACGCAGGCGGCTACGGGGTGCACGTAAGCCCCCCGTCCCGAACGCTTGCCCGTGCGGTCCACCAGCAGCTCCCCCTCCGGGGTGCGCACCACCCGGCAGAATCCCCGCTTACCGCCGCTCTGCCGGCAGGCGATACACGTCCTCTCCGGAACGCGCCTGATCACGCTTCCTCCTCATCCTCCCAGCGCCGCTCGCTCTCCCCGTCCTGCCCGGCTTCCTCGCGGGTGAAACGCCCGGCGCGCCGGCGCAAGGCCTCCTGCCAAGCCTGCTCCCACACGTCGGAGACCCGTCCCGCCGGCCGCCGCTGGAACCACGCCAGCAGCGGGCCCTCCCCGCCGGTTTCACCCGTCAGGGCCGCCCGCATGGCCTCCTCCGTCACCTGGCCCTCGCTCCTTATGTCAACCTTCCACCCCGTCAGGCGGGCCGCCAGGCGCGCGTTCTGCCCGGCGCGCCCGATGGCCAGGGAGAGCTGATGATCGGGTACCACCACCCGCGCCACCCTCTCCTCACCCGTCTCCTCCAGATCCACCTGGGTCACCTTGGCGGGGCTAAGGGCGTTGGCTATGAACTCGGCCGGCTCCTCGGACCAGCGGATGATGTCAACCTTTTCTCCGTGCAATTCGTTGACGACTGCCTGGACCCGCATGCCCCGCTGGCCGACACAGGCGCCCACCGGGTCCACGTTGGGATCGCGGGAACGCACGGCGATCTTGGTCCTCGCCCCCGCCTCGCGGGCTATGCCCACGATCTCTACCACGCCGTCGTGGATCTCCGGCACCTCCAGCTCGAAGAGCCTCTTGACCAGATCGGGATGGCTGCGGGAGATGACGATCTGCGGACCCCGGGGCGTTCTCTTGACCTCCACCAAAAGCACCTTGATCCTCTCACCGGGTCGGTAATACTCGCCGGGAATCAGGTCGGCCGGCCCCATCACCGCCTCGGTGCGCCCGAGCTCCACAAAGACGTGCCGTCCCTGGACCAGCTCCACCGTGGCCGTGATGATGTCGCCCTCCCTCTGGAGGAACTCGTCGTAAATCATGTCGCGCTCGGCCTCGCGCAGGCGCTGCAGCACAACCTGCTTGGCCGTCTGGGCCGCGATCCGCCCGAAGAGGGACGTGTCCACTTCCCGTTCCACCACGTCCCCCACCTCGTAACCCGGATGCAATTCGCGGGCCTCGGCCAGCGCTATTTCGCCGTCGGGATCCTCCACCTGCTCCACAACCCGCTTTTGGACAAAGAGGCGAAATTGGCCCCGGTCCTTGTCCAGCCGGGCCACCACGTTCTCCGACGTCCCGTAGTGCCGGCGGTAGGCGGCCACAAGGGCCTGCTCCACGGCGGAGAGCAGGACCCCCTTTTCTATCCCGCGCTCCCGCTCGATGTCCTCCAGCGCATGGACCAGATCGTACTGAACCCCCGCCACCAGTCATCCCTCCCGACGGCGACTCCTCCCGCCACCGGTCCCGTCGGCTCGGCGTGGCCGGGCCGACGCACGACCGCCGCGCGTGTCTCCCGCCGCACCTCCGCCCCTTGCTGCCCGTCCGCGGAGTGGATTGATCTGACAAAGCGACAGCCGGGCCGGGCGATAAAAAAGTGGGTCCACTGAACCCACTGGCGAGAAGAAGGTCGCAGACAACGGCCTGTCAGCGGGACCTGCTCACATCGCCTGCACTATAGCACAGCAACCCCCTGCCCGCAAGAAGAACTACCGCCTGACCAGCAGGCTCACGATGCTCGCCGTGGCCGCCACCTGCCCGATCCAAAAGACGAACATCCACTTGATGATGTCCGCCCTCGTCTCAGCCAAACGCTGCTCTATCCTCGCCTCCAACTGGACCATGCGTGCCTCGAGCTCCGCCTTGACCTCGGTAATGCGCCGCTCGAGCTCGACCTTGACCGCGGCGATCTGGCGCTCAAGCTCTGCCTTGACCTCGGTAATGCGGCGCTCAAGCTCCACCTTGACCTCCGTCAGCCGCCGCTCGAAGTGCTCTCCCAGGACCTCGACCGTCCGCTGGCGCTGGTTGCGCCCGGCCACGTTGAAAAGCTCGGCCAGGTCCCTGGCCCCGTCGTCGCCAAGCTTGGCGCGCAGACTCTCCGGCAACACGACCACGTACATTTCTTCCTCCACGACCTCACCTCCAGTATAAACTGCGGGGAGACTCGTGACTGCCAAAGCGGCTCCGACACCGCCGGCGCCCGCCGTCCGGGCCCGTCCGCCGGCGCGCCCTACCGCAACTCAGGTACCAACTCCGCCCGCGCCACGTCCCGGAGAGCCACCTCCCACTGGCGTCCGTCGTCGTCGCGAACCCTCACCGCGCCTCCCACCAGGCCGATCAACTCGCCCTCCACCATGCGGCGCGCTTGACCTGCGACGCCCGGCGCATCCCCCCCGCCGCCCATCCCAGCAGAGGCCGTCGCCTCGCCTAGGGCGCCAGCCGCGGCGGCCACCGGCACCAGGCGGCCTCCCTCCGCCGCCCGCACCCGCACGCGCCGACCCCGAAAGTGCTCAAACTCCCGCTCCCTCCGCAGGACCCGATCCAGGCCGGGCGAGGCCACCTCCAGCACATAGCTCCCCCGCACCGGGTCCTCCACATCCAGGAGAACGCTCAAACGCCGGCTCAGGGCCTCGCATTCCGCCAGCGTCACCCCGCCCCGTGCCGCCGTCTCCTCGCGCTGGCCGCCCGCTCTCGCCGCCGCGGGCGCCTCCTCCCTCCTCTCCCCGCCCGGCTCCGGAGGAGGGGAGTCGGCGTCCCCGCGAGCTCGGTCCACGCAGACCTCCAGCACCCCTCGCCCCGCCCGCCGGCCATACCGCACGTCCACCACCGCCAACCCCAGGGAGGCGGCCAGGGGCTCCGCCAGCCGCAACACCCTCTCCTCCAGCTCCGAACCCGCGCCAGCCAACTGGTCTCCACCCCCATGTCTCAACAAGGGCCCGACGCCCAGCGACACCGCGAACCCAGCCACGCCGACGGCCACCGTCCCCGCCCAAGCTTATCATGCCTCTCCCGCCTCCCCTCGCACCGGAACCGCGTCCTCTCCCACGAAGCGATCGCGCCCGTGCCCGTCCGGGAGCGTCTCCGCATCCCGCGGGACCAGCGAGTACCGCCCATCCTCGTCCACCGTCACCACGCCCCGCACCACGAGGCCCAGGAGCACCGACCTGATCCGACCGGCCGGCCAACCAAGCTCCGCCCCCAGCTCGGCCGCCGTCGCCGACTCCTCCCGCAGCCTCTCGTAGAGGAGAAATTGATCCCTGCTCCATGAGGGATGAAGCCCCTCCGCGCCACCGGCCGGCAACGCCCGCACCACCAGCGCGTCCCCGGTCTGCTGCACGCTGAGGAACACTCCCGCCGACCACCCAAGCCGCCTCCGCATCCGCACCGGAATGACGATCTCCCCCCGCGGCCGCAACTTGACCACCTTTCGCCTCCCCAGCAACGGCACCACCTCCTGGCTGGTCCCAACTGCTGGTATAACCATATCATGGGTAATTTGATATGTCAACAGCATCCTGAGATAACTTTTCCGGGCGCCCACCCCATGGCAGCGCGCCTCAGCCGGCAGCGTGGGGAGCGCGCCCCGCGGGACCCCCGTCAGCGGGCCCGCACCGGCACCAGGTAGGTGGCGTCTCCTCCGATGGGAGCGTCCCAGCGCAGATGGAAGACCAGCACCCATTCCCCCGGGGGAAGCCCGTCGGCCTCCCATTCCAGCCACGTGCCGCTGCGGTCCACGCGCAACTGGCGGACCGCGTCGAAGGAGATGTCCGTGATCGGTTCCGGGGCCCTCCGCGGAGGGGCGCCGCCGACGTAGTGGAAACGGGGGACCACCTGGAGTCTGGCCTCCGACGGGCGGAAGGTGACGCCGGGGACGCGCAGGCGCACCGTTTCACCCGCAAAGAGGCGGGCGGCCGGGGGGAGGGGAGGCGGCCAGCCCACGTCGGCCATGACGGTGCGGTTGGGATCCTCAGGCCAGGTCCAGGCCGCCAGCAACCCTGCCAGGGGACGCTCCCCCGCGGATACCTCCGGCGCCGGCGGGCGGCCGAAGGGGAAGCCCTCGCCGCGCAGCGGCGGAACGGGCGGGCCGACCTCGAAATACGAAGGAGGGACCGTCGGCACGGATTCCCTGCCGGCGCACCCGCCGGCCAACGCCATAGCCACCAGGACCGAGACGACAGAGGCGGGCAAACCGACCACGCTCGCCCCCAGGGCACGGCGAAGAAAAAGGGCAGCCCCCCTCATCAGCGCCAGGGCCATCCGCACCGACCGGCCAGGCGTCCGCCCCACAGGCGCGGGCTCACCCCGCCCCCGTCAGTAGCCCCACACGGAGATGCGGTTGTTCTCGCGGTCCGCCACGTACAGGCGGCCGTCGGGACCGATGGCGATGGTGTTGGGGAAGTTGAACTGCCCCTCCTCCACGCCCCGCTCCCCAAAGGTGAAGAGCTGCCGCCCCTCCTGGTTCATAACGAAGACCTTGTGCTGGAACGCGTCCACCACGTACACGCGCCCCAGGTCGTCCACGGCGATGCCGCGCGGCAGCACGAGGCCGGCGAAGGTCATCTGGAAACGACCCTGCCCATCGTAGAGCTGCACGCGGCCGTTGTTGGCGTCGGCCACCCACACCCGGCCCTGATCGTCCACGGCGGCCGAGTACGGGTACTCCAGCTCGCCCGGCCCCTGGCCCGGCCGCCCGATGCGCCGCACCAGGTTGTCGTTGCGGTCGAAGACCAGGACCTCATGGCCCAGGGTCGCCACGTACATGTTGCCCTGCGCGTCGGCGCCGAAGTTGAGCGGACCCACCTCGAGGCCCTTGTGCTTGGTCGGGTCGGGGATCTGCCCGAGATACTTTCCGTCGAGGGTGAAAATTTGGATGCGGCTGTTCAGGTTGTCGGCCACGTACACCCTGTTGTTGCGGACGATGATCCCGGTGGGCTGCCAGAACTCGCCCTGCCCGCGGCCGAGCTTCCCCCACTTCATGATCCACTTGCCATCCCGGTCAAAGACCTGTACCTGGTTGTTGTCCGTGTCAGCCACGTAGACGCGGCCGTTGGGCGCCACCCAGACCGCCAGGGGCGCCCGCAGGGGCGAGCTAGGCGGCCCGTAGATGTTGCGGAGGTTGGCCGGCGGCTGATTCAGGTTCCGCCGCACCTGAGCAAGAGGCGCCTCCACGGGCGCCGGCGGCTGGCGCCGCAGGTAGAAGTAGCCGAAGACCACCACAAGCACCAAAGCCAGGGCCAGTCCGATGTTGAGCAAAGTTGAAAGCTTGACCTTCCTCTTCACGCCTCTCCCTCCACGAACTCACCGGGCAGCGTCACGCCGCTCCGTCCCAAAGCCTCTCCGCCGCCTCCACCGGCCTCACCGGCCGCCTCCCCCGGTCTCACGCGCCCCTCACGGTGAAGCCCCCGCGCTCCCGCCTGCGGCGCCCGACCCGCCGCCCGCCGGCGCGCCGCCACCCGTATCCGGGTGCCCCGGCAGCACCGGCATGCCAGCCACCGCCGCCGGATCATCGGGCTTCACCGGCACGATTTGCCCGCCTGCCGGGGTGACGCTGGGCATGGCCGGCAGGTCCTTGTCCTTGAAGCCGAGCCTGTGCGCCGCGTCGCGGGCCGGCTGGTAGGACGGGTCGTAGCGCAGGGCCTGGAGGAAGCTCTCAGCCGCCTCCTTCTTGCGGCGCAACCCCTCCAAGGCCACGCCCTTCACGTAGTGCACCTCGACCAGGGTCGGATCTATCTTGGTGAGGATCCAGTCGGCCTCCTTGAGCGCCTCGCCAAACTTCTTCTGCGCCACAAGCGCCTCCGCCAGCGCGTGGTGAGGGAGAGGATTGCCCGGCGCGATCTCCGCCACCTGCCGGAAGAGCTTCTCCGCCTCGGCGTACTGGCGCTGCTGCATTTTGACCTGCCCGAGGAAGTAACCGATCTCCTTGGCCTTGGGGGCCAGCTGCTGCGCCTTGCGGTAGGCCTGCTCGGCCTCCTTGAGCATGCCCTTGTTGAAGTATGCCTGACCTAGGGAGACCCAGCCGTCCACGTCCTTGGGGTCTTTCTTCAACGCCAGCTCCCAGCGGGCGATCTGCGTGTCCCACACCCGCGGCCCCTGGTACTGGCCCCAGAAGAACCTGTAGCCGATGGCCACGCCGCCCACGCCCAGCACCAGCAGCAGCACCACGACGACGATCACCGCCACCGCCAGCGGCACCCCGCGTTCCTCGGCCTCAAGCCCCGGCACCGTCTCCGTCACCGGCCTCACCGGCTCGCTCACGACCCGCCTACCCCCTGCCCGTCTCTCTCCGGCGGCCATCCCCGGCCGCCCCCGGCGCCAAGATTGCCCACCAGCGTCCCGCCGGCGCTACTCGTACCGCGCGATGCGGGCTCGCCTCTCCAGCTCCGCCGTGAAGTCCTGAAACAGCTTTTGCCGCCTGTTGTCCAGCACCTGCTGCCGCAGCTGGTCCTTGACCTCGTCGTAGGTGCGCTGCACACCCGGCACGAACTCCTCCACCCGCACGATGTGCAGGGCCACGTGGCTCTGGATGGGCCCTGTGATGGTGTGAGGTTTCGCCGTCCTTTTGGTGAAGATGGCCTCCTCCAGCTCGGGCAGCATGCCCGTGCCCGGTTGCATCCAGCCGTTGAAGCCGCCCGTCCGCTTGGCCAGCGGGTCCATGGAGTATTCCCGCGCCACATCGGCGAAGGAACGGCCCTTTCTCAGCTCATCCAGCACCTTGTCGGCCGCGGCGCGGGAGTCCACCCGGATCTCCCACACCTTGGCCCGGTCGGGCTCCTTGAACTGGGCCTTGTTTTCCTCGTAGATCCTCCTGAGCTCGGCATCGCTCAGGGTCACCCGCGACGTGACCTGCCGGAAGAGGAGTTCGCCCGTCAACTGCCGTGTCACGTACTCCCGCAGGTAGGCGTCGCTGATTCCCGCCAATTTCATGCCGTCCCGCAGCTTCTTCTCGGAGCCGCCGTAGGCCCGCTGCTTGAGATAGTTGCGCACCCGCCGGTACTCCTGCTCCACTTCCTCCGGTTTGGGCGTGACGCGGCGGCGCCGCGCCTCCTGGAGCACTACCTCCTCCTCGATCATCATGTCGAGGAGCTGACCGCGCATCCGGGCGTACTCCGACCCGGCCAGCTTGTGCCCGTACGCCGCCTCAAAAAAGGCCACCCGCCGGTCCAGGTCCTGGCTCGTCACCGGCTGGCGGTTTACCCGGGCCGCCACGCCCTTGCCCCCGCAGCCGCCGACCGCCACGGCCAACGCCGCCAGGACCACCCCCGTCCAGACCGCCATCCGGTTCCTCAGCGCATCAGCCAAGTCCTTCTCTCCTCAGCGAACCCGGCCGGACCGGCCACGCCGATCCCCTGTCACCGTGGCGCCTGACCACCGGGCATTAGTCCTCTGGTACTAGGCACCGCCGCCTACCATCATCGGACAGGCCGGCCGCGCGTGTCAAGGTAAGGATTCTCCTACTTGCCTGCCTTCACCGTTATCGGCAGCAGCCACGTGGCGTTGCCACCGATGGGGTTGTCCCACACCACGGAAACCGCCAGCACCCAGTCGCCGGGCGGCACCTTTTCCGACACGGTGTAGGACGCCTCCAGCCCCTTCTCGCTGAGTTTCACATCCTTGGTCCGGTCGAGCTCCACCTGGTCGGCCGGCTCGAAGTCCCCGCCCGGCGTCGGCCGCGTGTAGGCCGCCAGGGGGTTGACCCGGATCGTCCAGCCGCTGGGCCGGAAAAGCATCTCCGGCAGCCGGAGCGGTATCTTCTCCCCCTGCTTCACCGTGGCCCTGGCCGGCAGCTTGGGGGGCCAGCCCACGTTGCCGCAGTCAATGTTGCCGCCCGTCTGGGGCCAGCACCAACTGGCCAGGAGCGTCCCAACCCCCGTGCCCCCCGTGTCGAAGGCCTGAGGCGGTTTGCCGTAGCGGTATTTTCCCTCGCCCTCCAGAGGAGGCGGGGGCTCCACCCTGCCCTGGTAATATTCCTGCCCGCCCTTCCCTGTCCTGACCGGCGGTCCGCCGCATCCTGCCAGGGTCACGGCCGCCAGCATCACCGCCACGAACCCCAGCATCCGCCGCAGATCTCCCATGGCTCGCCTCCTCACCTCCACGGCCCGCATCCATTCGACAAAAAACGCCCGATTCCTTTGGCACCGCCTGCCTGTCCGCCGCCGCATCGCTCCCCCATGCCGGCGTGGAAACCACGTCGCCCACCGGCGACCCACGGGCCGCCTCCGCACCCCTCACCGGCCCCGGGCGCCGGCAAAGACGATGGGGGAGGGTTTCCCCTCCCCCATCGCACGCTGCCGAGCTGCGATCAGTAGCTGATGATGGCCGCGTTGGGCGTGGTGCTGTGGCACCGGTAGCAGACGCTGGCGAACGGGTTGAACCGGGCGAGCTCGGAGCTGAAGCCGTACTGCGTCCAGTAGGGCGAGTCGTTGGGCAGGAAGAGGTCCGGACGCTGGTCGCCAAGCTCCGTCCGCGCAAGGCCGCCCCGTCCCGGCGAGCTGAACGAGCTGCCGCTGGGATCGGTCCGCTGGGTGTAGGTCGGGCCGTCGCCGGACGTGATCGCGCGGTTCCACAGGTAGCCGGTGATGGAGTCGCGGGTCGCGTTGGTGGTGTCGTTCAGGTCGTTGTTCTTGTAGGCCACCTCGTTCCGCTCGGAGCCGGAGCCATGGGACACGTGGCAGGTCACGCACATGAGGATGTTCTCGGGATAGCCCGCCCCGTTGACCGCATCCCACTTGCCGGACTCGGTTCCCTCCAGCGGCACGATGGGCTCCACCAGGCGGCCCTGGCCCACGTTGTCGCACTCGGACCCGTAGCCGGCATCGCCGTCGCCGGACACCGCCGGATCGCCCATGTGCCCCGCGGCGCAGGTATCGCCTATGCTGGCGAGCACCCCGTCCACCAGCCGGCCCTCCTCATAGGCGTGGGCCGCGGGGAGTGAGATCGGGTGCTTGTGCTGGCCCAGGCTGTTGGTGAGGCTGGCGCCGTTGCCGGCCACGAGGTCGCCGTTGGTCATGCTGGCGCCCAGAGCGTTCGGGCAGTTGGCATTGGGCCCGCCCATCCCGTCATAGCACTGGCCGGAACCCCGCGGATCCAGATAGGGATCCTTGGCCTGCCAGGCCTCCATCCACATGAACGTGCGGTGGCACGCCGTGCAGAAGGAGGTCGCGCCGCCCAGGTCGCGCGATACGCGACAGCGGTAGCCGCTGGGCGTAGACTGGCCCGTCAGGAAATCGGGGTTCTGCGGCGTATTCGTCCCCGGATTGTAGCTCGGGTGCAAGTCATACCAGCCCGTCTCGACGGCGCAGAAGTCGGCTACCTTGGAGAAGTTGGTCGCCCAGGCGGGGTCCTCGACCTTGGCGATGTAGAAGGTCATGACCGAGCTGCCGCCCGCCAGCCAGCGGGTGTACATGGCCCGCGCGAAGACAGGGTTGTCCACCCGGCCGCCGCCCCACACGCCGCGGTCGTTGCTGAAGTCCGTCCGGTTGATGTCCACCATGGTCACGCCGCGCACGTTGATGTTGGTGCGGTCGTTGATGACCGGGCGGAAGAGGCGGAAGTTCTTGCCCCGGTCGTGGGGCTCATGGCAGGAGGAGCACGCGAGCCAGCTGCCCCAGTTGTTGGTGACGATGCGGTAGGTCCGGTCGCCCGAGTTGGCGGTGGGTGCGCTGCTGGTCTCGAGCAGGAACCCGGAGCCGGGCGCCATCCAGATCTTGTCCGCCGGCGCGCCTGAGCCGTCCGTCAGGTTGTCGTCGAAGCTGAACTCATTGTTCGGGTCGGTGGCCCGGGCCACGTTGTGGACGGACGTGGTCGTCACGCCGGAGTTGGCCTTCATGGCGTCGCCGAAGGGACCGGCGGCCGCGTAGGCGGCGTTGTTCCAGCTCGGCCCGATGCGGACCTTGCCGCGCACCTCATCGTACTTGGAACCCGTGCCGTCATGGCAGGTGCCGCACAGGTCGGTGATGGTGGGGCCCTTCAGGAGCCGCTGGGTCTTGGACGAGTGCAGCCCGTGGCACGCGGTGCAGGCGTTGGTGTACTCCGTGTAGTTGCCGTGCCGCGTCTGCGTCGGCGGGAACGCGCGCACGACCACGTAGCTCGGCAGATCCGTGTTGGGGTCCGTTACAGAGTCGTTGGTGCTCACCACCAGGTAGTTGTACTCCTCGTAGTTGACGAGCCCCTGATCCACGACCCGGACATAGCCATAGAGCGGATCCTTGCTGCAACCGGAGCCGGAGACGTTGCCCAACGCGTCAACGGTACAGACAAGGCTCGTTGCCTGGAAGAGGAAATCGCCGCTCACCGGAGTGCCGTCGGTCAGGCTCGCTACGTGGGACTTCCATACCGTGTAGGTGCCGGCCCCTTCAGCCGTGAACATGATGGCCGCGTCGGCCGTGCCGTAGGGCGCGCCCGAAGCTGGGGTGCTGTTGTTGTAGTACACGAGCACCTTGGTGTCGTCCGGCCCGTTGTCGCCCGGCAGCGGCCCGGCCGCCAGGGCCGACGCGCTGAGGGCCAGCGCGGCGAGAAGCGCCAGCCCCACTACCAAAGCCGTCTTCCTCACTGATCTCGCACCTCCCAGGTGTGTGCTGCTCTTGCCACCTTGCCGCTTCATGTCGTCTCACCTCCTTTCCGAAGCTCATCGGGTGGCGGAAACCGGCGCGCGGCAGGCAATCAGCCGGCGCCGGTCATTCCCCGTCGCTATGCTCCTCTCGGGCCCTCCTGGCCCCTCGAAACCGTCCTCGACCACCGATACACCATGACGTGCGAGGCCCGACCTCCGTTACCCCCCGCTTGTCCTCCACCCACACCCGCCGGCGCGCAGCACCGCAGCAAGCCTCCAAGAAATCCCTAGGCTGCCTGCCGTCATCGGCGCCCTCAGCGCCCGCGCCGCCAGCCCCCCGGGAACCTCCCGCCCCCGCCCATCCAGGAGCTCGGTCCCACGGCAGATAATGTCATTAGCTATAAAGTCCTAGTACCCGTGTCCCATTATAGCCATGGCATCGGCACCTGACAAGCCCTCTTTTTCATCTCATCTGGATCGAGTGGGAGGAAGCAGGGCCCGCTGGGAGGCGGTCTCCACCTCAGGGAACGAAGGCGGCCGGCTTGGGAAAGGTGGACGGATCCTCACGCTCATCGCGCAGCCGGGCGATCAGGGTGAGGAAAAGCGCGCTCGTGCCGTAGAGGTAGGTCCCTTGCAGAGCCTGCTCCAGCGCGCGGGCGAACTCGCCACGTGGATCCCGCATGAGGGCCCGCACCACGGGCACCCAATCAGCGACCGAGCCGCGATCCAGCACGTCCAGAACCGCCGACATAGGCCAGCGCTCGACGGGACCGGTCGGTGGATGCTCGTTGCGGTGCAGCAGAAGACCGCTCATTCGCCTTCCTTCCCTTGGTTGAGTCCGGCTTTTGCAAAAAACGCCGCCATCGCTGCAGCAATGGCACGCGTTTTTTTCCGTCACACCCTCCCACGCGGCCAGCGATGGCTTGATGCCACGAAATTCGCGGAGGTTCACCGCCTGGACATCGGTCGGGCGAGGTTCGGCGAGTTGCTTCATAAGCTGAACATAGCCACAGGCATCCGGTCATTAAGAGCACCCTCATCGGCTTCATAAAATGCATCCAGTTGCGCCAAGATCTGTGCTGTCTCCTCAGTCCCGATCCTGTCCGCAAGGGCTGCCACGTCCAGGTAATCGCGCACGGCATTTCGTCTTACGACCAGCAGTCCCTTGATCCGTACAATCTCGTCTACCGTCGGAATCCGTAGGGTTTGACCGCGGACCGTGATGACCATCGTTTCCAGCGGTCGCCCGGCGCATCAGTTGACGAATACCCTGTTCAACTCCGTGGTAGCTGCCCAGGATGAGGACAGGTGCCACGCGCCGCTTGGTTTTCCATCCCGCATGCCCTTCGTATCCATGATCCGCTCTCTTTGCCATATCACTGTGCAACCCATGAAGGGTGCCGCCACAGGAACATCGGCAATGGGATTTGGGCGCCTTTGATCTTTCACAAGCACTCGTATGCGACATGTCCATCCATTACTTCCATTATCAACTTACCCAGCGGCTTGGGCACGGAGAGTCGTGTTTTGGAGCAAGCCGTCCTCTCCCCCATTATGTCTCATGCGGTCTCCGGAGGAGAAGGCCCGTCCCCGCTGTCCGCCGGAGGCGTCCACGGCCATGCGAGGCGGCCGTCCGTCATCCGTACCACGCCCCGGTCCTCCGCCATCCGCAGGGCGGCAGCCGTGAAACGCTCACCGGCCACCGCCGGGAAGACGGCCGACACGATTTTGCCGAGCCGCCCCGCCCTGTCCAGGGCGCGCTCCACATCCTCCACGTCCACCGTCGCCGAGACCTCGGCCACGAGCCAAACCTCTTCCCCGGTCTCGATACGCCGCCCCCGCACCACGGCGTCGGCCCTGAGCACCTGTTCGTGGTCGTCGGGGTCTATAATCCCCCGCTCGAGGGCATCCGCCAAAAGGCTGCCCAGCTCGTCGTCCGTAAGCGCGCGCGCCCGTTTGAGGACCCGCCCAAGGAACCCGGGCGCCTTGGTGCGGAACTCCATCTCCCTCCGGAAGCCGCGGAGGTCGTCCACCTTGTCCTCGAGCTTTTTGATCTCGGCGCGCAGCGAGTACTCGAGACTCGCCAGGGAGGAGTTGAGCCGGGCGATCTCTTCCTCCGTGCGGCGCTGCGCGGCCGCCAGCTCCTCCACGCGCTCCTCCGTGCGCCGCTGCGCGGCCGCCAGCTCCTCCACGCGCTCCTCCGTGCGGCGCTGCGCCGCCGCCAGCTCCCGGACGACAGCCGGCAGCGACAAAAGCTCCTCCGACAGCACCAGCCGCCGGACCTCAGCCCGCCACTCCGGCCGCTGCTCGAGAAGGGACACCAAATCCCTGAAATCCTCCACCGTGAAGGCCATTGGTCTCACCGCCTGCCGCCTCATCCGGACTGCATTGCCATTTTATAACATGGGAGCGGGCGGCCGCAAGAGGGCGACCGCCCGCTAGGAGTCGCTCCGCCCTTGCCCGCAGGGAATCCGCCAGGCTCCCTCTCATCGGCCGGCGAGGACGCGCAGCCGCGCCCGCGCCGCCTCGAGAGCCGGCGTAGTGGGGGGAACCCGGAAGTCCGGCGGCACGATGGCCGGCACCGCCCTCGCCCGCCGCGCCATCTCCCGCGCCGCTTCCTCCCCGATGGCGGCGTAACGCCGGACCGCCACGCCGTCCCGCGCCCCCGCGGCACCGCCCGCGCCACGCGGCAGCCCGGCCGCGGCGCCCGCGCCGCCCGG
>FWWM01009635.1_pt1 | contig 14094 bp, 12 predicted proteins | sample 2228351 | NCBI WGS metagenome assembly FWWM01 (sample SAMEA103939774, study PRJEB20133) | metagenome | reverse complement strand
CCAAGCGCGACGCCCAGTGGATGGGCAAGGTGTATCACTTCCTCGGCCTGCGCACCGGGATCATCCAGTCGTCCGGCGAGGGTCGTCCCGACGATTCCACCTACGAGTTCGATCCCACCTACCCGTCCACCGACGATCGTTTCCTGAATTTGAGGCCGATCAAACGCAAGCAGGCCTACGAATGTGACATTACCTACGGCACCAACAACGAGTTCGGCTTCGACTACCTGCGCGACAACATGACCACCGATCTGGCCGAGTGTGTGCAGCGCGTGGATGAGGACGGCCAGCCGTTGCTCTACTTCGCCGTGATCGACGAGGTGGACAACCTGTTGATTGACGAAGCGCGCACGCCGCTCATCATCAGCGGGCCGGCCGACGAGCCTTCGGGGTTGTACAAGCGCTTCGCCGAGCTGGTGCGTCGCCTGCAGCCAAGCCAACGCAACGACTACAAGAATCCGGACGGCGACTACATCGTCGAAGCCAAGAGCAAGAACGTCACCCTCACTGAGCAGGGCATCAGCAAGATCGAGAAGTGGCTGGGCATAGACAACCTGTATGCGCCCGAGCATGCCGAGATGACGCCTTACCTGGACAACGCGCTGCGCGCCCATGTGATCTATGAGCGCGACCGCGACTACGTGGTGAGCGACAAGGGCGAGATCATCATCGTGGACGAGTTCACCGGCCGATTGATGTACGGCCGGCGCTTCAGCGAGGGCCTGCACCAAGCCATCGAGGCCAAGGAGGGCGTGAAGGTCCAGCGCGAGAGCTTCACCTACGCCACGATCACCTTCCAGAACTTCTTCAAGATGTACGACAAGCTGGCTGGTATGACCGGCACGGCCATGACCGAGGCGGAAGAATTCTTCAAGATCTACAACCTCGAGGTCGTGCCGCTGCCCACCAACATCGAATACCAGGCCATGCAGAAGAAGCTGATCGAGAAGCAAGACAGGTTCGTGGATGGCTCGCCGGTCACCGTCTACATCGATCCGAAGAGCGACCGCAAGTACTACAAGCGGCTGGATTACCCCGACCTGGTCTTCAAGAACACCGAAGCCAAGTTCAGGGCCGTGGTGGAAGAGATCGAGGCGACGCACAAGACCGGCCGACCCGTGCTCGTCGGCACGATCGCCATTGAGACCAGCGAGCACCTCATCCGGCTGCTGAGCCGCCGCGGCATCCCTCATCAGGTCCTGAACGCCAAGCAGCACGAAAAGGAAGCGACGGTGATCGCCCAGGCCGGTCGCAGTGGCGCCGTGACCATTGCCACCAACATGGCCGGCCGCGGCGTGGACATCCTGCTCGGCGGCAACCCCGAGGGCATCGCGCGCGAGAGGCTGCGCAAAGCCGGCAAGGACCTGACCCAGGTGACGCCGGAGGAGTGGCAGGCCGCGCTGGCCGAGGCGACGCGTGAGACCGAAGAGGACAAGAAGCGAGTCCTCGCCCTCGGCGGCCTGCACGTGATCGGCACCGAGCGACACGAAGCGCGCCGCATCGACAACCAGTTGCGCGGCCGCTGTGCGCGCCAGGGTGATCCAGGCAGCACCCGCTTCTACGTCTCGCTGGACGATGAGCTGATGCGGCGCTTCGGTGGCGAGCGCGTCAAGAGCCTGATGGAGCGCATGAAGATGGAGGATGACACACCGCTCGAATACGGCATCCTCTCCAAGAGCATCGAACAGGCGCAGGAAAAGGTCGAAGGCTACAACTTCGACATCCGCAAACACGTCGTGCAATACGACGACGTGATCAACCGCCAGCGCGAGGTGATCTACCGCCAGCGCCGCACCATCCTCGAGAAGGACGACCTTCGAGAGAACGTCTTGAACCTCGTCGAGGAGGAGCTGGAGGGGATCGTCCAGGAGCACACCGTCGGCGATTTGCCCGAGAACTGGGATCTGCAAGGCCTGTTGAACAAGGTGCGTCCCATTGTGCCGCTCCCCAGGGATTTCGACCCGACCTCGTGGAGCAAGGGCACCCGTGACGAGATCGTGGACTTCCTCGTCACCCAGGTCGAGCAGCGCTACGACGCCGGCCTGAACGAATTCGCCAAGATCGTCCAGACCCAGGTCACGCTGGCCGGCACGACGCTCGAGCAGATGCGCCTGGGCCGCGACCCGATGATGCGCTGCATCTATCGCTGGATCGCCAAGCACTTCACCGGCACCCCCGAAGAGTTCGCTGCCATCGAGCCCTTGCCGCTGAACGAGATCCCGTCGCAGCACCACGACGCCATCACCCAGGGCTTCCTCGACGGCATCCGCCTGTTCCGCGACCGCGCCGTCATGATCCAGACGGTGGATCAGCACTGGGTGAAGCATCTGACCGACCTGGACGAGCTGCGCGAGGGCATTGGTCTGCGCGCCTTCGCCCAGCGCAATCCGCTGGTGGAGTTTCGCACCGAGGCCAGCCGCATGTACGAAGAGATGCTGGCCAGCATCCGCGAGCAGGTCGCCCATCGCATCTTCAACGTTCAGTTCAACATGCAGGCGCCGCGCCCCCAACGCCAGCAACAGCCGCAGGCGCAGCGCGCGGCTGCCGTGCCGGTCGGCGCACGCTCGCCCATAGACCGCGCCATCGAACGTGGCGCGCTGAAGACCAGCGGCGGCGCTGCCGCCGCTCGCGCCGGCAACGGCAAGCCCAGGCCGGCCACATCCCCGAAGCTCGGCCGCAACGACATTTGCCCATTCTGCGATAGCGGCAAGAAGGTCAAGGTGTGTCAGTGCGAAGGCGCGCGCAAGTGGCGCGGCGAGTTGTGAGGACAGGCAGCAGGTCGGCCCCACCGAGAGCCCTCAGGCGGCTTGGATCAGCGCCTGCGCCTTGCGGATCATCCGCCACACGCTCGGTTCCAGGTCGAGCGCGTTCAACTCCTCGAAGGTGAACCAGCGGATCTCGTTTGACTCGTGCGTCGCCTGAGCTGCTTCTGGACGACCTGTCGCCAGGAGGTAGCGCAGGTCGAGGTGCAGGTGCTCCGGCCGGTCGCCGCGCTGGGGGATGCGATGCACGTCCACGTCGAACGGGCGCGGCGCATCGGTGGTGGGCGGATAGAGATGTAGATCAATCAGGCCGGTTTCTTCACGCGCCTCGCGCAGCGCCGTATCGGCCGGGTCGAATTCGTGCTCCATGTGCCCACCGAACTGCATCCAGCGATCGAACTTGCGGTGATGGTTGAGCAGCACGCGTCGCGTGGGCGGGTGCACGATCAGCGCCGAGCCGGTGATGTGGCCTGCTTCGCACAGTGGGCTGAAGAGGTTGGGGTGCACGTGAGCCAGTTCGATGATGCGCCGGACGCTGCGCGCCTCGTCTGCGTCGGCGCAGGGATGCACTTCGAGCATCGCGACCATGCGCCGGACGTGCGCCGCGAGCTGGTAGCGATACAGGTCCTCGAGCATGGCACGCAACTTGACGAGCTTCTCGTCGCCGGTGGAATCAGCCCACAGGGGCAGGGTCGCGTGTGTCATTGCTGATGCGCCGCTATCGAAGGACGACGATCCATCCCAGCCGGATGAAAAGCGCGATGAGCGCACCCCACACGGCATATCCGATCAGCACGGCGGGCAACAGGCGCACGCCGTATCGCAGCGCAAGGAAGACGATCGCGATCCACACCGTGGTCGCGACAATGCCCGGCAGCAGCGCTCGCACGAACGCCTCGACGTCGCGTTGTTCGTGGTCACCCAGGCCGAATACCACCCACAGTGCCAATGGAATGTTGATCGGCATGGTGGCCAGGATGGCAGCCAGGGTCTTCGAGCGATCGCGCAGGATGGCGACGCCGATGATGATCGCGATGGATGTGATGACGGGGATCGTTTTTTGCAGGTTCACGGTCGCGTTGATCGGGCCGGATGAGTCAGGCAAAGTCGCGATCAGGCCAGCGATTTGACGTAGGCCAGGTTATCGCGGATGCGTTGGGCGAGCGGTAGATCGGTGCTGAAGTCCTCAAACGCGATCCATCCGTCGTAGCCTACGGCATGCAGCGCGTCCATCAGCCGGCGCACATCCACGATGCCGTCCTTGAGCGAGGCGAATGTGGCGCGCCACTCGGCGCTGCCATCGGCGCGCCGACCGACGACTTCCCACTTGGCGCTCTTGATGTGCACATGTGCCAGATACGGGCCAAGCACCTCCAGCCCAAGCCGGTATTGCTCGTAACCTTCGAACACCATGTTGCCGCAGTCATGGATGATGCCGACGTGCTGTGGGTCGAAGTGCTGCACGAAGGCGATGCAGGCGCTGGCGCTGGGCACGATGTTGTTCATGTGCATCTCGATCAGAGCCTTGAGGCCGTATTGCCTGGCCAGCGCTTGCACGTCACGATACTGGGCGAGCGCGCGGTCGCGCAGCGTGAGGTAAGGCGAGACGCCGTCGTAGTTGGGAACGCGCACCCGCAACGCCGGCGCGCCGAGCGCCCGCACGCCCTTCATCGCGTGCTCGACCAGCGCCGGCTCCTCACACGACACATAGGTGCCGACGCTCGGGATCTCGAGCCCGGCGCGCTCGGTCATGGCACGGATGCGCGGCGCATCCGCGATGAGCGATTGTAGCGACAGGGTGCAGCGGTTGCCCTGCCAGAAGCCAATGTTCGGACCATGTCCGGCGACCGTGCGGCCGCTGCCGCTCATCAATGGGTCGTCGGTGACGCGCCACTCGACGCCGTCGTATCCAGCGGCCTGCAACTCGGTCACGGCTTCTTCCGGCGTCCATTCCGGGGTACTTACGGTGAAGATAGCGTATTTCATGAGTCGGTATCAGGGGTGTTCCGTTGCGAGGCAATCGAGCGCGGAGCGGTCACCGGGAGGTAGATGCTTCCTCCCGCTGCAACTGCTCCAGCAACGTGGCATAGGCATTGCGGTCGAGCGGCAGCGTCGTCGGCTGGCCGGTTTGCGAAGCGTAGATGATCGCGTTGGCCAGCTCGAGCGACATCAGCGCCTCGCGGCCACTCACGCGCGGTTGCCGCCCTTCGACGATGGCGGCCTCGAGGTCGCGATAGACTGCCAGGTGGCCGCCGCCGTCACCCGGCAGGTCGAGCACATCGCAGGTGATCTCCGGCGCAGCATAGGGGTTGGGTGAATCCAGCGCAAACTCACGCACGCCACGCTTGAACGTGGTCAAGGTCAATTGCGCATCGCCGATCTCGAGCATGCCGCGTTCGCCGACGATGCCGATACGTTGCCTGGGAGGGGCGACGACCTCGGCTGTGCTGGCAGTGAAGTAGCCGGGGGCGCCGTTGCGGAACTCCAGCATCGCCTGTGCCGTGTCTTCGCATGCGATGGCGTGTATGCGGGTCTTCGTCCAACCCCACACCCTGGCCGGCGGGCCGGCCAGATGACACAACAGGTCCAGCGTGTGGATGGCCTGGTTCATCAGGACGGCTCCACCTTCGCCTCGCCACGTGCCGCGCCAGGGCGCCTGCCGGTAATAGGCGGCGGTGCGATACCAGCTCTCGCTGACCTGCACACGCATGAGCTCGCCCAGCTCCCCTTCGGCGATGAAGCGTGCAGCGCGCTCGATCACCGGCCGGAAGCGCTGCTGGAAGTTGACCGCCAGCAGTTTGCCGGATGCTTCGGCCGCAGCGATCATGCGGTCGGCGTCGGCGACCTGGATGGCCATCGGCTTCTCGCTCAGCACGTGCGCGCCGCGATCGAAGGCATCGAGCGCGATGTGTGGGTGAGACGGATGTGGCGTGCAAATGACGACGATGTCGGGTTGCGTGGCTTCGATCATCGCGCGATGATCAGTGAAGAACGGACAGCCGGCGACGGCAGCGCGCGGCCCCCCACGTTCAGGGCTCAGGTCGGCCATGCCGACGATGCGCGCAGCCGGTAGTTGCGCCAGGGCACGGAGGTGCGATTCGACGATGCCTGCACCTGCGCCAACGATGGCATAGCGGAAGGCGTGGGTCATGGCGATGGATGCTGATGTATCCTGCATCCGCGCATCGTGCGGGTATAGCGGCGCGGTATGCAGACTGCGATTTTAGCCGATGGCTATACTCTCACGTGGCGATGAAGCCTGAGCGTTGGCTTTCCCCTCCGGCGCTGATGATGGCGCTGCTTGGCGCGGCAATTGGCCTGGCGCTCGCGGCCAGCGGATGGATATGGGGGGTGATCCTGCTCCTGCTCGGTGGTGGGGCGCTGATCGGGACTGCGGCCGGCCGGCCGTTGCGCTTGCCCCAGTTCGTCCCCGGCCGGGCGCTCAAGGCTGCGCCGCTGCGCGTTCCGGCGCTGGGGCGCAACCTCGGACGACCGAGCTGGCTGGCCATTGCCTTCACGTTCGTGCTCGGCTTCGCCGTGGGGATGGTGCTCGACCGCCTCTTGATGGCCGCGACTGGCGCGAAGGGAGATGTGCTCTCGGCATTGGCCGCATCCATCACCGAGGCCCGCCTGATCGAAACGAAGGTGAGGGTCGGCAGCGAGGTCATCACCATCAGGCACTCGGAACTGGACATCGGTCAGCCGGGCCACATCTTCGATGATGACTTCGGCACACTCATGCGCGGCAAGGGCGACAATCCCTTCATCTTCGAGGTGAGCTATCCGCAGCCGCGCGAGGCGCGCGCCGTCGTGTTGGACCTGGCGACGATGGAGGATTACGAGCTCAAGCTGGTCGTGACGAGGGCCGACGGTCAATCGTTCGTCATGTACGAGGAAGGTAGCACACGCCTGGTTGATCCCAGCATCGAATTCTCCTTCCCGATGGGGGTGCAGTTGATCCGAACGGTGCGTGTGGAGATCCTCGACCGTCGCCCACCGCCTCAGGAAGGCTTCCACATCCACGTGCGCGGTTTCTCGCTGCGCTAGCCCTTGCCGCATCCCTCCACCGATCAGGACGAATCGCGCGCGTCTTCCGGCGGGGGCGCGGATGGGTTCGCCAGCTGGTCGCCGTTCGAATCAGGATGCCAGTTCAGCACCAGCCGCGCGTAGGCTGCGCCGAGCAAACCCGCGCTAAGCACGAGCGCGATCCCCTGCACGGCGCCCCGCGACATCAGCACAACGCCGATGACAAGCGCGGCGCCGACGAGCAGCAAGGCCAGCGCGCGGGCAACTCTCTGTTGATGATTCGGCCGCACATGCGGACTATAGCCGAATCCGGGCCGAGTGCGTTCCTTAAACTTTGGGCTGTTGCGTGAGGCAGATTTCAGGGCGACCTCTGCCACCCACGCCGGCGAAAATGAGCCGCGTGGCGGAGCGCTTGCAGCGCCGATCGGAACGCGCTCCGACAAGGGCGAGTCATGTCTCTGGAGACCCGGCTCATTCCCCCAGTCCATCTTTGATTGCCTCGGCCACGGCCTTGGGCACCACCTTAGACAGCTCCTCTACGCTCGCTGCGCGAATCGCCTCGATCGAGCCGAAGGTCGCGAGCAACTTCCTGCGTCGCACAGGGCCGACGCCCTCCAGCGCGTCGAGCTGCGAAGCCAGGCCGATCTTCTCACGCTGGCGGCGATGGCCGGTGATGCCGAAGCGGTGCGCCTCATCGCGGATGCGCTGCACCAGGAAGAAGGCCTGGGCGTTGCGCGGCAGCAGGATCGAGTCGGCCTTGCCCGGCACGAAGATCTCCTCCTTCTGCTTCGCCAGCGACACGACCGGCACGATGTGGGCTAGGTCGAATTCCTTCAGCACCTCGACGGCGACGCTGAGCTGACCCTTGCCACCGTCAATGATGACCAGATCAGGGAGCAGCGCCCAACCCGGGTCGCCCTTGCCTTTCTTGCCTGGATCAGGAGAGGAAGCCGCTTCTCCCTTCTCCCCTTCTCCCTCGCCTCCTGTTCGCTGCGCATCGCGCCACCGCCCGAACCGCCGTCGCAGCATCTGGCGCAGGCTCTCGAAATCGTTTGGGCCGGCCATGCCCTTGATGTTGAAGCGGCGATAGTCACTCTTCCTCGGCACCCCGTGGACGAACACCACCATGCTGCCGACGATGGCCGTGCCCTGCGTATTGCTGATGTCGTAGCATTCGATGCGCACCGGCAGACGCGGCAGGTCGAGCGCTTCTTGCAGTTCTCGTAGCACGGCTTCCTGTCGCACGCTGTCCTCGCGCCATTGCGCCTTCAAAGTGGCGAGCTGCTCCTGGGCGTTCTGGCGCGCCAACTCGATCAGGTCGGCATCCACGCTGTCGGCCTGGGGCGCGCGGATCCTGACCGCCGTGCCACGCTTCTGCCGCAACCAGCTCTCGATGATGTTGGCCTCTTCGACCTGCGCCGGCAGCAGCACTTCCGGCGGCACATAGGCTGCCTCGTCGTAGAAGCGCTTGAGGAAGGCGTCGAGCACGCTCTGCTCGTCCTCGCCCTCTGCGCCGTCCAGCACGAAGTACTCCTGGCCGAGCAGCTTGCCGCCGCGGATGAACAACACCTGCACGCAGGTCTCGCCCTCGTCACGGGCGAAGGCGATCACGTCCTGGTCAGTGCCGGCCGTGCTGACGATGCGCTGCTTCTCGACCACGTGCTCCAGCGCCTTGAGCTGGTCGCGGTATTCGGCTGCCTTCTCGAACTGATAGGCATTGGCCGCGCGTTCCATCCGTTGGCGCACATCGGCCATCACCTGTTCGCTCTTGCCCTCGAGGAAGTCACACAGGCGCTGGATGTTGGCGCGGTATTCGGCCCGGTTGATCGCGCCAATGCAAGGCCCGCTGCACAACTTGATGTCGTAGTACATGCAGGCGCGCGTGTCGTGGCCGGTGATGACGCGATCGCAGTTGAGGAAGGGGAACATCCTGCGCAGCGCGTCGCGCGTGGCATACACGGCCTTGGCGCTGGAATAGGGGCCGTAATAGCGCGCGCCGTCGCGTTCGATCCGCCGCGTGACCATGACGGTCGGGAAGTCGTCCTGCCAGGTGACCTTCAAATATGGATAGCGCTTATCGTCCTTCAGGCGGATGTTGTAGCGCGGGCGATGCTTTTTGATCAGCTCGGCTTCCTGGATCAGCGCCTCCAGCTCGCTGCCGCGCACCAGGAACTCGATGCGCGCGATCTCCTTCACCAGGCGCGCAGTCTTCGGATTGAACGCCCACGTGTTGGGATTGAAATACGAGCGCACCCGGCTGCGCAGGTTGACCGCCTTGCCGACGTAGATCACGTCGTCGCGTTTGTCGTAGAAGAGATAGCAACCCGGCAGCGCCGGCAGGTTCCTCACGGTCGCTTCGAGATGCTCGGGCACGGACACATGTTCTATTTTAGCCACTCGTCCAGCCAATCCAGCATCACGCCGTTCGGCAGCGGCAGGTTGTTGACTTGGCAGTGCGCCTCGCCGCCCTCGGCGGCTGTGAAGATGCGCAACTGCTTGTTCGGATTGGGCAACCGCGCTAGCGTCTCTCGCGCGATGTCGAGCGTGATCCTGGCCTCGCCCTCGCCGGCCAACAGCAGCGTTGGGCACTGAATCTTGCGCACGTCGGCCCGCCCATGCGCCAGGTAGTCATAGACCTTGCCGAATCGCCGGGCAATGTTCTGCGGCGTCGGTTTGAGCGATAGCCCAAAGCGCCACACAATCTGGTCGAACGCCGTGCGGCTGACCGGGTCAGTGCGGCTGGCGCTCGACTGCTGCGCCCAGACGGCGCGCATCACGTCGGGCATGGCCGGATTGGCGATCAGCGCGCGGATGCGTGAGTCACTCGCCGCAGCCTTGAAGACGATGTGCCCGCCCCAACTGAAGCCGAACATGACCAGCCGACCAGCATCAATCTCAGGTCGCGTCAGGGCATAGTCCACGAACGCGCGCGCCGGCAACTCCATCTGCCCGCCGAAGTGCAACCCTTGATCCGGCGTCATGCCCTGCCCCGACAGATCGGCGGTGATGACGTTGTAGCCGCGTGCGACCAGCGCCTGGCCGACCATGAAATAGCAATCCTCTGCCCACGTCTCCACGCCGCCGATGACCATGAGCGTCGGCCGCTTGGCGCGGCTTTCATCCACCTTCCAGAAATAACCCGATAGCGTCTTGCCCTGGAAGGGAAACTGGATCGGCTCGATGGCTGGCGAGAACAGCGCCGCCGCCTGGCGGAAGCAGGCCTGCATCCGGCCGACGTGCCCGCGAAAGTCGGGGTGCGCCGGCCCCATGATGAACAGCGGCGCGCGGTGGTAGGTGCAGGCGCGCAGAAACAGTTTGCGGGCCGTCTCGCGCTCGCCGCGATTCAGGGCAGCCTGCGCTTCGGCCTCCGTCTGCTCCGCCAACGGCCGCCATGCTCCCTGCCAACTGGCCACGTCGCCATCTTTGATTTGCGCTGCCACACGCAGGCATTCATCGCGGGCGCTCCCGTCATAGACCTCGCGGCCGAGCACCCATGCCAGGTAAAAATCCATGTCTTTGTGGTCGAAGAAGACCTTGTGCGTGCTGCGCTGCGCAAAGGCCGTCGGCGGTTGGTTGACTGAACCGACGCTTGTATTCACGATTGCCTCCGTTGCCGGGGTCTGGCAGCGCCATGGGCGGCCACCCCCGACCGAATGAACGACATCAGATGATTGAGGTTTTGCTCGATCTCATCGGCGTTGGCGTTGGCCAGGCCGCACACCTCGGCTGCGTGCGTAAACAGGAAGGCGATCAGCCGCTTGACGAAGGGCAGCGGCAGGTCGTTGCGCAGCTCGCCGGCGCGGTAGGCGCGCTCGATCAAGTCGCCCATCGCCGCGTCGCCGGCGAAGTTGAAGCGTTTGAGCGTCCTGGCGTAGATCGGCTTGCCTTGTTCGCGGGCAAAGCTTTCGGCGAAGCGGCTGATCTCAGAGTGGCGTTGGGCAAAGTCCAGCCCCAGGCGAATCTGCTGCGCGAAGATCGCAAACAGGTCCTGCTGGAAGTCGCGCGGCTGCATGACCTCCCTCAGATGCGCCCGCTTGCGCTCGATGAGCAGGCCGATCAGCGCGAAATACAGCCCTTCCTTGTTTTTGAAGTGGTAATAGAACTGGCCCTTGCTCATGCCGGCCTTGGCCAAGATGCGGTTGATGGACGCTTGCTCGTAGCCATGCTCGGCGAACTCGGCCAAGGCCGCTTTCAGCAGCGCCTCGCTGTGCTCGAACGACGTTTCGAATACCCTCGCCATATCGCAGCGACAGTTTAGACCTATTAGTCTAGACCGTCAAGTCTAATCGTTTTATCCGCAGGGAATCGCGATTGGTGATTAAATCCTCAACGCCATGAAAATCACCGACCTTCGCTGCGCCGTCATCGGCGCCAACCCCGTCGTCCGCATCCTGACCGACGAAGGCATAGACGGCCTGGGACAGGCCGAGGACAGCAAGCCGTATCTCAAGCCGCATGTGCTGTTCTACAAGAAGTACCTGATCGGCGAAGACCCGACCGACGTCGAGCGTTGCATGCTCAAGATTCGCCGGCTGGGCAGCTTCAAGCCGTGGGGCGCGGCCGTCAGCGCCATCGAGTTCGCGCTGTGGGACATCGCCGGCAAGGCGGCCGGCGTGCCGGTCTACAAGCTGCTGGGCGGCAAGGTGCGCGATCAGGTGCGCGTCTACAACGGCGGCGTGCGCTTCCACATGGGCGGCAGCGAGCCCGAGCACTACGCCAAGGTGATGCGGCAGATGAAGGATGCGCCCGAGGGCTTCTCCATCATCAAGCAAGGCATCGCCTTTCACAGCCCGATGCCAACCGAGGTGCCCGACTTCACCTACAGCACGCTCCAGAGCGGCCCACCCCATCCCAACCGCGGCCCGCTGACCGAGAAAGGCCTCAAGCACATCATCGCCTGTGTCGAGGCGATGAAGAGCGTGACCGGCGACGCGATTGGCCTGGCGCTCGATTGCGGCCCCGGCTTCACCGTGCCCGACGCTATCCGGCTGGCCAAGGCCCTCGAGCCCTACAACCTGATGTGGCTGGAGGACATGATCACCGGCGACTACACGCCCTACGTCATGGCTGACCTGTATCGTGAGGTGACGCGCTCGACCAGCACGCCCATCCACACCGGCGAGCAGATCTACCTGCGCCAGAACTTCCGCGAGCTGATCGAAACCAAGGCGGTGAACATCATCGGCCCCGACCCGGCCGACGTCGGCGGCATCGCCGAACTGAAGTGGGTGGCCGAATACGCCGACCTGCACGGCATCCTGATCGCGCCGCACGGCACGATTGACGGCGTGATCGGCCTGGCCGCGCACGTGCACTGCGCCGCTGCGCTGCCGCACAACTACATCGCGCTGGAATACCCGGTCGCCCGCGACAGATGGTGGTATGACATCATCCAGGGCCTGCCTGATCCCATCGTCCGCAACAGTATGATTGACGTGGCCGCGTTCAACCGGCCGGGATTGGGCGTGACCTTCAACGTGGACAAAGCCATCGCTTATCTGAAGGAAGAAGACAAAGGCTTCTTCGATTGAGCCACCAACTATGAAAGCCCCCATCGTCAAAATCTGCGGCATCACCGACCTCGACGACGCGCTGTGCGCGGTTGAGGCGGGCGCAGACCTGCTCGGCTTCATCTTCTATCCCAAGAGCCCGCGCGCAGTCACCCCGGATGCAGCGCGCAGGATCGTCTCGGAAATCAGGGCGCAGGGAGCACGAGTCCGGTGCATCGGAGTCTTCGTGAACGAGCCGCCGGCCCATATGTTGCGCGTGCTGGACGAGGTCGGCCTGGACGCCGCCCAGCTGAGCGGCCAGGAATCCCCGGATGACCTGAGGGCAATGGGCGGCCGCGCCTACAAAGCCATTCGCGCCTGGGACGATGCTGGTGCAGCATTCGCCCGATCGGCCACTGGCGGCGAACCGTTGCCGGATTTGCTGCTGGACGCCAACCACGCCACGCTTTACGGCGGCAGCGGCCAGCGCGCCGACCAGTCGCTCGCCGTCTACCTAGCCAGACGCTACCGGCTGATGCTTGCTGGTGGCCTCGCCCCGGACAACGTCGCCGACGCGATCCGCATAGTGAGGCCGTGGGGCGTAGATGTAGCCAGCGGCGTCGAAGCGTCGCCGGGCCGGAAGGACCCCGCCAAAGTCCGCGCGTTCGTGGCGGCAGCGAGAGCGGCCTTGCAACCCACGTAGCCGCGCTGGGAAGAGCGATCCAACAGGCGATCCTACCTGGGAATGAGCGCGCGCAAGATCGGCTCGTTCCACTCCTGACGGGCGCGATCGTATACGCCGAAGCCGGCGCCGAATTCCCAATAGGCCCATGAGATGCCTCGTTCCTCGGCTGCACGGGCCACATGGCGCGTCCAGCGCTCGCGCGACTCGATGTCGGCATATTTACCGTAGCTGCCGAACTCGCCCATCCACAGCGGGATGGCGTTGTCCTTCGCCCAGCGCGCCACCTGATCCAGATCCCAGTCCACGCGGCTACGCTGGTTGCCGTCGCCCTTCCACGTCGTGCCGATCCAGGCGTTGCTGCCATCTACCCATTCGGCTCCCTGATGGGTGAACTGGAAGGGCAGGTAGTAGTGAAAGGTGGCAATCAGATGTGGGTCATCGGGGCGCTTCATGCCGCGCAGGCTGTCCGGGCCACCCCAATCGGCGCCCGTGAAGACGACGTTGCGCTGCGGGTTGGTCCTGCGAATGACCGCCAGCACATCCTCGAACAGGCGTTGCCACACGCCGGATGTGAGGGCACCATGCGGCTCGTTCAACGGCTCGAACACCACGCTGGATGGCAAACCCTGGTAGCGCGTCGCGATCTGGTCCCACATGGCCAGGAAGCGATCGCGCTCACCGCTGGAATCGGCAAACAGCTCTTCGTAGTGATGCATATTGATCACCACGTTCAGGTCGTTCTTCAGCGCGTTCTCGATCACCCAGTCCACACGCTGGAAGAACTCGGGGGCGATGGTATACGGCGGCTCGCGCAAAGCATGCGCAGACCAGCGAATTGGGACGCGCACGGTGTCGAAGCCGGCCTCGCGAATGAGCGGGAAGAATGCCTCCTGCAACACCATGCCCCATTCGCCCTCGCGCGGCGCCTCGAGGGCGTTGCCCAGGTTCACGCCCCGCCCGAGCGCGCGGTTTTGCTCGAACGGATCAATCGGCGTGAAGGAACGACCCGGTATCTCGAATAAGACAGGTGTACTCATCGCAGTTGGCTGAGCCGGCGACCCAGCCCGCGGCGGCGGCGCCGGCGGCATGCTGCATGCGCTCATCGCAGCAGCGCACATCACGATGCACAAGA
>FWWM01012508.1_pt1 | contig 14095 bp, 5 predicted proteins | sample 2228351 | NCBI WGS metagenome assembly FWWM01 (sample SAMEA103939774, study PRJEB20133) | metagenome | reverse complement strand
CCCCACGATAGCCTGGGCTCCCGGGTGGACATGTACATGCTCCACCACCACCCGTTGCTCGCTCCCCTTTCCCCGGTATTTCTGCAAGGCCTCCAGTTGGCCCATAAATACCTTGGCCAAGGCGGTGACCCGATTGATGTTGGCCTCCACCCCTTCGGAGACCTGGTGGGGGTGCATGCCCCTCTGCAAGCATTCCATGGCGGCATTGTGAACTCCCACCATCTGCATGAGGAGCATGGCCTCCAGCTCATCCCGTGGCCTCAAGGCATGCAGGATGGGGACGCTGCGGTTAAGTTTCGTATCCAAAGAGGAGGCATTAGGCACCGCGCCGGCCAACTGCTGCATGAAGTGCCAGATCACATCCAGTTCTTCCGTCCCGAAGGTCTGGGCAAGCGCCATGGCGCTCTCCATAGTCAATCCCGGGTCAAGTTCCACCGCTTTGCCATCCTTCCCCGGCTTGAACCTCGGCGGGAGCAGCCTCAGAGAAGGCCCGGGTGTGGGTCTTCTATTTGGGACGCCGGACGGCGTTGGCTGCCTCGTCGATGAAGGTTTCTTCATGAACCCTTTCCGACTGTCGTTCGGCTTAGTCTTGCCTTTGCCCATGCCCAATCTCCCGTTGCGCTTTAGGTCACGGCTGGTCACACGGTGGCCAGGCAGTTCGTGACCGTTATTTTGTTGATTTCAACGCTTTTCCCTGGCAATGGTCACGGAAGTCACGTTTTATCCCGGTAAAAGAGGTAAGAAATTTTCGCCTTGGCTCTGCCACTCCCTTAAGTCAAAAGCGTAAGAGGTTTATTCCAGGGAAAATCCGTGACTTCCGTGACCGCCAGAGCTTTTGTCAGTAGATTAAACCACTTGCCCGGTCACTAGTTCTTGAAAAACTTCGTGCCCAGGCGTGACCGCGCCGTGACCTAGATCGCCATTTTCTCCTTCGGCATAAAGATGACCCGGTGACTCTTCCCGCCGATTTTTTTGAACCTCGTGGTCTCCCCGTCCCTGGCCGGCTCGATGATCCCTTCCTCGGCCAGGGCCTTGAGCAGTGTGTTCTTACCGGGGCTCAAATAGCCCCCCTGGTCTTTGATGGCGCGATAGACGGCCCGATATGCGCTGTCCGGCATCAGGTACAGGCGGGCCTCGTCCGCCCAGCCGATGAATTCCGCCAGCCCCGGGGCATCCTGATGCTTCCAACCCAGATCTTCCCAGTGCTCGGGACAACCGCCTCTCGTATCCTTGAGGTAGACCCGCTTTTGCACCAGGAGCTCCCTCAACACCTGCAAGAATTTTAAGGTGGGCTTTTCCCCTTCCAGACGCCGGGAATGAGCCTGACCCAGGGCTAGAAAAGCCTTCCAGGCATCCTTTTGCAGTTCATAGGCGGCGTCGCCATCCAACACCCCCTGATGAACAGTGAAGTCAGTGAACAGCTCGAAGCCCACCGCGAGCCAGGCCACCATCTCCGGGACCCGCAAGTGCCCATCGGACTGGGCCGTCTGCCGGTAGGCCTCGAAGAGGCTGCGGCATTTCTCGATGGTTCCTTCCAGTTCGGGGGCCAGGTGTAAGATGTACGCACTCATGGCCTGGGCCAGGAGGTGCCTGGATCTCTGGGCTTCCCCCAACCGTTCTAAGTCAATATCATTCCGTTTCACTTCCGCCACTAAATACCGGGCCGCCAGGCTCTGACCGGTGGGGAGAAATTCCCCGGTGCTGATGAGCAGGCATCGGGGGGTATAGGTTTGCCGCTCGGTGAGGTCGCCTGAGAGGCGCTGGCGTCCGCCCCGGTTGCCCACCGCCCGGAGGAGCCGGTGGGCCTTGGCCTCCAGCTCCGCGGCCCGGCGGGCATCATGGGGCGGAGCGAAGTCGTCCACCACGAAGGGCAGGTCCTTGAGGACAAAGGCCCGCTTCTCCAGGGCGTTGGCCGTGGAAGTCCACTGGCCGGGGAGGTTGAGGCGGTCGAAGGGGCCGAAGTGGGACAAAAAGAGGGCGGCGAAAGTGGACTTGAGGTTGCCCGTGCCCCCCAGCAACCAGAGGCTGAAGTCGATTTCCAGCTTATCCGAAAGAGGGGCCAGGTAAATGACGCTCAACAGGGTGGCCGTGATCACCAGGGGCGCAAGATCGAGCAGTCGCAGGCTGGCTGCGGCCACCTCTGGGCCTCCGGGCTCCGGCAGACGGTAGCGACCAAGGTCTTCACCCAAATCCACGGTAATCCCTGCCGGGCCGTTCAAGGCCCCGCCGGCGTGCAGGAAGCACCAGTCCCCGTTGATTTGGCGCCAGCCGGAATGGGTGAAGACAGTGCGGACTTGGGCCTCCTGGGAGCAGAGCTGGATGCACTCCCTGACCCGGTCCTGGGCCGAGTGCCCGACGCAGATGTTGGCGGCCAGACCCCAGCACCGATTGACCCAATTCATCAGCCGGAACTCCTCGGCCTTTATAGTAGCTGGGGGCAAGGGTCGGCCGGTATTCAGGGTGCCCTCTATATGGAACTCCCGAGTTGCGTAAACACCGTTGTCTTTAAGTATTTCTGCGGTGGCCCGGGCGGTGAAATTGCAGAGAGGAATGGTTAGTTGCGTGGCCTTCTCCCCTGACCCGACCCAGCGTACGTAACAAAACCGGCCTTTGTCGATGCAGTAGTCCGAACCGGCCAGTGGGTTCTGAGGATCCGACTTCTCGGTTTCATCGGTGGGCGGCTCCCATTCCGGTGCGGCTTCGACGAGGGCCAGGAGTTCCTCCCGGGTGCCTCCGGCCTTGAGCCAGTCAGAAACATCCCCCTTGTCGGGCAGGCCGGAGAGTTCCACCACCCTCAGGCTTGAGGCCACGTCATGGAGATTCCGGGCCACCTCCTGGGCGTGGCTGCGGCCCGGGGCGTCGTTGTCGGGAAGAATGATCACATGTTTATCTGAAAAATAACGGTTATACTCGGCCCGCCATTTGTTGGCGCCCATGGGGTTGCAGGTGGCAGTAAGGCCCAGAGCGACCAGGGCGTCGGCGTCTTTTTCACCCTCAGTGGTGAAGACCCGCCGGGCCTTGAGCAACTCGGGCAGACGGTAAGGAACCAGGACCACGCCCTCCAGGTTGTTGATCCACCCACCGTTACCATCAGGCCGGCGCTGGAAGAAGCCCCTGGGCTCAGTTCTGCAGACTTGGAAGATCAGGTTGCCTTCCTCATCATGATAGTTGTACTTTTGGACAATTTGGCGCTTCGCCTTGCCCCCGCCTTTCCTCTGTCGCTGGCCATTGCCCTTAAAATCCACGCCCGCCTCTTGGGCCAGGAGGGCAAGAGCACCCCGAAAATCAGTCCCATATTTTTTCTGGATAAAGGCGAAGACATCCCCACCGGCCTCACAGCCGAAGCACTTCCAGAGGCCGCTCTGTAAATTCACCGACAGCGAGGGTGTGGTGTCGCCATGGAAGGGGCACCGCGCCATGGCTTGGTCGCCGCGCCCGTTTTTCAGGCGGCCCAACTCCTTGGCGTACAAGGCTCGGAAATCCAAGCGGGAGAGTATCTCGGCTTTGAGGCCATTACTCATGAGGGAAAAGCTCTTCCGGCGCCACCCTCAAGACTTCGCAGAGGCGCCGCACCTCCTCTGACGATGGGGTGGCCCTGCCCCTGATAATGCGGCTCAGTCGGCTCTCACTGATCCGCACCACCTTGGAGAAGTCCGCCTGGGTGGGGAAAGCGGCATAGATCCTGGAGCGCAGAGGAAAATTCATCATAATCCCTCGTAAAATGTCGAGTGCATTGCATTCGATATTATTTGTTAAAAAATATTCCCCCTAAAAACCTGAGAGCTTCGCATCAACTATCTTTTTAATAACCCGTATATCGACCACCAGCCATCCCCCCACGGAATCCTCTTGGAAAAATGCGGACAATTGCTTGGGGCTGACAAGGGAGAAAGGTGGCGCCTTTACGTATTCCTGGGTCTCTTTTTCGTCCAACTTCCTACCGAAAGCCGTCAGCTCGGGGTAAACAAAAAAACATTCAAAATTATACCGTCCATCGATCCAGCGATTAGTCAGCTGGTATTTTCTGGCATATTCCATTACTTCAAGAAAAAAGGCGTGCGAATCCAAGCCGAGCCTTACGATCTGCCAAACCAAGCCGATCTCGATGAGGTTTAGATAACTGAATCTCACGGGGAATCCCTGGCCTGAAGAGATGATGACCGGGCGGATCACCCCTCTCTTCACCCAAACCTGGACGGTCCTGGGGTTGAGGTTTGGGAAGATCTCGGCCACATCCTTAAGAGTATACTCTCGTGCTTCCATAATCGAATGCATAGCATATGATATTAAATGTGTCAACAAAAATTTTATTCTCGATAGACAAAGTCGATTTTTTCTCCCCTACCTTAAAGGGAGATGTCACCCATTCTGTCGGACGATAGGGGCATTTACAACCGAGAATCCGGAAGTGCAAGCGCAAGGCAGGCGGGGCCTTCTGGAACTCACCCGCTTGGCCCAAACCATGCTGATGGAACGTTGCAACCTCTGGGCTATGCTGTGCCCCAGACCCCTGACCCGAAGCATCCTTTGCTATTGAATTTTTGCCCCGTACACTAATGCTGTGCACCATTGGATCCCAGGCGTTGAGAATAAATCTGAAAAATTTCATTGGCGCAGGTATCAGGGTTTTTGGAAATAGTTCTTCCCCAATAAGTAAGCACTACCCAACCCTGGCTCTGGAGCCAATTCCGTTTGCGCGCATCCAACTCCAATGTTTCTGGATTACCATGGACCGAGAAGCCATCGCAAAAAACGGCTAATTTTACTTCTTCCCAGGTAAAGTCAGGAACTGTAATCAAGCGCTCGTCATCAAAAATTTCATAATCACGGACTCCCGGTGGAAGCTGGGAGATTCGCTCCAAGGCTTCCTTTAATATCTCCTCAATGTGCCCTTTCCGGTAACGACCATGAGAGTCTCGAGTTCCCCCTGACCAATACTCCTCCTCCCTCTCTTTAACCATCTGTACAAGCGCTTCCGAAACAGTTCCAGCTTTTCCGCTCACCGGCTCCACAGGGTCATGTTGAGAGAGAACCACGAGAATGTCTCTAATTCTATCCTTATCAAAAAAAGGGTGCCATTTTTGATTGCGGTAATGCTTTAGGCAAAGATAGCAAGCCTTGGCACAGTGATGACCATACAAACGCTCCTGTGCAGCACGGGCCACTTCCGGCAAGCGCCTAGCTATTTCCTCAACATATCCCGCACCTCCTGGAACCGTCTCGTATATGACTATTTGGGCTGGCCCGCCTTCCTCAATAGCTGGGCGGATAAAAGAATGAAGCTCATAGGGTTCCAACTCTAAAAGAGTCTGAGCACCTACAAGGAGGGCTTCTGCCAGGGTTACCAACGAAGGTAAAAATTTCCAACGTCCAATCTGAGCGGTTACATCATTTGACCTGAGGGACAAGACAAGGCAATCCGTCTGAAAACGATATGCCAAGGCAAGAGGTACTGGCATTCCGGAGCAGTATTTTCTATGCCTATCCTGCCATTTTTCAATATGCCCAGCATGAGCTGGATTCGTAGGTTCGTAAGGTTGATGCCTGCCGCAATCAGGGCAAAGCCAGAATCGACTACCTTCACCAGTTATAGGATCAATTCGCCCCCAGTTGGTAATTAATATTTCAGAAAGATGGCGGTACTCCACAGGAGTCAGGGGATAGGGGAAAAGGAGGCAAGGACCCTCCTGTTTTGGGAGGAGACTCTCCCGGCGAAGATGGTAGCGCCGCTCTCGACCCTCTTCATCCGCCCCGATACGCAGAGACTCTTCTGCTTCAAACGAATCCACGAAAACCGCATCTATCGGATCACCCAAATCTTGCTGGCATCGAGGGCACTTGTTTGAAGTTTCTTCCACCATTTCTTCACAATTGGGGCAGCATTGAAAAGAAGATAACCGCCCGGATGTCGCGGCATCTGATCTTCCCACCTCTCTAATTTGAGCGCCGGGCCCCCCAGCAAATAGGACCCTAATAGAACGCAACTTGTGTCCATTGGCGTAAACAAAGTTGCCTGGGGCAAATTCTTCGATGGCAATGGCCGCTGGCCTGTAAAGAGTCGGGGTATCTTCCACGCCCGGGTCCAGGCTAAAGGTATCTACGGGAAATTGATAAGCCGGCAATAATCCCTGAGTTGACAAGTAGTTGAGGGAATAAGCCCGTTCCCTGTCCTGGGTAATTTCGTAATAGGCTCTTTTACGGGCCGCAGCTTTCTTGTCATCCTGTCGCGGAGAGCCTACAGTGGCATATTCCCGGTATTCCCGCTCCAATTGACTCACTCTCCGCCACCACTTTTCAATCGCCATATTCAATTCATCTCTAAAGTTTTCCACCACTTGTTCAGCATACCCTTGGTCGTATAGAGCCGTCTCTTGCCCCTCCCGGTCACTGGCAAAGAGTTCGGCTAAATCGGGTATTAGATCCCTTCTTTTCTCCCGGATTTCTTGAAAAAGAGGTTCCAAGTCCTCGGTCTTCCATCTGGATGGGGTGCGAATATCATCCAAGAGATCACCCATGGTCGGGGGCAATTCGTTATCGAGGCGCTCCAAGAGGTAGGAATGCAGATGCCGACGCACGACATAGGGATTATTGAGCCGCAGTCCAGGTGGGTCGAACTGGCCCGCCACCAGCCATTCCGGATTTTCAAAGGCGTGGCGGTCATGAGTCCCACCAGCACAGAACGTGGAGACAAAACCGATGCGCAGGCGCCGACCGGCTCGCCCCACCCTTTGGATGTAATTGGCAGGCGTTGGAGGAGCATTTCGCAGTAAGATCGTTAGCAAAGGCCCGATATCCACCCCCAGCTCCAGGGTAGGGGTGCACATCATGATATTCAAACGGCCTTCTTTAAAGTCGCCTTCCCGCTTGGCTCGCTCATCCCCGGGAATTTGGGCGCTGTGTTCGGCGATGGCAAATCTTGTGGGTCGGTGCTCAAGATACAGGCTGACATAATAATTATCCACGTCAAGTCGGACAGGTTGCAGCATCCCCTGCTGGCATCTGGGAGTGGGACAGGTAGGCAAAGGATAGGGGCGCCAGGTATGGCAGGCGTTGCACTTGAACCCTCCTTGAGGCTCCGTCAACCTTAAAACCCGGGGGGAAATTTGTAAGGGGCGCAATCCTTGAACATGTTCTCCCCGAGGGATGGGAAAATGGGGAACGTGTTCTAATATGCCATACCTCTCGTCAGCCAGGATTGGCACTATTGCCTGGAGGAAATTCCTGGCTCTTTCCCGGTTTCCCACCAGCCTGACGACCACTTTTTCCACTGCCGCCAATTGCCCTGCTTGGGGGTTCTCCTGGTAAAAGCCCATCAGGCGTCTGGCCCTGCGGATGTGGGCAGGACGTTCCAGGGCAAAGGCCTTGGGGGTGCGGTCCCGGTCCGGAAACCGAACATTGTAGGGCTCGGCCTCCAGTTCCCGGTACTTGCGTTTCCGATTGGGGTCCAGATATTCCTGGAAAAAAGGCCAGGCTACCGCCCGGTTTTTCCGCATGATATCGAGAATCGCCCGCACCAGCACCAAAGCAGTGGCATCATCTAAACCGGCTTGAGAGGCCGCTGACAAAAAATTCTGGTCCGTTCCGAGTTCGGGGAGAAACTCATAGTCTATGGCTATCAGTCCCAGATTCTCCAATGACGCCCGCTGCCGGCTGTACCTGGTGAATTCGTTGGCCGCCTGATAGGTGAGAGCATCCAGCCATCTCTCCCGTTCCATGCGCGTTGGCCGCTGGGTGATGATGCCCAACTGGCGGTAATGGTCAAACAGGCGTTCGGGAAGTTCCTGCAGGTAGATGCCCCGGTCCCCGGCATTACGTACCTCATGCACTATCAAATGCCGCAAGGCGAAGGCGCGGTGTTTGTCCGCAGTATATCCCGCCTGATGCGCTGCGTCCTGCCGGTTGTCGGCAAAAACCAGCAGACGGCGATCCTCTTCCTCAAGGTTATCCAGGTGATGGGTTGTCAATACCGCCACCGTGGAGGCGATTCCGGTGGATAACGGCGTGACGATATCTCCGCGGGTATAAATATCACCACAAGCCGGACATTTGTGTAGCTTGCCCCGATGGCTTAAGACCAGTATAGAAGGGCGATTGCAGGCTGGACAAACTTCTCCCGCTGCCACGGCTCGGCCACACCCCTGGCAGAACCCCATCCTTTGCAGTCGCCCCTCTGACACTTCTCTTCCACGCCGGCGATTTTCCGGAGGGGCTTCTTCTTCATCCTCATCCTCCACCCCTGGGCTTTCAGGGAGTTCATGAATCCGGTGGGTCAAAAAAATGGTATTCTCATCACTGAAAAAGTCGCTTTGCCCCACCGGCCGGTCATCCCCCTGTTTTTCGAAACGCAACTTGACAAAGTCCTGCCCGCAGGTGCGGCAAAGGGCGGCGGGGCGGGCCACCGCGCCGCAGCGGGGGCACTCTTCTCCGCCCTGGGGAACCAGAGTACGGCAATCGGGGTTGAGACACAGCGACACATCATAGACGCCATGGAAGAAGGTGTGGAGCTTCGGCCTGAGTCGCGGGGGGTGATCTTCATCGCCAACACTCCCGATTAACAGATAGGCTTCCACTTCCCGACTATTGGCGTCCAGGTCCGGCCGGTCAGGAAATCTTTGCTGCAATTCCTGAGCGGCGGCGCTGATGGTATTGGGTTGAGAGAAGACATCCTCCAGGGTTTCTGCCACGACGTTCCCATCCAGCACCGCAGCTACCCGCCGGGCTACGGGGCCTTCCCCTGGGCAAGGGCGACCGGTCAGCCTCCCCGCCAAGACCACGATGCTTTCATCTTCCTCGGGGTTAAGGCTCAATAACTCTCCGGCCTGAAGGTTCGGCGCAGGGGGCGTCCATCGCCTTTCCGAAGGAATAGGGGTGGGGGGTTTAAGGGTTTCCGTAATGACACTTTCTTCCTCGAATCTTTCTCCGAAAAGATGGGTAGCAAATTCCGCCAGGCGCTGTTGTCCTTCCTGGCCTGAAGCGACTGTAGCGGAGGTGCCGATGCCTATCAGTTGACCCATTGACAAACCGGCATGGGCCTTGAGCCTCCGGATCAGGCAGGCGATCTCGGTGGCCAGGGCGCCCCGGTAGGCATGGATCTCATCTAGCACTAGATACTTTAAAGAGGGCGTGAAAAGCTCTCGGTCCGCCTTCCGCACCAGGAGGAACTCCAACTGCTTGTAGTTGGTCAAGAGAATGTCTGGTGGACGGCGGCGGATATCGGCCCGGGTCTGACGTTCGGTTTCCGCCGGGGCCTCGGCCAATCTCTGGGAGGAGGCGTCGCTATCCCCGGTGTATAACCCAAAGGAAAGGTCCAGGCCCGTCCCTCGTAACAGGCGGCGCAGCCTTTCCAACTGATCGTTGGCCAGGGCGTTCATGGGGTATAAAAAAACGGCCTGTACCCCGCTGATGCCTTGATCTTTTCGCCTGAGAACGCCATCCAGCACCGGCAGCAAAAAGGCCTCGGTCTTCCCTGAACCGGTGCCCGTGGTGATGATAAAGCATTGCCCGGTCCGGCCGGCCTCCAGTCCCTGTTCCTGGTGCAGATAGAGGGGGGCCTCCCCAAAGGGCCAGTTGGCGGCCAGGAGCCTCCCGTCCAGGCGTCCCTGGGCCACCAGCTCTTTCAGGGAAGCTCCCTGCTCAAAGTCTCTGGCCAGAGTCACATACGGCCCTTTAACCACCACATCCGCTTGGGCCAAATGCGCTTCAAATTGCTGTCTCAGGTGGTCGTCGAGAAACCGGTACGACGTTTTGAGAAACCGGCGGTATTCCCGAATCAGATGGCTGACGCAGGCCATGGCGGAATATTTCACAAGCGGACTCCTCTAACCTGGCAAGTGGTTCTCTATTTCTGACTACGGGAATTGCGCGCCAAAAGCAATTACCGCCCTGGCAGGTCGGTTAATTGCTCTTTGCAGCAATTGCAGCATTGTTGGTTGCAACATTTCCCTCTGACACTTCTAAAATTCTAATAAATCTGGCTGGTTCGATAATCTACCTCTTCTCGGCCAGGACCACATGGGCAGCCCGACCCTTGCCGCTTATTCTCACGATCCCTTCGGTTTCGAGACTTTTCAGCAGGCGGTACACCTGGGTGCGGGTGAATCCCGAAAAGCGTCTGATCTCAACATTGGTCAACCGCCCGCGTTCTTTGAGCACCGCCAATATCCGGAGCCTCACGGCCTCTTCTTCCAGGGGTAATTCCGCATCCACCGCGGCCTGGCCCCGCAGGCGATCCGCCAGGTCCCGCCTCAGGCCATAACTGGCCCCACGTCCTCGGCCCCGAACTACCAGATATCCTCGCTGACGTAAGCTGGTCAAACGTTCGGCCGCCTCCTCTTCGCTCAGTTGCAGCACTTGGGCTGCCCGCCAACGGTCCAGGAGGGAAAAGCGCAGAAAGGCCCGCAAAATCAAGAGGTCGTCCAACTCCAGAGTCCGCTCGCGCCGCTCTTCTTGAGCTACAAACAGAGCAAACCCCGTATGGGTGGCCAGGGGCACTGTAAGACGCACATGCGTCTCGTCCGCCGTGTAACGGGGGACATCTTTGCCAAGGCGCAATAACTCATCATAAATGCGGTCCACTCCCAGGCCCACCCGGTTCACCAGCCCCACGGCATGGAGGGCCCGGGCCAGCAGCTCATTGCGGTGCGCCGGCGGGTGCCGGAGGATATTGTCCGGGTTAATCCCGGCGATGAACCCTCCGGGGCTGGTGATCTCCAACCGGTCCCGGTAAAGCTCCACCATCACTCCCTGGCGTTGAAAATAGTCCCGGTGGGTCACGGCGTTGAGGACGGCTTCCCGGGCCACCTCCCAGGACAGGTCGGGGAACTCCAACTGACCGAATCCCTCTTCCTGGACGGTGCGGATGCGGTTGTTGATGGACACCAGTTGCTCCATTTCCCGGAGCACTGCCAGAAGTGGCCCCTTGAGGTCCCGGCGCTGGTCGTAGCGGGTGCGCTGCCGGTACCTGAGAAAAGTAACCTCATGCTGGGCGACGTGCTGTTGCAAAGACTCCTTCTTCCCCAAGAGCAGGAGACCCGCCAGGGTGACGCCTTGCTCCGTTATCAGTCCCAGGGCTTCAAGCAATGGGCGATCCCTCAAGCGGGCCAAGTCGGTGCTCTGGGCCTCCCGGCGGATAATCTGTCGGAGATCCGCCATCTCTTTGACGTCAAGGTCCTCTTCGCCCACGCCGACGACAATTTCTGCGGTGGGGTCCACCTGGCCTCCCCTGGCCAGCATCTGGGCCATGAGGCGGCCGGTGAGGGGCTGGCAGTCCTTGCCCACCCGGACTTTGGCCACCCCGTCGCTGGTGGTGTGGGGGGGCAGGCCCCGGGGCACATGCACCAGAAGCAGCGTCCCCTCCGGCTCGGTGAGCTCCTCGATCTCCACCAGGATATGGGGGTCGGTGCCGCCGTACACGGCCCGCTTGAGTCCGTTCAGGTCAAAGCGGCCCACCCCCTGGATGGCCTCCCGGCGGGTTCTCACCCCGTCCCGCACCCCCAGGACCACGGTGCCGCCCCGGGCGTTGGCCAGGCACACCACCGTCTCCCGGAGCAGGCGGTGCAGGGTTTTGAGGTCGCCCTCCCAGGGCTTGAACTCGAGGCTCTCGTCTTCCAGGGCGTCGGCGGGCTCCCCGTCCAGGCGCTTCAGCAAGGCGCGGATTTCTTCTTTTCGTCGCATGCTCACAAGATAGCAGGGGGACCGGCGGTTGTCAATAATACATCAATTCAATAAATGCTTATTAATCCATTAACCAGTTTGGAACGATTCATTGAAGAAATATTACCATTGCCAAAACTTTTTTTTCGAACCCCAAGTCGCGGTCAAGCTTCCCATTGTCATTCTGAGGGAGCGCAGCGACCGAAGAATCTCAAAAAACGAGATTCTTCGCGGCGCTCAGAATGACAGAAAAACCCATGGAAACTGCAATAATTTTTGGCAAACCCTATAATAAAGGAGTTGCCAAGCCTTGAGGGAGATCGGGAAAAGTGCGCGGTGTCCACCCTGATGCAATCAGGGGGCAAATTCGGCCTGCCACTCCTTGAGGCGCGCCTGCACATAGGCGAAAAACCGGGGACGCTTCCGGGCCAGCACCGGAAAGGTGGAGAGGATATGGGTAAAGTCGTCGGGGGTTAAACCGTAAGCCTCGGCCACCGCCCGGTTGGCCTCCCACAGCCGCGGCCAAAGGTCCTCCCGCTCCGTAATGTGCTTCGTCCCGCTCCCCATGACATCCAAGGAAGGCAAGCTCGGCAGGCGGTTCACCACCTCTGCCGGCGGCACCGCCACCAGGCCGAGGTAGGTCCAGGCGACTTTAGTCCCAGCCAGTCGTATTCTTAGAAGGTAATCAAAACAGAAGGAGTTAAGGACAATACAGGCGGCGTCAAGAGGGACATGATTGATTGTTAATGCGGAGAGCGTATCGCTGCCAACGGCGCCCTCAGGCAGCACGGCGGCTATTGCGGTGCGTTCATCGGTATTTCGGGCTGTGGCCCGAAACACCAAAGCAGGTCCATCATGGGGTTTCTTTTCATACTTTTCCTCTGCCGCTGCCACATTGAGCCACCAGCGCACGGCCCCAGTGCCCACCATAAATTGGTGCACAGACTTCCCTTCCCACACCGGCCAGAAGCCCTTCTCCCCCATGAGGCCGATGGTCTCCGCCGGGTCTCCGGGGTCAAAGCCCAACACCGAGGTTGGGGTGAACAGCCTCCCGGTTCGGGGGTCGGTCCACAAGTCCTTGTCCTCAGCAGAATTGAATATTTTTTCGTGAGCCCGCCAGGAAATAAACGTCACTCCCCAGGCCCCGGGCCCCTGGCCCCCCAGGGTGGGGCGGCCCTGGTGCATCTTCCGGACGATCTCCTGGTCCCGGGGGCTGCGGTATTCCAGGAAGGCCAGGGTCCCCGGAGAAAGACGCTTGATCTCCTCCGCATTCAGGCGCACCATCCAGGGCTGAGGGCCGACGTCCGTCAATTCACCCAGGTCATGGCGCATGAAAGCAGCTTCAAAATCATCAGCCGCCTGGCCCGGACGGCACACCAGGCTGACGAACTTGTAACGGGAATCAATGGGAAATACCTTTCGGCGGTTCTCGAAGCCGTAAAACCTCTCGATGGCCGCGTCTTCCAAGAGATAGCGGCGCAGGCCCACGCAGCCGTCGCCGTTATAGACCACCGAAGGCACCACCAACCCCACCCCGCCTCCAGTGGCGGCAAGCCTGAGGGCCCGGTCCAGGAAGTATTTGGAGACGTCCTCGTGGGCCGCCTGGGATTTGGCCTCGGAGAGGGGAAAGTCTCCGCCCCGGCGCAGGAATTGGGCCACCGTGGTCATGCGTCGGCGGTAGGCGGCGAAGGCTGGGGCCAGACCGGGGTAAGCCCGGTTGAGTTCGCCGATGCGCCGGTCCAACTCATTACCCTGGTAGGTCCGGATGAGGACGTCGTAACGCTGGTAAAAGTCCACCTTGGCGGGCAGCACCTTGTCCCAGGGGGGATTGCCCAGCACCGCGTCGAAGCCGGGACGGTCGCCGTTCAGGAAGACCTCAGGGAACTCCAGCTCCCAGTGGAAGAAGCGCTCCCGCTCCCGGACGGCTTCAAACCCGGCCCACCAGGGGCGGGAGCGGGCGTAGTCCTGCAGCTCCGCGGGGTTGTGAACCAGACTGCACAGGGTGTTCCACTCCGGCCAGATGTCCGGCACAAAGGCCGAAGCGGAGCGCAAATCAAACAGGAGCCGTACCCCGGCCAGGACCAGGTCGGCCTGCCGGCACTGGTGTTCCTTAAAGTCCAGTTCTTCCAGGGACTCCGAGGTGACTGCGCCCAAATCGCCGGCCGCGTCGATGAGGCGCCGGGCCTGCACCGCCTGGGCCAGGGCCTCCCGCACCTGCTGGGCGTACAGGTTGACCTGATTGGGGGCCTGGTTTCCGGCCAGACCCGGCAGCGGCGGCTGGCAGAGGCGGGTGCGCCAGGAGCCGAGGAGGGAATTGCCGCAGCGGATGTGATGGTGGAAATAGGTGAGGGGCCGGTCGCCCGCCAGGGACTCGATCCACAGGGCCACCCGGGCCAGCTTCACGGCCATGGGGTTCAGGTCCACCCCGTAGAGGCAGCGCTCG
>FWWM01012506.1_pt1 | contig 14099 bp, 16 predicted proteins | sample 2228351 | NCBI WGS metagenome assembly FWWM01 (sample SAMEA103939774, study PRJEB20133) | metagenome | reverse complement strand
GGCTTCGCGATCAGCACACGGATCTTACGCCCCATGGCGGACCTCGCCGGATGGGATCCATCGAGCGTTCGCTTTTATTTTAACTCCCCCGGGCGTTGGGACCTTTCCCCTCGACCCACGAGGGGGAAAGGTCCTTCCCCACGATGGGAATCCTTTGCCGCTCGGCAGGCTTGGAGGATCGCCCTTCACACTCGATCCTCCTCTGCTGAATGCGGACCGCCGCCTGCGCCAGATCTTAAGGCCCCAGGCCGGGACCCTCCACCAGGGCTTCAGAACCCTGACCGGATCCAATCCCCCCACGCCCGTCTCTCCTTGAGCGCCCCCCTTGACAACTCGCGTGGAGTTGAGTAAAATAAATGCGCAAACGATTGTGCATTCAATACTTGGGTAAACAAGTGATATATTGGCGAGATTAATCTTATTTATCTTGATATATGAGACGTATTAGCGGCAAGTATATAAAAATATCGAAGCCATAAGCGCCGTGAATCGCCCCACTTTGAAAGCGATTGCAGAACAAGCGAGGGTTTCGGTGTCCACGGTTTCTCGGGCCCTCAGCGGGCGGGGGCGGGTGGACGCAGCGACCCGCGAGCGGATCCTGCGGATCGCGGAGGAGCTCGGGTATGCCCCGGATATGGCGGCCCGCAGCCTGGTGCTGCGCCGCACGGAGAACATCGGCTTCCTGATCCACGCGATCCAGTCCCTTTCCCCCCACACCTTCTACGGCGAGATCTTGACCGCCGTTGAGCGCGAGCTGCGCCGGCATCGGTATTACCTGCACTTCGCCACCGTGGAGGATGAATCCCTTCCCCCCTTGATCAAGGAGAACCGCGTTGACGGCCTGCTCCTGGTAGGATGCGATCTGCCCCCCTCCCTGATCCAATCCCTGAAGGACCGCCGCATCCCGATGGTGTTGATCGACCACCATCTCCCCGGCATCGACAGCGTCTTCACCGACAACGTCGGGGGGGCGTTCCAGGCCACCGCCCACCTGATCCGCCTCGGCCACCGTCGGATCGCCTTCGTCGCCGAAACGCTGGACAACCTGAGCTTCCGAGAGCGGTTCGAGGGATACCGCCAGGCCCTGGAGGCCCACGGCCTGCCCTTCGATCCGGAGTGGGTGGCGGAGGGCAGCCGGGGCACGGAGGGGGGGTTCGTGGCGATGGATCGCCTGCTGGAGCGCGCCCGGCCCACCGCCCTGTTCGCTGCCAACGATCCCACCGCCGCCAGCGCTATGCGGGCGATCCGGGCGCGCGGCCTGCGGATCCCGGAGGACATCGCGGTGGTTGGCTTCGACGACGATCCCCTGGCCGTCCACACGGATCCCCCCCTGACCACGATGCGGGTCTTCCGGCCCAAGATGGCGGCTCTGGCTGTCGCGCGGCTGCTGGACCTCATGAAGAACCCGGATCAACCCGCGCTTCATATCCGGATCGAAACCCAGCTGATCGTCCGGCAGTCGTGCGGGGGCCATCTCACCCGATCCTGAGGAGAGGAGGTTCGCCATGTCCCGAGGATCCCGCATGACCCTACGATTCTCCCTGGCCCTTATGGCGCTGGCCCTGTTGCTGGGTGCCTGCGCGCCGACGCCCACCCCACCCCCCACCCCCCTCGTGGTCGAGAAAGTGGTCACCCCCACCCCGCCCCCGCGCCCGAAGGAGTTCGTGCTGGGCACCGGCTGGGAGGTTCCGCCTGCCTACCACGGCAACCCCTTCGCCTCCGGCGGGGTTGGCGGGGCGTGGTGGTTCGTCTTCCAGCCGCTGCTGATCTACGTCCCCACCACCGGTGAGGCCATCCCCAGCCTGGCGGAATCCTTCCAAGAGGCCCCGGACCGCATCACCTTCCGGCTGCGCCAGACCGGCTGGTCGGATGGGACCTCCTTCACCAGCAAGGACGTGTGGGCCTCCTTCGTCCTGATGAAGCTGATGTGGAACTGGCCCGGCGAGGTGGATCGGGTGGAGACGCCCGACGACCGGACGGCGGTCATCGTGTGGAAGCAGCCGCTGGCCAACCCGCGGGCCCTGATCAGCAGCGCACCGATCCTGGTCAACATGGCCGCCTATGGGAAGTTCGCGGAGGAGGCTGCCAAGTGGCTAGGCCAGACCGGCGCGGAGGCCGAGGCGGCGTTGAACAAGGTCCGCCAGGAGGTTTCCAATTTCAAGCCGGAGAAGCCCATCGCCATCGGCCCGTTCCAGGTCGAAAGCGTCAGCGCCTCGGAGATGATCCTGACCAAGAACCCCCACCATTACGCCGCGAAGAACATCGGCATTGACCGCATCCGTTTCCTACGCTGGACTTCCAACGAGGTGATGTGGGCGTTCCACCTGGCCGGCGAGCTGGATGCCAGCCACGTCGCCGCGCCCAAGGACGTCGCCGATCAGATCCTGCAGCGCCAGCCTCGAACGCGGCTCCACTTGGTCACGGATCTCTCGGAGTTCGCCTTGCTCTTCAACCTACGCAAGGCGCCCTTCAGCGACGTGCGCTTCCGCAAGGCCATCGCCTACCTCATCGATCGCGATAAGGTCCGGGAGGTGGCCTACTTCGCCGGGCTCACCTCTGCCCCCTACTCCCACGGCATCCTTAAGTCCTTCGAGAAGCAATGGCTGGAGGGGGTTCCGCTCACCGCCTACAACCTGGATCCAGCGAGGGCGGAAGCGCTGCTCAAAGAGATGGGCTGGACCAAGGGGGCAGACGGCAAGTGGCGGGATGCCACCGGCAAGGCCCCGGAGTTTGAGATCCTGGCCCAGGCGGGCGCCACCGACTGGGTGCTGGCCGCGGAGGCCATCGCCACCCAACTCAACCAGCAGGGCTTCCAGGTGCGAACCCGCGCCGTCGAGCCCGGCGTGTATCCCACCACCCTGCGCGGCGGGCAGTTCGACATGGCTATCCAGTTTGGCAGCGCGTGGTGGGGCACCGCCCACCCCCACACCGGCTATTACCGCCTTTACCAGGGCGAGGCCGCCGAATTCACGGGGGCCAAGGACCTCATGAAGACCGCGAAAGGGCCGCAGGGGGAGGACGTGGATATCGCCCAGGCCCTGGACGCCCTCCTCAAGGAGCCGGATCCGGAGCGCCAGAAGGCGATCGTCCACCAGCTGGCCTGGATCACTAACGAGAACCTGCCGGTCCTCAGCCTGCTGGAGAAGCGGCTGATGATCTTCTATGTCGACGGGATCCGGGTGACCGGATGGCCGGCGGAGAACGATCCCCTCTGGACGGTGGCCCCGGGCGCGATCGAGCGGTTCTACGCCCACCTGCTCATCCAGGGCATCCTGAAGCCCGCTCCGTAGGCCGCGCCGCCTGGGTATCGCACGCGATACTTTAGATACCCACATGCGAGCCCGGGGAGCGTCTTCACAAACGGGACGCTCCCCGGGTATAAATCATGACAAACGGGCGCTCCGGCGCCCAACTCTCAGCGGCCACAAGGGGAAAACAAGCCGTTCCAGGGCGGAAGCCGCCCAAGCTGCTCCCACCCTGGAAGCCCCTAACCCATCCGGCCCAGGCGTTCGATCGAGCGGAGGCCCAGCGGGATGCGTGCGATCCGGCGGTTGATCCTGGCGGTTTTCACTATCTGGCTGATTGCCACCCTCACCTTCGTGGTAGTGGAGCGGGCGCCCGGCGATATTTTCTACCTGATGGCCCAGGAGATCGCCCAGGCCCGCGGCGTCCCGATCGAGGTGGCTTACGCTCAAGTGCGCAGCATGGTCGGCTACGATCCCACCCGCCCGCTCCTGGACCGCTATCTGGAATGGCTGGGGGGCCTCCTGCAGGGGAACCTGGGCTTCTCGTATTTCTATCGCATCTCCGTGAACCAGATCGTCCTCCAGGCCCTGCCCTGGACCGTGTTCGTCCTCTCGGTTGCCCTCTTTCTGAGTTTCGGGGTCGGCGTCCTGCTCGGCCTGGTGATCGCGGTCCGCCGCCGTTCCTGGCTGGACCCCCTGATCACCGGCTACGCCTCCCTCACCGACGCCACCCCCGATTACCTGACCGCGCTCCTGCTGCTGATCGTCTTCGCCCTCCATCTGAAATGGTTCCCCTCGAAGGGGGCTTATGACAGCAGCCTGACCCCGGGGTTCAACCTGCCGTTTATCCTCAGCGTGTTCCACCACGCCGCGCTGCCGATCCTGGCTTACACCCTGGAGAGCCTCGGGGCCTGGGCCCTGGCCATGAAGGGGAGCGCGGTCTCCATCCTGGGCGAGGATTTCATCGCCTTCGCCCGGGCCCGGGGATTGAAGGAATCTCGCATCCTCACCCATTACGTCGGCCGCAACGCCATCCTCCCGCTGGTCACCGGCTTGGCCCTGGCCTTCGGGGGGATGTTCGGGGGATCCGTCCTGATCGAGACCGTCTTCCACTACCCCGGGATCGGATGGTTCTTCAAGTTCGCCCTCGACCACCGGGATTACGGCATGATGCAGGGCCTGCTGATCCTCACCACGGTAGCCATCGTGACGGCCAACCTGATCACGGACCTGGTCTACCCACTGCTGGATCCCCGCATCCGGATGGAGGATTGAGGTGGGCGCGTTCCTGTTTGATCTGCTGAGCGCGTTGCGGGGGAACCAGCGGGCCGCCGTCGGGGGGCTGATCCTCCTCGGTTTTCTGCTGATGGCCCTCATCGGGCCGGAGCTCTTCCCCCTGGACCCCACCATGAAGTATGCGGAGCGGTTCCGCCCTCCCTCCCTCGCCCATCCCATGGGCACCGATTACGCCGGCCGGGATGTGCTGGCCCAGATCGTCCACGGCTCGCGGGACGTGCTGGCCATCGCGGCCCTCACCGCCCTCTTCACCACGACCGTGGCCGTGGGCGTCGGCGCCCTGGCGGGCTACTCCGGCGGGGCGGTGGACGCCGTCCTCATGCTGCTGACCAACATCCAGCTCACCGTGCCCGCCGTGCCCGTTTACCTCGTCATCGGCTCGGTGTTCCAAGTCCGAGATCCAGTGAGCTTCGCCGCCTTGATCAGCCTGTGGATGTGGGGGGCGCTGGCCCGCGCCGTCCGCTCCCAGATCCTTTCGTTGAAAGAGCGGGAATTCATCGAGGCCGCCCGCGTCCTGGGCCTGGGGACGGCCCATATCCTGCTGCGGGAGCTCTTGCCGAATCTAACCCCCTTCGTGGTCATCCACTTCATCCGGATCATGCGGGACGCAATCACGGCCAGCGTGGGGCTGATCTTCCTGGGCCTGGCCCCCTTCTCCCCCACCAACTGGGGCACCATGCTCAACCTGGCCGTGTTCCAGACCGGCGCGATCTACATCCCCAACGCCCTCCATTATGTGATCGCGCCGATGGCGGTGATCGTCCTCTTCCAGCTGGGGGCCCTCTTCTTCGCCCACGGGCTGGATGAGATCCTGAACCCTCGGCTGCGCGCGCCGGCATGAACCCGCTGCTGCAGATCCGCAACTTACAGGTCACGTTCGACTTGGGGCGGCACGGGCGGCTGGTGGCCGTGGACGATGTGTCGTTCGAGCTGGGGCGCGGGGAGTTCGCCGCCCTGGTGGGCGAGAGCGGGAGCGGCAAAAGCACCACCGCGATGGCCCTGATCCGCCTCGTCCCGCCGCCCGGGTTCATCTCCGGCGGCCGCCTCCTGTGGTGGGAGGACGGCCGGCGGGAGCCGATGGATCTGCTCCAGCTGAGCCCCTCCCAGATGCGGGCGCGCCGCTGGCGGGACATCGCCATGGTCTTTCAGGGGGCCCAGAACGCCCTTAACCCGGTCATGCGCATCGCCGACCAGATGGTGGAGACCGTGCGGACGCACTATCCGATGCCCCCGGGGGAGATCCTCGACCGGGCCGCCCGATGCCTGCGCTGGGTCCGCCTGGAGCCCTCGCGGGTGCTCCGGGCTTACCCCCACGAGCTCAGCGGGGGAATGCGCCAGCGGGTGCTGATCGCGATGAGCCTGCTGCTGACCCCCCGCCTGCTGATCCTGGACGAGCCCACCACGGCGCTGGACGTGATCACCCAGGCCCACATCCTGGAGATCCTGGATGAGGTCCAGAGGGAGCTGGGGCTGACCATGCTCCTGCTGACCCACGACCTGGCGGTGGTGGCGCGGACAGCCCGCCGGGTTTTGATCATGTATGCGGGCCGGATCGTGGAGGAAGCCCCCACTGAGGCCCTCTTCGAGGCGCCCTATCACCCCTACACCCGGGGCCTCCTCCAGGCGGTGCCGACCCTAACGGGGGATGTGGCGGCGAAGCGCCCCATCCCGGGCGTGCCCCCTGATCTGCGACGCCCGCCCCCGGGCTGTCGCTTCCACCCGCGCTGTCCCTACGCCGATGAGATCTGCCGCCAGGTGGAGCCGGCCCTCGAGGAGGCCGGCGGCCGCCGCGTGGCCTGCCACCACTGGCGGCGCGTCGCTGCCGACGCTCCGATCCGGGAGCTACGCCGATGACGGGAAGCCTGATCGCCCTGGAGGACGTGTCCTTGATCTTCGCTCGGGGCTGGCCCTCCCGGGAGCGGGTCGAGGCCGTGGCCGGGGTGTCCCTCGCGATCCCCGAGGGGGGCATCCTGGCCCTGGTGGGGGAGACCGGAAGCGGGAAGACGACCCTGGGCAAACTGGTGGCGGGCCTCTATCGGCCAACCCAGGGCCGCGTCCTCTTCCGAGGGCAGGACCTGTGGGCCATGGACCGCCGTGCCCGCCTCGAATACCGGCGGGCCGTCCAGCTGGTGCACCAGGACGCCTTCGCCGCCCTGAACCCGGTCCGCACGGTGTATCAATCGCTGAAGGCTCCCCTGCGGCACCATCGGATCGCCCGGGATGAGCGGGAGGCCCGGAGGCAGGCGGCGGCGCTGCTGGAGCAAGTCGGGCTGACTCCGCCCGAGCTGTTCCTGGACAAGTATCCCCACCAGCTGAGCGGAGGGCAACGCCAGCGGGTGCTCCTCGCCCGGGCGCTCACCGTGCAGCCCCGCCTGATCGTGGCCGACGAGCCGGTCTCGATGATCGACGTCTCCCTCCGGCTCTCCATCCTTCAACTGCTTCGCGATCTGAACCGGCGCCTGGGGATCGCGATCCTCTACATCACCCACGATCTGGCCACCGCCCGATGCTTGGCCGAGGAGGGTCAGCTGGCGGTGATGTATTTGGGGAAAATCGTGGAGCGCGGCGCCTTCCGGGAGGTGCTGGGGAATCCACGCCACCCCTACCTGCAAGCCCTCCTTTCGGCGGTCCCCATCCCGGACCCTCGGGCCGCGCGGGCGATCCGTTCCATGGCGCTTCGGGAAATTGACCCGCCGGACCCGCGGCGGCCGCCGTCGGGATGCCGGTTCCACCCCCGCTGCCCTTACGCGCAGCCGATCTGCCGCGAGCTCCCGCCGGCCCTGCAAGGCCCGGCGGACCATCAAGTGGCCTGTCACTTCGCCCAGGAGATCCCTCTATGGCGCCCGCCATCGGCCGCCTCGCCTTCACCGTCGGCCTGACCCTGTTCCTGCTGGCGCTGGCGGCCCTCCCGGCGCTGCCGCCTGGAGCCCCCGCCTTCGTGGTGGATGTCCTCGCCTTGCTGATCAGCGGGGGCTTCCTGGCCCTTCTCATCTGGTCCATCCGGCGGCAAGTCGCCCGCTCCACTCCACCTTCATCCAAACGCGAGGAGGGTCACGATGATCCGTCTCATCCGACACCCTGAACCGATCCTGCGGCCCCTCCCGCACCATCCGTGGGAGTCCCGCTACGTCTTCAACGCCGGTGTCGTCTACCACAACGGCCTGGTCCACATGCTCTATCGGGCCATGGGCGAGGATATGGTCTCCCGGCTGGGCTACGCCGTCAGCCCCGACGGGCGGACCTTCTACCGGCTCGACCAGCCGGTCCTGACTCCGGCCGGGCCATGGGAAGCCCGAGGGGTGGAGGACCCTCGCATCACCTCGCTGGAGGGGAGATTCTACGTCCTCTACACGGCCTATTCCGGATCCGAGATCCGGGTCTCCATGGCGTCCACCATGAACTTCATCACCTGGACGCGCCACGGCGTCCTTCTCCCCGACGAGGACAACAAGGATGCCGCGCTCTTCCCGGAGAAGATCAACGGCCGCTATGCGATGCTCCACCGGAGACCCCCGGACATCTGGCTGGCCTACTCCGAAGATCTGATCCACTGGACGGATCACCGGGTGATCATGCGGCCGCGCCCGGGGACGTGGGAGTCCTGGAAGATCGGGGCCGGCGCCCAGCCGATCAAAACCGAGTGGGGATGGCTCCTCTTCTACCATGGCGTGGACGACCATAAAGTCTACCGGCTGGGGATCGCCCTCCTGGATCTGGAAGACCCCGCGCGGGTCATCCGCCGGCAGGAGGCGCCGATCCTCTCCCCCCAGGCCCCCTGGGAGCGGGAGGGGCAGGTTCCCAATGTGGTCTTCACCTGCGGGGCGGTGGAGATCAATGGAAATTACTATGTTTACTACGGAGGGGCCGACACCGTGATCGGCGTGGCCACCGTCCCCAAGGAGGACGTGGAGCGATTCTGCCGGGGGCGGCTGTAGGATTCCATGGCCATTCGCATGAACAGACACCGCGGAGGGAGCACGGATGAGGTGGTCTCACTTCCTGGTCGGCGTCAACTACTGGCCGCGCACCAAGGCGATGTTCTGGTGGAAACAGTTCGACGCGGAAGAAGTCCGGAAGGACATGGCGGAGATCGCGGCCCTGAACCTGGAGGGGGTCCGCATCTTCCTCATGTGGGAGGACTTCATGCCGACGCCCCAGCATGTGGATCCCGCCATGCTGGATCGCCTCCGCCAGGTCCTGGACGCGGCCGGCGCACACGGGGTGCGGGTGATCGTCACCCTGTTCACCGGGCATATGAGCGGCGTCAACTGGCTGCCGGCGTGGCTCCTCGATGGGGAGCGGGAGAGCGATCCGCGCTTCCGCCTGGTCGCCGGCGGGCGGGTGGTGAAGGGGCGCCTCCGGGACCTCTACGAGGACCCCTTCGCCGTCGAGGCACAGGTCCGGATGCTGGAGGCGGCCGCCCAGGCGATCCGGGATCACCCGGCCCTGCTTGCCTGGGACTTGGGGAACGAGCCGGATCTTGTGCTGCGCCCCCGGACCCCGGAGGCGGCGGCCCGCTGGCTGTTGACCCTCACCCAGGCCCTCCGCGCCCTCGATCCCGCCCACCCCGTCACCATCGGCTTCCACAGCCCGGTCCTGGAGGAGGATCTGGGGTTCCGGATCCGAGCCCTGGCGCCTATGCTGGATTTCCTCTGCATGCACGGCTATCCGGTCTACGCGGGGTGGGCGCGCCATCCGCTGGACGAGCAGGTGCTGCCCTTCCTGACGCGCCTGACGGCCCGTTTAGGGGGGAAGCCCGTCCTCTTTGAGGAGTTCGGCCTGCCCACCGCCCCGCCGGGTCAACCGACCCATCGGGTTCCGATCCGGCTGGAGGATCGCTCCTTCGAGGTGGCGCTGATCTCCGAGGAGGAAGCGGCGGCCTTCTACGAGCGAGCGCTGGAGGCCCTGTATTCGGCGGGAGCCTTGGGGGCATTCATCTGGTGCTTCAGCGATTACCACCCGGACCTGTGGGATCGCCCTCCGTGCGACCGCTTGGTGCACGAGCGCCACTTCGGGCTGCTGCGGCCGGACGGGAGTCGGAAACCCGCAGCGGAGGTCGTCGCCCGCTTCGCCGCTCAGAAACGCCCGCTCCTCCCCCCGCCGCCTCCCCTCCCCATCCCGGAGGATTACGAGGCGCGCCCGGGGGAAGCCCTTCGCTGGCTTTACGCATCGTTCCTGCAAGGGGGGTGATGGGGGTGGCGGGGCCGCCACCCCCATCCTTCCGCCTCACTTGATTTCCACGACCGCGCCCACGGCCTCCAGCTTGGCCTTGGCGTCCTGGGCCACCTCTTTGCTGACCCCCTCCAGGACGGCGCGGGGGGCCGATTCCACCAGATCCTTGGCCTCCTTGAGGCCCAGGTTGGTGAGCTGCCGCACCACCTTGATCACCTCGATCTTCTTCGGCCCGATCTCCTTGAGGACCACATCGAACTCCGTCTTCTCCTCCGCCGGAGGGGGTGCGGCGGGGGCGCCGGGAACGGCAGCGGGAACGGCGGCGGCGACCGCGACGGGGGCAGCGGCCTTCACCCCCCAGCGCTCCTCCAGCAGCTTCACCAGCTCAACGGCCTCCAGCAGCGTCAGGCTGCTCAGCTCCTCGACCAATTTCTGCAAATCTGCCATGGGAGATCACCTCCGGAAGGTTTAAGCAGTTGGGGAAGCCTCTTTCAGCTGGTCGACCCGCGCCTGCAGGACGCCGACCACTTGCTGCAGCACCGCGGTCAGCACGCCGGCCAGCTGGGCTGCCGGGGCCTGGATCGCCCCCAGGACCTGGCCCAAGATCACTGGTCGCGGCGGCAACTCCGAGAGCGCCTTCACATCCTCCGGGCGCAGCCGGCGCCCATCCAGCAGCCCGCCCTTGATCCGGAGCGCTTTGTTCTCCTCAGCGAACTCCAGCAGGGCCTTGGCCACCGCGGCCGGATCCTCCAGGCAGAAGGCCGTCGCGGTGGGGCCTTCGAGCAGATCCTGCGGGACGATCCACCCCGCCTGCTGCAGGGCGATGCGCAGCAGGGTGTTCTTGGTGACGTGGAACGCCCCGCCGGACTTCTTGATCTTCTGGCGGAGCCGATATATGCCCTGGGCGTCGAGGCCTTGGTAGTCCGCCAGGATCAGGGCCTGGCTGCGGGAGAGCAGCTCCCGATACTGCGCGATCATCCGATCCTTCTCCGCGCGAGTGAAGGGCAAGCTCCACCTCCTTGCGATCAGAATAGGTCATTTGGAGCGGGTCGCCCCAAAAACGACGCGCCTCCGCCGCAAGCGAAGGCGCGCCGCCAGATCCTCTGGGGATCTCGGGAGATGGGCCAGGGCCATCCGCGCGCCCTGCCTCGGCAGGCGGAGGCCGATGCCTCCATTAAGCGTAAGCGCACCTGACATCAACGGCAGGGGGATCCTCTCATCCGGAAGCACCCAGTCGGGCCTTCCCTCCTTCCATCAGGCGGCCACTTCCAACGACTGGGCCGCCACCGGATCCACCTTGATGCCGGGCCCCATGGTGGCGCTGACCACGATCTTGCGGATGTAGGGGCCCTTGAGCCCGGACGGGCGGGCTTTCTTCACCGCGTCCATAAGGGCGGCGAAATTCTCCAGCAGCTGATCCATGGAGAAACTGATCTTCCCGATCGGCACGTGGAGGTTGGCCGTCTTATCCACCCGGAACTCCACCCGACCGGCCTTCGCCTCCCGGATCGCCCGCGGCAGATCCTCCGGGTTGACCACCGTGCCCGCCCGTGGGTTCGGCATCAAACCCCGAGGGCCTAGGATCCGGCCCAGCCGCCCCACCTTGGGCATCATGTCGGGCGTCGCGATGGCCACGTCGAAGTCGGTCCAGCCCTCCTGGATCCGCCGGATCCCTTCGTCGTCGCTGATGATGTAATCGGCTCCCGCCTCCTGGGCGATGCGGGCCGCCTCGCCGGCGGCGAACACCAGGACGCGGACCTGCTTGCCCAACCCGTGCGGCAGGATGACCACGCCGCGGACCTGCTGATCCGCATGGCGGGGATCCACCCCCAGGCGCATGTGCACCTCGACGGTGCCGTCGAACCGGGTATAACTGGTCTCCTTGACCAAAGCCAGCGCCTCGCGGGGGGGATAGAGGCGCTCCCGATCGACTTTCTTCAATGCTTCGAGGTATTTCTTCCCTCGCTCGCCCATCGCCTCGAACCTCCAGTGGTGCAGACGGGCCGGTCAGCCCTCCCACCTAAGATCTCTGCTGCCTGCGCGCCTCAATCGACGATCTGGATGCCCATGCTCCGGGCTGTGCCGGCGATCATCCGCATCGCCGCCTCGATATCCTCGGTGTTCAAATCCTTCATCTTCAGTTCGGCGATCTCCCGCAGCTGCTGGCGGGTGATCCGGCCCACGAGCTGCCGGTTCGGCTCCGAGGAGCCCTTCTCGATGCCGGCCGCCCGGCGGAGGAGGTCGGACACCGGCGGCGTTTTGAGCTCCATCGTGAAGGAGCCGTCGGTGTAAATCGTGACCTCCACCGGGACAATCTGGCCGGCCATGTGGGCCGTGCGGGCGTTGTATTCCTTACAGAACGCCATCACATTGACCCCGTGAGGGGCCAACGTCGGCCCGATCGGGGGGGCTGGGTTCGCCTTCCCCGCCTCGATCTGCAACTTGATCACCGCTTTGACCTTCTTCGCCATAGAAGATCCCCTCGATCAGGATCGAGCCCGAGATGGGGGATGCTTAAATCTTCTCCACCTGGGTGAAATCGAGCTCCACCGGCGTCTCCCGCCCGAAGAAGGACACCAGAACCCTCACCTTAGCCTTGTCCGGATCGATCTCATCCACGATCCCCACGAAATCCGCGAAGGGGCCTTCCGTGATGCGGACCTTCTGCCCGGGCTTGAAGGTGACGCGGATCCGCGGGGCCTTGCTCTCCATGCGCTTGAAAATCGCCTGGACCTCCTCGGGGCGCAGCGGGGTGGGCTGGGTGCCCATCCCCACAAAGCCCGTCACCCCCGGGGTGAACCGGACCACCGCCCACGAATCCTCGTCCATGATCATCTCGACCAGAAGGTATCCGGGATAGATCCGCTTCCGCACCGGGCGCTTCTTCCCCTCTTTGATCTCGATCTCCTCCTCCTCTGGGATCACGATGTTAAAGATTTTGTGTTGCATGCCCAGGGAGGCGATCCGCTGCTCCAGGTTGTGTTTGACCTTATGCTCGGCGCCGGAATAACAATGGACGATATACCAGGCCCGCTCCTGCGGGGCGGCCAGCGCACCTTTCCCTTCGGCCGGGGAGGCTTCCACGGCCTCCCCCTCGCCCTCGGCGGACGCCGGGGCGCTTTCCTCCACCTCTTCCGCCTCCAGCTCCCGGAGCAACTCCTCCAGCGACTCCTCCCCTTCTTCGGGAAGTTCCGGAGGCGCCGGCCGTTCCTCTTCCCAGCCCATGGATCTCCCTTTCCCAATTAAAGTGAACCGGTCGCGCGAACGGAGTCCGCGAGCGGACTCAACGTTTGAAACGATGTGAGAAAACAAGAGGCTGGGCGGAGCCTTCGGAGGCGCCCCGCCCAGCCCCGCGAAGCCCGATCACTCCCGGCTTAACGTATATGCGAGCACCCCCAGGCCCACCAGGCTCCCCACGACCGCGATGCCCAGGCGGAGGGGATCCTGAGGCGTGGTGAAGATCCCCCCGAACAGCCAGAAGAAGGAATAGTCCACCAGCCCCAAGAGGATCGACATCGCGATCGTCACCGCCAGCACCACGCCGGTCAGCCGATACAGCTCCTGCCGCTCGGGCCAGCGGACTTTTCGAAGCTCCGCCTGAACCTCGCGCAGGTAGCGCAGGGGCGCCCAATCCCCCCGCAGCAGGCGACGGGTCTCCGCAACCTTGGCCACTGGATCCTCACTCCTTAAAGGTCAGCGATCCGCCCCCCATCCCCGCGGACGGCCAGCCATTCGCGAATCGCCGGGGCGAGCCCCTCGCATAGACCCCGGTGCACCCTCTTTCCATCCGCTGCCGGGAGCGAAGGAGCCCATCCGCACGGGGCCCGCCCGCCCCTATCACAAATTGGGACACCGCCAAGCGGTGTCCCAGAGGTTCTTCCAGGCAGGCCGGCCAGGACTCGAACCTGGAACCTGCGGATTTGGAGTCCGCTGCTCTGCCTGTTGAGCTACCGGCCTGCGCGCGAAGCGTTCAATGGATCTCCGCCGCCCTATTTGGTTTCCCGATGCAAAGTATGTTTGCGGCACCGCGGGCAGTACTTGCGCAGCTCCAAACGGCTCGGGTCGTTATTTCGATTTTTCTGCGTCGTGTAATTCCGCTCCTTACACTCCGTGCACGCCAGGGTGATCACCACCCTTACCTCTTTCGCCATCGCGCCCTCGACCGAACTTAGTATGATAGGGATCCTGGACAGCCTCCCTCCCCCACACGGGGATCGGAGAGCCGTCCGGATCTCTATGCTCGTTATATTACTTTACCAGGACCATGTCCCGCTGTCCAGCGGGGGATGGAGGTTAATCCAGGATTTTGGTGACGACGCCGGCGCCGACGGTGAGGCCCCCTTCCCGGATGGCGAAGCGCAGCCCCTCCTCGATCGCCACCGGCAC
>FWWM01010281.1_pt1 | contig 14102 bp, 15 predicted proteins | sample 2228351 | NCBI WGS metagenome assembly FWWM01 (sample SAMEA103939774, study PRJEB20133) | metagenome | reverse complement strand
CACCGTGCTCGATCAGCTGAAGCGAAAAAACCTGATCGTGATGCAATACACTGATAAAAACGGTGTCCAGCCGGTGATGGACTACCCGCTCAATCCCAATGGCTCGGTGGCGGCAATCGCCGGCATCTGCGATGAAACCGGCCGGGTGTTTGGCATGATGCCTCATCCGGAAGCCTACCTGCATTTTACCAATCATCCCCGTTGGACGCGCGAGCGTGTTCCCCCGGAGGGGATGGGCGTTGCCATGTTTCGTAATGCAGTGGACTATTTGAGAAAAAATATTTAAAAAATAGTTAATGGTTAACTCTGTTAATCGGTGAATAGAATTGAACTATCTCTTGTCTGTCCATTCACCCACTCACCCACTTGCCGACTCAGCGATGAAAGATGTTTATGCCTCAGAAACAAATTAAATACTGTGGCTATTGCGGCGCCGCTCTCATCAACAGAGAAATTCAAGGACGGAGTCGTCTTTTCTGTCCTGCCTGTAACGAGACCTGGTATCAGAATCCGATTCCCGCCGCAACAGCGCTGGTGCTCAATGACCGTCAACAAATTTTGTTGGGAAAGCGCAAAACAGACCCGCAGAAGGGTCAATGGTGCCTGCCGGGAGGATTCATTGAGCAGGGCGAAACCATGGCAGAAGCAGCCCTGCGGGAGTTAAAAGAAGAGACCGGTTTGGCGGGCAGGGTCGTTTCACTGGTGGACTGCTTTTACCAGGAGAGCCGTTTTTACGGGAGCCTCATTATTTTTGGTTACCGCGTCTCAATTGAGGGTGGAATTCTGCGTGCTGACGACGACTTGGAAGAGGTGTGATTTTTCAATCTTGATTGTGTTCCACCGCTTGCCTTTGAATCTCACCAGCGGCTCTTTGATGTATTGAAGAGAAGACTTGCCGAAGAGATCCTGAAACGGTAGAGCTCTACGGCTCTGTGGTATGAGAAAAGCAGTACCTTCACGTGAATATTGATAATCTCTCATTTGTATTTCTAACAGGATGTTGAAAAAAACCCCATTGTGACCGGCGTAAAGAATTCCTGGGTTAATAGTGGAGGGGATCAATACCGGAATCATGATGTATTATTGCAGAATGTATCATGAGTTGCGGATTTCAGGAAGTTGCTTGGGCTGCTCCTTAGCGAGGCTTTTTGAATGTGTGCAGAACGTATTGTTGAAAAATTTGTGGTTTTTTTCCTATTTATTTTAAGCCTGTTACCGCTTTGTTTTGTCGATGGCTACGCTCATGCCGAACCGGAATGGACGAAAAGAGGCCGTGTTATCTGGGGCGGTAACTTACACGAACCATTAGCTTTTTATAAACGTGAAAATTGTCTTCTCCGCAGTGTCCCAGCGACAAGTCTGTTGCTTGAAGATTGGTATAATAAGGTGCGAAGCGAGGAAACTATAAAAAAGCTTTCCCAAATAGGGGTTAACCTTCTGCTTGTTAATTTTGCCAAAGGCGCTGGCGATAATGAGGCTTTTGAAGATAGAAGCGGTTCTCAAGAATTAGTAAAACGGTGCCATAAATATGGCATACGGGTACTTGCATATATTCAGGTGGCAACCAAGCATGTTGAAGAGTTTTTTGAACAATATCCTCATGCGGTTACATGGGGGCAGATCGATCGATTTAAACACCCCAAAATGTATTCCAACAGATATTACCGCAGGTTGATATGTCCCGCAAACAGTGAATATGTCATGTACCTAAAAACATTAATAAAATCTGCCCTTGCTGATTATAAGTTTGATGGAGTTTTTCTGGATAATTTTTATTACACTCCGTGCTATTGCGAAGCCTGCCAAAGCAAATTTAAGAATTATGTAAAACAAAAATTTCCTGAACCTCTTAAATCTCTTGGCATAGCAAATCTACAGGGTATTCGAATACCGGAAATAGACAACGCCGAGACTGTGGTAACAGATCGGTTACATCAGGTTTGGGTGGACTGGCGGTTAACCATAATTCCTGAGGCTGCTGCTACGCTCCGCCAATATACGAAGGAACTCAGTGCTGAAGCTGCTTTTTGTGGGAATATTGTGTATCCCCGCATGAATAACTGGCACTTATCAGGGATAGATGTTTACCGGATGCTTAAAATTTTCGATCTGCCGTATGCAGAAGGCAACAACTTTCCGCGCTGGGAAAAGGAAATCTGCTTTAATAATGCAGTACCACTTTTCATGGGATGCAGTTTGGGAGCAAATATAGTAATGGGTATGTGGCAGGCTGGCGGAGCGCTCCCGGAGTCAGCTGATAAAATAGAATTGGCTCTTGGTGAATCGCTTGCCTATGGCGGCCACGTTTTGTCAGGTATTTGGGCGTTGAGAATGAGAGGACGCCAGTTCGCCACGACGGAAGAGGAACTCTCCGAGCCCTATTTTACCAAAGATGAAATCTATAACGCATGGTCTAAATATAATAATTTCTTCATCAAGAATAAACAATTATATATTAATACAAAACAGGATCACGTGCTGGGGCTTTATCATAGTGAAAAGTCAATGGCATATGACTTCGGCGTTTCCTATCGAGCATTTCTAAATGCTTCCCAAGCGCTGCACCAGTATAAAATACCCTACGGCATAGTATTTTCACAGGATCTCACTCACCTCGCACAATATAGAATTTTATTTCTGTGCTCTCAGCGGTGTATATCTGATGATGAAATAAAACAGATTGAGGGATTTGTCGCATCTGGGGGAACGCTCATCATAACTGGGGAGAGCGGATTATATAATGAATACAGGATACAAAGGCGAGATTATGGGTTTAAATTTTTAACCGGTAGCAGTATCTTTAGCCAAGATAAAAAAGATACCTATTATGCAACCTATGGTAAAGGAAAAGTACTCTTCTTTCCCCAACCCGCAGAACTTGACGGTGTTGATATTTATGCACCCAAAATAGTTCCCAGCATAACAAAACCTTTTGACACTGTTACTAAAACGGTCATGTCATTTATTAAAGACCAAATCCCCTGGGAGGCTCAAGCGCCCAAATCTGTCTCGATGAGTATTTTTAAAGATTCCCATAACCGAACGATTATTCATTTGCTTAATTATGACAATAACACTCCAGTCCACAATCTAATCCTTGCAGCCCCGCAGATAAAAAAGACAGACGGGGTATATCGTGTGCGCGCTCTCAGCCCCGATGGCGATGAGTATGCGTCAATTATCAAGCAGAATAATGGGCAGTGGGTTTTGCAGAAATTGAAGACTTACACTGTTATCATGGTTGAACGGTAATTTTTTGCTTGTGAAGAAACTCTGAAAAATGAATGAGTACTGAGAAATGGCAGGAATAGTGGATCGGTGGCTTGAGAAAAATCAAACAACGAGGATTGCTCGTATGTGCCAAGAATGTGTCGCCGTTTTGGCGGCTGGGGGGTGAATCGGCACGGCATGCAATACTCATCATCAATGCCGGCACACCCTGCGCTGTGGGCGGGAAGCATCACTTTCTTGCTCATAATGCTCAAGAAAGCCTCTTGAGCAAAACATGATATCCAACCGTGCTTTTTACTCCTCCCCGAAATCCCAGCGCTTTTCTTTGCGTAAGATTTTAATCGCGCAGTATTCGCCGCACATGGTGCATACGTCGCTGTCTGCAGGGGCGCGGCTGTCGCGCAGCGCCTTGGTTTTCTCCGGGTCAAGCGATGCTGCGATCTGCCCGTTCCAGTCCATCTGTTTGCGACACCGGGACATGGTGATGTCCCGCTCCAGAGCGCCTTTGATGCCCTTGGCGATATCACCGGCATGCGCCGCAATTTTTGCAGCAATAACGCCTTCGCGCACATCGTCAACAGTCGGCAGGCGCACATGTTCGGACGGGGTTACATAACACAGGAAGTCAGCGCCGTGTGCTGCGGCGATGGCGCCGCCAATGGCGGACGTGATATGGTCATAACCAGGTGCGGTGTCGGTGACCAGCGGCCCGAGCACATAAAACGGTGCGCCGTGGCAGAGCTGCTTCTGCAGCACGATATTGGTCTCAATCTGGTTGATGGGAACGTGGCCCGGCCCTTCAATCATAACCTGCACACCTTTTTCCAGGGCGCGCTGGGCAAGTTCACCCAGGATAATGAGTTCCTGCACCTGTGATCGGTCAGTAGCATCGGCGAGGCAGCCGGGCCGCAGGCCGTCACCCAAGCTCAGTACCATATCATATGCCCCGGCGATCTCCAGCAGCCGGTCATAAAACTCATAGAGGGGATTTTCCTTCTTGTTATACGCCATCCATTCAATGGTAAATGCCCCGCCCCGGCTTACCACATCCATAATGCGACCTTCACGTTTCAAGCGCCGGGCGGCTTCGCGGGTCAGACCGCAGTGCACGGTGATAAAGTCAACACCGTCTTCAGCATGCCGTTCGATCACACTGAATATGTCCTCAACCGTCATCTCGACCAGCGCCTTTTTGCGCTGGACTGCCTCAATGGCAGCCTGATAGATCGGCACCGTGCCAACGGGAACCGTGGCGTGCGAAATGATTTGCCGGCGCACTTCGTTGATATTGCCGCCGGTACTCAAATCCATGACGGTATCCGCGCCGGCTTTGATGGCGGCATCAAGCTTTTTGAGCTCTTCCGCAACATCCAGACAGTCCTGGGAGGTGCCGATATTGGCATTGATTTTTGTCCGCAGACCTTTGCCGATGCCGAGAGGCTGTATAGAGGAATGGTTACGATTGCGGGAAATTATGACGTGCCCCGCGGCAACCGCTTCGCGAATGAAGTCAGCGGCTACCCCTTCTTGCGCGGCAACCGCCTGCATCTCCGGCGTAACAATCCCCTGCTTTGCGCTGTGTATCTGCATCATACCATCCTTATGTTGTAATTCTCGTTACCAAGAACGAACAAAGAACGAACGACGGAGAACCCAGAGAAAGGATATTTTCATTGTAAAAAGAACTGGTTTCGCCCACCCTCTGTGACCTCTTTTGGTAATGTATGATATCCTTTTCATTTCTCCCCGCTATTGAGGCTGAAAGACAATAAAGGTAATTGCTTTATAATGTTGACGGAGAAATTACTAAACAAAAACCCCTTATTTTTTATGTCGCAGATTTTCCAAAACTGTCTTTTGAGCGCAGAGAAATGCCGCTGCGCACTCGGTGGTTTCATCGTTTTATAGTTCACCTGCAATCGTAATTATCTTCTCTGCCACATCCCCGGGAGTTGTTCCCAACACGCGTATCATCGCTTCTTTGCCAACATCGCCGGTATCAAAAATAATATCCGGAACATCGGCGCGCCGGGCCAGAACCTGATTTGTGCCCCATTCAAGGGTTGAGCCTTCGGCGTTCTTTACCGTAGCAGGCTCACGTGTTCGGTCAAAGGACGCCACGCTGAACCCCGCCGCCCGACACCGCTCGATGGTTTGCGGACTGTATTTAATATTCATCGCCGATCTGAATCGTTGATTATATTTTAGCACGGTCAGGATAATTTTTGCTATATGTTGCGACGCTCCGGGCAGAGGAGAGGATATGGCGACAATCGAAGCATTCAGCCGGATGATTCTCCCAGGGAAGGCCAAAACATCTTCAAGGGTCGCCGCCCCCTCAAGGGCATACCCGAAATTTGACTGCACTTCGGGTATCAGATGCCCGATTTGCGCCTGTTGCAATTGCTTAAGGGCATCCATGAGTGCTGTGGAGCATTCCCACAGCCCGGCGCGGCGGGCTATCGGGGCAAACGGATTAGTCGGGCCGTGGCCTTTGCCCAATGGAATGGAATGAGCAATGGCAGTGTGCACAAACTGTTTTGCCCGCTGCACTGCTTCTGCCGGCGAACATCCGCGAGCAATCTCTGCAGCAAGTGCCGAAGCAAAGGTGCAGCCCGTGCCATGGGTGTTGGGGCTCATAATGCGCGGCGATGAAAATTCCATAAAAGAGGCGCCGTCATAAAGCAGATCAATGCAGTCCCCCGGCAAATGACCGCCCTTGATAACAACGGTCTGCGGCCCCAGGTCTTTTATCTTGCGAGCGGCATCTTTCATCTGCTCAAGCGAGGTGATGTCAAATCCGCATAAGAGCGATGCTTCATCAAGATTCGGCGTAACCATGAGCGCAAGCGGAAGCAGCTCTTTTTTTAGCGCGGTGATCGCAGCATCCTGCAGCAGGGCGTCGCCCCCTTTTGATCTCATTACCGGGTCAACCACCACAGCCGACAGACCATACTGACGCAGCTTGTGAGATACGGCAGCGATGATCTCTGCACTGAACAGCATACCTGTTTTTACCGCATCTGCCCCAATATCCTCCATGATGGCATCAATCTGCTGTTCCACAAACGCCGGTGTAACAGGCAGCACGCCGCTAACGCGTTGCGTGTTCTGCGCCGTCAAGGCCGTAATAGCGGTCATGGCAAATCCGCCGAGCAAGGTAACCGTCTTGATGTCTGCCTGAATTCCGGCACCGCCCCCGGAATCAGACGCCGCGATTATTAGTATTCGTTTCATACTCATGCATCACGCTGGGAAAAAAGAATGGCGCACCAACAAAGAACTCCGGTTCAAGAATAACCGCACGCAAAAATATAATGACGCGCCCGATGTGCGGCGCGTCGCTCATAACTGTATAGAACAAGTGCTATTTCTAACAAACTCTGCTGTTTTTATCAAGCGGTTTTGTTTTCAAAAGTTACCCCAAAATGGTATCATTTGCTATTGAGAGCGCAGCGGGGGTTTTTTGTTTCACCACTATGGTTCGGTGCCTCGTTCGCGACCCCACACCTTCTGTATTCCGCCCATGGCGGACAGCGTGTCGAGCCTTCGATACCGGGTATGCTTTGGGGTCTGGCATTCCCGAATATACCGGTTGCTGCCGTGTCAGAAGTGGTCCATGGTTTTGGTGTGGCGTGAGAAAACCGTGCTGCGTTCATCTCGGTTTGTGCCACGGTGCAATCTTCCCGCTTTGCAGTGCGCGCCTGCCGCTTGTTTTGGTTGTGAACACTCGTTTTTGGGGAACGGACTGGTTTTGTTTTTCTCTTGAGCCATCAAGGAGAACATGGTATTTTGCAAAAACGGTGAATCGGTTAAAAGGTGAAGAGATAAGGGGGTTTTTCTACGGTTTAATAATCCGATTCACCCGTTCCGTAATTTACTAGTGAACCGGCGATGATGTATGGAAACACTCGGTCAATTTCTCAAAGAACAGCGGATAAAACGCAACATAACGCTTGATGAAATCGCTCGGACAACCAAAATCCGTAAAGGGCTTCTTGAGGCGCTGGAGCAGGATAACTATGAGCTGCTTCCCCCGCGTTCTTATGTCCGCGGAATGGTAAAGCTGTATGCGCGGGAAGTCGGGATTAATGTCAATGAGGTCCTGGAAAGATTTGAGACGGCGCCTATTGAAGCAGGAAAATTGCAAAGCACGGTCAAAATAAAACACCGCATGCCATCAACGTCGCCGGGCCGATATCTGGTTTTGATCATTATTGGTATTGGGTTGCTCGGCTACTTTGTATATGCCAAAAGCGGCAAGCAGGAAAGCGGTCCTCTGGATGTCTCTGCGACCCCGGAGTCTGGCGTGCATGAGGCACTGCCAACAACAGCCGTTGGCTCCTCCATGCCGGTGTCGCCCCCTGCTTTGACTTCGGCGCCGGTCAACAGCGCTCCGTCTGGGTTTATCGCTTCTGTTGCCAGTGAAGCGATTACCCCGACCGCATCCCTCCCTCCAGAAAAGCCCTCCTTTGCTGACCGGCCGTTTACCGTGAGATTTGAAGCTCAAGAGCGCACATGGATGCGCATTCAGGCAGATGGAAAAAAAAGCGTGCATATCTTCCTGAATCCAGGAGAAGCCTATTCAGTCACGGCGGATAATACAGTTGCCGTGCGGTTAGGAAATGCCGGAGGCGTGTCCCTGTTTTTAAATGATATCCCTTTGGCAAAGGCGGGAAAATCAGGAGAAGTGGTCAACCTTGCATTCCCGGAAGCAGCGCAAACGTTGGAGCGCAGCCAATAACAACTTTTTTTCCAATGCAAATTCCCGGCGTTGAAAAGTCGGACTGCCCCTATGCCATCTCTTATTACCCTTATTACTGATTTTGGTACTGCCGACCCCTATGCCGGTGTGCTGAAAGGGGTAATCCTTTCGATCAACCCTTCGTGCACCATTGTTGATATCACCCACCAGATACCGCCACAGGACATCAACGAGGCAGCTTTTACGCTCATGACCGCCTATGCTTATTTCCCGCCCGGAACGATTCACCTGGTTATCGTTGATCCGGGCGTTGGCGGCACGCGCCGGCCGCTGCTCATTGAAACAGAGAACTATTTTTTTGTCGGTCCCGACAACGGCGTGTTTTCCGGGATACTCCACAAACCGGGCGTTACGTCGGTCATTGAACTTACCAATGCCGATTATTTTCTTCGTGAGGTTAGCACGACATTTCATGGGAGGGATATTTTTGCTCCGGTGGCAGCGCATCTTTCTCAAGGAGTGCCGTGTGCAAAATTTGGCAGGCCAATTTCTGATGTTATGCTGTTAGACTGGCCGCAACCGCGCCTGATCAGGCCGGGTGAAGCGCAGGGGAGGATACTGCATATTGACCACTTCGGGAATCTTATTACCAATGTTTCACGGGAATTTATTACGCAGGCACTGGGAAATCGGCCGTTTACCATTGAATGCGCCAAAGCGGTTATCCAGCAGATTGTTCCTGCGTATTCCTATGCCAAACCCGGAGAATTGTGCGGTGTGTTTGGCAGCAGCAATTATCTGGAAATTTCTGTTGCCAACGGCAGTGCGCGGGAACGACTCAATGCGCACTGCGGCGATGTGGTAAGGATTATTGAAACGCGTCGTGAGAAGAATATAGAGTAACTGTCAGCCCGACACTCTCCCTATATTTATCTCTTCAGGCAATCCAAATAAAGGAGGCACGAATCATGAAAGAGCTCACCAGCAAAGAAATAACCGATCTGATGAATAAAGTAGGCGACGGGGTACTGGCGTTCAGCGACCGGAAAACTCCCTATTGCATACCCTTTGGGTTTGTATTTGTTGATAATCATGTGTATCTCTCCATGTTTCCGTCGGGCAGGAAATGGGAGTATTATCAAAAAAACCCCAATGTCTGTTTTTGTGTTTTCTGCTGGAATGAGGCTCATACCGAATGGTATTCCGTGGTCATTGATGGCGAGATGGAGCAGGTTAACGACCTTGCCACTATCGAACTGGTCGTTAGAGCAAACATAGAAAAAGTGGGGCTTGACGCTGCCACATATCTTGAAAAACGGCTCGCATATTATAAGAAGTCCATGGATAATCCAAAAGCGTTAAAGATCTTCAAAATCAAGACCAAAGAGGTGCGGGGCAGGAAAATGTCCACCATGATCGGCAGTTAGAGGGGATGTGTCATCCGGGATGAAATGAAGGCTCTCTTTGTTGTAAAAGCGGGGGCGTCTCTGAGTGAGGGATGCTTCGCTCGCAATGTATTCGGGAGGCAGAATGACCGTTTCAGTTTTCCAATAGTTCCGGAACCGTTTTTATCCGTGGGAGCACTGCGAAATAATAATAGCAAATCTGTTAAGAAAAAATGTTTTATTAATAAGTTGTATCAGTTAAAATAAAAATAAAAAAATGCTTGACAGAAAATGTTTGTTATACTAAATGCTATATAAGCAATGGGGTAAAATATTTCTTTTCTAAAAAAACCGTACCAAATATACAATAAGTTCAATTTTCATTAACCTATATTAATTAACCACTAACAAAAGGAGGTAGCAGATGAAAAAAGTATTCATCGCTGGGGTTGTATTGTGCGCAGCAATGATCCTCATCGGCGCACAGACGGGGTTGGCCTGGAATAATGTCAATCAGGGTTGTTTAGCAGAGGGATGCCATTCAGCATCGCAACTGCACGGCATACCATCTCATGGTTTCAGTACCGGAAGTTGTGCAAATTGTCACGAAGGCGGGGTGGCAGGGAAGAATGTGCTATCTGCCAAATGTGCGGGCTGTCATTCGGGTGGAGAAGCATGCCCGCTCATTGCAACTCCCCATGGAAATCCACCATCTTGCCTTGCCTGCCATACGAGTTGTGCGACTACAAATTGCATTACCATCGAGCCGAATTCGGTTGAGGTGTCGGGGGCTAACAAAACGATTGATGTCGCGATAACTTTTACCAGAACAGATGTCATCAGTTTACCTGAAGAGGATCTCAAGAAACTGGTTATTGATGTAGACGATTCCTGTGCGCAATACATTACCGTCAATTCCAGCACCATAAACATCGGCGAAACTTCGGTGACGGCAACCCTTAATATAACGATTAGCGGCACTGCTCCTGACAGTGAATGCAAAATCACAATATCCGATCCGGAGAATATCGCTGATCCGCCACTGAATTGTGAAGCCACATTCACCATCTCCCAAAAATTTTCCGGGTGTTTGATCGCGGCTGTTGATTCGCTATTGCCGTTACGGGCCGGGTTGTTACCGAAGCCGAGAAGGATCATCATTACCGGAGAAGGGTCCAGTTGGGATCGCACCAGCACGATTTCAATTGAGGACATCAAATTCATTGTCCCCTTGCGGGTGCAACCAGCACAGATAAGCGCCCTGATTGTGATACCTTCCATACTTACCGGATTTGAGGGAGGGGAAAAGGCGGTAACAGTAACGACCGGCACGCAAATTTGTGTCGGCTCGGTAACCATTGAATAGCAATCACCGATAACCGATATAGTAAAAACCTCGGTTATCGTCTTTATGCCTGATGCAAAGGAGGTTCGTGACAGGTTTCGTCACGAACCTCCTTTTTGTTGGCAATGTTTTATGAAAGTGATGTTGCAAAAGACAGGATTATTGGAAAACGTCGAGAACACCCCATCCTGAAAACAGTCCATATCGGCGGGGTGAATGGCAGGGAACCCATATCAATCATACTTGCCGGGCTGCCCTGCGCTCTGCGTGCGCCAGCATTTATTCCATAATGTTTTGATTATTTCAGCATGGTTGTTCATTATGAGTAATGTCTGTTGCGTTATCCAACCTTCTTCTTCGGTGCTTATTAACCCAGCCTGTTTACATTCTTCCAGTTCATCTTCATCAAGCACGCGCAGGGTGCCATCAGGTGAAATCCATATATCCACCATCAAGTCAAGATATTGAACACTCTGGTCGTTTATCATCACATTCTTTGCGATATGAAAAAGGGTGCCGATGAGCTGTCTGTTCGGCCCATACAGGCGCCACACCACATAGCCTCGGTCCGTCCAGTAATGGGCAATCGTGGTTGAACCCGCCGGAATGATGATGTCCTTTATAAGCCCCTCTTTTTCTGAACAAAACGAGACGACCAGGTAATTGGCTTCCCGATGCAGTGCGGTGCAGAGGAACCGCTGGGTTGCTTTATTCTTGTGCTCTTTTATTTCTTCGATAACAGACATACCGGTGTGTGAAGCGGCACAGCGGGCAGATAACCTGCGGTGCTGCGCCCCGACGTTGTTTATGAAAGAAACGTTTTTTTAGACGCATAAGGAAAAGATTTGCTTCATCACGGTTTTTCAGCGCACAAGGACCAACGCGCTGTTGCGTCATTGCGCGCGCAGCGAAGCAATCTCCCCGTTCAGCGGAGCTTGCCGCGCACCCGCCGGGTGCTCGCAATGATACCTTTATGGTTCTTCTCGACAAAACACTGCGAGCCGCTTCAATGATCGCTGCTTTTCGTATTCTCCTATCCGTGCCTTGTTTACCAGCTCTTTCAGATAATTGATGGAGCGGTCATATACCTCGCGGTCCACGGGATACGGGTGGCCATCTTTTCCGCCATGCGCATAGCTGAAGCGCGCCGGATCCCGGAATGACACCGGCGCTCCGTAAACGAGTTCTGAGAGCAAAGCCAACGCCCGCAGAGTTTTGGCTCCGACACCGCGAATACCCAGCAGCTCCTCAAAGTTTTGTGGTTGTGTTTCATAGGTTTTCAGGAGTATCCGGGAAAGGTTGTTAGAGTTTATTTCTTCTTTTAACATATGGTGGCGCGGCGGCAGTTCCAGGGTTTGCAATTTTTTTATTTCGCCCACAACAGTTTCCGGCGTCTCTGCGGCAAGAAGGGAACAGGCGGTGCGGTTTGCAGCGCTTTCTTCGGCCACCAGATTGAGCGTTTCCCCGCGGGCTTCGCAGCACACCGCGTGGTGCGGCTCACGGACAAAGTCAATGGTCTCGGTGCCCAGCCAGTGGTAGCGTCGGGCATAGCCGGTTGCGTCGTTCATGCCCTGCTGGACCACCGCCCATTTTCCGTCGCGATTGAAAAACATGACATGGTGGTAAAGCTGGTAGCCGTCTTGGACGGCGGCACTGTCAACCTTTGCCGCCATGCGGCTGGCATATACCAGCGATTCCGGTGCAACACGCAGATATTTCCCAAACCTGTTGATCTCCTCTGGTGTGCGCCGCGAAACGCTTCCTTTGCCGCCGCAGATGAAAAACCCGGTCTCCGTTTCCATGCCTTTGATCCCTTCTTTGAGGGCACCGCATACGGTGGTGGTGAGGCCGCTTGAATGCCAGTCAAAACCCAGCACGCAACCAAGCGCCTGAAACCAGAAAGGATCGGATAGCCGCTGCATGAGAACGACCGTATCAAATTCATACAGCATGAGACGCACTATTTCTCGGGCAAGATTTTTCATCCGCGCAAAAAGCCAGAGTGGCGCTTTGCCGGAATGCAGGGGAAGATGTGCTATGCCGGTTTTCATGTTTATTTCGTCTTGAATCTAACGGGGAGGATTGACCGGTGGCTATCGTTTCGGGTTCAATGTATAAAACACGTATTTGTCAAAATCGTGCGACCGGATCAGGGCGGCTTTTTCGAGTTTTACCAAAATGCGTGCAGCCCGCCGCCGAGATAAATTTGCCTGCCGACAAAAATCCTCCTGAGTGATTTTTTCATGCCGGCTCAGGTATTCAAGCAATCGGGTTTCATGGCGATCAAGATTTTTCCTGCGCAGCCTGATTGCCGGGCCATCATTGAGAATGCGCGCCGTCTTTTTTGAGGCGGGAAGGGCTTTGTCTGCAACGCGGACATATATGCGGGTGTTTCCGTGCCGGTCAATGACCGCATGCCTGTTGTCGCTGGGCGTTATAACAACCCACAGCACCGTTTTCCCGTCAATGGAAACAGACTGTATTTCCGGCTCTATGGGAGGGAAACAATGACTGCGGCCGGCATTCATAATTGATGCAGTGGCATCTTCTGTGTCTTCCACACCGACCACCATACCCGTATCATCCACACCAATGAGGATGTTTCCTCCCCGCGTATTTGCCAGCGCGGTAATTTCTTTTGCCAGTTTATGCGACGCCGGGACAGCGCGTTTGAACTCGGTATGCGTTCCTTCGCGGTGTTTTATGAGCGCTAACAGGTGCGCAGTAAGACGCGTATGATGCTGCATCGGCTATGTCATGGCTGACGAGCAGAGCCGGATTCCCCTGCTTCTGAGAAAATGGCTGATGCATAATCCCAGACTCGCGACGATATCAGGCCTGCTGTTGATAATAAAAATCCTCTCGCCAATATGAAAGGTCTCTCCGCTGAGCCGCTCAACAGGTGGCAGCGGGGCGCCGGTGGTTGCCGCTCTTCGTGAAAGTTCTTCTTTAAACAGTCCGGCAATTTTGTCTTTCATGCGCAGGTGGGTATCTTCCAGAAAAATGCTGACATGCGGGCGCAGGGCTTCAATACGGTCAAAAAACGCGGCAACCTCGCGCTGATCCACATGTTTTGGCGGGGATGATTTTGCTTCCACATACAAGAGCGCGCCTTCTACAATCGCAATCACATCGTAATCCCCCCCTGCTTCAATATCTTTCATGCGGATTCCCCAGACAGCGGGGCAGTGAAATTCGCGGATCAGCACCTGCGCCACCAGCCACTCGAACATATCGCCAAAGCTTCTCATGCCTTGCCCAATGACGCGATAGGTCTGCGTTCCGGTTTGTTCAATGAGCGACCACTGAACAAGAATCTGGAGATAACGGCGGGCAGTCGTTTCAGAGCAGTACCGGAGCAAATCGGTAAGCTGGGCGCCATCTTTGAAACGAATCACATCGCGCAGAAAGAGCCGAAATGAATATTTTTTCAAAT
>FWWM01012497.1_pt1 | contig 14108 bp, 13 predicted proteins | sample 2228351 | NCBI WGS metagenome assembly FWWM01 (sample SAMEA103939774, study PRJEB20133) | metagenome | reverse complement strand
AACTGCATCGGGACGACGGTGGCCGTCCGCGTACCCCACTCCGACTCCACGGTCAGCCTGGTCCCGAGCTCCGCTCGCTCCACGGGGACCCACGCGTAGCCGATGTTCTTGCGCAGTCGGGGCGAGTGGATCGCCGACGTGACCTTCCCGATGCGACGCCCGTCCTCCACCACCGGCCACTTCTCGTAGTTGAGCGCGGGGAACGGCTCGCCGTCGAGCTCGACCCCCACGATCCGGCGGGTCACCCCCTCGGCCTTGATCCGGCGGAGCGCCGGCAGGGAGATGCTCGCCTCGTCCGGGAGGTCCCAGTCGATGAGGCGCTCCAGGCCCATCTCGAGGGGGTTGTTCTCGTAGGTCATGTCCGCGCCCCAGTTGAAGATCCCGCCCTCGATCCGGCGGATGTCGCTCGGGCCCGTGGGCTTGATGTTGAACTCCTGGCCCGCCTCCATGATGGCGTCGTAGACCTCGACGGCCCGGTCGGGATCGAGCGTGTAGACCTCGTACCCCACCTCGGAGGTCCAGCCCGTCCGGGTGATCACGACCGGGACCCCGGCGATCTCCGCGTGCCGCCACCAGTAGTAGCGGAGGTCCAGGATCTGCTCCCCGACGAGCTTGGCCATGAGGGGCTTGGACTTCGGCCCCTGGACCTGGAGGGGCGCCGCCTCCGCCTCGCGGATCGTCACGTCCAGGTGCGGGTAGGCGTTCTTCAGACCCCGCGCGAACAGGAGCGCGTCGGAGGAGGCCAGGGCGAACCAGAAGGTGGTCTCGTCCATCCGCGTGAGGACGGGGTCGTTGATGATGCCCCCGTCCGAGTCGCAGATCAGCACGTACTTCGCCTGGCCGACGGCGCACTTGGAGAGGTCGCGAGGGGTGAGCAGCTGGGCGAAGGTGGCCCCATCGGGCCCCGAGATCTCCAGACACCGCTCCACCGCCACGTCCCACAGGGTCACGTCGTTCAGGAGGGCCTCGAGCTCCGCCTCGAAGGTGTCGAAGCGGATCGGGAACAGCATGTGGTTGTAGACGGTGAACCCCCTGGGATCGTACCGCTGCGTGGCCTCGTAGTACGGGCTGCGGCGGAGGCGGGCGCCCCGCTGAACCAGGCTCATGTCGAACGCCATCCGACCCTCCTCGCTCTCGCGCGGACCTGCCCGCGCGCGGCTATCGTGCGGCGCCCCTCGCCGGGCGCCAAGCTCGGGACCTGACTACCGGTCAGGCGGTGCGGGAGGCCGACGGAGCCACCCGCGGCGGCCTCGACGCGTACCCGTCCAGGTACGCCTGCGCGACCATCGCCATGAACACGTAGACCTCGTCCTCGCTCCAGGCGAACGGACCCTGCCGGTAACCGCGGGACGCGAGGCCCCGGTGCACCGACTCGCAGGCCGCCCAGTCTTGTCGGTTCGTGATGTCCCAGAACTCCGCGGCGTAGGACGGATCGAAGTCCGGCCGTTCCCTCGCCTCCGGCGGGAACAGCCAGAGACACTCGACCCTCGTCTCCCCCGGCCCGAGCGGCTCGAACCGGTGGGTCATGACGTAGTCGGGGTGGAGGCTGATGAGCAGGTTCGGGAACAGGCCGTAGTAGTAGACCTCCCGGGCCTGCTTGTCGTCCAGCCCGCGGATCCGCACGCCCCTGGACTCCCCGGTGAGGGACATCGTCTGGGCGAGGTCCATGAGCTCCATGGATCCGCCGACCCAGAGCCCCTCGGGCGGGTGGTTCTCGCCGGAGTCGGGCGGCGTGACCCGGCAGAGCTCCGGGTGGATGCTCGGGCAGTGGTAGCACTCGTGGTAGTTCTCGGTGATGGTCTTCCAGTTGGCCCGCACGACGTACTCGTGGCCGGCCCCGACGAACATCCGCTCCGGCTCCCAGGGGGCGACGTAGTCCTCCAGGTTGCCCACCCACTCCTCGAAGGCGATCGCGTCCCCGCTCGCGTTCACGAAGACCCAGCCGTGCCACTCCGCCACCCGGGCCTGGACGAGCGGGTAGTGGGCCTTGTCGAAGCCCGGCACGTCCCCGAACCGCGGCGCCGCGCGCAGGGCGCCGTCGAGGCCGAAGACCCACGCGTGGTAGGGGCACTTGATCACGCGTTCCCGCCGGTGACCCCCGGGTTCCAGGAGCTCGTGTCCCCGGTGCCGGCACGTGTTGTGGAAGCCCCGGAGGACGCCGTCCTCGTCCCGGACGAGCAGGATCCCCTCGTCGCCGACCCGCACGGCCCGCTGATCGCCGGGCTCTGTGAGGTCGTCCACCCTGCCGACGCACACCCAGCCGCCGGCGAACAGGTGCTCCACCTCCCACGCGAAGACCTCCGGCGAGAGGTACGCCTCGGCCGGCAGGGTCCGGCTTGCCGCGAGCGAGGGGCGGAGCACCGGCTCCAGGCTCGCGGGGTCGATGGGCGCAGGAACGCGCTGCACGTCGATCACCCCCACCTCGGACGCTCTTGAACGGCCGTTCAGGCCGAGGACCAGGGTACCAGCGGAGCCCCGGGAGGGGAAGTGGCGCCGCTGACCCGGGGTCCGCCCGCTGGCCGGCTCAGGCGAGGTCCTCCGCCGCGAACACCCGCTCCCCCGCGACGAGCGTGAGCAGCACCCGGGCCTGCGAGAGCTCCTCCACCGGGTGCTCGAAGAGGTTCCGATCGAGCACCACGAGGTCCGCCTCCTTGCCCACCTCGATCGAGCCCGTGACCCGGTCGAGGTGGTTCACGTAGGCCGAGCCCATCGTGAACGCGGCGATCGCCGTGGGCAGGTCCAGCCGCTGCTCCGGCAGGAACACCTCCCGGTTCTCCACCGTGTAGGGGTAGTCCGGGGGCATGACCCGGTTCACCGCCACGTGGATCTCCTCGAGGGGGTTCGGGCTCGAGACCCCCCAGTCGCTGCCCATGGCGAGCACCGCCCCGTGGCGCACGAGGCTCCCGAACGGGTACTGCCAGCGCCAGCGCGGCTCGCCCAGGAAGGGGATCGTGAGGTCGTCCATCTGGGACTCGTGGGCCGCCCACAGGGGCTGGGCGTTCGCCACCGCGCCCAGCCGGCGGAACCGCGGCAGGTCCTCGGGGTGCACGACCTGGATGTGGGCCAGGTGATGCCGCCCGTCGGTCCACCCGTTGGCGCGTCGCGCGGCCTCGATCGCGTCGAGGGCCTCCCGCACCGCGCGCTCGGCCAGGGCGTGGAAGTGGACCTGGAAGCCCTCGGCGTCCAGGCGCGTCACCGCCTCCTTCAGCAGGTCGGGCTCGACGAACAGGATCCCCCGGTTGTCGGTGGGCTCCCCCCGCGCGTCGAGGTACGGCTCCAGGACGGCCGCGGTGAAGTTCTCGCAGACCCCGTCGAGCATGATCTTCACGCTCGTGGCCGCGAACCGGCCCACCCGGCCGCGCTCGCGGGCCTCGAGGAGCTCGGGGATCTGCTCCAGGCCGCGGTGGCGGTCCCACCAGAGCGCTCCCACCACCCGCGCCGTGAGCTCGCCCCGCTGGGCGACCGCGACGTACGCGTCGAGCGTCGGGTAGGAGCCGCCCACGATCGCGTCCTGCCACGCCGTGATGCCGAGCGAGTGGAGGTACCGCTGGGCCTCGAGCAGCCCGCGCTCCCACTCCTCCTGCGTCGGCTCGGGAGCCAGGTCACCCACGAGGTGCATCGCGCCCTCCTGGAGCGTCCCCACCGGTTCACCGAGCTCGTCGCGCTCGATCCGACCGTCCGGCGGGTCCGGGGTCTCCCGGGTGATCCCCGCGAGCTTCAGCGCCGCCGAGTTCACCCAGGCGCTGTGCCCGTCCCGGCTCGGGAGGAACACCGGTCGGTCGGGGACGATCCGGTCCAGGGGCTCCTTCGTCGGCACGCCGCCGGGGAACACGTCCATCGCCCAGCCGCCGCCCAGGATCCACTCGGCCTCCGGATGGGCCTCGGCGTAGGCCCGGATCGCCTCCAGGTACTCGTCGAGGCCGTGGAGGTCGAGGAGCTCGCACTGGAGCATCTCCACGCCCGCGGCCGGCGGATGCACGTGGGCGTCCTGGAAGCCCGGCAGGACCATCCGGCCGGCGAGCTCGATCACCTCGGTCCGCGGCCCGACGAGCTCCCGCACCTCCTCCTCGGAGCCGACGGCCGCGATCCGCCCGTCCCGTATCGCCACCGACCGCGCCCACCGCCGTGACGCGTCGACCGTGTACACGGCGCCCCCCGTGAGGACCAGATCCGCGTGCTCGCCCATGGGCCCCCTCCCTCCGGTCGCGGGTCGTCCGCTAGCGTATCGGGAGGCCCGACCTCACGGGAAGGCGTCGGCCCCCGCCTGGAACAGACGCAGGACCGCGAGGCCGAAGGCCGTCAGCGCGACGACGATGGCCAGGGCTACGAAGAGCAGCAGGAGCCCGTACTCCGTGGCGACCGCCCCGGCGTCGGCGGTGAGGCGCGACCCGGGTCGGCGAACGAGCCGGCCGATCTGACCGCGGCGAACCATGGCGCCATCGACCGTAGCCCGGGCGCGCGCGCAGCGGTATCGCCCGCCGGGCGGAACCGCTCGAGGGAGGACCTTCGACCCTCCGAGCGGCCGGACGATCCTCCTCCGTTCCCGGAACGTGGGCTCCGGCCGGCCTACGGTGGCGGCGCGCCGACCTGGTTCAGCGAGCCCGGACCCAGGACGATAGGCAAGAGAGATGGCTCGAGGCAGACCGGGAGCGCGGGGAACTCCGCCCCCACACCGCCGCGGAGCTCGGGGCGCGGGGCCGGACGCGGGCCGGGCCGTGCGCGCCTGGGCGATGCTCGGCGGCGGCGCTCTCGCCCTGTTGCTCCTGCTGTGGGGCGGGTCGAGGCTCCTCCACGGCGGTGGGGACGGGCAGGTCGTGCTCCCGACCGGCCCCACCGGCCCGACGGGCGGCTCGACGCCGTACGCCTCCCCTCCCCCGCCGGGCTCGGTCTCGGCCACGTTCCCCGGCCCGGCCACGGGGACCCGGCTGCGGGTGAAGGTCAACGCCCTCGGCGACCGCCCGAGCGTCTGCACCGCCGAGGGCCTGCGCATCGCCGGCGACGTCCGGACCGTCTACCACCACCGCTGCGGCGGCGAGGAGCTGGACCGGCTCTACTTCCTGGTGGAGGTGACGAACGTCTCCGACGGCCGGGTCCCGGTCTCGGTCGAGTCCTTCGTCGTTGTGGACGTGAGCGACGAGGCCCACGAGGCGCTCCCGAACCCGCCCCCCGGCGCGCCGGCTACGCGCTTCTTCCCGCGGTCCCTCGCGCTCGGGCCCGGGGCGATGATCCGTCGCTGGGTGACGGTGGACGGCTCCGACGGCGAGCGCCCCGACCGCCTCATCTACTCGGACGGCCCCGAGCGCCTCACGATCCGCTTCCGGGGTACGTGGGTCTGACCTCGGCCGATCCCCTTGCCGCCCCAGAGCGCGCCCGGCCTCCGAGGTCCTCAGCCGCCCATGGCCTCCATGTCGCGCATCACGACCTCGAGGGTCCGCGTTGAGATGGGCCGTGGGCTGGACTCGACCACCCTGGTCCCGGGGAAGGTCTCCGGGGTGTGGCCCGGGCCCACGTGGTAGGCGTCCCCGGCCACGAACTCCTCGTCGCCCCGGGCGGTGTGGGAGATCAGCTTCCCCTCGAGCACGTAGCCCCAGTGCTCGCGCTCGCACCGGTCCTCCGGCAGCCCCACGAACAGCGGCGCCAGGTCCGCGTGCTCGGTGTAGGTCTCGAACCCGACCGTGTACGGCCCGGCCTGCCCGCAGCGGCCCTCGAACCCGGGGGCCTCGACGCGCTCGACTCGAAGGAACCGCCGCAGCGTGCCGTCCAGGCGATGGTTACGACGGCGCGCTAGGAGAAGGACTCACAGCCGGTGTCGCCACCGACGAAGATCCGGTCACGCCCCGGGCCGCCGTCGCACGTGTCCGGGGCCCCGGACCCGCCGCGCAGCGTGTCGTCGCACCCTGCCGATCTCGGGCTCGGCGGTGCCCACCTGGTGGGTGAAGAAGATGAAGCCCTGGCACCACGCGGGTTCGGACTGGAAGCCGGGCTCATCGGTGATGCGCCGAACCCCGGTGCCGTCCGGAGCCATGACGTAGAGATCGAGCTCGGGGTCGTCGCGATCGCTCGAGAACACGAGCCACGAGCCGTTCGGCGAGAACGCGGGCAGGAACTCTCCCGAGCCCGGTGTGTTGGTGATGTTGACCGCGTTGCTGCCGTCGAGGTCGGCGCGGAACAGGTCGTGGCCCCGTCGCGGTCGCTCATGAAGAACAAGGTGCCGCCCGGCTCCTCGGCCCCGGCGGGGGCGGGCATCGCGGGAACGAACGATGCGATCAGCGCCGTCACCCAGACGGCGCGACGCACGCGCGACGCTTGCATCGCTCGCTTACCCGGGCCGGGGGCGGCGGTCAAGGGATCCGGTGGTCCAGGGTAGCGTCGGCCCGGAGCCAGTCCTGAACGAGATCCCACACGCGGATCGGAGCGGGTCCGTCTGGTCCTCGTCGAGTGGCGCCCCTGATGCTCACGCCCCCATGGGGTGCCAGACCGTCTTCATCTCCATGAACGCGGCGATCTCGTAGGGGCTCTGGGCGGTCGGGGCGAAGGGGTCGGTCGCCTCCCACCGGACCACCCGCTTCACGTTCTCCGCGGCCAGGCGCTCCGCCTCCTCCCGGAGCTCCTCCGGGACCCCGGTCACGTCGATCGCGTTCACGTCCATGTGCCCGGCGAGCCACGGCACGAGCTCCCGCTTGTAGCCGGTGAGGACGTTCACCACGCCGCCCGGCACGTCGGAGGTGGCCAGGACCTCGGAGAGCGTGACCGCCGGGAGCGGCCAGCGCTCGCTCGCGAGCACCACCGCCGTGTTCCCCGAGACGATCGCCGGGGCGAGCCGGGAGACCAGGCCCAGGAGGGGGGGCTCCTCGGGGGCCACGATGCCGACGACCCCGGTGGGCTCGGGGATCGTGAAGTCGAAGTACGGGCCGGCCACCGGGTTCACGGTCCCCAGCACGTGGTGGACCTTGTCGCACCAGCCCGCGTACCACACCCAGCGGTCGATCGCGGCGCTCACCTCGCGGGCGGCGTCCTGAGCGCCCGACGCGGCGACCTCGTCCTCGAACTGGGCCCGCCGGCCCTCCATCAGCTCGGCCACGCGGTAGAGGATCTGCCCCCGGTTGGAGGCGGTCCGCTCCCACCACCCGGGGAGCGCCGCCCGCGCCGCCACCACCGCGTCGCGGAGATCCTTCCGGGAGGCCCGGGCCGGGCGGGCCAGCACCCGGCCCTCCCGGTCCAGGGCCTCGTACGACCGCCCGGACTCCGAGCGCGGGAACCCTCCCCCGATGAAGAGCTTGTAGGTCTTGCGGATGGGGAGCCGGCCGATCACGGCCCCTCCATCGCCCCGTCGGGCTCGGTCCCAGGCGGCGGGGGCGTCGCGGAGCGGGGTTGGGGATGGCCTGGCAAGCGGAGCGACGCCTCCGCCGCCCCATCCGGGGGGGAGAACGACAGGTACGGCTCGAGGCCGTGGAGGCCGCCCTCCCGGCCGAACCCCGACTCCTTGTAGCCCCCGAACGGCGAGGAGGGGTCGAACCGGTTGAACGTGTTCGCCCACACGACGCCGGCCCGGAGGCGCTGCGTCATCCACAGGATCCGGGACCCCTTCTCGGTCCACACCCCGGCCGAGAGCCCGTAGAACGTGTTGTTCGCCTTCTCCACCGCCTCCTCCGGCGTGCGGAACGTGAGGATCGACAGGACCGGCCCGAAGATCTCCTCCCGGGCGATCCGGTGGGACTGGGAGACCCCGGTGAAGAGCGTGGGCCGGAACCAGAACCCCCGCTCGGGGAGCGGGCAGTCCGGCTGGTAGATCTCGGCCCCCTCCCGGATCCCGGACTCCACGAGCTCCTGGATCTTCTCGAGCTGCCGCCGGGAGTTGATCGCGCCGACGTCGGTGTTCTTGTCCAGCGGGTCCCCCACCCGGAGCGTCGAGAGGCGCCGCTTCAGCTTCTCGATCAAGGGCTCGAAGATCGGCTCCTGCACCAGCAGCCGGGAGCCCGCGCAGCACACGTGTCCCTGGTTGAAGAAGATCCCGTTGATGATCCCCTCGATCGCCTGGTCCAGGGGCGCGTCCTCGAAGACGATGTTCGCCGCCTTCCCCCCGAGCTCCAGCGTGAGCCGCTTCCCGGTCCCGGCCACCGCCCGCTGGATCCCCTTCCCCACCTCCGTGGAGCCGGTGAACGCCACCTTGTCCACCCCGGGGTGCGAGACCACGAGGGCCCCGGTCTCGCCGCCCCCGGTCACGATGTTCACCACCCCCGGCGGGAGCTCCGCCTCCTGGAGCACCTCGGCCAGCAGCAGCGCGGTGAGCGGGGTGGTCTCCGCCGGCTTCAGCACGCAGGTGTTCCCGGTGGCGAGGGCCGGCGCCAGCTTCCACGCCGCCATCAGCAGCGGGAAGTTCCAGGGGATCACCTGCCCGGCCACGCCGAGCGGCCGGGGGACCCGGTTGGGGAACGCGTACTCGAGCTTGTCCGCCCACCCCGCGTAGTAGGAGAAGTGGGCCGCGGCGAGCGGCAGGTCCACGTCCCGCGACTCCTTGATGGGCTTGCCCCCGTCGAGCGACTCGAGGACCGCGAACTCCCGCGCGCGCTCCTGGAGCGCCCGCGCGATCCGGTAGAGGTACTTCGCCCGCTCGCTCCCGGGGAGGTCGCGCCAGCGGCCCTCGAAGGCCTCGCGGGCCGCCCGGACCGCGAGGTCCACGTCCTCCGGGCCGGCCTCCGCCACCTCCGCGAGCGGCTCCTCGGTGGCGGGGTTGATCGTCGTGAAGGACCGGCCGCTCCGCGGCTCCACGAACCGCCCCCCGATGAACAGCCCGTACCGGTCGCGGATCCGGACGATGTCCCGGGCCTCGGGCGCCGGGGCGTACCCCCAGGCCCGCGGGGCCGGACGGCCCTCCCTCCGCTCCTGGAGCTCCATCTAGTCCACCGTGAAGTAGTCGGGGCCGGCGTACCGGCCGTGCCGCTCCTTCCAGACCTGCATCAGGAGGTCGTTGAGCAGGGTCGAGGCCCCGATCCGGAACAGGTCGGGGGTGAGCCAGTCCGGGCCGAGGGTCTCGTGGAGCAGGACCAGGTACTGGACGGCCTGCTTCGCCCGCCGGACCCCGCCCGCCACCTTCACACCGACCCGGACCCCGGTCTCGCGCTCGAAGTCCCGGGCCGCCTCCATCATGCAGAGCGCCGCGGGGAGGCTCGCCCCCCGGCCGATCTTCCCCGTCGAGGTCTTGATGAAGTCCGCGCCGGCGGCCATCGCGAGCACGGCGGCCCGGCGCACCTGGTCGTAGGAGCCGAGCTCCCCGACCTCCAGGATCACCTTGAGGTGGGCGGGGCCCGCGGCCTCCCGCTCCGCGGCGAGCTCCTCGAAGGCCTGGCGGTACCGCCCGCCGAGGAACGCCGACCGGTTGAGCACGACGTCCACCTCGTCGGCCCCCCGCTCGACCGCCCACCGGACCTCGGCGAGCCGCGCCTCGAGCGGCGCGAGCCCCGAGGGGAACCCCCCGCCGACGCTCGCCACCCGCACCCCGCTCCCCCGGAGCTGCCCCACGGCGACCGGGACGAGCTGGGGGTAGACGCAGACCGCGGCCACGGGGGGGATGGACGGGTCCGTGGGGTCGGGCCGGACCGCCTTCGCGCACAGCGCCACGACCTTCCCGGTGGTGTCCGCGCCCTCGAGCGTCGTGAGGTCGGTGCAGCGGATCGCGAGGTCGAGCGCGAAGAGCTTCGCCTCCCGTTTGATCGAGCGCTTCGCGAGGGAGGCCGCCCGCTCCTCGAGGCCGACGGCGTCCACCGGCGTGGCGTGCGCCACGAGGCGCCCTGCCTCCCGGGGGTCGAAGCGGGGCCGGGCGATCGCGGCCCGGGGCTCGTGGGGCTGGACGGCCATCTCGGCTTCCACCGGCGCCATCGTAGCCGAACCGCCTGGCCCGGGCCCCGGGCGCTCAGCCGACCCCGCCCTCCTCCAGCAGGCGGCGGAGGACCGGCAGCACGAGGCGGTCCTTCTCCCTCCCCGCCGCCTCCTTCGAGCGGACGACGTCGGCCAGGGAGGCCACGGTCACCTCGACGCCCAGGACCTCGATCCGGCGGGCGTCGCGGACCAGGTCCCCGTAGCCCCGGGTCCCCGCGGGCGCGAACGCGATGTCCAGGCGCCCGTGGTCGGTGACGAGGTTCCACACCTCGGAGCCCCCGAGGGAGGTCGGATCGTGCTCGAAGGGGAGCCCGCGAGGTTCCTCCTCGGTCCAGACCCGCGCGTGCATCGCCCGCAACGCGGCCGAGAGGCGGCGGAGGTTCTCCTCGGACCGCTCCGGCACCACGTCCAGATCGGTCGTGACGTAGGGGGAGCCGTGGATCACGGCGGCGAACCCCCCGACCAGGACGTAGCGGACCCCGTGCTCGCGGAGCACCGCGAGGATCCGCTCGGGCGCGAACCCCGGCTCAGCCACGGGCCCGCGCCCGGCCACGCCCGGAGGACCGGACGGCGGCCCGCGCCGCCCGGGCGAACCGGAGCGCGGCCTGGTGCTGGCGGACCCGCTCGTCGACGGACAGCTGCAGGTTCGTACGGGCCACCGACCAGTCGGAGTCGTCGAGCGGCACGAGCCGGAACTCGAGGTCCAGCCCGCACGCCCGGACCAACTCCCGCAGCCGCTCGAGCGAGGGCGCGCTCCGCCCGCGCTCGATCCGAGCGATCGCCGACTGCGTGGTCTCCACCCGGCGCGCGAGTTCCTCCTGGGTCAGTCCGGCCCGACGCCTCGCCTCGCGGACCACGCTTCCTCCCCGCATGTCCGCGCCTAGCATAGCAGGATCGCTATGCCAGGAGCGGCCGCGCCGGGGGGATCCGGCGCGTCGGGGCGACCCTCACCAGGTCGCGATCACCCGGCAGGGGCCCCCGGACCCCTCCTCCCAGGGGATCAGCCCGACGTACGCCGTGGCCCCCACGGGCGGGATCCGGGAGAGGTTCCGCAGGTTCTCGAGCCCGTACCGGTCCGCCCCGAGCAGCGCGTGGTGCACGTCGAAGGTCTGGGACGGGCCGTTGTCGAGGCTCAGCGTGTCCACCCCGATCCCGGTGATCTCGCGGTTCTCGAGGAGCCACTCGACCGCCGCCAGCCCGAACCCGGGGAAGTGGAAGAGCCCGTCGTCCCCGACGTTCCGGTAGGCGTCGGGGTCCTCGGCCCGCGCCTCCCAGCCCGAGTACATGCACACGATCGCGCCCGCCGGGATCGCCCCGTGCTCGCGCTCGAACGCCACGAGGTCCTTCCGGCGGACCAGGGCGTCGGGGTTCCCGGCGACCCGCTCCGAGATGTCGACGACCACGAGGGGCACGCCGACCAGCTCCCGCGGGGTGATCTCGGGCGAGAGCCGCCCGCCCTCCACGAAGTGCCCGGGCGCGTCCATGTGGGTCGCGGTGTGCTCGTGGAAGGTCCACTCCTGGCTGTAGAAGCCGTCCGTGGGGATCGTGACGAGCGTCCGCCGCGACGGCGGGTCGAAGCCGTAGACCGGGAACCCCGCCCGGAACACGTGGGTGAGGTCGCGCACCCTCCCCCGCGCCCTGGTCGAGGCCGCTGCCGGGACCGGGAGCCCGGCGGCCACGGCCGCCCCGGCCACCCCGAGGCCCGCGAGGAGCCGGCGACGGGTGATGCGGGGCCCGGCCGCGGCCCGGGCGCGAACGGCGTCGGTGGTGCCCGCGAGACACATGCGCCCACCTCCTTCGCTCTCTGCCGACCCGACGGTAGCGACCGGGCTGCGATGGGTGCAAGCGGGCCCGCCGTGCTCGCGTGGCCCTGCGGCCACCGACCGGCCGAGCGGAGCCGGCGGCGCCGCCCCTACGCCGCCCGCCTCGGCGACCGCGCCTTGCGGAACAGCACGCCCCCGCAGCTCGGGCAGGGCTTGAGGGTGGACGCGGCCGTCTTCATCTCCTGGGTCGCGCCGCACTTGGAGCACTCGTACGTGCCCCGCCCGGGCTTCGTCCCTGCACGGGCCATCTCCTCACCTCCTCTCCACCCGCGCTCGATCGTCCGGTCCCATCGTGCGCGTCGTTCGCCGACGCCTCTGGTATCTGTCTCTCCGGATAGGTATGTAAGCCGCGCGCGCCCCCGTTTCAACCCGGGTGCGACGTGCGGGGCGGGCCGCGAGCCGGCCCCCGGAGGAAGGCCGATGCGACCGGCGATCGCCACCCGGACCGCCGCCCGAGCCGTGGACGCCGTGAAGGTCTACGGGGAGGGCGCCACGGCGGTCCGCGCCCTCGACGGCGTCACCGTGGAGATCGAGCGCGGGCGCTTCACCGCGATCATGGGACCGTCGGGCTCGGGGAAGTCGACCCTCCTGCACTGCCTCGCGGGCCTGGACGCGCTGACGTCGGGCCGGGTCTACCTCGGCGGGGTCGACCTCACCGCCCTGGACGAGCGGCGCCTGACCCGGCTGCGGCGCGAGCGGGTCGGCTTCGTGTTCCAGACGTTCAACCTGGTCCCCACGCTCACCGCGTTCGAGAACATCACGCTCCCCCTCGACCTGGCCGGGCGGGCCCCCGACCGGGCGTGGATCGACCGCGTCGTCGACGTCCTGGGCCTCCGGGGGCGGCTCCAGCACCGCCCGGCCGCCCTCTCCGGCGGCGAGCAGCAGCGGGTGGCGGCCGCCCGGGCCCTGGCCTCGCGGCCGGAGGTCGTGTTCGCCGACGAACCCACGGGCAACCTCGACTCCCGCTCCGGTGCCGAGCTCCTCGGGCTCCTCCGCCGCGCGGTGGACGAGTTCGGCCAGACGATCGTGCTCGTGACCCACGACGCCGCCGCCGCCGCCCACGCCGACCGCGTCCTGTTCCTCGCCGACGGGCGGATCGAGGGGGAGCTCCTCGAGCCCACGACCGAGGCGATCCTCGAACGGATGAAGCGCGGGTAGCGGTCGTGCTCAGGATCGCCCTTCGCGGGCTGCGGGCGCACCTCGGGCGCGTCGCGCTGGGCGGGCTCGGGGTCATCCTGGCCGTCGGGTTCGTCGCCGGCACCTTCATCCTCACCGACACCCTCGACGCGGCCTTCGACCGCGTCTTCGCGCTCGCGAACCGCGGGATCGACGTGATCGTGCGCGCCGAGACCGCCTTCACGGCCGCCGGTCCCGGGGCGACCTTCGGCGAACAGCGCCGGGTCCCCGCGCGCCTGCTCCGGCAGGTCCGTCGCGTGGACGGCGTGGCGGCGGCCCAGGGCTTCGTCATGGGCTACGCCCAGATCGTGACCCCCGAGGGGGAGCCCATCCTCCCCCAGGGCCCGCCGACCATCGGGGTCTCGTGGATGTCGGACCGGTTCACCTCCCTCGTGCTCCGCGAGGGGCGGAGGCCGGCGGGGCCGGGGGAGGTCGCCGTCGACGCGCGCACGGCGCGCCGCCACGACCTCGCCGTGGGCGAGCGGATCACGGTGATCTCGGTGCGCGGGCCCCGCCGGTTCCGGATCGTGGGGATCGCCGGCTTCGGCGCCGCCGACGACCTCGGCGGGAGCACGCTGGCGGCGTTCGACCCCCGCACCGCCCGCCGCGTCCTCGGGGCCGGGCGCCGGGTCGACGAGATCGACGTGATCGGCGCCCCCGGCCTCCCCCCGGCGGAGCTCCGGGATCGGGTCGCGGCCGCCCTCCCGCCCCGCTACGAGGTCGCCACCGCCACCAGGGTGGCCGAGGAGCAGTCGCGGGCGGTCCGCGAGGCCCTCGGGTTCCTCAACACCGCGCTCCTCGTGTTCGCCGGGATCTCGGTGTTCGTCGCCGCCTTCGTGATCCACGACACGTTCTCGATCCTGGTCGCCCAGCGGACGCGGGAGATCGGGCTGCTCCGAGCGGTGGGGGCGAGCCCGCTGCAGATCACCTCGTCGGTCCTGGCCGAGGCCGCCGCCGTCGGCGCCGTCGCCTCCGCCGCGGGCGTCGGGGCCGGGGTCCTCATGGCCCGCGCGCTCCGGGGGCTCCTCGAGCTGTTCGGCACCGCGCTCCCCGCGGTGGGGCCGAGGCTCGCCCCCCGCACCGTGGCGGTCGCCCTCGGGGTCGGGGTCGCGGTGACCCTCGCCTCCGCCCTCTGGCCCGCCCGTCGGGCCTCCCGCGTCCCCCCGCTCGCGGCGCTCCGCGAGGCCGCGCTCCCGCCCTCCCGCGCGTCTTTCCGCCGGCGCGCGGCGGCCG
>FWWM01012488.1_pt1 | contig 14112 bp, 15 predicted proteins | sample 2228351 | NCBI WGS metagenome assembly FWWM01 (sample SAMEA103939774, study PRJEB20133) | metagenome | reverse complement strand
CTTCCAGTTCCTTTTGCCAGGCGGGAGCTGATTCGGCTATTTCCAAATTTGCCATAGACTATGCATAACCTCTTCGCCAGGCATCGCTCACCTCAATAACGAACACGCGGGTCGATAAAAGCATAGATAATATCGGTGAGCAAGCTGATAATCGATACAGACAACGCAAAGATAATGATCGTCCCCTGGACCGCGGTGTAATCCCGGTTACCGATCCGCTCGACCAGGTAAAGGCCCATGCCTGGCCAGCTGAATGTCGTTTCGGTGAGCACTGCGCCAGCCAGCAGGACAGAGATCTGCAACCCGATCAGTGTCACGATGGGGATCAGAGCATTCGAGAGAGCGTGCTTGAAGACGAGCACGCGCTCATCGATCCCGCGCGCTCTTCCCGCCAGGATATAATCCTCCACCAGGGCTTCGATGACGTTGATCCGGCTTAACCTCAGGAAAACTCCCATGAGTATCAAGCCCAGGGCGACGACCGGCAGGATAAGGTGATGCAAGGTGCTCCCCAGAGCTTGCCAGTTCCCTGAAATGATCGAATCGACGATCAACAAATTCGTCCGCCTCTGAAGACTGAGCGCGATTACCGGATCGATGCGCCCTGCGACCGGCGCCACACCCAGGCGCAAAGAGAACACGACCTGCAGGATCAGACCAAGCCAAAAGACCGGCATGGCATAAGCGGTGATACTGAAAAGGCGCAGCCCATAATCAACTGCCCGTTTCCGCATTTTGGCTGCATAAACGCCGAGCAATATCCCCCCGCCAGTAGACAGGATCATCGCCGGGATGATCATCTCCAATGTGGCCGGGAAACGTTCACTGAGCTCATCCAGTATCGGCCGATTGCCAAAGACGAGTGATTCGCCCAGGTCGAGGGTGAGCACATTTCCCAGATAATTGAAATATTGGATCAAAATGGGTTTGTCCAGGCCGAGCTGGTGTCGCAAACGTTCACGCACCTCTTCACCACCACGCGGGCCCAGCTCGCTGGTGACCGGATCGCCTGGCAGCACGCGCATGACAAAGAAGATCATGGTCAACAAGATGAATACCATCGGTAGCGTCAGCAGCAATCGAGTCAGGATATAACTACGCAAACCGGCGCTGCCGCGCACGAAAGCGTAGAGGACGAACATCCCGACAACGAGCAATGAACTTAAACAAATTCCGGCCAGCGGGGACATTCTAGAAGGTTACCCAGGGTGTTTTTCGCAGATAAATCTCCAATGAAATCGAACTGGAGCGGATGATAACTGCCGGACCCGTGAGAAACCCGGGTCCGGCAGCATTGTCATACCTGGCTGGTCTCTATGGTAGCTCGATCATCTCATATTGGAAGACGATCGCAGGACCGATAACCAGGTTCACGACCCGATCGTTTCTCCAGACAGCATATTCTGGCTCGAGGGTGAGCGGGATGGTCACCACATCCTCTGCATACAGTGCCTGAGCCTGCTGATAGAGCTCAGCCCGTTCGGCCTGATCCGTCGAAGCAGCTGCCCGATGGAGTAAATCATCCATCTCTTCGCTGGCATAGTTGACACCCAATCCAGGCGAGAAGGACGATTCGGCGAACGGATCCAGGTAGTTGCTGGTGTCCGGGTAATCGAAGAACCAACCCAGATAGCAGGCCTGGTATTCGCCACCGGTGCAGGCTCCTACGTAGGTGCTCCATTCCTGAGACTGCAGGTTGACCTGGATCAGAGGAGTGGCTTCAAACTGTTCCTCCAGGACCTGGAAGATCTGAGCAGCATGGGTGCCATAGTGCTCCGGTGGATACCAGAGATCGAAGACGAGGGGATTGTCCTCACTATATCCCGCCGCGCGCAAGAGCTCTTCTGCTGCAGCCACATCTCCTCCAGTGCCATAACGATCCAGGAACGCTTCGGTGGCGCCCAGGAACCCCGGCGGCACCTGCGACCAGAGCGGATCGACCGTCCCTTGCATGACGCGATCGACAATCTCATCCCGGTCGACCAGGTAAGCCAGTGCTTGGCGGACCTCTTTCTTGCTCATCGGCTCCATAGCATGGTTGGGGATGATATATCGGATACCGCCGCCGCCGCTGTTATAAGCTGTGAGGCCTTCAACCTCGGACAGGCGTTGCACCTCTGGAGGACCCAGGATTCGCCAGGCAATGTCGATCTCGCCGTTCTCGACAGCCAACGCCATCTGGGTAGGATCTTCGAAGTAGCGGATGATCACCCGTTCTGGCGCGTTCTCAGGGAAGCCCTCTTTGTAGTTGGGATTCCGCTCGAGAACGAGCTGCTCCTGCACCGTGTATTCGACGATTTGCCACGGACCAACCCCATAGAGCTTCTCCGGGAACTTGTTGAGCTCCTCATCCGGGAAAAGGCCTTCCGGGATGGGCATGTAAGGCGAGGCGCTGACGATCTGGACAAAATCGCCGCGCGGCATCTTCAGATGGAAGACGACCGTCTCATCATCCGGCGCCTCGACGCTCTCCACATAAGTGGTGACCAGGAAGCTGACATCACCGCCGAGCGCTGAGCGATTGATCCCGCGCACGAAGTCCTGAGCTTTCAATTCGGTGCCATCGGGGTACTTCCAGCCAGGCTCGATCTTGAAGGTGTAGGTCAGCCCATCTTCGCTGACTTCCGGGACATCTACAGCGATCTCCGGGACGATCTCAGCCGTGCCTGGTTTGTAGCCCATCAGACCGCGGTTGACATTGCGGAACAGCTCCCAGTCATGCACCGCGTAAGCATCGGCGAAATCCAGGCTGGAGATCTGGTCTGTTGTCCCGATGATAACCGTGCGAGGCTCCGCTGGTGGTGCTTCGGTTTCTGCCGGTGGTGCTTCGGTTTCTGCCGGAGGAGCCTCTGTCTCGGCCGGTGGTGCTTCGGTTTCTGCCGGAGGAGCCTCCGTTTCGGCTGGCGGAGGCGCCTCAGTCGTTGCAGGGGCGGAAGGCGCGCAAGCCGCCAATACCAGGCTGGCGATCACCAATACTGCCAGCAAGGCAAAGTACTTTCTGTGTTTCATCTCTCTTCTCCTTTCCTAACTCGATGGGTGTTTCAGGTTCAGATAGAGCTGTTTTGTAGATCGAACGTCGTGCACCTCCTTCTTTCGTAAGATAGCCAAATCGTCCAATGGAGATGGCAACTGAGCAATTAATATACCACAAACATGGTTTTTCGCGAGCCCTGCTTATGAAAAATACTTATATCTCTTACTCGCACCGGGCTGACCGGGTTCAACTTCCTTTCCAGGCGGATGGAATGCCTGCTTCCAGCGAAAATACGCATTTTGTCCATTCTGGAGGTGACACCTGACACTGTCAACGTGGAGACAAAACCGCTATACTCGAGAAGGATGCTGAAAAAAATCGCCACAGGAGAGGCTGTGATGACTGTCAAGACCTGGCAGACGATCAAAATCCAGTATTGCCCTCACGCGAACGACGAAGTAAGTCTGGAAGCGCAAGTAGTGTTTCCGGCAGAATGGCTGCCTGATCAGCCGCCCCGCGTGACTGCCCATCGCTGCTCGCATGGACTGGCATGCAATCTGGATGGACGACCGAGCTGCATCTGGGCTGGGACAAATCCCGTTTACGATCCCTTCGCCGCCCAATAGTCCCGCTCAGGCGTCATTATTCCTCTCTCCTCCTTTCGTTGGTCCGCTTAAACCCGCCCCTTGAGCGTTCTCAAGGGGCGGGACATTTCATTATAAAAATTCTGCGAAAAGAGACTATTTCAGAACACCCAGTTTTTTACCAACTTTTTCGAAGGCTTCCAGGCCTCGATCTAGGTCGGGGCGGGAGTGTGAAGCAGAGATCATAACCCGGATGCGAGCCTTCCCTTGCGGCACAGTGGGATAACCGATTGCCATGGCGAAAACGCCAGCCTCGAACAGTTCTCGGCTGAATTCTTGAGCCAGCGGCGCCTCCCCTAACATGACCGGCGTGATCGGCGTCATGCTCGATCCGGTATCGAAACCCAGACGGCGCATTTCGTCCTTAAAATAACGCGTGTTTTCCCACAAGCGGTCAACCAGCTCGGTCGATTCTTCGAGTAGATCCAGGGCAGCCAGGCAGGCAGCCACATCGGGCACCGTCATAGCCGAGGAAAACAGAAACGGCCGGCCACGCTGACGTAACCACTCTACTACCAGGGGATTTCCCGCCACCACACCGCCAACCACCCCAAAAGCTTTCGACAACGTCCCCACTTCGATATCGACCTTTCCGTGCAGCTCATACATATCGACAATGCCTCGCCCGCCTTTCCCAAGCACCCCCTCACCATGGGCATCATCGATCATCAAAATCACATCGAACTCGCGACACACCGCATAGATTTTATCCAGCGGTGCGATATCACCATCCATGCTGAAGACCCCATCTGTGACCACCAGTGCCCGGCGGTATTGACTACGGTTTTCCTCAAGCGCACGCTTCAAATCATCCGCGTTGCAATGGGCATAACGGATGATCTTCGCGCCGGACAGACGACATCCATCGATGATGCTGGCATGGTTGAGCTCATCCGAAAAGATCACATCTTCTTTGCCGACCAGAGCCGGGATGGCACCCAGATTGGCATTAAAGCCGGACTGGAACGTGATGGCTGCCGGGACACCCTTAAAAGCTGCCAGGCGTTCCTCCAGTTTGATGTGCAAATCCATCGTCCCGGCGATGGTGCGCACAGCCGCCGGACCAACCCCGTATTTCTCAACAGCCTCTTGCGCTGCCTGAACAATTCGGGGGTGGTTCGCCAGCCCCAGGTAGTTGTTAGAACAGAAGTTGAGCACCCGCTTCCCATCGACGATCAGCCAGGCGCCTTGAGGGGAGCTCAAGGTGCGAATGCGGTTATAAAGACCCGTGTCTCTCAGGTTTTTGAGCTCGTCCTCGATCCATTGTAAACGGGTTGTCATCATTACATCTTTCATGATCTCGTCTTCCTCCTTAATCCGATCAGACTTCCAAACCAGTTTGCTGCCGACGGCGGTTCGATCGCTGTCTGATCTATGTCGATCCAATCCCCAGATTGCCTGCCCTTCAGCCATTCCCGTCGAGCCTGACGGGCGTGTGACAGACGTCCCTCCAGTGAGGAAAGGTCTCCTCGATCCAGATCATCGCGGATCGCCCGTAAAGCAGCCAGTGTGTTGTCCAAGACCCTTATGACGTTATCCCGATTAGAAATAGCTGCACAAGAGAGACTGGAAGAAGTTGAGGCAGATTCGATCGCCGCTGAGGCGCTTGCGTAAGCTCGTCCGGCGAATTTGCGCGCTTCCTGCCATCCCGGTTGATCCACGGTCGCATTCACCAACGCTGCTGACACAAGCTGAGGCAGGATATACGCGGCTGCCAATAAACCATCCATTTCCAAGAGGTCAGTGAAAAAAGGTCTTGCTCCCAAGAGCTGGACAAAATCTGCCGCCAGTTTGATCGCATCCGATGGAACTCCGGGAGGGGTAACGATACCGATCAACCCTTGCTTGAACAGATCGGCACGCGCAGATTCGACGCTTTGATCGATCTCAAGCAAATAAATTGGATTGATCGCCGGCGTCAAACCAACATAATAGCGCCCTTCCGGTAGAAGCTCAGCTGCCCAGGCGGCAAAATCCGCCTTGGCAGGACCGGTTTCCATAATAACGGCGCCCTGGCGCAGATCATCTTTGATCACTTCCAGGGTGCCGCGTAACTGATCGACTGGTAAGGTCAATAGCACAATATCAGCTTCGCGAACAGCCGCGGGGAGATTAATCATCACCTTGTCAAGCGCCCCCATCCTCTCCGCCTGGCGCGCAATGCTGAACTCACGATCATGACCAACCCGGTAGATCAGATCGCTCCAGTCAGCCAGGGCGAGACCAAACGAAGTGCCCAACTGACCCAATCCAACGATCGTAATTTGCACTGGCATGGCAATCAGCTACTTTCGTCAACAGCTTGAAGAATCCTCAAAAGCAGGTCTTCATGTGTATTATCGCTCCTAGGATTATCAGACACCCTATCCTGGTGGCGGCGAATCAGCGCCACCGCGAGTGGAGACGCTCCAGCAGCGGCGGCATATGCAGCACCCCACTCAGGGTGATTCTCAGCAACGACGAAGGCACGCCGCCAGCGAGGGAGATCTTTCAGCTCTTCCTCCGAATACCTGCCCCACCGCTGGACACACCGCTTGCAGAACCTCCTGACCAGAACTATCAGGGCTCTCTCCAGGGGAGATAGAGGAAGGCGGATCTTACCAACGTCATGCAACAGGACAGCGACGCACAAATCCCGATCTGCGGGGCCCTTCTCCAAAATGCACCGCAACATCTTCAGGCTATGGGCTTGTTCGCTCAGCTGCATCCGCTGGAACAACTCCATCTGCCGCGCGGTTAAGTGTTGGATAGCCAGGGAATAATCCAGATGGGAGGTGGTGCGAAGTGCATGCCAGAATTGTCGAGTGCGGTAGATTAAACGCGATGCATTCATCCCATCAGCAGTCCCGCCAGGATACGAAGCGGCGGCACCAGGACGTTCCCAAGGATGTTTGGGAGTGGATAAACCATGGGCTAGACAAAATGAAACACATGAGCCGGGTAGTTCGGAAAACGCTGCTTATGCAATTGGCGCCGATTGAAACAATACATAAAGAGCTTCAAGGCCAACATCAAAGCTTCCGGGCAACGCGAAAAGCAGCGCGAGCGTCGAGCCAGTCGAGCCAGATAATGGCGCAACTCGGCATTATCGCCTTCGACCGAGTAGGTGTCGGTTTTACCTTGGGAGACTTCATAAGCCCCACCGTGATACCACAGGCGGTCATAAGCATCAAAGGCGTCGCTATAGTAACGTTGTGCTTTGGGCGCTTCGTCCACTATCTCCTGAATGACCATCTGGGTCCGTTGCCAGACGACCCGAAAGCCCAGGTAGCAGCGAGTGAGCCGGTCTACGATGGTGATGACGTAGATTTGGTTTTTTTGTCCCCAATAAAGGTGAACAACTCGTCCATTTCCGCCTCCTTGACCGCAGCCGGCACGGGCGGGTCGGGTAGCTGCTCGGCTTGTGCTTTGACCCACAATGAGACGGTGCGATGATGCACACCCAGATGGCGGGCAATGCGGCGCAGATTCATCCCATCGACATACAGTTCGATCGCTTTCCGCCTGACCTCTTCTGGATAAGCCCAGGCTTTGGGCTCTGGCGTGTATTTGATTTGGCAGAACATGCAGCGATATCGCTGACTGCCGCTGCCTGTTTTCCCTGCTCGGTTTTGTCGTTCTGTTCGGTGACATCTTGGACATTCAATCATGCCTCTATTTTAGCCAATTTTTTAGCCACTCCCCAAGGATGTTAAACCCCAGAAAAGGGCCAAGAAAAACGACCGCCAGCAGGATCATCGGCCCATACGGTCTCAAACTATCCATGAATTGCTGCCCCGAATAAGGCAGAAAATAGTACAGGATCTTTTCTCCGTCCAAAGGCGCCAGCGGTATTAGATTGAACAACATCAGGATCAGATTAATGTAAACGAATTCGAAGAGAATCTTTTCCGGAGAGGGCAGAATCGTACTCGCAGCGGAGAAAGCCGCAGACGACGATACCAGTCCCAGCTGAAAAGGGACCGCAGCCAGGATCGCCATCAACAAATTCGAAGCCGGACCCGCCAGGGAAACCCACATGGTTGCCGCTGGAGAACGCCGTTCGAGCGTATGGGGATTGATCGGCACCGGTTTCGCCCAGCCAAATCCTGCAACGAGCAACATCAGCGATCCGATCGGATCGAGATGAGCCAGAGGGTTGAGCGTCAGCCGACCATTGAAGCGGGGTGTGTCATCGCCGAATCTGTCAGCTGTCCAGGCATGAGCAAATTCATGCACACTGAAAGCAATGACCAATACGATGATTCGAGAGATCAGGGTGGGGAGATTGAGATCAAACATAGAGGTGCTCTGAAAGAGATTATACCACCCCATGTTATAATGCCCCCCATGTTATCGGATCTGCAGATCGGGGATATTGCCCGGCTCCGAAAGGCCCATCCCTGCGGGGGATACGAATGGCGCATCGTGCGGCTGGGCGCAGACATCGGCCTGGAGTGCCTCACCTGCCAGCGGCGGATATTGCTCTCCCGTCGTGAACTATCACGCAGGCTGAAGAAAGTCCTACCGCGGGACATTTCACCCGCTGAGAGGTAAAATTGACACGCTAACCATGACGAAACATAACCGAGAACCTCACCTCTCCGTACTCGTTTACATCGACAGCTCACCAAACGGCTGAACGAACTCGATCGCCGGGATTCGAACTCCTATGAAAATACATTTTTCAGAATGGCAGATGAAAAGATTCACGATCGGTCTGGCATTCATCATTATGACAGGCTGCAACATGCCAGCCCAGACCACTCAGGATGTAAACTTAAGCGTCACCCATGCATATCAAACTGTGGAGGCCAGGCTGACGGAGGCAGTCGCTCAGACTCCCAAAATCACGCCTTCTCCAAGCCCTGAATCCACGCCGACAGCCACCGCGACACTCAGTGTGCCCACGGCGCAGCCAGTTACACCGACCGTAGCCCTCACTCAACCGCCTGAGAGCCTCTGCGATCAGGCGCTGGCTGGAGTCCCCATCGATGTGACCATCCCGGATGACACCCAGCTCAAACCTGGCGAAGAATTTACCAAAGTCTGGCGGCTGCAAAACGCTGGCACCTGCACCTGGACGAACGAATACGCCCTGGTGTGGTTCTCTGGTGAACAGCTTGACGCGCCGCTTAGCATTGCCCTCCAGGAAACGGTTCCACCCGGCGCGACCATCGACCTCTCCGTGGACATGAAAGCCCCAGAAACCCCGGGCACTTACCAGAGCTGGTGGAAGCTGCGTAACCCCAGTGGAACCCTCTTTGGTATCGGGCCAAGCGGGGGATCCGCTTTCTGGGTGCGGATCGTGGTGGTTCCAGGCGGCACCGAAACGGGAACACCAGCACCACCCACCTCCACGCCTTCACCAACCGCAACGCCCGGCGTCCAGGTGAGCGGATCGGCGACCCTGCAAGTCAACGATCTTTATGACCTTGACAACAATTTGATCAACAATGGCGGGGAGGATCTGGCTTACCAGGCGAGCGATCAAACCCACAGCCTGGCTCCCTTGGGCAACAGCGCACTGACGGTCTTCGGCGCGTTTCAGCCCACGTTGGCTGAATGCCAGAGCCTCAATCTGAGCAGGAACCCGGTCGTCGTCGACAACCTGATCGGAAATTATCTGTGCTACCGCACGAATATGGCGCTTCCGGGATGGCTGCTGGTCAATGGGATCGACCCGGAGAGCGGTGCACTCAGTGTGGAAATCCTGACCTGGGCAATTCCATAGGATCTGCGTGGGCACCTTATTTCTCGTCGCAACTCCGATAGGAAACCTGGAGGACATCAGTCAAAGAGCGTTGCGGATCTTGAACCAGGTCAGCTACATTGCGGCGGAGGACACCCGGCAGACAAAGAAGCTCTTGCAGCATTACCACATCAAAACACCCGTGATCAGCTTCCACGAGCATAGCCCGAAAGAAAAGCTCGAACAGATATTGGCTATACTCGATCAAGGGGATGTTGCCCTGGTATCGGACGCCGGAACGCCGCTCCTGAATGACCCGGGGATGGAACTCGTCCGGGCTGCCATCGCTGCCGGTCACGTGATCTCGCCCGTTCCAGGACCCAGCGCACCCATCGCGGCGTTGATCGCCTCCGGGCTGCCGGTGGATTCATTCCTCTACCTGGGTTATCTGCCGCGAAAGACGATAGAGCGGCGACGGCTGCTCGCCGAGGTCAAATCGCTTACTCACACACTGATTTTTCTGGAAACCCCGCATCGTCTGCTGGATGCGCTCAACGATCTGAGAGAAGTCCTTGGCGACCGGCATATCGCAGTTGCGCGGGAGATGACCAAATTGCACGAAGAGATCTTCCGCGGTTCGATAAGCGAGGCTGTTCAACACTATACCGATCAACCCGCCCGCGGGGAGATCACCCTGGTGGTCGCTGGATACGTTGAGCAGGTGGAGCGTTGGTCTGAAGAGCGACTTCGGAAAGCGATTGAACGCGAACTCGAGGCCAACCGTTCCCCAACGCAGATCGCCAGCCAGCTGGCAAGCCAATCAGGATGGCTACGGCGCGAAATTTACCAACTCATTTTACAGATTCAGTCTCACCTCAGGAGAGATTAATGAACCTGGACGATTATCAAGCTTTCACAGAAATCGATCGATCGGGGATGCTGGCGCAGATCGACAGCCTGCCAGATCAGCTCGAGACTGCCTGGCAATTAGGAAGACATCTGGAGCTACCAGATTGGGAAGGTATCGACAGCATTCTGGTCGCCGGGATGGGAGGTTCAGCCATCGGCGCAGACCTGGTTGGCGCTTTTATCTCCGCCAGCTGCCCGCTGCCATATCTTGTCCACCGGAATTATGATCTCCCTGGATGGGCGGGCGGCCCGCGGACGCTGGTGATTGCCTCCTCCCACTCAGGCAACACAGAGGAAACCCTCTCGGTTTTCGAACAAGCCCATGAACACGGTTGCCATACGCTCGCCTTGACGACCGGGGGGAAGCTTGCCAGCCTGTGCCGGCAGAAAGGTGGAGTTTTATGGCAGTTCGAGCACGAAGGACAGCCGCGCGCCGCAGTCGGTTTTTCTGCTGGATTGATCCTGGCTGCTTTGTCACGTCTGAGATTGATCCCTGACCCGGGTAGAGATATCGCGGCTGCCTGCACAGCCATGCGCTTACAGCAGACTTCGCTAAAAGCCGAAGTGCCGGCAGTCAACAATATGGCTAAACGCATGGCTGGTCAGCTCTATGGGCGCTGGGTTGCAGTTTTTGGGGCGGATATCCTCGAACCGGTAGCGCGCCGTTGGAAGACCCAGCTAAACGAGATCGCCAAAGCCTGGGCGCAGTTCGAAGCGCTTCCGGAAGGAGATCACAACACACTGGCGAGCACCGCCAATCCAGAACACATCTTCGCCCAAAGCATGGTGATCTTCCTGCGGGCGGCCTCCTACCATCCCCGCAATCTGCTGCGCACTAACCTGACCAAGAAAGCCTTCATGTTGGAGGGTCTAAATACAGATTTTGTAGACGCGTCTGGCGATAGTCCGCTCGCTCACCAGTGGACTGCTCTGCACTTCGGAGACTATGTCGCTTATTATCTGGCGATGGCTTATCGTATCGACCCCACCGCCATCCCGGCTATTGAGATGTTCAAAGAGGAGCTTGCCCAGGATTAAATCAGCATCAGAAGCAATCCGCCGAGCATAAGCCCCAGCACCGTCCCCACGGCAATGTCCGAAAAATAATGCACCCCCAGCACCACCCGGGCCAGGCCCACGAGCGGAGCCCAGGTAGTGATTATCGCGGCAAACCAGATTGGACCCATCCCCAGGGTAAGGACTGTCAGCATGGCAGCCCGCGCAGCATGGCCAGAAGGAAAAGAATGCGGATCAGTGCTGCGATAAATGCGCCCCCAGCTGCCCTCCGGGCGTTGACGACGCACGGTGAACTTGATGATCATAACCACTAGGGCAGTGACCGCAATCCCGATCAGCATGACTTTCACTCTGAATTCCCAAAATGAGCCGCCCACCCACCAGACCACACCCAATCCGATCAGCCAGAACCATGAATCGCCGGAGTGAGCCAGGATCGCGCATACGGAACGCAAAAAATGGGAACGTTCCGCCAGTTGAAGATAAGCGGTAGCGCGATCGTCGAAGGCCTTGAAGCGGGTATACATGGCTGAGATGCCAGAGAGGGTCTGATCTTCTTAAATCACTGAACTCAAGCGAAGATCGTGGCGCAGGATCTCCAGCTGATGCGGTTTATCGATATCCATTCCGACTTCCGCATATGGACTGAAGACCACCCGTCCGGTGATCTCCATCCGGCGGGTGACGCGCTTTATGGCAGATTCCATGGTTAATTGTCGGGTGAGCAACAAGAGCAGATTGTCATAACCCAATAACGCCGCCTGCCGGAAAGCGCTTTTGCGCGCGGCCAGAATCCGCTCCCACAGCTCCTCGTTCCTGGTGACCGTACTGGCCCGAATCACGTTAATATCCCCACCGCATACCTCCACATCCTTCAGGCGCACGTAGGATCGTTTTGAGGTCGGAAAGCGCGCTTCCATCACCTGCCGGGTGATTACCGTGTAATAGATGTCACAATCGTCCCCGTGGATGGCTTCGATCAACCAATCGACCATTTCGGGTTTCAAAGCCGGGATATCGGAAGAAACCGTCAGCACATGACGGGCAGCCGGATTCACCTCGAGCACTTTTTGAATGCCCGCTCGGATATTTTGCAACATCCCGCCCTGATCTGGCACGAATGTGGTCGGTTTCGAACATTGGACTCCGTCATTTTCCGAAAGGCTGATGACCACCACACGGTCGATATGCTTGGCGCCGCCTATAGCGTCCAATACCCATTGTGCCATAGGTTTACCGGCCACGTCGAGCAATGCCTTCGGTCGGCCTTGAGTGTATTCATACAAAGGTTCACCAGGTTGGGGAACACCCCCAGCGATCAGGATGGCATCCATATCAGTTCAGCTCCTGCAATTGAGGTTCAAAACCGAGTTCGTCCAACAAGGCATCCAATTCTTGCCTGGTGAGTGGGCGGCCTTTCCCTGCAACCGCGATCAGAGCCGCTTCCATCATGTTCGTCCCGAAGGACCGTCCCTCCAGAACCGGTGTGGATGTAACAAGATATTTTACCCCTGCCTGTCGGAATGTCTCTACGTCTTCTGGCGTTGTGGTGTTCGTGGCGATCACTTTTCCTTCCAGACGATCCGGCATATACCGCTTGATGTAATGGCAATCGCCGGCGATCACGGTTGCCCATTGATAATACTTTGTGAACTTCGGAGTGCGGTGCTCTTGTTTTTCGCCCGTTGGGTACAGCCATTCGAAGGGAAACCTCCCCACGATGGGCATCATGACCCCAGCCAATGTTTTCAAGCCCTTGATCGATCGAATCGGAATTGGTAATCCCAACCCGAACATCAGATCCCCAAAAATACACTCATAGCCGCCATCCACGAACGATTTTGTCATTCCCCAGCGATCAGCACCGACCATGATAAGGGCCTTCTTCTCCTTCACATACCCGCCGATGCGCGAATCGATGAACGGAGCCAGTCGATTTTCGAGTGTGTTTTTTAAACCGGCCCCATCGACCAAAGGGGTCTGCCGTACGAAGCGCACCATGGGTCTCACCGAGTAGAGCGGATACCATTTGTCATCGACCAGCAGACCAAGGTCTGCCCCTCCAACGCCGAAGGCATCCACCTTGCCATCCAGCTCGCGGTAGAGCTGAGCAGCTTTCTCCATATCACCATCGGTTCCGATGCGCTCGATGCTTACTTTCTCACCCAGGAGTTCGACGACGACAGCCTTATCGCGTTTTGAGGAGCCAATACTGATACTGACTGCGCGTTTCATAATCGGTCACTCCTCCATTTTTGATCGAGTTGAGTATACACCCAATCCCCAAATTCGGAGAACACCTTCACATGGATTTAGAGGCGGATGAGGACGCCAACTGGAATTAATCCAGCTGTAATTTTATTCCCCGAGAGCTGCGTTATAATTTTATCAAAGAGAAGAGTCGTCCGATTTTCTAAATTCAGGAGGCCTGCCTGTGAACCTTCCAAATTTTGCATATTTTAAAGGCGAGATTGTTCCCTATTCTGAAGCGAAGGTAGGGGTGTTGACCCACGGGCTCAACTACGGGACGGCTGTTTTTGGGGGGATGCGCGCCTACTGGAATGAAGAAGAAGAACAGCTTTTCATCTTCCGACCAATTGATCACTTCAAACGCCTGCTACATTCTGCGCGCATCTTGCTCATGGATCTTGGGCACACGCCTGAGAGTCTCACGGAGGCTACTTTGGATCTCCTGCGCGCGGAAGGCTACCATTGTGATGTTTATATCCGACCCCTGGCTTACAAATCAGACGAGATCATTGGGGTGAAACTACATGATCTTCACGATGAGCTCTCCATTGTAGCTGTAGCCTTTGAACGGTATGTTGCCAACGACACAAATGCCCACGTCACTTTTTCTTCCTGGCGCAGGGTGGACGATAATATGATCCCGGCAC
>FWWM01008111.1_pt1 | contig 14119 bp, 14 predicted proteins | sample 2228351 | NCBI WGS metagenome assembly FWWM01 (sample SAMEA103939774, study PRJEB20133) | metagenome | reverse complement strand
AAGCATAATGGCACAACTCAGAAGATAACACATTTGCACGAATACAATAAAATCGATGGACGTAGTTTATGGCCAACTCTTGTAGGACGATAATCCAAGCTTTGAAAGAACCAACTCCGCCCTTCCACGACTGGTGAAGTAGAAAAGATGTGATTGACACTTGCAGTCGGATGACCCGAAGCCACGTACTACTTCATCTGCCTCCTCGGCTATGGCAGCCGCCAGCCTACACTCGGCACCGACAACGCTGGAGACCCATATCTTATATACCTTAGCACTACGATTAGTCGTAACCCAGTCTATATGCCAATGAATTTTCTTTTTCTTAGCAAGGTGTCTGCCGACCCTAGCCCTTAACCCCCTCCTAGCAGAGCCAACATATACGTAGCCGCCTTTTTTGAAGAAAATTTTGTTAAACGACCCTACTTTAATTGTAGCTGATCTTTGAAGCATTAGAAGTAAAGCGTATGTCCCATTTTCAGGTAGGTTGTAGGAGGATTTACGGTTTAACGACCTTTTTGATTTTTTCCTTGACTGAGGCATCGTAGTAGGAGCACCCTGATTTAATTGTTTTTGGCTTGATCTTTAGATCCTTCAACGCTTGACGCACAGCAGACTGGGAGATACCTAGTTCCTTAGCGATCTTACCTACTGTAACTAAATCATGGGCCGAGCCGGTGGAGCGTTTGGGCATACCTTACCAAAAAATAGATAGCTTATAAATTTAGCTTGTCAAAAATTCGGGTTTTGAGTTAAGTATTGATATCTATACTTGAGCTTCACCGCCTTCGACCTTCTCGGGACTCATCGGAAGGTACTACACGTAAGCTATTAGATATGTCCTTGTCTTATGGTTTAGTATAGGTAGGAAATACATTAGGTGGCAAAAGGGTGGTGGCTGCTTTTCCGCAGCTTCACACCCATATGGCTATACTTCTTTAAATGATTCTTCCAGTATATCCAGTGCTTTATCGATTTGTGTTTTTTCGATAGTTAGTGGTGGCTGAATTCTGATGACGGATCCAGTTACCCCACCTGAGCCCACAAGCAACCCCTTCTCTCTCGCCATGTCCCTTACCCTCTTAGTTTCCTCGATGGCTGGTGTCTTCTTCGCCCTATCTTTGACAAGCTCGATACCTATCATTAGACCCTTTCCTCTAACGTCCCCTATTATTTGGTACTCCTCCCTCATCTCCTCCAACCTCTTCATGAAGTATTCTCCCTTTTCTGCCGCTTGTTCTGGTAGTTTATCCCTAAGCATGATGTTTATGTTTGCTAACGCTGCTGCTGCGGAAACAGGATTACCGCCGAAGGTTGATAAGTGATCTCCAGGCTCAAAGGCTCTTGCTATATCCTCCCTTGTAATGCAAGCACTTAGTGGAAAGCCATCCGCAATTCCCTTAGCTAAAGTCATGATGTCGGGCTCGACATTATAATGTTCGATCGCAAACATTTTCCCAGTGCGGCCGAATCCTGTCTGGACCTCGTCGGCGATGAAAAGTATCCCATATTCATCCAATATTTCCTTCACTATCTTGAAATACTCTGACGGGGGTGGGATAATCCCACCTTCTCCCAAGACCGGCTCAGCAATAAATGCTGCAACCCCCTTTCCAGTGGAATATTCGATCACGTTTCTGACGAACCTGGCACATAGCAGATCGCATTCAGGATAGGTTTTTTCAAACGGGCATCTATAACAGTAGGGTGGGGGAACAAACGCCACCCCACTGAGATATGGGCCCATATCATATTTTCTCCTTCCGGCCTGACCTGTTATGCTTAATGTACCTAAAGTCCTTCCGTGAAACGAGCACATCAAAGCTATTAATTCGTATTTTTTAGTGAATTTTCTAGCAAGTTTAACAGCGCATTCCACTGCTTCGGCCCCGCTATTCCCGAAGAAAGTTTTTTGCAATCGTGGATATGTGATCTCAGCGAGCCTTTCTGCCAACTCCGCTACAACCGGTATGTAATACACGTAGGAGCAGGCATGAACAAGTTTTTTGGCCTGGGAAAATGCGGCCTCTATTATTTCTGGATGACAGTGCCCAGCGTTTACGACAGAGATCCCGGAAAAACAATCAATATACTCCTTGCCTGAAACATCTTTGATGGTTGCTCCACTCGCTTCGGCGATTACAACGGGCTGAATTTTGTCCACAATATTTGTGATCAGATATTTATTAGTCCTATCCATAATTGCTTTGGGATCCTTCACTTCCGCCATTCCTAATTAAAAAACTATTATTATTAAAAATTTTGTAATTTTGTCTGAGAAAAATGTTTGGTTATTCTGGGGGTAATTCTTTAAACGCTAGCGTCACGTCGATCCCTTCCTTTTTTCTCCACAGTTTCCAAATGAAATACCATGCGACGCCGAATATCATTACGCCTATATATATTGGCGTCCAATAGATGTTTAACCCACCCATAGCTGGCGAGGCGTATATAGCCCATAATATAATACCTGTAAAGATTACACTTATCACTCCGGCGATTGTTGCAACCGGTATACGCCATATATACCACCTATGCGGCGAGGCATCCCAGATATGCCTAGCTTTTTTGACGAATGGGAAAATCATGCTGGATATTCCTAAAATTCCCCAGACGGTTATAGCATCTAAGCCTGTCACCGATAGCCCACCAAGAAACTCCGGATAGAAAGAGTAGTGTATTACTGCTGCTTCTCCAAGTATCCCCTCAGTAGCGAAAAGTTTTACAGGCGTATTAAACCGAGGATTCAGGTCGGTAAACCATCTAGGACCAATAAGGTCCAATCCCTGAGCGAAGCCAACCCTGCTGAAAACAATGAAGCTAAACGGTATCCAATAGAAATCGAATGCCATGAAGTTAAACCCTATTAAGAATTTGAGTACTGGATTGTCTGTAAGTATTGCTGCAAGGTTGGCCCAATTTGCTGGAAATGGCATAGTATACCATTCCGGGCCTTCGTTATCTATATAAGCAATTGCATGCATAAACTTGTAACCCACATTGTTTTCTAACACCCATCCAGCCCAGACCAAGAATATCACTGGTATGAAAGCAGCTAATATCTGAGCCATTAATATGTTCCGCTCAGGCCTCTTTATCTCTCCACCAATATATCCTATACAGAAGCCGTACGTGATGGCCCAAGCGGCGGATGGGACAAGCCCCAGAGTAGCGACCCAATTCCAAGTTTCAGCGACATATCCAGCTTCGCTTGCAAGTCGTATTGTTTCTTGATATGTTGGAGAGCCCCACTCCATGGCGATAGAGTCCCATTTTGAGGCAAACTTCTCCGGTGTTGTAGATGATAGAAGTATTAATCCGATAACTACACCAATCATTCCCATAATGAAAGTTACCCTTTGCATTCTAAGATAGGCCCTAAATCCTAGGATGACGATCAGAAAACTCAAAACGATTACAATTGTTGCTACAATAAGCATACCAATGCTAGATACCCAAAACTCAATGACTTCCGGAGGTATACCCATAGCTCCAGCCAGTACACGCAATCCCGGATCAGCCATCCATGGAGCTAGTAACCAAATCCAAGCAGTAGAAACGAATAATCCTTGCGCCCAACTTGTAGCTGTCCCAAGGGCTGGATGAATGATTCTAGAATTATAAATATAATCACCGCCACTTCTCGGCATAGAGCCCCCTAAAATTCCCCAGGCAAGTGAGACGCCGAAGATTGTTAAAATTCCTGTTATGATTGCTCCGAGTACCATATTTGCTCCAGGAAAAGTGTATAGCCCCCAGCTGTGCATCGCCCATAAACCAACTCCAAGCCCATTGTTCATAAACCCGAAAACAAAAGCATCGAAAAGCGACGCCTCCTTTGTGAGGCCGCTTGCCTTTCGAGCAAATACGGCCAAGGCTTTCTCCCGTAGTGGTACGGTCAACTTTTATTTAAATCTTATATTGAAATATGTCTTTGCCTGAGTGTTCTCTCGTGTTATATGCACATTTTTGATTTTTCTAGTAGGTCCATTGTATTGAAGAAGTTTTGGATAACATTCTGGGAGAGGAATAGAATAGAGCTCTGGCTCAGGAAGTTGAAGGAGAAGACAAAGAGATCCTACAACAACGTAAACTCAAAAGCCGTCAAAGCCTGGAGGAGCTGGTCAAAGCTATAGCGCTAATGCAGAACTATTCACATAACAAGCATGTAGAGGGAGTATACTAACTGGTTGATAGTGCCCCTATAAAGAGCAAACAACTTCATATAATGGATATTTCCTCTTTATAATCCTACCTCTCCTCTCCCTTAAGACCGTTAACCCTCTATATTCGTAGAAGAGCAGCATTTTATACTTATTTGGATCTTCTTTGCTCTTTTTCAGCTCTTTGGAAAAGATTTCCACAAGCTCCTCTATGACTCTTTTTATGCGTTCCCTTCCTCTACTAAATTTGCTGGCATGCTCTTCTTCATATTTGATCACTCTTTTCCTTATTTTGTAGTCTGTCGCAACCAGCATGAGCATCATTAGTAGGGAAACCATCGATGTTATGATGAAGGTATGAGGGTTTCCAAAAATCATGAGAGGAGTGCCTTGAAGCCTCTTGAATAGGGGCATAATATTCATTGCTAATGAAAACATCATAAAAAACGATACAATTGGGATAATCATTTTGAGGATGGCAACAAGCCGCATTAAAGATGGTAATCCTGAAATCCTCATAGGCAGGTATACTATTTTTTCCACATCATGCTTAATCTCCTTCCATAGATTTGTTAGTTCCTTCTTACCTAGTTTTTTAAAAGCTTCTTCAATAGTTTCGGGTTTTGGCCGCCTAAAGGCTCTTACGCTGTCCAAAGTAACGATTAAGTAGCACAAATGGTCCAGCTCATCTTTTACGAGAGAACCGTCTTTAATTATATTGATCCTCTTCATCTAACCTTCTAAGCGGAAAAAGCTCCAATCTTCCACATCATTGTACCACTTCCTCTTAACCCCGACTTTGGCTCTTAGCTTCCAGCTAAGAGTTTTCGGTTGCGATTCTATGAACCCTAATATTTTGTCTATACTTTCACTGATTATCTTTTTATGCCCATCGTCCAAAAGATGGCTTGTAGCTGCGTAATCTTTCACTTTTCGCAAATTGGTTGTGACAGTATAATAAAATCCCCAGTCAGATGTTAATCCTGCCCGCGTCAACGCTTCAAGGTTTATTGTTTCCTTATCTGTATTTCCCACATCGTGGGCCAATAGCAATATAATAACATCTTTTATGTCCTTCTCGTTGATATTTACTATTTGCAGTTTTTGGAGCAGTAGTTCAGCGGGTGGAAGAGTGGGTGAATCAACCTCTAGACGCTTGTTAAAGTTTATTGTATGGTTCATCTCCAATTTGTCAAAAAAGACTTCAACCATCGGAACAGCTCCTCCGAAATAAATGTGTCTTTTCATGCCATAATGCATAAGTAGTCTTTTATCGACGTCGTAGCCTCGGGCCTTGAAGAAATCGAAAATTCTTGCACGAAATTTCCCATAGCTTGCGAAGTCTATGTCTGTGAAGACCTTTTTCTCAAGTCTTGCCAACTTTTCCCAGAGTGGCTTATACGCTTGAGAATGTATATAAATTCCCACCCCTCCCATAATTCTCAATATCACACCATTTTTCTCTGCTTCACTCACGCATGACAAGGCCTCGTTAATAAATACTTCAGGTGGTGGGTATTCCTCAACTGGTATTTCTGATGGAAGTCTAAACTTATTTGGCATCTTCTGTATCATCCTGATGTAAATTGTAAACTTTTAACTTTATCTTTCTCAAGCGTGATAATTGCCCCACGCAAGATGCCCTCTGAGTATTCACTCCCAGGGTTCACACAAACAGTTCTACCTATTTTTTGAACTCCTCTGGATTCATGGATATGTCCGTGTAGACCTAACAGAGGTTGATACTCTTTTATGGCGTTAAGAACGGAAATGCTTCCTACATGTACCAACTCGCTTACAGATGGCACTAGATCTTCAGAGAGTTTATATGCTTGATCTAAGCTTGTGCCATAAGGTGGCACGTGAAAATGGAAAATCGCCGTTTTAAGATCTTCTATTTGCGAGACCAATTTATTTATCTTCTCTGCCAGCTCCTCTTCACTACACTCTCTTGGTGTGTCCCAAGGTGTGAAGTTAGACCATGAAAGAGTAACCATTTCATAACCATCTATTGTAACCTTTTTGTTATCGACGTTGACTGCCGACTTAAAATTATTCAAGACATCGTCAACTTCGAGAATATCATCATTGCCAGGTGCAATAAACACCTGTCTATTAATACTCTTCAGTTTTTCCTCAATAATTTTATCCCACTCCCTAAGTCGTTCCAGCACAGCTTTCTTAAATAACTCCTCTACTTTTCCTGAGCCTAAATGGAGCTTTTTTACTTGGGCATCAATTCTCCCCGTTATGGTTTTTCCTTCCGCAACCAGCTCAGCCATTTCTTCACGTGTTGTTATAAAGTAGTAATTTCCCGTCGATGCGATTCTTTTTTGTAATTCTAAGAGCTCGCTCTCTGTTTTCACAACTATTTCTTGCCCTAAAAAGTTGCAGATGTAGTAACCATTCGGCTGTTTTATTATAGGGTACATCAGTTTGCCACTAAGGTCGCCCGACAATATACCTATATCAACATTATATATTTTTAAAGCGTTCAGGAATTTTTTTAGGCATGTATCCGATCCATGGACATCGGTAACAAAAAAAATCTTAAGAGACAAAGCCTTATCCCATCTAATTCAACAAGGGCCGAGGTTTTAAATTTTTTGATTTGTTGATGTTTCCGATAAACATATCTTTCTATCTCCTCATGGTCCTGGAGGACTCAACCTTTTGAGCCAAATCTTTGATATACTAATCTAAGCCTCTTTAGACACCATCAAGAAATAGGTGTTGAAGAGACTGTGGGTAACATTCGGAGAGAGGAATAGAATAGATCTTTGGCTCGGGAGGCTGAAGGGGAAGACAAGGAGATTCTACAACATCAACGCTAGGATCATAAGTCGATAAAAGAGCTAACCTCAGCCATCGCATACTTCCATAACCTAAAATTCAATCAATAAAAGCTGCTACATTTCATTTGGCAAAAGATTTTAAGTAAGTATAGACTAACTATAAAGTAATGATTGGTAGACGTAATGTTTTGAAAGTAGCCATCACTGGTGTGGCTGGCCTATTGATAGGTGGTGTCGGTGCATATCTAGCTAGGCAGCAGGAGGTTGCTACTTTAAAAAAGGAGATTGAAGACTTGGCGAAGCAAGCAGGAATAACAATAACTGAAACCAAAACCCTTACAACCACTGTTCTGGGGAAAATACAGCTTGAGAAGAACCTAAATGTTTACAATTGGACATATTATGTGAATCGAAACCTCGTTGATTGGTGGGCTAAGGAGAATGAGGTAACGCTGGTGTACGATTATTTTGAATCAGTAGATGAGGCTATAGCTAAGCTGGAGCTTGGTACCAGTGGTTATGACCTAGCTATTCTAACAGACCATACTATTCCGGAGCTTATCGAATTAAGGCTTTTAGAAGAAATAGACATTAAGAAAATACCAAACTTCAAGTACGTTCCTGACCAATTTAGAAATCCACCATACGACCCTGGAAATAGGTTTAGCGTGATATACTCCTACGGCACAACAGGACTAGGGTGGAATGGTAGAATAGTAGAACCACCAGTTACTGCATGGGCTGATGTTTTCGAGCCCGATAGGCATTTAGGCAAGTATAGAGGTAAGATAACGATGCTTACAGAAATCCGTGAAACATACGCTGCAGCACTCCTATACCTTGGAAAGGATCCGAATAGTACTAGAGACGAGGACCTCAGTGAAGCTAATAGTGTTCTTATTAGGCAAAAACCATATCTAGCCGGTTATATGTCAACTGAAGCATATATGGAGGGGCTTGAGTCGGAGCGTCTCTTGATAAGTCACGCTTATAATGGCGATATAGCTGGAATAGTTTACGAGAGTGATGAGAGAGTGATAAAAACAGCAAAGTTGTTGGATTATATGTTCTATACGGTTCCCGAAGAGGGTGCAATAGCGTGGTATGATAACTTTGTAATACCCAAAGGTGCAAAGAACATAGAAGCAGCCCATGCATTTATAGATTTTATGTTGTATCCACCTGTTGCAGCGATAAATACCTTAACAGTTAAGTATCCATTCCCAACGGGTGTAGATTACGTCCCTGAAGAGTTGGCGAATGATCCGATGATTTTCACACCTGCTAGGCTACTAGCTAAGCTTCATCTATTTCGACCACTCTCTCCGGATGAAAGACAAAAACTTCAAGAATACTGGCTTGAAGTTATGGCTGCATAAATGATTTATATTCTAGAGCTCAAGCCATTTTTCAGCAACAAGCGCTAAATGTTTGACCAAATATCCTCTCGTCGTAAGTGCTGCCGATTATATTATTTGTACTACTGCCAGAGCTATTCTTCTTAACAGCCAAGCTGACTTCAAAACCTATAAGCAAGATAAGAGATAAGTAAAAGTTGAAAGCACAAATTACGGCGTAGTAGAAATATGTAAGAGAAATGTAGGAAAGAAGTTATGTTCCTCAACGACGTCTTGAAGAAGGTCAGGAGAAGTAAACGCATCAAGCTCGTACTTCTCCTTTCTCCACCGTTGGTTTTCTTGGTTATTTGGTTCTATGTACCATTCATCATAATTGGGCTGTACAGCTTGGACATGATCACGCGTACAAGGGAAATAGTCTTCACCCCATCGCTACAATACTATGAGCAGATACTAACTTGGAGGGGTGGGTTTACAATAATGCTCCGATCACTATACTTCGGAGCACTCACAACGGCCATTTCTCTTATAGTAGGCTACCCGCTAGCTTACCATATTTCCTTCAACGTTAGGAAAAATAAAGATGTTCTGATAGTACTCTTAATGATCCCCTTCTGGGTTAGCTTTTTACTTAGAACATACGCTTTAATGATACTTTTGGATGAAAGAAGCCTCGTAAACAGCGTTCTGCTCTTTCTTGGGCTAATAAAACAGCCCTTACAGCTTCTTTATACGGATCTTGCTGTGATAATAGCGATGGTCTATAATTACATGTTATTTATGGTTCTACCATTGTATGTTAATTTGGAAAAACTAGATAAGAGTTTGCTTGAAGCCTCCTCAACATTGGGTGCCGGACCATTATCAACATTCTTTAGGGTGACTCTCCCACTAAGTATGCCTGGCATTCTTGCCGGCTCGCTACTGGTATTCATACCATCTGTAGGTGAGCTTATAATTCCAGCACTTGTTGGAGGACCAAATAACTTTATGGTGGGAAACCTCATATATCAGATATTCCTCGGGGCACGCCACTGGTGGATTGGCTCGGCCCTGTCAGTGCTATTCATAGCCATGATACTTCTTCTGGCGGTAATCTACTTAAAGAAAGTTGGTGGTATGGGGTTGTCGTTCTAATGAAGAAAACACATTTTTTCCTCACGATTTTCACAATTATTATCTTCTTGTTTCTGTATACACCAATAGTCATCATGGCTGTCTTCTCATTCAACGAAGCAAGGTCTCTAGCTGTCTTTACATCGTTTTCATTAAAATGGTATGAAAAAATATTCGCCAACACTGAAGTATGGGTAGCCCTCTACAATTCTGTATGGGTTGGTGCTGTTGTTACAGCCACATCAGTGGTTTTAGGTATGTTGATGGCATTTTCTCTTACTCGTTTCAACTTCGTAGGAAAGCCCCTACTCGATGCGCTAATACTAATACCTATAATAATACCGGAGATAACCGAGGCCCTCTCACTTTTAATAATGTATGTTTTTTTAAATATTCCGCTAGGGCCTTTTACAGTTATAATAGGACATGTAGCTTTTGACATGGCTTTTGTTACTGTGGTCCTTCGTGCTAGGATGGTGGGATACAATAAATCTATAGAGGAGGCAGCTCGGACGCTAGGTGCGAATGAACTTCAGACTTTCTTCAGGATAACTCTTCCAATGATGTACCCAGCCATATTGGCAGCAGGTCTTCTAGCCTTCACACTCAGCTTCGACGATCTTATAAAAACCCTCTTTACGACTGGTCCTGGGTTTAAAACTCTACCTTTAATTGTGTGGAGCTCTGCAGCCCGTGGAGGCGTTTCACCAGAACTTAACGCCCTATCCACATTTGCTATATCTATATCTTTCCTCTTTGCTATCTTTAGAATAAGAATAGAAAAAAGGATGCGGAGTATGTAGGTGATGCTGGGTTGTATGCCGTTGAGCTGGAGAATATTGTAAAAAAATTTAACGATGTTGTGGCTGTGGATAACATATCATTAAAGATAATGGAGAATGAGTTTTTCTCGCTTCTCGGACCAAGCGGATGCGGTAAGACGACTACACTCAGAATAATCGCTGGTCTAGAGGAGCCTGACAGTGGTGTTGTTAGGCTTCACGGCCAAGATGTAACGAACATCCCAACGCATAAACGTAACATAGGCATGGTTTTTCAAAATCTTGCCCTCTTCCCCCACATGAACGTCTTTGAGAATATAGCCTTTGGTTTGAAAATACGCAAAGTTGCTAAGAACGAGATAAAGAATCGTGTGAAAGAAATGCTGGAGATTGTTGATCTTAGGGGTATGGAGACACGAAGGATAAACCAGCTCAGCGGAGGCCAGCAACAACGTGTCGCGCTCGCACGCGCCTTAGTAACTGAGCCAAGAGTCTTACTATTGGACGAGCCTCTGGGGGCGCTCGACCTCAAGATAAGACAGCACATGATGGTCGAGCTGAAAAACATACAGAGAAAAGTGGGAACAACATTTATCTATGTTACACATGATCAGACAGAAGCCATGGCCATATCAGATAGAATAGCCGTTATGAAGGACGGTCGGGTTCAACAGGTTGGCACACCTGCCGAGATATATTTGAAGCCTAAGAATGCTTTTGTTGCCTCCTTCATAGGAGAGGCAGTAAACCTGATAAAAGGAAGAATTCAAGACGGATTTTTAACAGCACAAGACATAGACCAGCCAATTCTAGTGAGTAATAAAGAAAGCTTACCAGAAGCTTATTTAGCGGTTAGACCTGAGGTCATCAAAATAAATAGCGATTTGGATAGATTAGATAACATATTTGATGGAATAATTATGGAGGCGACCTTCAAGGGCTCATACGTAGAGTATCGTGTTAAGGTAGGATCACGTGTATTCATAGTTCATCAGCATGGCTATTCTTTGAATAAACATACATTCACGGTCGGCGAGAAAGTTAAGATCGGATGGAGAAGTGACGAAGGAACTGTGATATCCTCATCAAGCTCCTAATATAAATCATATAGTGCTAACAGCTGTTAAGAAGACCAAACAGACACGAACGTTAGCACCTTTAAAAACCGTTAAAAAACCCGCCCCCTTTGTTCTCTCAGCAATAAAGCAGAAAGAAATCCCACAAAATTCTGATTAAGTTTTTGTACACTGCCAGAGCTATTCTTCTTGACAGCCAAGCTGACTTCAAAACCTATAAGCAGATAAGAGATAAGTAAAAGTTGAAAGCAGCCGGTTAAATTAAAAATATAGGTAACTTATACTATGCGCTGACCACGCAATGAAAATAGCTGTTCTTGGTGGCGCTGGGCTAACCGGACAGTGTGCTGCTAAGAACCTTGCAGAAAATAAGCGTGTGTCTGAGATCCTAATAGCAGATTTGAACAAGGAGAGAATTTCAAAAGTTGAGAAGAAACTTAGGAGCGACAAGCTAACTACAGCTACTGTTGATGTGAGTGACGTGTCAGAAACGACAAGATTACTTAAAGGCTTTGATGTGGTGATAAATGCTGTGCAGTATTACTTTAACCTTGACGTAATGCGTGCAGCGCTTAATGCAAAGGTGAACTACGTAGATCTGGGAGGGCTTTATCATATGACGCTAAAACAGCTTGAACTCGATCAGCTGTTTAGGTCTGAGGGGCTCACGGCAATAATAGGTATGGGTGCGCAGCCTGGAATTACAAATACTGTAGCTAAACATGCTTCAGCCTCTCTAGATCATATGATAGCTGTAAAAATCCGCGACGGCTCACGGGATCTAACCGAAAACGCTCCGCCATTCGTAATAACGTGGTCGCTCCAAACACTTCTGGATGAGATTGTCTTAGATGCTGTTGTATACGAGGATGGACGGTTAATAACAATCCCGCCCCTCTCCCGTTCAGAGGTGGTTGAGTTTCCGGAACCAGTAGGTACTCTAGAGACGTATGTGACACTACATTCTGAAATAGCCACGTTTCCCAGAACGTTTAGGGATAAAGGGCTTAGTTATTGTGATTGGATGGAGGGAAGTCCAAACTTTATGTTTGTAAAGATGCTTGCCGATATAGGTCTGGCAGATACTAACGAGGTTGAGGTAGCTGGCGTGAGGGTGAAACCCAGGAGCTTCTTGCTCAAGCTTATAGAGTCAAGAGGCCTTTTAGGCTATCCCGAAGATGTAGTACCTAACGACTGGGAGATCACGCGGATGATTATTGAGGGGACCAGGAATGGGCGCAAGCTAAAGCTAGTCTATGATATCATAATACCGCCAAAGCCAGAGTGGAAGATGAGCTGTGCACAGGTTGGCGTAGGCATACCAGCCTCAATAGTTGCCATGATGATTGCCGACGGAGAAATAAAAACAAAGGGGGTAGCCCCTCCAGAGACCTGCGTACCAACTGACAGGTTCTTCGAAGAGCTAGGAAGGCATGGAATTAAAATAGTGGAGAACGTTTCTGGCCCTCTCAATTAGAGGACTTCTACTGCAAAAAACTTACCAAACTCGCCCTTTATCTCTTCAACCGAATACTTCATGGCTTCGATGGTCCTCTCGATATCTTCTCTACTATGTTGCAACGAAACTGTCCACTGCTCATCATAACCGAGAGCCTGTGGAATTATACCTCTAGAAAGCATACGTATTACCCATGCGTACCATCGGCCAAGGTTGTGGTAACGCAAAAAGTCCCTCCAATTCTTTATCTTCTCCTTGCAGAAATAAACCACCCCGCTTGTGGCTATATGTGAAACATGGGCATCGATTCCTGAATCTTGTAGTATATCCTCGTAACCGTGTGCAAGCTCTTGGCTTAGCTGTTGTGCGTATCTAAGCCCATCTTCAGTTAGTATCTTGGTAAGCGTAATGTAGGCAGCCCATACTGATAGAATATTAGAGTTGAAAGTGCCACCATGCGCAGTCTTGTTTGGGCCAACTACGTCAAAGACTTCCCTTTTTGCTAGGACCGCTGAGAGTGGATAACCACCGGCTATAGATTTGGCTGCAACCATTATATCGCCTTTGATGCCGAAATAATCTTGGGCACCGTGTAGGAATTTACCGCATGTCTTAACCTCATCAAATATCAAAAGAGAATTATACTCTTCTGCCAACTTCTTCAACCCACTCATAAACTCTTTATCTGGTATGACAACGCCCATGTTCATCGCTATTGGCTCTATTATGATGCCAGCTATCTCATTACCGTATTTACGCATAATTTTTTCTGTAGCTTCTAAATCATTATAGGGGGCTACTACTACCAGACTTGTAAGCTCGTCCGGCATGCCTAGGCTGGCTGGAACAGAATTAGGCTCTCGTGGGTGCCCAGCTCTATAAATGCTGGGTTTAACGCTAACCATTAGCTGTTCATGTGTGCCATGAAAACACCCCTCAAACTTCAGTATCTTTTTTCGTTGAGTGAAAGCTCGAGCTAGCCTTACAGCCAGCAATGTAGCTTCAAGCCCAGTAGTGGAGTAGCGGACCATCTCATATCCGTATCTCTGGGTCAGAACCTCCGCTAGTTTTACAGAGGCCTCAGTTTCAAATCCATAGATCGTTCCATCATCGATGATTCGCCGTATTTCCTCCACAAGTACTGGATGCGCGTGGCCTATCGCAAGACAGCCAAAAGCCATATTATAGTCAATATACTCATTACCATCTACATCCCATATCTTAGATCCACGTCCTCTCCTCATGAAAAGCGGGTAAGGATCGAAGATGCGCCAATTGCTATGAACACCAAACGGAGTTAGGTTGATGGCTCGCCTGTAAAGTTCAGCTGAGTTCTTTGTTCTCTCCTTAAACTCTTTTAAAAAACTTCA
>FWWM01012476.1_pt1 | contig 14127 bp, 13 predicted proteins | sample 2228351 | NCBI WGS metagenome assembly FWWM01 (sample SAMEA103939774, study PRJEB20133) | metagenome | reverse complement strand
GAGCAGGGGGGTGGGGGTTACGTCAGCCTGCGGCAGCTGGCCCTCCGGCGCTGTCTGCCCGCCTGCCGAGGGCAGGGTTGGCTCTGCCGGTATCTGCTGGCCCAGGTTACAGGCTGCCATCAGGATGGCGACGATGATCAGGAGCACCACGCGGGCCATCTTTTTCCGGGTTGCTCTGCCTTGTGCCATGTCTCGATCTCCCTGTCTGTACATGTGGGATAGTCTCACCCCTCTATTCTAGTCGAAAGTGCAGCGGCGCGAAACCGCTGCCCATAATACCGCCCGGTTAAGCGAACTTTGGGTGACAGAAGGGTTGCCCAACCGTAATCGGAACAGTATTATCGCTAGAGCCTGTTATGAACTTCTCCGGGCCAATCCATGCCTGAAGAGACCTCATCCCCCGGCCTCGCTGCGCTCAGCCCCACAGGTCCGGCGGGGGTGAGGTCAATTGGCGGCATGTGACTCGCTCAGGGTTCATAACAGCCTTTAGCCATCCTTTGCCACCTCGGCCACGCGCCCGCCGGTGATCTCGACCAGCCGGGTGAAGGCGATCGGGAAGATCGCGTTGGGCGATCCGGCGGCGGCGTAGACGGTGGTAAAGCGCCCCAGCGACTCATCGATCAGCACCGGGATCGGCGTGATGTGACCCACCGGCGGCACGCCGCCTGGTGCATAGCCGGTGGCAGCGATAGTCGTGTCTGCGTCGGCAATGCGCACTTTCTTCTTACTCACCCCGTATAGATCGGCCACCTTACGTTGATCAACCAGCCGGTCGCCCGCAGCCAGGATGACCACCGGCTGCCCGTCTACCAGGAAGCACAGGCTCTTGACGATGCTGCCCAGCTCGGCGCCGATCGCGGCGGCGGCCTGCGGGGCGGTGGCAGTTGATTCATTAAAGATGGTGATGGAGGTGTCTAGGCCGAGCGCCTGCAGGGCCGCTCGGACGTCCTCCACGGTTCGCTGTGTCATGGGGTCTTCTCCTTGTCCGGGAGCGATTATACAGCCCTTTTCTGCTGAGGGCGAAGGCAGCCGGGGCGGTAAACGCAGGCACCCCGCATGGGGCGGGGTGCGGAGCTGTGACTGGCGTTAATGCCGGAGTGCTCAGTCGGTGTAACCGATCAGGCCCAGGGCGCCGGGGCCGGCATGGACACCCAGCACGGGGCTGATCTGCGTCACATACAGGCGGCGCGGGTTGAATTCGGCACGCACGCGGGCAGCGATCTCTTCGGCTTCGGCCAGCCGGTCAGAGTGCAGCACTGTCATGTGTAGCGGGCGGCCTGGCGCCATCTGCTCAAAGAAGGTTTTGTACATCACCTGGATCGCTTTGGCCCGTGTGCGGGTGCGTTCCACCGACTCGACACGGCCTGTGGTGGTGTCAACGGCAAGCAGCGGCTTGAGCTGAAGCGCCGTGCCGACCAGCCGCGCTGCGCCGCCGATGCGCCCGCCCTTATGCAGATAATCCAGCGTGTCCACCGAGAAGTACACGCGCACCGTCTGCTGCACGCGCTTTGCCGCGGCCACCATCGCAGCGGCATCGCCGCCCTGCTCGCGGACCTCTGCGGCGGCCAGCACCTGCCAGCCCAGCCCCATCGAGACCGACATGGCGTCATGGACGGTGACTGGTATATCGGCGGCTTCGGCGGCGGCGCGCGCAGACTGGAATGTGCCGCTGAGCTGGTTGCTAATGGTGATGATCACGACTTCGCTGGCGCCTTGCTCCCTGAGCTGGTTGATGAGGGTCAGGAAGTCATGCGGTGTGGGCTGCGATGTCTTGGGGTGAACCGGGTCAACAGGCAGCCGTCGGTAAAACTCCGCAGGTGTGATCTGCACCTGATCGAGCAGCTCCTGCGTTCCCCAGATGATATGTTGCGGGATGATGGCGATGTTGTACTTCTCCACCAGCTCCGGTGGGATGTCGCTGGTGCTGTCGGTGATCAACCCGATCTTATGATTGTCCATAGGTCCCCCTCTATGCTTGACCCCTGCGGGGTGTGAATCAACAGCTTCGCTGATGCTGTGCGTCAGTTATAACACACAAGCGGCGCGATGGGTTGCTGATCTGCCGCATCGCGCCGCCGGTTTGGGTTGGATGTGATCAGGCGATCGGGTCGGTCGAGCGCACGATCTGGAGGCCCTGCGCCTCGAAACGGGCGTACTGCTCGTTGGCCAGTGTCTCGAAGTCGATCTGCGGGTGGGCGACCGAGGACATGCAGTCGCTCAGGACGTGCCATCGGCGGATAAAGGCAGGGTCCGTCTGCCCGAAGTAGCGGATCAGCGAGTTGACCGTCTCAAGCACGCAGTGGCTCTTGGCCTGGCCGGCGATGTATACACGGTCGTAGCCTGCCACCATCTTCAGGAAGTCAGTGTTGAGCACACCCAGCGGTTCCTCCGGCACTTTGACCTCTGGCTCCAGGATGGAATAGTGCTCGGTGCGGGGGATCATGCCCTTGGCCAGGAAACGCGGCTGCTCGCTCCGCGCTGCGGCATGGTAGGCAATGGCCTCATACAGCGCCGGGGTGATGGCGTGGCCGGGGGTGCCCATCATGGTGTGATACGGCCAGATGGTCAGCACCTTGCGCGCCTGCTCCTCCAGCGCTCGCACGTACCCCCGCGACCACTCCGGCTCAACCAGCGGCTGCCAGACCCCCTGCTCGACCTCTCCGGCGGTGATCAGGGTGAAGGGGGCCGGGTGACGGCCCTCGGCATCGGCCCACCAGGTGGGGTAAAAGATCTGCACCGGGATGTGGCTGTCCAGCGAGGCGGCAATGGTGGTGACATGCTCAAGGTTGGCAAACAGCCATTCGATCGTGCGGCGCGTGTCGGCGACCGCCCCCGGCACGCTCAGTGTACCGTCCTCATGGATGAAATCCACCTGAGCGTCCACGAGCAGCAGCAGCGTGCGGATGGTGTCGGCGGATGCCGGGCGTGCCCCGGCCTCTCGTCCGGCCTGGATCGCCCCGGCGGTGTCGGGCACGTAGAGCGTACCCACTTTCTGCGGATCATAGAAGGACGGGAATGTCATCGCTCACTCTCCTTTTCCTTTGCGGGCGGGGGTGCCCCCTGCTGCATGCGGCGGCCCATCCACCGCACCCCGGCGGGAAGGGCTATCATCAGGACGATCAGCAGCCCGATCTCAATCGCCAGCCCGGCGATCAGCAGGGTTTTCATTGGCCCACCTCCGCAGTGGTGTAGCATAGCGTCTTTACCCGATTGTAACGATTTTGTACAGCAGATTCGACCCGCCGACTGTACCTGCGGCCTGTTTGTTCCGGGCTGTCAGGCGGCGATTCCCCGGCGGGCAGTGCGGTGCGCCGGGTGCAGCCTGCTGCGAATGTGGTAAGATCGGGCGGATGCTCATGTTCAACTAGCTGGAGCCAGGTATGCCGATGTCACATGCCGGACGCCTCAGACTCGCGATCACGCTGATCCTGCTGGGCCTGCTGGGCGGAATCATCGCCTGCAACCTGCCGATCGTCACCACCGGAGATGTGGCAGAGGGCACCCCTTGGATCGTATATGTGACCGCCACCCCGGGTGAGTCGACTTTCTGGGCTGAGGGACCAACGCCCACCCAGCCGCCGATCGGGCCGTATGGTTCGGGGGCCGCGCCGCCCCTGGTGTTCCCGGCCACCGAGCCGCCGCTTGACCTGAGCGGCGTGACGCCCGTGCCCACCTCCAGCGACCTGCAGGTCACCATCCCGGCCACCGAGTCGGCCTCGCTGGCCCCCGCGGTGCCCACCCCTACCGGCGGGCCGACGCCCACGCTCCCGGCCACGGTGACATCCACGCCCACCCCGACGATTGCCCCCACGTCAACAGGGGTGCCCACCGCCACGCCACTGCCGCAGCCCTCGCCCACGCCGCGCCCGCCGCAGCAGGCCGCTGCCGGGCAGGTGTTCTACTCCGGGCGGCTGGGCCTGAACTTCATCAGCAGCGCACAGCATGAGGCCGATAACGCTCGCTTCGCCGCCGGGATCGGCACGGGTGTAGGCTGGGATCGCTTCGCCATCTACTGGAATGAGATCGAGCTGCGCGAGAACGAATACACCTGGGCAGTTTACGATCAGACAGTGGCGCAGGACATCAGCAATGGGCTGGCGACCAACGCCATCCTGCTGGGCACGCCTCCGATGTTCGCCCAGAGCGGTAGCGTGCCACGCGGCATCTACGAGCCTGTGTTCACCGACGGCACTGACGTGCCGGGCGCGGGCAAGCGCATCAACCCCGGCAACCCCTGGGCCGAGTTCGTGTATGCTGCCGTCAACCGCTATAAGCCGGGCGGCACGCTGGCACGCACGCGCGGCTGGGCTGCCGGGCAGGGCGTGCAGGTGTGGGAGATCTGGAACGAGCCGGACTTCTCGATGTTCTGGCAGGGATCAGTGGGTGACTACGCCCGCCTGCTCAAGGTGGCCTATATCGCCATTCAGCAGGCTGACCCGGTGGCGAAGGTGATGCTGGGCGGCCTGGTGATCTGGGAGAAGCCCGCCTGGCTGATCGACCTGCTCAACATCTACAAGAACGACCCCAGCCCCGCCAGCCGGCGCTATCCGTTTCACATCCTGGCACTGCACGCCTACAGCTACCCCTATAACGCGTTCCAGATGACGCAGCGCACTGAGAGCCTGCTGGCGATCTACGGCATCAATGACGTGCCGATCTGGATCAACGAGTCAGGGGTGCCGGTGTGGGACGACTACCCCGGCCCCACCTGGGCCACCCGGCTGGACCAGATCACCTGGCGGGCCACTCAGGCCGAGCAGGCGAGCTATGTGATCCAGAACGCGGCCTACGCCTTCCTGGCCGAGGCCGATGTGTTGTTCCACTTTCAGCTTTACGATGACTGCGGGAACCAGCCGCGCGGCACGACTTTCGCCCCCCATGATGGTAGCCTGTGCAGCGGCGGCTCGGTGTGCTGGGGCGATGCGCTGGGCCTGATGCGCAATACCTCTGGCAACGTGTGCTTCAACCAGCATCCGCAGCCGGGCACGGCCCGTCCGGCTTATGCGGCGCTGCGCGTGGTAGCGGACGTGTTCGGCGGCGAACAGGTGGTGCCGCTCTCAGCCGACCGCATCGGGCCGGAGGGCAGGCAGATCTCGCTGATCCTGGCGCGGCCCGGCACGGGGGAGGTGATCACGGTGCTGTGGAACGAGAGTGCGCAGGCCGCTGAGATCAGGCTGTATCCGCGCTCGGATCGCGCGGTGGTGATTGACCGCAGCGGCACACGCCGCAACCTCACGCTGGCGGAGGACGGGCGCTATCACCTGACGCTGGAACCGGCCACCAACCGCAACCAGCAGGGGCTGGGCACCGAGTTCATGATCGGCGGCCCGCCGCTGATCGTGATCGAGCCGCTGGGGAGCTGGCCGGTGGTCAGCATCGTGCCGCTGCTGGACAGCAGCCGCCAGGCCGTGACGGTCAAATGGCGTGCCAGCTATCCGGCGGCCTTCAGCCTGTATGAGGTGTGGTACCGCGACGATACGTCTGGCTCCGGGGAGTGGAACCGCTGGTTTGAGACGACTTCACCTGGCGATGCGGTGTTTGTGGGTGAGCCGGGGCACACTTACAGCTTCTTCGCGCGGGGGCGCTTCTCCGACGGCACCTGGACGCACGACAACGCCTATCCCCAGGCGCAGACACGGCTGGGTGGGTAGGGGCATCTGAACGCAGCAGGCCGGGGCCGGTGTATCACCCCGGCCTGTTTCGTTTATGATGCAACGCAGATCGAGCAGGTTTATTAGCGCAGCTTGGGCGAGTCGAACCACAGGCCACTGATGCCGCGCTCCAGGTCGTCCTTCCAGAAGACGACCCGCACGGTGACGGTGTCCTGCTCAAACTCGGCGTTGTAGATCACGATGCGGAAGTCGCCCTGATCGTAAACCCGATCCAGCGTGCGCGACCGATAAGGCCCCACACGCTCCATGATCAGGTCAACCAGCCCGGCGAATGCGTCATCTGTGGTGGCGGCGCGCATCGTCTCGTCGAGGTGCTGGATATGGGCTTCGTAGTCGTTATTGTTGATCGCCTGGAGCGTGTCCTCGACGATCTGATCGACCTCGGCGGCGTAGGCTTCAGCATCTGCCTCACCTAGCAGCGTCACCGGCGGGGCGGCAGGGAGGCAGGCCGTCAGCGCGATCAGCGCGACCAGCGACATGATCCATCCGAGTAAGTCCCTCATGATTTACCCTTCTTTCGGGGTCAGGCGGCGGTAGGCGCCGCCGTAGAAGATCAGCGGGTCAGGCAGGCCGTCCGGCCGGTAGAGGTCGATCACCCGGCCCAGCACAATCCAGTGGTCGCCGCCGTCGTACACCGCATGGTGCAGGCAGCTCAGCGCGGCGATGCATCCCTCCAGGCGCGGGGCTGCCCCCCAGTCGGTCAGCGTAAAGGCGGGGGAGGCGGCGCCAGCGTCCCACAGCCCGGCGAAGTACTGCGAAAGTGCCTCCTGGTCGGCGCCGAGGATGCTCAGCGCGAACCCCTTAGCCTGCAGCAAATGGGGGGCGATGCGCGCGTCTTTCCACACGCAGACCAGCACCAGCAGCGGGTCGAGCGAGACAGACGTCACCGAGTTGGCCGTCATGCAGACACAACCGCCCTCCTGATCGTAGGTGGTCAGCACGGCCACACCGGTAGCGAACAGGCCGATGGTGCTGCGGTATGCCCGCGTGTCGGGGGTGGATGGGGGCATAAAGGAACTCCTTGACCGTGTGCTGGACGCTCAGGGGTAACCCTGTGGCAAAGATTGTACCACGCGGATCAGGCTGTGTGCAGCGGCGCGATGCTGAGCTGCCGCTCTTTCCCTCTTTCTTTTTAGACCCAGGCGCCGGATGTATTATAATGGTAGGGAAGGGACGCCCCGGTGGCCGCCGGCCCCTTACCCATGAGATGAGCGAGACGCATTGAGCTCTCAGAGCCTCGTTGTTGACCCCATAAGCCCATAGGAGCGACTAAATGGCGAAACTCAAGATCACATACACAACCCTGTCGGCTGACGACCCGCATCTGCACAGGGAATTTGACGAAGCGATCGAGCGTGTCAAACAGATGCGTGGCAGCACATTCCCCATGATCATCAACGGTGAGAAAGTCGAGGCAGGCGCCACGTTCCCGGTCACCAGCCCGATCGATACACGGGAGCCGCTGGTTTTCTTCCAGAAAGGCAGCCGCGAGGATGCCAGATCCGCTATCGCAGCGGCCCGCGCCGCCTTCCCCGCGTGGCGTGCGGTGCCCTATGAGGAGCGCTGCGCGCTGGTTGATCGGGTGGCGGACCGCATCTCCGATGCCGCCCTGGAACTTTCGGCCATGATGATGATGGAGATGGGCAAGAACCGGCTGGAGGCGCTTGGCGAGGTGGCCGAGACCGCTGACCTGCTGCGCTATTATGCCGAACAGATGCGCAAGAACGATGGCTACGTGCGGCGGATGGCCTCCTTCAGCGACCTGGACAGCAACTTCAGTGTGCTGAAGCCTTATGGTGTGTGGGTGGTCATCTCCCCCTTCAACTTTCCGCTGGCGCTGGCGGCTGCACCCGTGGCAGCGGCGCTGGTGACTGGCAACACGGTGGTACTCAAGCCCTCATCAGATGCCCCGTGGACGAACTATATGGTTGCCGAGTACTATCACCAGCTCGGGCTGCCACCGGGCGTGCTGAACTTCGTCACCGGGCCGGGCAGCGCGGTGGGTGCAGAGCTGGTGGAAAGCCCACACGTGGACGGCATCACCTTCACCGGGTCGTTTGATGTTGGCTTCCATGGCGTGTATCGGCAGTTCGCCCGTGAGTACCCCAAGCCGGTGGTCGTGGAGATGGGCGGCAAGAATCCCACCATCGTCTCAGACAGGGCTGATCTGGAGAAGGCTACGCTGGGCGTGATGCGCTCGGCTTTTGGCCTCAACGGGCAGAAATGCTCAGCCTGCTCGCGGGTGTACGTGCATGAGGCGGTCTACGATGAGTTCATCAGGCGGCTGATCGACCTGACGTCGAAGCTCAAGATCGGTAATCCGCTGGAGAAGGACACCTTTATGGGGCCGCTGGCCAACCGCAGCGGCTATGAGGACTATAAGCGCTTCATGGAGAAAGCCCGCGCCGATGGCACTGTGCTGTATGGCGGCAATGTGCTGACCGAGGGCGACATGGCGCACGGCTATTATGTGGAGCCGGCCATCATCACCAACCTGGGCGAGGATCACGAACTGGTGAAGACCGAGCTGTTCGTGCCGATCCTGTATGTGACAAAGGTTGAGTCGCTGGAAGAAGCCATGGCGAAGGCCAATGATACTTTCTACGGCCTTACCGCCGGGTTCTACAGCGAGGATGAGGACGAGGTGCGCTGGTTCTTTGATAACATCGAGGCTGGCGTGGTTTACGCCAACCGGCCCGGCGGTGCGACGACCGGGGCATGGCCCGGCTACCAGACCTTCGGTGGCTGGAAGGGCAGCGGCTCATCCGGGCGCAACATCGGCGGCCTGTACTCGCTGCTCAACTACGTGCGCGAGCAGAGCCAGACCATCGTACGCAGCGGGCTGGGGTAGCTCTACCGCCTTTGATCGAACCGGTTTGCAGGGCGGGACGTCACCACGTCCCGCCTGTCTTTTCCCCCGCATATAGGCCCATCTTAGAGTGTTCTTAGGCGGTTCTAATGGAGCCTGCCGGCGCCCCATGTTACACTTAAAATGTAATTTGGTCTGTACTGGTAGCCGGATAGTGTCAGCTAACGTTCGTGAGTGTGGTGGATGGGAAGTATGATGATGAGAGAGCGTTCAATTCCACTTGGGAAAATCCTGGGCATCCCGATCGGGCTGGACTACTCATGGTTCCTGTTCTTCGGCCTGATCACGTGGTCGCTGGCGACCGGTTACTATCCGCAGCGCTATGCGGAGTGGCCGGGCGCGCTGTTCTGGCTGATGGGCGCTGTCACGGCGATTGGCCTGTTTGGCAGTGTGCTGCTGCATGAGCTGGGCCACTCGGTGGCGGCGCAGTACTATCACATCCCGGTGCGCCGCATCCGCCTGATGATCTTCGGCGGGGTGGCCGAGCTGAGCGACGATCCGCCGCATGCAGGCGCGGAGTTCCTGATTGCACTGGCCGGGCCATTTGTCAGCGTGATCCTGGCGGGGCTGCTGGGTGTGACATGGGCAGTGCTGGCCTTCTTCGCCCCGATCCCCGCGCTGGAACCGCTGCAGGCACTGATCGGCTATCTGGCGATCATCAACCTGATACTGGCAGGCTTCAACCTGCTGCCGGGCTTCCCGCTCGATGGCGGGCGCGTGTTCCGCTCGGTGGTGTGGGGGCTGACCGGTGACCTGGCCCGTGCGACGGCGATCGCCGCCGGTGTGGGGCGTGTAGTATCGTTTGGTTTCATTGGGGTGGGTGTGCTGCAGGCCTTCACAGGCAGTCTGTTCAACGGGCTGTGGACGGCCTTCATTGGTATGTTCCTGTTCAGCGCGGCCAGCGCCGAGGTGCAGGTGCAGCGCATGCGGGCCGTGCTGTCGCAGCGCACGGTGGCGCAGGCTATGCGCCGCCAGTACCCCACCATCCCCGGCGATGTGACGCTGCTCCAGTTGGTCAACAGCCACATCCTGGGCAGCGGCTGGCGCAGCTTCCTGGTGATCGGAGACGGTGGCCAGGTGGGGACGCTCAACGCCGTGCAGGTGCGGGCGGTGCCGCGTCAGGAGTGGCCGTTCGTGACCGCCGCCGATGTGATGGTTCCAGTTGATGAGAACCGTCAGGTCGGCCCGGACACCGGCCTGTGGACGGCGCTCAAGCAGATGGACGGCTCCGGCGTCGATGAGCTGACTGTGGTGGAGGATGGCCGGATATACGGCCTGCTGCGCCGCGAGGACGTGTTTGGCTATCTGCGCACGGTGCTGCAGTTTGGCGCGTAACAGGTCGCTGCCTTGAGGACAACGGGGAGGTGCCCGCGGGGCATCTCCCTTTTCGTTTGGGTGCTGCGACGTCCTCCACTGGCTCGATCTCCCCTGCATTGAAACCATGTGGTCAGGTATACTCAGAAGACCTGTTCGCCCATACGGAGCACACTGGCAGCCACAGAGGGAGGTGCTTCCGGGCCATGCAGGGCCTGGGCGTTGGATCAATATGAGGGGAGGCAGCAATGAGCATATCAGGCAGCGCCGGGTCAGATGTCATCCATGAGAACGTCCTTGGCACACTGGGTGGCACGCCGCTGGTGCGTCTGCACCGCGTTAAGGATGGGCTTGAGGCCGATCTGGTTGCCAAAGTGGAGTTCTTTAACCCCGGCGGGTCGGTCAAGGATCGCATCGGGCTGGCTATCATCGAAGACGCCGAACGCAGCGGAAAGCTGAGGCCGGGAGGCACCATTGTGGAGGCCACCTCCGGCAACACCGGGGTGGGGCTGGCCATTGCAGCGGCCATCAAGGGCTACCGCACCGTTTTTGTGATGCCAGACAAAATGTCCAGGGAAAAGATACAGGTGCTGCGCGCGTTTGGCTCGCGGGTGGTGATCACCCCCACGGCGGTGGAGCCGGATGACCCGCGTAGCTACTACAGCGTCGCCCGCCAGATCGTGGCCAGCACCCCTAACAGCATCCTGGCCAACCAGTATCACAACCCGGTTAACCCGCAAGCCCACTATGAGACCACCGGCCCGGAAATCTGGCAACAGACCGGCGGGCGGATCGATGTGTTCGTCGCAGGTATGGGGACCGGCGGGACCATCTCCGGAGCAGGGCGCTATCTCAAGGAGCGTAACCCGGCGATCCAGATCGTGGGGGTGGACCCGGAGGGGTCGATCCTGCACGATTACTTCCACACCGGGCAGATTGGTGAGGCGCGGGCCTACCGCGTCGAGGGCATCGGTGAGGACTTCCTGCCCGGCACCACCGATTTCTCGGTGATCGATGACATTGTCCGCGTCACCGATCAGGAATCGTTCTTCATGACCCGTCGCCTGGTTCGCGAAGAGGGGCTGTTCGTCGGCGGCTCGTGCGGGGCGGCGGTGGTGGGGGCGCTCAAGTACATGCGCAAGTCCGGGCTGGGGCGCGATCAGCGCGTGGTGGTGCTGCTGCCCGACTCTGGCGCGCGCTATCTCAGCAAAGTGTTTGATGACGACTGGATGCGCGAGAACGGCTTCTTCACCCGCGACTGGTGCCAGGCGGCCGTCAGCGATGTGCTGAGGGCCAAGCCCCGTCGTGACCTGATCATCGTCTCACCGGATGACCGGATGAGCAGCGTGATCGCGCTGATGAAATCGCACGGCATCTCGCAGGCCCCGGTGCTGGAGGATGGTATGCTGTGTGGCATCGTGCGCGAGATCGACCTGCTGGAGCACATGCTGCAGGCTGACCACGATCACACGCCGGAGGAGACCATCCGCGACATCGTCTCGAAGGATGTGGTGACCGCTTCCCCTGAGATGCCGCTGGAGACATTGATGAGCCTGATCTCCGAAGGGGATGTCGTGCTGGTGCTTGAGGAGGATAACACACTGACTGGCATCCTGAGCAAGATCGATGTGCTCGATTACATCGTCAACCACTGTTTGTAGGAGTGAAACGCGATCATGACTGATCAACATCACGTCGAGACCCAGATGGTACATGCCGGGCAGGAGCCAGACCCCACGACCGGCGCGGTGATGACGCCCATCTACCAGACCTCTACCTACGTGCAGACAGCCCCGGCTGAGCACAAGGGCTACGAGTACAGCCGCACCGATAACCCGACGCGCACCGTGTTCCAGAACCTGATCGCGGCGCTGGAGGGCGGGGCCCACGGCCTGGCGTTCGCCTCCGGCATGGCGGCTATTGATACAGTGATGCGGCTGTTCGGCCCCGGCGATCATGTCATCGTGGGGAACGATGTATACGGCGGCACCTTCCGGCTTTTTAATGAAGTGCTGGCCCGCTTCGGGCTGAGTTTTACCTATGTCGACACGACCGATCCGGCTAACGTGGCGGCGGCGCTGCGACCGGAGACCCGTCTGATCTGGCTGGAGACACCCACCAACCCGTATCTGCGCCTGGCTGACATCCGCGCCATCAGCGACCTGGCCCCGGAGGGGGTGCTGGTGGCGGTCGATAACACCTTCGCCTCACCCTATCTCCAGCAGCCGCTGGCGCTGGGGGCGGATATCGTGATGCACAGCACCACCAAATACCTGAGCGGGCATTCCGATGTGGTGGGTGGCGCGGTGGTGGTGAACGACAAGGTCCTCTACCAGCAGCTCAAGTTCCTGCAGAACGCCGTAGGGGCCGTCCCTGGCCCGCAGGATGTATGGCTTACCATGCGGGGCATCAAGACGCTGCACGTGCGCATGGACCGCCACTCGCAGAATGCGCTGCGTGTGGCGCGCTTCCTCAGCGGGCATCGCGCGGTGCGACAGGTGCTGTATCCCGGTCTGGAGACACACCCGCAGCATGACCTTGCCAGACGTCAGATGCGCGACTTCGGCGGGATGGTTTCGCTGATCATGGAGGGAGGCGCCTCCACAGCCCGTGCGTTCGTCAGCCGCACGCGCCTGTTTGCGCTGGCCGAGTCGCTGGGAGGCGTGGAATCGCTGATTGAGCATCCCTACAGCATGACCCATGCCTCCACTGCCGACAGCGATCTGGCGGTCGATCCGGGGCTGGTACGTCTCTCGGTGGGCATCGAGCACGCGGACGATCTACTGGCCGATCTCGATCAGGCGCTGCGCGGCCTGTGATCCGGAAACGGATGTACAATGGTGGTGATACCCTCACACCATCAAGGAGCGCGCTTTGTTAACCTCGATCTTCTGCTGCGTTGTGCCGATGATCCTGATCGGGTTGTTCGCCGTGGGGCTGAGCGGGTATGCACTGGTCACGGGGCAGGGGGGGGCCCGGGTCGATTCGATGGGCCATAAGACCCCTGCCAGCCCGCTGGCTACCCGTGCGGTGGCCGTGATCGGTCTGATCACGGGGCTGTTTATCATTTGCCTGGCAGCCAGCCTAGGCTTTGCCATGGCGATGGGGCTGCTGACCGGCTACCAGTAGAGTCAGGCGTGCAGGACCGGGCGCGATGATAGCTTCGAAAGGCATTGGCACACTGGGCGAGGGGTCACTGCACGCTGCGCTCAAGAGCTGGTATGCGCAGCCCGGTGATGTGCTTGAGGAGGCCGTCGGCGGGTATGTGATCGATATCCGGCGCGATGACCTGCTGATCGAGATCCAGACCGGGAACTTCACTGCCATCAGGCGCAAGCTGTTTGACCTGACCCGCAAGCATCCGGTGCGGCTTGTGTACCCCGTGGCACGTGAGCGCTGGATTGTGCGGCAGGCGGGCCAGGCCTGGGAGACGGTCTCGCGGCGGCGTTCGCCGAAGCATGGCAGCCCGGTGTATGTGTTCGATGAGCTGGTGCGCTTCCCGGCTCTGATCGATCATCCGCACTTCTCGCTGGAGGTGCTGCTCATCCAGGAGGAGATCATCTGGCGTGATGACGGGCGCGGGAGCTGGCGGCGCAGAGGCTGGAGCGTCTATGACCGGCGGCTGCTCGATGTGCTGGATCGGCTGCTTCTGGCCTCAGCGGATGACTGCGCTGCGCTGCTACCCGCCGACCTGCCCGCCCTGTTCAGCACCGCCGATCTGGCTGGTGGGCTTGGTGAGAGCCGTCGACTGGCCCAGCGGATGGCTTACTGCCTGCGGGAGATGGGGATGATCAAGGTCTCTGGCAAGTGCGGGAACGCTCTTTTATACCGGCGCTGTGCATGAGTCATACTCACCGGTAGCGAATTTCGAGATTCCGCCCAACAAACATTTGCAATCCGTTTGGGATGATGCTATACTGGTAAGTGCTTCGGGCATGATGTTCGATGCACGGTCGCAATGTGGACCCTCAGGAGGTCAGGTAAACACGAATACGATGGTAAGGACTAGCCCAGTTTCGTAGTTGCAGCCCTGCATCCACCGTGTTTACTGACCGCCGACGAGAGGGAAAGTCGGCGGTTTGCGTTCTGAGGGGAGAGCACCTTAACAATCGCAGATGTGATAGAAGCCAAGCTCAAGCGAAGAGCAAGCGAGCCCTGACAGGAATAGGAAGAAGCCGGTGTCTGAGGGCACCGGAAGAACAAGGAAGCGACGAAGAGTTTGATCCTGGCTCAGGATGAACGCTGGCGGCGTGCCTAATACATGCAAGTCGA
>FWWM01012468.1_pt1 | contig 14131 bp, 8 predicted proteins | sample 2228351 | NCBI WGS metagenome assembly FWWM01 (sample SAMEA103939774, study PRJEB20133) | metagenome | reverse complement strand
ACTGGCTCTCCAGTTGTGTGGCCAGGTCCCCGGGGAGGTCCCAGAGCCTGGCTTGGATGGCCATGGCGAGATACCCGGAGGCGGGATGGGGGGCCTTGCGGACGGCCTCCCACGCCAGGGTGCGGGCCTCTTGGAGGTTGCCGGCCTTGAACGCGAGCACCGCCCGGCACGCCGGAAGCAGCCTGGCATCCTCCGGGGGGAGGTCCAAGGTGGCAACTTCCTCCAGCATGGCGCGGCTCTCGTCCAACCGCTGCTGGCCCGCCAAGTACCGGGCCGATTGCACCAGGCACCTCCAAAAGAGCCTGGTAACACTGCGGTCCAGCGGTTTGAGTTGGGCTGCCTTGCGCGCGTAGGGACAGGCCTCCAGCGGCCTGTCAAAACCGAGCAGCATGCGGGCCGCCGACACCAGATCGATCAGGCTGTCGGGATGGCGATCAATCAGGAGCCGGTACGCCTCCGCCGCTTCGTCCACCCGGCCCCAGTACGCGTGGGCAACTGCCAGGCAGCGGTAGGGGGCGATCAACTCGGGGGCCAGATTGATGCTTTCCCGGAGGGCAGCCGTGGCTGCGGCGAAAATGCTCTCTTCCATGTCGGGCTTGGAAACCTCCCGCCGCCGTTGATCGGCCCACCGGGACAAAAACCTGTCGTGGTGCTGCTGGCCGTCCTCGTCTTGTTCCTGTTCCTCGTCGTCTTCTTGTTTCTGGAGATAGGACAAATAATTCGTTGCCGCCCGGTACCAGACCAAGGCTTTGGCCAGGCGCTGGTCCTGGGGCGGAAAAGCCCCTTGGTCGATATCGCGGAGGTAGTCGATCCAGTGCCGGGCCGCCTCAAGCAGATCGTCCAGCGATTGGTTCTCGAGGAATAGGGCCCGCGCGCGATGCCAATGGGGATCCTCGGAAGGCCCCGGGATCCACCCGGCGATGCGTTCCAACAGGGAGGAGCCCTGTTGCCGCAGCCCCGAGGGCAAGACGGCCCGCGCCACCATCAAAGCCAGGGGTTTACGTTGGGCGCCGGCCTGGCGGGGAAGGGTCCGCAGCGTTCGGAACGCTCCTTCCCAATCCCCTTCCAACATCTGCCCGTGAAGTTCGTAGAGCCGGGTGAGCACCGGTTGGCCGAACGCAAGCGACTCGAGCTTCAAAAGCGCCATCCGCCCCGGCCCGAGCCGGTCCAGGGCAAACGGGCCGCTGCCAATCCAATCGGCCAGATCTTGCAGCGCGCGGGCGATTTTGGCAGGCCAGCGGGTGGGATCCAGCCGGCTCCAGCAGGCCTGCATCTGTTGGTCGTCTTGGCGGTAATAGGCGGCCAGGCCGCGCGCAAACAGCCGCCAATCGGCCAGCGGCGAATGGCGGGGGATGTGCGCCAAAGCCGCCAGAGCCTCCTCGCCCTGACCAGCCGCCAGTTGGTCCAAAACCTGCCGGACTGCGGCGGCATCTCGGGCGATCTGGGGATGACCCTGGACCGTGGTGCCGGGGTGGACAACCGCAGCGTCGGTCAGGCCCACTAAAGTCGCACCATCCAGGGGTCCCTCGGAAGGGCCTTGTCGCGCCAGCAGGCGGTCGACCAGGCCCAGTGGCGTCGCCACTGCCGCGGCCTCGCCTCGCACCTTCCCCTCGGTGATGCCCAGCGAGAGCAAGTCCTCGAAGGTGCTGCGGGCCTCGGCCATCAAACCGAACCGCAGGAGCTGTTTGGTCCTGGCGAGGTAAGCCTCTTCAAGAAGGGCGCGGAGTTCGGCAGTGGGCTGCTGACGCCACGCCGTCTTAGCATCCTTGAGGGCCTGCTTGAAGTCCTGACGCGCCAAGTTCCGGCGGACCAAAGCGACAAAATCCGGCACACGTCTGAACTCCAGCCACCCTTCCCCTTGTTCTTCTGCGTCACTGGGGTCCTTCCTGTCCTCAACAAGACTCGAGCGATGTCCCCATCATAAAGCGCGACGCCCGGTTTGGAAAAGGCCGCAAACCAAGCTGAAAGGCGATTTCGCGAAATAAGCAAAAGTGTGATGGGACTTGGCAATCTGCGCGCTCTGGGTAAATTGATGAGGCGTTGTGGCCCGACATCCGGCGCCCCAAGGCGGGAGGCAAATCGACCATGTTGGCGTTCCATCTGGCTCGGCCGCAGTACCGCGGCCCCGGGACCCCTTGATTGGTCCTCCCATAAGCGGTTTTTGCCATTCCGTTATGCTGCCACCCGGCAGTTTTGCCACTTTGCTGCCCCCGGTGTTTGCCGGTGTGCCTTGCCGTTGCGCGGGCGTGCCTTGGTCCGCTGCCAATGCACATTGGCGTTGGGCCGGTTTGCCATGTCGGCGCGCCGCTCCGTTGGGTGCGTATGCCGTTCGGCTTTCCCCACCTACACCCCCCTCCGCTTGTGGCCGCTAGCCCCCCGGCCAGTTTCCCGTCGGTTTTCCCCTTGACGAACCCGGCCGGAAGCCCGGTAATGTTGGAACCGGTAATGTTGGAATTGGAGACGCGAAGCGGCATTTTGACATTGGCCCATGATCCATGCGGCCGGCAGCCAGCGGAGGGGAATTCGACCACTTCATGGGGAAACGACGTGTCACCAGGCTTTCGGTCAGTGTTCCAACTTCAAACGCGCGAAAACCTTGCGCCCGCAAGCCCAGGCCAGCAAACCGCGTGTTTCGCGTGCCCCCAGCGTGGGATGAACTTTCAACGCCGCCTGTCTTTGAAAGGTCCAGGTGGCTGCGGCCTGGGCCTGGCAGGCCCCTTTAGGGATCAGCCGGCCGCGCGTCATTGTTCTGAATGTTCGTTGCCCCACAGGCTGCATCCACCATCAAGGGGGTTTGGCGAACAGCAGCCGCAGAGGTTCCTCGGGCGGCTTTGGGATGTATCCGATGGGTGAGGGTTGCGTAGAGCCCCGAGGCGTGCGTGGTGGATGTCTGAGCCTCCTAGCGATCCGTACGCGGTCTGGCGTTTTGCAAGCTATCGCCTTTATGCCGCAAGCTGGTTCGCGATAACTTTCGGGAGCATGATGGAAGGGGTCGCGATCCGGCTGGTCGTGTACCGCTGGACTGCCGATTACCTGGCCTTGGGCTGGATCGGGCTGGTGCGGGCGTTGCCAGTATTGCTCCTGTCCATCGCAGGCGGACAGATCGCCGATCGCTTTGACCGCCGGGGCGTGATGGTGGTGATGTTGGGGGTGAGCCTGTTGGTGTCGCTGGGACTGGCGGGGGCTGTGGCCTGGGAAGCGCCGCTTGGGGCCATTTATGTCCTGTTGGGCCTGGGGGCGGGCAGTCAGGGGCTGGGGGGGCCGTCGCGCGCGGCGCTCTTGCCGCAGATCGTCCCCGGCGAGGTGTTTCCGAAGGCCGTCACCTGGAACACGACGGTGTTTCAGGTGGCGGCCATGACGGGTCCGGCGGCGGGCGGCTACCTGCTCGACTGGACCGGCAGTGCGGCCGACTGCTTTCTAGCGGTCGCAGTGTGCCGACTGGTAGCCTTGGCGGCCATGGCCGGGGTGCGTAGCGGGGCCAAACCAGCCGGCGAAGAGGCGGTCTCCTGGCAAAGCGTGGTGGCGGGTGTCCGCTTTGTGTGGCAGAACAAGCCGATCCTGGCGGCCATTACCCTGGACCTGTTCGCGGTGCTTTTGGCGGGCGTAACCTACCTGTTGCCCGTGTTTGCCGAAGATATCCTGGGCGTGGGGGCGCAGGGGTTGGGGCTATTACAGTCGGCCGAGGCGGTTGGGGCGGTCACCATGGCCGTGCTCTTGGCCCACCTGCCCCCACTGCGTCGCGCAGGCCGGGCCCTGCTGTGGGCCGTGGCGGGGTTCGGGCTGGCGACGATCGTCTTCGGCCTGTCGCGGAACTTCCTGCTTTCGTTGGCCATGATGTTCGTGATGGGCGCGCTGGACAACATCAGCGTCGTGGTGCGGCACACCTTGGTCCAAATGCTGACTCCCGATGCGATGCGGGGGCGCGTCTCGGCGGTCAACAACATCTTCATCGTGGCCTCGAACGACCTCGGCGGCCTGGAGTCGGGTGTAACCGCGCACTTTTTGGGCCCCACGGGTTCCGCCGTGGCCGGCGGACTGGGGGCCATCCTGGTCGTCCTGGCCGTCGCACGCCGCTGGCCGGAAATCCTGGGCATCGGCTCGTTGCACGAGGTTCGCCCGCTGGCCTGGGCCGATCCGGCGGATCCGCCTGACACAAAAGAGGCTCCCGGCGGTGCCCCCCATTCTGCTGAGTCCGGGGCCCGGCCCGCCAGCCCGCCGTGAACCCTCGACCTTTTTGCGACAGGAAAGGCGGGTGTCTGCTGTCGGATGTGAGGAATTCAAAGCGATGTCCCCGTCGTGGCAACCCGCGGTCGTGCACGCTATGATGCTTTATGGGGGTAGCGGCACACGTCTTGCTCATGGTGACCCAAAGCGCGCCAGATTGCACTCGGCACGAGCCGGCGACCGCTGTCGGCCGGCATGTTCCCGTGCGCCGCGCGGTGGTCGATGCGCAGCAGCCCTGGCGTCTGCTCGACCTGGGGGAGCTGTACCGCTATCGCGACCTGCTTTGGATGTTGACATTGCGGGACCTGAAGGTCCGCTATCGCCAGGCGGTGATTGGGGCGGCCTGGGCGGTGATCCAGCCCCTGGGCACGATGCTGTTGTTCGGCGTGTTGTTCGATTTGCTGGGCCGCAACCCCACCTCGGGCGCCATTCCCTACAGCGTGACCGCCCTGTGCGGCCTGTTGCCATGGCAACTTTTCGCCTCTTCGGTGATCCAGGCCAGTGCCAGCCTGGTCAACAACCGGCATGTGATCACCAAGGTGTACTTCCCCAGGATGATGTTGCCGGCGGCTTCGGTGCTTTGTGCGCTGGTGGATTTCGCCATCGCGCTGGGAGTGCTTGCCGGCCTGATGGCCTGGTATGGCCTCGCGCCGGGCTGGCCGGTGTTGGCAATGCCGGTATTCCTGTTTTTGGCCGTGCTGGCGGCGTTGGCGGCGGGCCTTTGGCTTTCGGCCTTGAATGCCCTGTATCGCGACTTTATCTACGTGGTCCCCTTTCTGGTCCAAGTGGGGCTGTTCCTCAGCCCGGTGGTGTACGAAACGGCTGGGTTGATCCCAGCACGGTGGTGGACGGTATACAGCCTGAACCCCATGGTGTGTGTGTTGGAAGGCTTCCGGTGGTCGCTGTTGGGCCTGCCCGCCCCTTCGCTGCAAACGATGGCGATCTCGCTGGCCGCCGGCGCGATGCTTCTGGTCAGCGGGCTGGCTTTTTTCCGGCGCGTGGAACACGCCATCGCCGACCGCATATGACGTGTTGGAACCCCGCAAGGCGGCTTGCGCCGTACCCGCCGAGGGCCAACCGATGAGCGATCCTGCGATCCGAGTCCAGGGCCTGTGGAAGCGCTTTCGCCTGGGGGCCTTTGCCCCATATGGCCGGCTGTCCGAAGCCCTTCAGGACTGGGCGGTGCGGGCGGCGCGGTGGCCTTGGGACCGGCTGCGGGGGAAGCCGGGGCCGCGCACAGCGCCGGTTCGCGAGATCTGGGCCCTGCGCGATGTGGCATTCGAGGTACAGCCGGGCGAAATCGTGGGGATCATCGGGCGCAACGGGGCGGGGAAGACCACGCTGTTGAAAATCCTTTCGCGGATCATCCATCCCACGCGCGGCCGGGTCGAGATTGCCGGCCGCGTGGGCAGCCTGCTGGAAGTCGGCACGGGGTTTCACCCGGAACTCACGGGGCGGGAAAACGTGTTCGTCAATGGGGCGATCCTGGGCATGACCCGCGCCGAAATCCGCCGCAAGTTCGATCAGATCGTCGCCTTTGCCGAGATCGAGCCATTCCTCGATACGCCCGTCAAGCGGTACTCGACCGGCATGACGATCCGCCTGGCGTTTGCCGTGGCCGCCCACCTGGAGCCCGAGATCCTGCTGGTGGACGAAGTGCTGGCCGTGGGCGATGTGGCCTTTCAGAAAAAATGCCTGGGCAAGATGGGCGAAGTGGGGCGCCAGGGACGCACCGTGCTCATCGTTTCCCATAATCTGCCGATCATTGCGAACCTGTGCGGCCGGGCCATGCTTTTGGATGCGGGCTCGATCGTGGCCGCCGGGCCACCCGCGGAGGTGATCCAGAAGTACCTGGCAACGGTTCGTTCGGCCGCGGGCGAACTCGTCTGGCCCGACCTCGACCGTGCCCCTGGCAATCACCAGGTCCGGCTGCGGGGCGTGCGGATTCTTCAGGAGGGAATCGAAGGCCCGACCGCCGACGTGGATATCGCCCGGGACATCCTTGTGGAAATCACCTACGAAAGCCTTTGCGACGGCACTCCGCTTTATGCGGGCCTGTGGTTGAAGGACCAGCTCGGCACGTTTATCCTCTCCAGCCACAACGCCCATTCGCAGAACCTGACGCCAGATCCATGGTACGGCCGGCCCTATCCGCGGGGGGTGTTTCGCACGGTTTGTCGCCTGCCGGGCAATTTTCTCAACGAGGGGCGCTACCAGGTCACGCCCCTTTTGGGCCACGTGCCCCATCCCGCCATGGTCCTGGAAGAAGCCACGTTGGCGTTCGACGTCCACGACACCGGGGCGATGCGTGAAGAATACACGGGTTCGTGGGCCGGCCCCCTCATTCGCCCCCGGCTGGCCTGGAGCACCGAGCCGCTGTCCGATGGCCGGAGCGACGCTCGGCCACCGGCCAGCCCGCTCTCCGGCACGGCAGGGAACTCGGCCCGAGAGGAGTGACCGCCATGGGGCTACCCAAACCTGCGGCGTGCTTGCTGTTGCGGGAAGCGGCGCGCCGGCCCTTTTCGGGCAGCGCGGCCACGTTGGGACGCCAGGATATCCTTTTCGACGAGTCCTGGCTGCGGCGCACTGCGGCGCGCATGGGCGTGAGCCTGCACCCCACCGAGATCAGGCTGCACCGCGACCCTGCGCTGGCGCTGCGCGGCTTCATGTCCGACGATTCCTTTCTCAAATCCCTGGGGTTCTGCCAGATCGTGCGCCTGGACTACTCCGACTTCGAAGCCCCGGATTACCTGCTGGACCTCAACGCCCCCCATACGCCTGACGATCTGCGGGAGCGATTCGACACGATCCTCGATGGCGGGACCCTCGAGCATGTGTTTCATTTGCCCCACGCCCTGCGGCACCTGTTCGAGATGCTCAGGCCGGGCGGACGAGTGATCCATTTTTCGCCCTCGGCCAACCATCTGGACCACGGTTTCTACATGTTCTCGCCCACGCTGTTGTGGGACTACTACACCACGAACCAGTTCGAAATCAATACGTTTTACGTTTACCGCTACCGGCCGGCCCGAGACCGCTGGGAGGTGTTCGAGTACCGGCCCGAATGGCTGGCGCCCGGCGCGCGCTGGGGCGGACTGGACGACGCCATGTACGGGATACATGTAGTGGCGACGCGCACCGAGGCATCGACCGGCGACCGCATCCCACAACAAGGCTGGTACCTGCGGCGGTGGGAAGAAGCCAAGACCCAGGGGCCCCCAGGCCCGGGCGAACTCCTTTCGGAACCCCCCGGAACCAAGGCGCGCCGGCTGATGGACCTGACGCGCCATCACCCCCGCTTGCATCGGCTGGCCTGCCAGGCGATCGTGCGGTGGCGGGCATTTATCAATCGCCGCCGGCAAGCCCGGCACCGGGGGTTGGGGTTGAAACGCATCGGCCGGTATTGAAAGACCTTCGGCCGGCCGACACCCCGGAGCGCGTCCCGGCGGCGGGGCTGCCGCTCCGTGCCAGGCCCCAGGCCCCCGCTTTTCACAGCGGGGCAGGCCGGGGAGCGTCGCTGCGGCGCGGCCGTTGTGGGCTCTGCCCGAACTGGTCACCGTACCCCACCGCGGCGCCAGCGGCCTGCAACCCCATTTAGCGCCACTGGAGGATCGCTTCGGCAAGCCGGTCGGCGATGGACTGCGCGTCATGGTGCTGCTCGACAAACTGCCGGCCCTGCTGGCCCATTTGGCTCGCCTCGGCGGGATGGTGCCACAAGCGCCGGACGAGCTGGGCCAGGCCTTCCATATCGCCCCAGGCCACGCCGCCAGCACCCGCCCGGTTGATGAAATCCGCGTCCACCTCCAGCGAAGCGATGGGAACGCGTGAAGCGGCTGCCTGAAGGAACACGTTGGGGAACCCCTCGTAGCCCGGGGCCGAAGTATTCACGTACACGACCGCCCGGCGAAACACCTGCGGCATGTCCGAGAAGGGCACCCGCTCGATCAGCCACACGTTGCCGGGCCGGTCGCGTCGCAACTGCTCTTCCACGGCCTGCTCCCGTGGATTGACGATCATGAGGAAGGGGACCTCGGGGCATTGCCGCGCCAGCTCCAGGCAAATGAGCGGGCGCTTGTGAAAGCTATCGGCCCGGCCGATCCACAGCGCGTAGCGCGCCAGGTGCGCTATGGCCGGCAGGGGCTGGCCAGCGACCTGGGCGGCATCCCATTCCTCCAAGTCGATGGGGTTCGGCAGCACGAGGGCTTCGCGGCCGAAGCGTTCGGCCAGCGCCGCCTGTTGCCAGGCGGTCTGCACCACGATGCGGTCCGCATGGTGGAGGGCATACCAGCAGACCGCGCCCCGTTCGCCATAGGGGCTTACATAACTCGAATCGGGGGCATAGCGGGGATCGAGGTCGGAATCGGCCCCCAAGAAGACGATCGAACGCCGCCCGGCGGTTTTGGCGGTCGCGACGGCCGCAGCCGTCTGCCGCTGCACCCCGAAACACAAAAACACATCCGCCTCCAGGCTAAGAAGAAACCGGTCCGGCCGGCAGGCGTCAGCCGCCCGTCGCCACGGGCGCACCGCCGCCAACAGCGGCAACTGCCATAGCAGCCCTGGCGAGAAGCTTCGCAACCGCACCCAGGGAAAGCCCTCCCGCACTTCGACGTGTCGGCCAACTGCCTGGCGCACCCAATACAACGGCTCGCGCCGACGGATAATGCGGACCCCCTGGCAGGTTTCCCGCACGATCGGCCGGCGCGAGTACACCACCAGGCTCACCGTCATGTCGTTCCGCCGGGCCAGTGCCCTGGCCAATGTCCACGCCCGCGTCTCGGTCCCGCCGAAGATTCCTTCGGCTGTTGGCTCGATCAGCGGGTAAGCGTGATACGCCAGAACGCAGACACGCAGCGGGTGCGTCATGCCACCAACGGGTTCAGAAGACCGCCAACAAGTTCGCCATCCCCCGACTCGGCCGCCCGCGGTGCCCGGGGCCGGCTACTGCGGCCCACCAGCCGCTTCCAGCCTGACGGAACCGCCAGGCTTACGATAGTTCACGCCGTCTCCGCGCTGGCCGTTCCCCGGCCCCAACGCTGGTACCAGGCCTGAAACACCAGTACATCCCAAAGATGGTAGTGCCAGGCCGTCCGTCCTGAAAGGTGTTCCTCCCATTTCTGCCGGATGGGTGCAGGATTGAAGAAGCCTTCCTGGCGGAGGCGGCGGGGGTCGAGGAAGGCCTCGGCCCAGTCGCGCAACGGGCCCCGCAACCAGTGGTCGATGGGCACCCCGAACCCCGCCTTGGGGCGCTCGAAAAGCTGCGAGGGAACGTATCGTTGGAGCACGCGCCGCAGCAGCCATTTGCCCGTCCGGCCACAAATCTTCCACTCCAGGGGCAGGCGCCAGGCGAACTCGACCACCCGGTGGTCCAACAGCGGGGTGCGGGCCTCCAGGGCCACGGCCATGCTTGCCCGGTCCACTTTCACTAGAATGTCATCCGGCAGATAACTCACCGTGTCGGCATACATCCACTGTTCCAGGTACGGCCGGCTGTTGGGCCAGCGGTCCGGCTGGCTGGCCAGGGCTTCCAACGGTTCCGCCCCCAATACCACGCGGTGGGCATCGGCCCAGTGCACGTTGTGCCGAACATACATCTGGCCTGGGGTGGCAATATCCAGGCGCTCGGCCCGGCTGGCCACCTTGCACCGCATGGCTGCGGGCAGCCCCCGGGCGCCCCAGGCAAGGGCTTTGGCCGCCGCCTTGCGCACGGCCAGCGGTACGCGCTCCAACGCCCGCCACAGGCGCGCAATATGCAGATACCGCTGGTACCCCCCAAACAATTCGTCGCCCCCGTCGCCCGAGAGGACCACCGTCACGTACCGGCGGGCCAGCTCCGAAACCAGAAGTGTCGGCACCGCCGACGAATCGCCGAACGGCTCGTCGTAAATCTCCGGCAACCGGGGGATGACCTGCCAGGCCTCGCGGGGCCGCACATATTGTTCGGTGTGATCGGTCCCCAGGTGCCGGGCCACGGCGGCCGCGTAGGGTGCCTCGTCGTACTCCCGCTCCTCAAAGCCGATGGTAAACGTCTGCACCGCGCGGTGGCTGTGGCGCTGCATCAAGGCCACCACCAGCGACGAGTCGATCCCGCCCGACAGGAACGCCCCCAGGGGCACATCGGCGATCATGCGCCGGCGCACTGCGTCGGCCACGAGGCGTTCCAGCGCGTCGGTCGCCTCGTCGATCGGTCCCCGAAACGGATCCTCGGCCGCCCGCGCCACGGCCTCTTCCAGGCTCCAGTAGGGCCGGGGTGTGGGCCGATCCGACGGATCGCCCAATTCCAACAGGCTGCCCGGCGGCAACTTGTAGATATCGTGGTAGATGGACCATGGCCCTGGCACGTAGTTGTGCCGAAGCAACAGCGCCAGCGCACCCCGGTGGATGGCCGGCGAGAAGCCCGGCAGCCTTGCCAGGGCCTTCAGCTCCGAGGCAAACAAAAACCGCCCAGCAGACCATCCGTAGTACAGCGGCTTCTTGCCCAGACGGTCGCGGGCCAGCACCAGGCGCCGGTGCGGGATGTCCCAAACGGCAAAGGCGAACATGCCCACCAGCCGGTCCAGCGCCTCTTTCACACCCCATTGGGCGATCCCCTCCAACAGCACCTCGGTATCCGAATGGCCGCGGAACCGGTGGCCACGGCCCTCGAGTTCCCGGCGGAGATCGAGGAAGTTATAGATTTCGCCGTTGTAGACCACCACGTACCGGCCACACGCCGACACCATGGGCTGGTGGCCGGCGGGCGACAGGTCGATGACCGCCAGCCGGGTCTGTCCCAGCCCCAGTCCCGCCGCAGCCGAGACCCACACCCCGGAATCATCGGGGCCGCGGTGCCGCAGGGCATCGGTCATGCGCTGGACCACGCCACGCAGCGTCGGTTCCTCCAAACGCCGATCAGGATCCCATAGCCCGACGATTCCGCACATCAAACTACACCCTGCCGGATCCGCACCAAGCCCACCTTGACCATCCTACCATCGGCGTGTGGGCCTCGGCACAGGTTTTCTGGGGAGAGCGGCGAGCGTTTTCGGGCACTGCCCCGATTCTTGCGGCACACGCCGCGCGGACGAGCCGCTTCTGTTGTTCCTGCTCCCCGCCTAGTCTTTGACGCCTTTCCCCTGCCCTCTGGCCCGGTGCCTTTTCACCGGGCCGCGAGGGGTTGCAAGCCTGCACCGGCGGTTGCACTTCCGGGCCGGCGTGTTCGCCCCGGGGTGGCGCCGAGGCCCCCTCCCGATGGGTAGTTCGACTCGTGGAAACCGCTCAAACACCCGGCAAAACCCAGGAGATTCCGCAGGCCCGTGCGGAACCCCTGCCGCCTTGCGAATCGGGTTTTTGACGTATGGTTGGGTATCCCCCACTTGGAGACGTGCCATGGCCGACGTGGTCGAAATCTCGGACATTGAAGCCCTCGCCGACTATCGCTGGGCGTGGGAATCGTTGCTGTCGGAGACGCCGGGGGCATCGTTCTTCCACAGCCTGGAGTGGTTGAGGGCGTACTGGAAGCACTTTGGCGAGCAAAAGCGGTTGCGGGTGCTGGTGGTGCTGGCCGAGGGCCGGCCGCAAGGCATTGTGCCGCTGGTGCTGCGCCCCGAGCGGACGCGCTTGGGCTGGCTGCGGGTGCTGGGCTATCCCCTGGACGATTGGGGTTCGTTTTATGGGCCGATCGGGCCGGCAGGGTGCCAGACGCTTGCCCACGCCCTGGCCTGGGTCCAAGAGGGCCCCGCGGATTGGGACCTTGTGGAGCTTCGGGGAATCGAAGAAGGCACTGCCGCCGACTCAGCAACGGCCGAGGCCTTTGAGACCGCCGGTTGCCCCGCCTTGCGCACGGTCTGGGCACACACCGCGGTGGTCGAGTTTGCCGGCGACTGGGAGTCGTACCTGGCCAGCCGGCCCGCCAAGTGGCGGAGCAACTATCGCCGCCTCCTGCGCCGCTTGCAATGGGAGGGCAAAGTGGAGCATATCCGGTACCGCCCAGGAGGAGAAACGACGTGCGAGATCGACCCCCGCTGGGACCTCTACGAGGCCTGTGAGGCGGTTGCCCGGCGGAGCTGGCAAGCGGAATCGGCCACGGGGACCACCCTGTGCCACGAATCGGTTCGAGGCTTTTTGCGCGACGCCCATCAGGCCGCCTCCGGCCGCGGCGAAGTGGACCTGAACCTGCTGTGCCTGGACGGCCAGCCCATCGCTTTCGCCTACAACTATGTTCGCGAAGGCCGGCTGTACGGGCTCCGCGCCGGGTATGACGCGGCCCTAGCGCGGCTGGGACCCGGCAGCGTGCTCCAGGGCCTCATGCTGTGCGACAGCTTCCGCCGTAAAGACACGCTCTTGGACCTCGGCTTCACCTCGTTGGACTTGAAGCGGCACATCGCCACGCGCGTCGTGGCTGCGGTGCGGTACAGCCATTTTGGGCCTTCGGCCCGAGCCCAGATACTGCGGGTCAAACGCTGGTTCCAGCAGTATGCGTGAAGTTGTTGCCAGACGGTGCGTGCTCGGCAAGCACGTAGCCGCTTTTTGCGTGCGGGCTCTCCGCGCACGCGCCAGCTTATAGCACCCAGGAGGCTGATCCTTGCGGCGCGCCGTTCCCGTTCCGCGTGGTTGCCTGCGACCACCGCAGCACCCTTTTCTCCAGGCGGTCCGCCTGGCTGCGGGAATCGCTCGGCACAGCCTCCGGGCATCGCCGGTTCGCCTCAGTGGCGGGACCCCCGAGTTATGCTGGCCTTCGGGGCCTTGGGCGCGGCCACGCCCCCACCGCGCTTTACCCAGATGGACATCCCGTATAATGACCGTAGGCTTTGGCATACCGAAATGGTAATCCGTCTGCGGTCCACCGCGCCTTTTCGCGAGACTCCGATGGCGATCCCCGAGTACACGCGCGACGATTTTCCCACTAGCCCGCTGATGTTCTATTACGAGGTCACCCAGGCGTGTGACCTGGTATGCAAGCACTGTCGGGCGTCGGCCAAAGAGACGGCCGATCCCGCCGAGCTGAATACCGAACTGGCCAAACGCCTTCTGGACCAGATCGCTACCTTTCCCCGGCCACCCCACCTGGTCTTGACCGGCGGAGATCCGCTTAAGCGGCCGGACCTGTTCGAGCTGATCGCCTACGCCAAGCGCCTGGGGTTGGCCACGGCATTGACGCCATCGGCCACGCCGCTGGCCACCCGGGATGCCTTTGTGCGGGCCCAACAAGCGGGTGTAACCGCTTTGGGCATCAGCCTCGACGGTGCCGATGCGCAGACGCACGATGCTTTTCGCGGTTGGTCGGGCAGTTTCGAGCGGACCTTGCGCATGTTGGACGATGCACGCCAGTTGGGGCTCGCCGTCCAAGTCAATACCACCATCACGCGGCGCAACTTCCACCAGATCGATGCCATGGCCGAGGCCCTTGCGCCCCGCGGCATCGCCATGTGGTCGGTCTTTTTCCTCGTGCCGGTAGGACGCGGTGTGCTGGAACAACGCATCTCGCCCGAAGAATACGAAATCGCCTTCGAAAAACTGTGGCACCATGCCCAGACCAAGCCCTTCGCCATCAAAACGACCGAAGCCCCCCATTACCGGCGCTGGGTACTGCAACACGGTGGACATCCGCTGGCCGGCCCGGCCAGCCCCGCCGGCCACCCCAAACGCCTGCATCGCGCACCCCTTGGGGTGGGCGACGGCAAGGGCGTGATGTTCGTGGGCCATACCGGCGAGATCTTCCCTGCCGGGTTCCTGCCACTTTGCTGCGGCCGATTCCCCCAAGACTCGGTGGTGGATGTGTACCAGCACCACCCGACATTTGTAGCCCTCCGGGATCCAGACCGCTTTGGCGGGAAATGTGGGGTGTGCGAGTACCGCCAACTGTGTGGCGGCAGCCGGGCCCGCGCCTTCGACGTAACCGGCGACCCCCTGGCTGCCGAGCCAGATTGTA
>FWWM01012467.1_pt1 | contig 14134 bp, 11 predicted proteins | sample 2228351 | NCBI WGS metagenome assembly FWWM01 (sample SAMEA103939774, study PRJEB20133) | metagenome | reverse complement strand
AATGGCAGGATTCACTTCACGATAACTGGAAATAGCATAACCGCCATCATTTTCCCCTTCCGGGCAGCGAAACAGGGGCATCAGATGCAAATAGGTTAAACCTAACTCTTTGAAATAAGGAATTTTTTGTTGAATACCCTTCAAATTTCCGGCAAACAAATCCACATAACAAACACCCCCTAACATTTGGTTAGATTGAAACCAATCCGGATTTTTCTCTCGTTCCGCATCCAACCTCTTCAATTCGGGATTGCGTTGAATCCAATAGATGGCTAAAACGTCCAGCAACTGTTCAATATGGAAAAAGAAATCGTAATGCTTTCCGTAGAGATGATGAAGTATCCGGAAAAGGTCTTCGAAATGCTGATTGAGGCGATCTTCAAATACCAGCCACTCCTGGGGATGACTGAACATGTAATCGGCAAACCGCGTCTCGAGACGCGGTTGAAGCCGATCCAGAGTCCGTTTCGCTTCTCTGGAAAGATCCATGAACCTTATTCCTTTCTAAATTATCCTTTGACAGAGCCCGCCATCAAACCGCGCACAAAGTAACGTTGCAAGGCAAAGAACACCGTCAAGGGCAGGATCATACTGACAAACGCACCAGAAGTCAGCAAATGCCAATCCTGACCTTTTTCACCTACCATGGCCGCCAGTGCACTGGTGACAACCCGGTTTTGATCCCCGAGGAATACCAACGCAACCAGATAGTCATTCCACACCCACAAAAACTGGAAAATGGCAAAAGAAGCCAGCGCAGGAATTGATAAGGGCAGAATCAGGCGGGTGAAAATGGTAAAGTGAGACGCCCCGTCAATGAAGGCCGACTCAAGAATATCACGCGGAAGTGAACCAATATAGTTGAACAAGAGATACACCGCCAGCGGCAACCCAAAACCGGTATGCGCCAACCACATTGCCAAATAAGTGCCATTTAAGTTCAATTGGGTGTAATCTCTCAATATGGGCACAAGCGCAATTTGCAATGGCACAACCAACAATGCAACCACCAGGGTGAATAACAGTTTTCTACCGGGAAAATTTAGCCACGCAAAGCCGTATGCTGCAAACGCAGCAATCAAAATGGGAATGATTGTTGAGGGCACTGCAACCGCTATGGAATTTAGAAAAGCACCACCCAGATTATTTCCTTTGCGAGTAATTTCATTCCCCGAAGCGTCTCGGAAGCGAATCTCTTTACCGCTCAAGGTATCGCGGTAATTATCCAAAGTCAACCGGGCAGAGAAGCCAACCCAGCGTTTTTCTTCCACAACCACCAAACGAGAGCGTTTATTGCCAATCCAAGTGATTTTTCGGCCATCCGGTGCGACCACCCCTTGACGTAATGTGGAAAAATCAGCCGTGATCCCCGCAATCTGAAAGGGTTGATCCACATCTACCGACTCTGGTACACGGATTTCCTCAACTTTCACCCAGCCCCGATGGGGAAAGACAGTCCACCAACCGCTGCTGTAAATATCCTCACTGTTTCGGAAAGAGGTAATGAACACCCCAATGGTTGGGATAAGCCATAAAAGACAGATCAAAACCAGCACACTGTTTACGAAAATGCTGCCGAGCCGCTTTTGACCCTTTTGACTGGTTCTTGCGCTGCTCATTAGAAAGCCCTCCTTTCGCGGAACTGACGGAGGTTATAAATCATGACTGGAATGACGGCAATCAACAGCACGATAGCAATCGCTGATGCTCTGCCGGAGTGGTTATAGGTAAACTGTTGAAGGTAAAACTCATTGGCAATCACGTTTGTGCCGTAATTACCCCCTGTCATGACCCGAACAATATCAAACAGCTTCAGACTGAAAATGACAATGGTCGTGGTGACTGTCAAAATGGTACTTTGAATTGTTGGGACCATGATCTGGAAGAAAACCTGAAATTCATTGGCGCCATCTACGCGAGCGGCTTCCAAAAGTTCCGCCGGAATGCCCTTGATTGCGGAGGACAGGATCACCATTGCATAACCGGTTTGCAGCCAAACCATGATCACAATCAGGAAAAGATTATTTATAGGCGGTAGCAGCAACCATGGTTGAGCCTTTCCTCCCAAGCCAATCACAATCGCATTCAATAATCCGATCTCCTGAATGCCAACCCCTTCGCCCCGATATGCATAAACAAATTTCCAAATGACGCCTGCACCGACAAATGAAATTGCCATGGGCATAAAAATAATAGCTTTGTAGACCTTCTCCAAAGGGGTGCGGTCGGCGAGCACGGCAATTAACAACCCCAAACCGACACTGAACCCCGTTCCCAGAATCATCCACAATAAATTATTCCTGAACGCCTCAAGCATGACCCGGTCGGTAAAGGCAAAGATATAATTATCAATCCCAACAAAATTCCTTCCCAAGCCGTCCTGAAAGCTCAATACCAACGTACGAATAGTGGGGAGGAAAAGATACCAGAACAAAATCGCTATTGCCGGCCCGATAAAGATAAATGGTTGAAGCCGGCGCACCCACTCTCCAGAGAGCTTCTCCACCAGCCAGTTGGATACCCCATACAGGAGCGCTACCCCTCCCACTCCCCAAACAATTGCTACAATCACAATAATTAATTGAGGAGCATTACTGTCTCTCAGAAAAATGAATCCACGCCAAAGCACCAAAAAAGTGACTAAGGGGACAAAAATCGATACCAGTAATCTCCCCACCCCGGTAGTCAACCAGTTGATAATTTGGTTTCCTGTACTCAACCTAGGTTGGCTTTGCATTTTATGCTCCTTTCTCGAAAAAGGAATCCTGATAAAGATTATATATTTTTCCGGGGATAGAGGGGCAGGTTATCCCCTATCTATTTCACCTGCCCCTCTAACTTATAGGGATCTTGAACCCTTTTCAGATGGATGCACCGATAGGGTTATTTCGGCCAGGAAGCATCAATGTCCCGCAATGCCGTATCCAGATCAATTGCGCCGGATACATATGAGGTCATGCTCTTCCAGAAGGAACCAGCGCCTACTGCACCGGGCATCAGATCCGATCCGTCAAACCGCACCGAGGTCGCGTTCAGGATGATTTCAGCAACACCGCGGTCAACTTCATTGGAATACCAGTCGAGGCTGGAGTCGAGATGGGGTGAAATCGCACCACCAGCGCGCACCCAACCCTCTACCGAAGCGCCTGTCGTGAAGTATTCCATGACAGCCCGAACTTCGGGCCGATCGTTGAACATGGCGTAGATGTCCCCAGCAACCAGAACGGGCTTACCATAGGCCGGATCAATCGGCGGGAAGTAGAAGAAATCATAATCCACACCGGCAGTCAAACCTTCGGGGAAGAAGGTGGTGATGAAGTTACCCTGTTTGTGCAACCAGCACTTGGGCGGGTTGTCGAACATGGGTTTCGGGGCATCCCCAAAGAAGGTAGTGGCAATTGCTTGCCGGCCACCATACACATAGCCATCGGTGAACCAGATTTCGGTGACTCTTTCAATTGCCCGGCGCACTTCAGGCGAATCAAACTTCAATTCACCTTTCACCCACTTGTCATAGTTTTCAAGTGAAGTGGTGCGCAGCATGGTTTCCTCGATCCAGTCAGTCATCGGCCAACCGGTTGCAGCGCCGGATTCGATACCCACACACCACGGGGCATCGCCATCGTTCTTGATTTCTTCGCTCAATGCCAGTAGCTCATCCCAGGTGGTCGGGATCTTGTAACCGGCTTCGTCAAAAGCCTTCTTGGGATACCACACCAGCGACTTGCCATTGACACGTCCCCACACTCCAGCCATGATCTTGCCGCTGGGGCTATCCATCATGGCCATATCCAGCCAGGACTGATTGTAATTTTTCTTCAACTTTTCAATGTCCAGGAAGGTGCTGACGTCAATGGCTTTACCCTTAGCAGCAAAGGTAGCCAGCAGACCCGGTTGTGGGAAGTCCACGATGTCGGGTGGATTACCGCCATCAATACGAATAGAAATAGATGCTTCAAATTCTTTTGAGCCTTCGTATTGAATGTCAATGCCGGTTTGATCCTCAAAATTCTTGATGGATTGTTCGAACTTGACCGCATCATTGTCGGTGAAAGGACCAGCCATCGTAACGACTGTGCCTTTGAATTCACCTGCAAACGCACGTTCAAGGTAAGAACCGGTGGCGCCGGCTGGTGGTTGGGTGGGAGCAGCGGTCGGTTGAGCGCAGGCAGCCAGTACCAGCGCAGCAACCATCAAAATTGCCAAAACTTGCCAAAAACGGTTTTTCATTTTCTCCTCCAAAACTCAAAATTTGGACAGAACAGCATGCCAATTTGGCCATCGTTACATCTCGTTTGAATTCACTTCCTGAAGTCATCACCTCCTTTCAGGGATATTTCCAATCCGCATTAAGTTGTCCCGCGTTCAATCAAAGACAACGGTAAACGAATGTGTTGAATCGGGCGGGTTGAATCAAGCATGCGTGAAAACAAAAGCTCTGCGGCTACCCGCCCGGATTCATCTAATGGTTGTCTTACTGTAGAAAGTTCCATGTAATCCGCAATATCCAGATCATCAAAACCAAGGATTGCCACATCATCCGGAATGCGCAAACCAAGCTGTCTGGCAGCCTTGATTACTCCAATGGCTTGGAGATCAGTCGCAGAGAAGATCGCTAGCGGCATTTTCGCGGTTTTCAACCTTTCCAACGCAACATAGCGGGTCGCATCCACATGATATGGAGTTTCCCAAACGTGAGCTTCCGAGAATTCGACATTTAGCTCCGCCAAAACCTGCTGAAAACCTTTCAGGCGCGAACTGATCGGGTTGATTCCATATTTCGGAAAATTGGTTTCACCCACAAAGGCAAAATTGGAATATCCCTTACCCAAAAGATAACGGGCTGCCATTTTGCCGCCTTCTTCATCATCAATTTCAACGCTGCTGAAAACATTAAGAGGATATTCAATCAACACAGTTTCCAGCCTGTGTTGAATAATTCGTTCGGCTGTTTTCTCATCCACCCGCACAGAAATCAAAATCAACCCATCTAGATTATGGGTTAACGGAATGGTATCCAGGTAATGTTGCAACCGCTCGAGCGTGTCTACTGTAAAAATCACCAATTCATAATTGGATTCCGTCAGAACAGAAGCCACCCCCCGCAGACGCTGAACAAAAGATGGAGCCGTAAAAAAAGGAGTAATAACCCCTACCCTGCCGGATGAACGCAATGCTCTCGCTCGGGCTTCTGCTTTTGGAATAAAACCTAATTTGTCAATGGTTGCCAACACATGTAAGCGGGTAGATTCATTGACTCTTTCCGGGTTGTTCAAAACACGAGAAACGGTAGAAATGCTTACTCCTGCCGAGCGGGCCACATCATAAATGGTGGGAAGATTTTTTCGAGAAAGCATTTCAAAAGGGGATTATTTCAAAAACTGAAAGTACTTTTATGAAAGCACTTTCAGTATAGCAAAAATCAAATCCCCTTGTCAATACAAGGGGAAAAATTTTAAGATTTCTAAAGTTGTTTAATCATTTACTGGTTCTACCAGTATACCTTCCGCAATGCTTTTTTCAAATGCCAGCTCCATTTGCTCAACCTGAATGATCGTTACCGGCTCCTGTGTAATAACCCGAATACAACGCCCCGGTAGCAATCCATAGGCTTGTAGATGTCCACGATAAGGCAGATTTAACCTTTCTATTCCACGAATTTTTACTTCGCTTCCCGGCGCTACCTGACACAGTGCCATACACTGCTCGTTCGTTTCATAGCCGCGTGCACAACGTTGTCTTCTTCTATGACGAAACATGATCGCCTCCCAAAAACAATTTTTTTACCAACCCAACAGCCCATGATTGTTGAATATTGATATTCGAAGTTCCACAGCGTGGGCAGCAGGTCATGGCGCATCCCCGATGAAGTGGACAAGTTCCACAAGCCGGATTTTCCAAGGCGTCATACTCCATCCCACATACGGAGCACTTGATCAATGCAGATGAACGATTCATACCAATAACTTTTGTTTTTTGCATCATATTATGAACCCCAACCCAATCCGCTCAACAAGCGCATCAGCAATCCACCGACTAAAATCGAAAACGGCAAAATAAACATCACCATACCCAACGCTGTTTTCCAACCCCGCTCTTTAATCATCATAAACACCGATGCAATGCAGGGTATGAAAAGAGTAATGGTGGTAATGGAAACCAGCGCCTGTAAATCATTCAGATGTCCTTGTGATTGCATTACGAAAAAGCCCGTAGCGGCAAAATCGCGTCGCAAAAAGCCCATGATCAAAGCCGAAGCCGCTTCAGGAGGTAACCCAAGCCAGCCAGTCACTACCGGTTTAAGAGTCTCGATTAGCGCTGGCAGCAACTGAACGGCATCCAAAACGAAGAGAATAAGCGTTCCCAGCAAAAACAACGGAACGGCCTCTTTTATGTACCACTCTAATCTGGCTAAAGTTTTGAAGATCACATTTGTGAAAACCGGCATTCTCAATGGCGGAAGTTCAACAATTAACGGCATCCTCTCGCCGGGCAAAACTCTTGATGCCAACCATCCAACTAACATCAAAACCAGAAAGATTACCCCGCCCCAAATTAAAGCTGCACCGAGGGATATTGCCGCGAGCATACCCATCACCACTCCCAATTGCGCAGAACAAGGAACAGCCAGGGCCAGCAGCAAGGTTACCAAAACACGGTCGCGCGGTCGATTGAGAATACGGGTGGTCATTGTTGCCATCGTTACACAGCCAAGACCAAGCACCATCGGTAAGACTGCCTGACCGTTCAAACCAATTGCTGAGAACAGCCGGTTGCTTAAGACCGCCAGCCTCGGTAAATAGCCCGAATCTTCCAAAATTCCAAACGCAATGAAGAAAGTCAGCACTATAGGTAATAGGAGAGCTAACGCATAGGTTACCCCCATTGTCCACAAACCATACTCGCCGACCAAAAAATTCCGCACAATCTCCCAAGGGATGATTTTATCACTCAGGGCAATCAACCATGGGTTGATCATTTCCCCAAACAACTTCTCTTCCAACAAACCGACCAGTGTACCCGCCCCAAAAATCCCTACGAACCAATACATGGCGTACAACACAATCAGCAGGATTGGAATCCCCCAAACCGGATGAGTCGTCAGATAGCTCAACCGTTTGCCACTGGCTAATGTGCTTTTTGCTTCTAGAAGTGATTCACGCACCAATCCCTCAATAAAACGTTCGCGAGACTGGCGAATGGCCGATTCGATTCCCTCAGGATATTTTTCAGACAACTGGTTGCGAATCTTACGAAATTCGTCCTGAACACTGCTGGACGTATTTTCTTCAATCCATTTTTCGCAAACAGGATCTTCAACAAACCACAACAGAGCAAGAGCGCGTTTGGAAATCGGCGCTTCAAAACCCAATTGTTCAACCCGATTTAGAGCTTCCTCGATTTCTTTGGGATACTCTATGTGGAGATGGGTGGGGCAAGCCATGCTGATCGCATTTTCCACTTCGGCAATTCCCCTACCCCGCGTTGCAACGGTTTGAATGATGGGAATTCCAAAAGCTCGCTCCATCACTTCTGTGCGAATCTCCAAACCTCGCATTCGGGCTTCATCCATCATATTCAAAGCCAATACCAACGGCAACCCCATCTCTGCCAGTTGAATGGTAAGATGCAGGGTTCTGCGCAAATTTTTCGCATCACCTACTTGGATCACTGTGTGAAGATCATCATTGAACAAAAAACGCTCGGTTACTTGTTCATCCTCACTATGAGATGGAAAACCGATCACCCCCGGTGTATCAATCAAGGTAATTCCCTGCAATTTTCGCAATTTACCTTGAGAAACCTCAACGGTCGTTCCTGGGTAATTCGATACCATTACATACTGTCCGGTCAGTCGGTGAAACAACACCGATTTGCCCACATTTGGATTGCCAACCAAAGCTACACAAATACCATCATGAATTTCATTTACTGAATGAACTGCATGGCAGGCTGTCATAAAAAAACCTCATAAGGTTAAGTTTGTTTGGAACACTCAGGACACAATCCATAAAACACCAGGGTGGCGCTTTCCACTTTTCCGCCGAAACAACCGACAAACTGGGATTTCACAACTTCAATCAGCGGGGTTTCAAACTCGGTGATTTGGTTACAACTTTTGCAGCGAAAATGAAAATGATCTTCTCCCTGCTCGATCACCGGGTCAAAACGTTCCAGCCGCGGGTCATCGTCAAAACGACGTGTGTTAACCAATCCGTGCTGTTCAAGCCACCGCAACGTTCGGTACACGGTAGATAGGTTTAATCCCGGATTTTTTTTCCTAACCTTTTGATAGATTTCCTCTGCCGTTGGGTGATCAGCACATTCGATGAGCGCTTGCAATATCATTCGCCGCTGGGTGGTCATCCTGCCGCCCAATGCGTGAATTTGGGACTCCGCCGCATTAACCAAATCAAATTCCATTGGATATACCTCATCTCGTTTTATTGCAAATTATTTGCAATAACCAAGCGTATTGTATCGAAACCAGCCGTCTCCGGTTAGTGTCATAAATCACTAACCCCTGGTAAGTTTGTCATTTGTTTATAGGTCAACCCAACAATAAACTTCTTTCTAAATTCAATAGATACAACTTCTTTTCTATTCCACCCCCATAGCCGATTAAATTACCATTTGATCCAATAACTCGGTGACATGGCACAATGATTGGAATAGGGTTTTGTCCGTTGGCTCTCCCCACCGCTCGAATTGATTTGACATCCCCAACTCGTTCGGCCAATTGCTTATAGGAAATGGTAACCCCATAAGGTATTTTCAGCAATTCATCCCACACCTTCAATTGAAATGGACTGCCTTCAAGTTGAATGGGCAAATCAAAAGCTCTTAACTCTCCTGCGAAGTAAGCCCTCAATTGCCACTTGGTTTCTATGAAGATAGGCAACTCCTCCTTGTCTTCAACCGGAAATTCAAATGGAAAAAATGATAACCCCCGCAAGAATTCCCCATCAGAGGAAAGCAAAATTGGCCCTAAAGGGCTTTCCATCACACCATAGAACATGGTATTAACTCCAGTTACAGGAATATCTTAAGTATATATCCTCATTCTACCGGGATGGCATAAATAAACAGACGTCCCCATGTAGGATCACCCTCTCTTGCGATGCAGGTTTGAAGTGTGAGATGGGGTTCTCCCATGTAAAATTTTGTGAATAATTGAGCAGTGTCTAACACTTCATTACTGTTTAGGTCTTGATAATTTAAACTACCATCAACTTTTTTGACCTGATATGATTTGACTTCAACAACCAGATATACCATGATCTTTCCATTGCCATCAATCAAAAAGAGCCGATCGCCAGCTTCAATATCAAAAAACAACTTACCCGCAAGGTGATTGTGAGCCAGCAAACCAACAACCTCCGGCGTAGTCAACATGAATTGGGTGATGGTTTCCGGTTCATTTGAAACATATTCATAATTCCCCTCAGGTTGTTGAACAATCGGTTTTGCAAGAAGATTTTCAACATACAAACCTGTGATCAGACTCTTGCCGTTCTTAACTGAATTCACAAATTGAGTTAGGCTGGGGAAACTATCCTCCAAATCGGAATTGGAATTATTCAAGCTCCCATTGGTAAGGAGTGGTAAAAAAACAGAATAACTTTCGGTATCTGCCAACACCGGTTTAGTTTGTGCTAGACCTAGTAGTCCGATTAACCAACTGCCTGTCAAAATCAGAACAACAATTACCGAGCGCCTCATGTCCAACCCTTTCTGACAAAGGCGCCCGGTTATCAACCGACTACAGCCAATTTAAATAAATACAGCAGGATTCCCCTGCCAAAAATTGGATGCATGGAATCGCGTTTTCGGCGGCCTGGCAGTCATAGGCATTTTGCCCTTAGACCCATAGCTTTGCGTCGCCGGCTTTCGCCGGGTTTGCCTTTGTCGTTACGGATTTAAATACGGCTCGAGATGTTTACCTGAATTCCAAAAACTGAAACCGCTTTCTTCCTAATCCAGGTGCTCTATGATATTTATAGGCAAAATTTATTAAAACTTTATAGACAACACCTTTCAAACAACTTACAAAAAACTTTTCGGCTGATGCTTAAGCCGCTCGCAGAGTAAACCAAAAACGACTGCCCTCCCCGGGTCTGCCTCGGCTGTCTACCCCGACTCTGCCGCCCATTTTTTCAACAATCCGGGCAACAATGGATAATCCCAATCCATGGCCCTCAGCTCGGCCTTGGTCAACCCGACTGAAATCCTGGAACAATTTTGCCTGATCCTCTGGACTGATTCCGTCGCCGTTATCTTGGATCCAGAATCGAACGAAACCATCTTCCTCCAAAATTGCTCCCAATTGCACCAAAGGCGGCATTCCCCCATATTTTATGGCATTGGTCATATAGTTTGCCCAAACTTCCTCAACCCACGGGGCATGGCCCAAAGCAACCGGCCATTGATTGGGAATACTGATCTGAGCTCGATGATCCTCAATGATAAAATTCAATCGGGTGATGACTTCCTGAACCACTTTCGCCATATCCAGTGGGACTAATACAATTTCCTGACTGCGCAAACTTGCCAGCGTTAACAGTTCTTGAATGATTTCGGCTTGTTTTTGGACAATTCGCTGTAATTGGTTGTTCAATTGCAAAATCTCATCTGGCGCTTGAATTGCCCTTAGTTTTACTTCCAATATATGGGTCAAGATCGCCTGATTCTGCAAAGGGGCTTTCAAATCATGCGCTACCATGCGGGCAAAAGCATTCAAATCACCGATTAATTGCTCACGAATCGCGATTTCTTTTTGCAATTGCTCGTTGGCTGATTGCAAAGCCCGCTGAGCCTGTATACGTTCTTGAATCTCCTGCTCAAGGGCAATATTTTTCAATTGCTCTCTTTCTGCTTCTCTCCGAGCTTCTTCAACCTGATAAACAACCTCTAAATTTTTTAATTTTGTTTCGGATTCATCATTGAACACTTGTTCTTTTATTTCATGAAAGTGCTCATAATGAGATAATGCCCGTTGGAATTGAACTGCCTGCCGGTAAACCGACGAAAGCAACTGATGACATTGAACTTGCTGTCCTCGTGATTGAATCTTCTCACTGATTTGCAGGGCTTCATGAAGGGGTTCTAATGCCTGACCAGGCAATTCTTGCTCCGCATAGACCTGTCCGATTCGGATGAGGGACACCACGCTTTCATAAGGCGAGGATATTTGACGGGTGATTTTGAGTGCATCCTCAAAACATTCCAACGCCTTGGGATAATCCTTCATACTATGGTACGCACGGCCCAGAGAATTAAGTGCTCTAGCCTCTCCCCACTTGTCTTTGATATCCAGAAACAAATTCAGGCTCTTGATTCCCGCACTCAGCGCCATTCCCGCATTTCCAAGTCCGCTGTATACCAAACAAGATTTTTCTAATGCTTCCGCTTGTATCTGCAAATCCTGACTGATCTCAGCATCTTTTGTAGCCCGAAGTGTATAGGGAAGTGCTCGTGTAAATTCTTCACGCTGAATGTAGACATTGCCTAAATTAATTAACAAATATCCTTCAACTGCTCGATCTTCGATTTCCTGAGCGATCTCCAGCCCGCTCAGGGTATACTGAAGCGCATTCACAAAACTGGACAAATGCAGATAGACCTGGCCGAACAAAGCATAGACCCAAGCGAGTTGTTTTTTATGGTCAATTTTTTCATATATCGTTTGGGCTTGTTGCAGCGTGGTGATTGCCTGATCAAAACGCCCCATCTGTAAGCACAGTTTTCCTAATCCTTGCAGGCAATCACCAATTTTCTTAACCTCATCTTCGATAACGGTTGGGTGCTTTTCTAATTGCTGACAGGTATTTTCTAATATTTCCAACGCTTGTTGCGGATTTTCAAAACGCAAAGCATACGCGCGCTGTAAAGCAGAGGAAACCAATTCCCCAACTTTACCCGGCTCACGAAGCAGAATTTCCCGGTCCACAGAGTCGGACATAATCAGCTTCACAACCAAATTATCTCTCTTTTACTATGTTAGCACAGAAAATATTTACCACGATGGCGATGGATAACGAAAAATTCTAAACCCACTTGCAGAGGAGGTGCAGGATTCAAGCCACAAATCTTAAGCAACTTTCGAGGTTATTTTGCAGCCAACACGATGATTTTATCCTGTTCGGTGAAAACCAATTCCTCACGTTTGTCGGGATTAATCACCACCCCAAAAGCGCGTTTAGAGTCTTCGGAAAGAGCAGACAATCGGTAGCCAATCGCGGTTTCCCCCTTTCGCGCAGCTGACTCCAGAATCGTGTAAAAGTTTACCGCCATCCCCCTCTTGACATATTGGGTGGCTGACTTCAAGTAAATTTCCGAGCCTTCCGGATTAAATAAATCCTCATACACAGCATTTCGGCGGCGATCAGCCACAATTTGAGCCATCATCAGACTGATCAAACGGTCGCTCACAATAAAATCATCTGCTTTGGCAACTTCAGCAAGCCGGCTGTTCCTCCCATCTAAAATTTCAGTTGCAATGGAAAGTTTCGCTTGCGCTTTCTCAGCAATGTTCCGCACATGCAAAAGGGTGAATAAGGTATTCGAATCAATTTGCTGAATGCTTGAGGTTTTGTCATCATCGCTGAGTAAAATAAGATGGTTGAATTTCTGAAGTTTGAGCATTTCCAGTTCGTTACGGTCTAGGATAGATTTTTTCTCGAAATGAATTTTCAGGTTTTTTAGAGTTGGAGAAATTTCATCCAATTCTCGACTCAAATCAAATTTTTCGGTAACAATCCACACCTTCGACATAGGCGGAAAATAATTATTCAGTTCTAGCAGCAATTCGTTCCCGCGATCGCTCCAGCCTAAAATAATTACATTTTCTCTGGTTCTTGAGGAAAGAGGATCAGTAACAATCCATTCGTCGTGAACCACTCCCCGTTCACCACGAATCAAGCCGTGCTCGTCACTGGCAATCACAATCAACTGATCATCTGGACGAATGACTGAATCCATTGGCGGGTTTAGGATTACATCGGTTCCCTTCTGAATTCCGATAACCACCCCTTTTTGAAATGTGCCCACCGCCTCACGATAAGTTCTTCCAATTAAGTCCCCTACTTGAACAAAATAAATTTCATCCCCCGTAAAATCCAATAGTTCAGTGTACACCACGGAAAGCCCTGGTTGATTGCAACTTTGTGCCAACAATCGAGCGATCACCTGACCGGAAAAGATCCATTCGACTTCTCCGTTCCCAACAATTTTGCCCAAATCGCGGTTCTGTTTTTCCTTTAGCGCAGCAATGATTTTATAGGTGCCTTTCTTACGGTTAGGACTTTTGGTGATTGCAAGGACAGTTTTGACCACTTCCGCATCAGGATTATCACTTTCCGGGGTCAGAATCAGGACGCCACTCGCCTCATTGAGATTTGTTAATTCCAAATCACTCATCTCGATTGGACTGCCGCTCCGACACACAACTTGACGCAATGCGTGAGCCCCAATCCGATGGCGAATTCGGTCTTCCATTTCGACTTTATCTTGATCACCGAGTAATACGATTTTCTTATTACCGATACCGTTTTGGGCAATTAATAACTGTGGGATAATGGTAAAAATCTGTTCAGTCCAACCTAATATGACAAAATGATCTCGTTCTACGACCGCTGACTTACCGCGGCGCAGATTTTCAATTTTCTGAGCAATCGCATTGGAGATGATACCAATTAGGTTAGAAACGATAAAAATACTTGCCAGGGTTAAACTCAGGGTCAGGAAGCGGAATGTCCAGTTTGATTCTCGTCCAGCCACCGAACCCTCACCCAAATTTGCCAGAAAACTAAACCACAGACCCTCGATAAAGTCAAAAGGTGGCTCGCCTCCGGGGGACAATCGGCTGACTACGAGGATTGTTGCCGCTATCAGCGAAAGCAATATGGTAAATAAGGCTAAAGCAGCAATTAAGACACCCGGCCCGAGAGAAAATAAGTAATCAAAATAATACTGAAGTTTTTTTCCCCAACTTTTTTTCATATACCTCTCCAAATCAGCACTAATTTTATATATAATACTATAATTCTAAAATATATCAAAACGATTGATTTTGTTGTTTACAATTTCTTTATACAAAATTTTGACAGAAATTTTTTCTGACGTTAAATTAGAA
>FWWM01010261.1_pt1 | contig 14143 bp, 16 predicted proteins | sample 2228351 | NCBI WGS metagenome assembly FWWM01 (sample SAMEA103939774, study PRJEB20133) | metagenome | reverse complement strand
TCCGGAGGGATTTCCTCCACCCTTCTTCGTATTATCAGTGTTCTATGTGCCTTCATGCCCCGTCCTGTGCACTTGCAGTTTTGAAGTTTCTCGCCGTCCTGAGTCCGCTCCTGAAACGGTGTTTTCCCCGCTTTAATTTCCTGAATTTTTCAGGAACTTGCGCCGAATTTTCCGTCGACTCAGGAGGTGTCTCAGGAAAGGGGGCGGCCCAACGCCCAGACGTGGGATGACAACCCTCTCCGTGCCTGGTTCAACACCTGAGAGCTGAAACCCGGACTCAGTTCAACATTTGGGAGTTGAAAGCCGCGATGTTGAACAAACTCCCGTTCAACGTTCAGTAGCTGAGAGAGAAAAGTTGGGGGTGTCAAAAGAGGCTCATGAGAGTACGGGGCGGGGCGGTCCTGGCGGGCGATCACTGTGAGATCCCCCGCGCTGTCCCACATATTATACGCCGAGGCGAAGTATCACATCAGCGACTTGGGCACAACGCCCACAGATCTGCCGCTGGGCCGGGAGACCCAATTCACTGTCGGCAAGATGTTGGCCAATTGTCCCCCAGTAGCCTGATAAAAATTTCTAAACGCCGCGTTTATTAATAAGAGTTCTAGGGCTGTTGTGTACGTATTGACGCCCCGTTTTAACTCCTTGCCTATTGGCGACAAGTGCGTAAAGCTAGTTGGGGAAATCCCAGTATTATTAGAGGGGCCGTGCAAGGGGCGTTATTTAATTATAGAGAGGCGCGGCGTATACGCCTCAGACAAGCCTCTTGCGGAAGCCTCTGTTTTTTACGTCGCGGCTGGGTACCCCAGGAGAGTAGAGGCGGCTGGCGGCGTATTAATCGCCACAGACGGCTTGGACTTATTCAACGGGTTTACTAAGAGGGGGCTTTGGAGAGAGCTAGAGCCCTCTCTACACACAGCGGTGGCGTACTACGCCGGGAGGTGCGCCTACTGTACTGCATATATAGAGGCGGTGTTTAAAATCCCCCCGCGGCCGTATAAATCACCCGGCATGGCTGTGGAGGTGGAAAAATCGGGGAAGACGTATAAAGTGGTGGCCGTAGCCGCGCCTGGACATTCCGACGGTTTTAAAACTGCCATTTTGAGGCTTATCCGGCAAATATCCTCAATTGAGAGGATATCCCTGGGCATCACAGTGGACGCGCCTTTAGATCTCTACTCGTACTCACAGAGGACGTCTATTCGCAACGATACTCCGCCCGTATACCTCATTCCGCGCCTCAAAGACAGGGAATTTCTCCTGCTTTAATTGTGTAGGGAAAAAAGACGATATTTTTAAGGCAAGCGCAGGGGTTTGCCGGAGGCTGTCTGCCTTCTTGACGCCCAGGGGTGGCGATATGTCCGCCATAGGCCTGGCGTCTTTGGTGAGGCTTGTGGAGTAAAAAGGGGGATCTGGTGAGTTTCTTCAACCATGGGGGGAATCCCATTCCTATGAAAAGGGAGTGTGGGAAAAGGGGGTTTTTTAAGATGTTGCCGGAATTTCTACTTTTCCGTACCAGGGACTCCAGCGTGCCCATCTGGAAATGTGGCTAAAAGTGGCGCTTATGCCTATGAATAGGGCTATTACTGCGGCTATTATCAACATGGCGATAATTAAATAAGCCGTTGCTTTGCTCCGTTTTAACGCGAGTAGCGGGCTTAACAAGCCGCTCAGGCCTATAAGTATAAACATTGCAGCCGCGATTTCCGGCTGTCGAGTTAAGTAGAAGTACCCTATTGCTACTCCGTAGACGAAAATAGGGAGCGACAAGCCGGCATAGAAGTAAGTGAGGACTTGATGAAACGCGTTGAACCAAGAGGACAGCCCGAGGCTTATTAACACGACGCCTAAAAGCGGCCAGGAGTCTGAGAACAATATGTTGTAGGGGCCGGGCAGCGGCCAGACGGCCGTGGCCCATACGCCTGTGGCCAGTATGTACACGCCCAGTCCCACTGCCCCAGCTCCAAACGCCTTATTAAACCCGTCTTCCGCTTGTTTTTCCGCTTGTTTTACAAAATTTTTGTACACCCAGTAGGCGATTATAAAAAGCGTAACGCCGAGGATTTGTAGCCAGAGATCTAGAGGATTCACATACAGTGTTATTTGTTGTTGAGCTTGGAGTTCCATGTGGGGAGTTCCGTGTATTACATTTATTTCTTGCTATACATTTTGTACAGAGTTGTACAGTGCAAAATTTAAAGATTATTAAAATACAATTAAGAACTAAAAGTATATATAAGACTCTATTCTATATTGCTATTATTCACTGACTTCTTTAGAGTTAAGAACAGGTTTAAATATACCCAGCGGCTAATATGAAATTATGGAATACCGAGTAGTGGCTTATTTGGCGGTGTTCACAGGCCTTGGACTTGCCCTGGCCCCCCTCAGTTTTCCAGTCGGGCCCACAAGGGCTTTTCCAGGACAGCATTTTGTAAACGGGGTGGCGGGCGTTGTAATAGGCCCCTGGGCCTTAGCTGTTGCTTTTCTCATATCGCTAATTAGAAATATGCTGGGCCTCGGCACAGTCTTCGCCTTTCCCGGTAGCATCCCCGGAGCACTGGTTGTGTGGCTTGCGGCTACGGCATTGAGGAGATTCGGCAAGGCGCATTACGCCCCGCTTTTTGAGCCGCTGGGGACTCTGGGGCTGGGCTTTCCCGCCGCGGCTTACGTAGTGGCGCCGTTGTTAGGCGTTGGCGAGAGGTTTATAACGGGACTCATACCGATCTTCATCGGCTGGGCCGCCTCCACTATTACTGGCAGCATCGCGGCTTTTTTCGTGGCCGTTGCGTTGAGGAGGCTTGGCAGGCTATAGGCTCTTAATAGTGGGGGAGGCGGGGAGCGGGAAGACGTTGTTACTTTCAAAAATAATAAGTATAATAACCGCTCTGGGAGTTCCAGCCACGGTGGTGGACTTGGCGCCTGAAAAGGGGGGAGTCGGCGCGAAACTTGCGAGGTATTTAGACGTGGGCGCGTTGCGCTATTTCACTGACGATTTTCGCGCCCCGCGGATAGAGGGGAGAGACGCAGAGGAAGAGCTGGCCCTCGCTAGGGCAAACGCGGCGAGGGCTGAGGCATTGTTAAAGAGGTATTTAGAAGAGCCCACCCCCGTCCTCGCCGTCAATGACGTCACAATATATCTACACGCAGGCAGTCTGGAGTTTCTCCTAGATGTGGCCGAGAGGGCAGAGGTGTTCTTGGCGACTGCGTATTACGGCTCGAGGCTGAGGGATAAGGGGTCTGGGATAGCTGAAAGGGAGAGGCGCGCGGTTGAGGAGCTGATGAAAATCTGCGATGTCTTCCGCCTATGATTTGGGCGAAGTGCCTCACTGTGTATGCAGGGGGGAGGGCGGTGGTGGAATGCGCCGATTTTGAAGTCAAGCCCGGGGAGCTGGCGGTTTTCTACGGCCCAACCGGCGGGGGGAAGTCCAGTATTGTGAAGGCCCTGGCAGGGATTTATAAAAGCGACGGCGAGTACCGGGCGGAGCGTCCATACTTTATTTTTCAAGACGTGGATTTTAATTTAGTCTTCGCCTACACGGACGAGGAGGTGAGATCTGTGGCTTGTAGACAGACGGAGCGCCTTGAGATCTCTAAGCTGTCAATGGGCCAGCGCCAGTTGCTGGCGCTTAGGCTAGCTCTAGAGTCGGGGGCCAAGTCTGTGATACTAGACGAGCCCCTGGCCTTTCTAGATCCCGGCACTGCGATAAAAGTGGCGAGTGCTGTGAAAGAGCTTAGAGATGCCGGGATTAGCGTTTTAGTCGCCGAGCACAGGCTGGAGTTTTTCCTAGACGCCGATCGTTTTTACTTAGTGGATAGGGGAGTTCAAGAGCTGGGTTTTGACGACTTGCTTATAACTGCGTCGAGGAGGGGATACGGCCCTTATTTTACAAGACACTGGGAGAGGCCCTTCCCAATTCCAAAAGGCCGCGGTTGCGAAGTGATAATTCGCTGGATGAAATACCCGCCGGGGTCTAAAATAGCGCTTATGGGGCCCGTGGGCTCCGGCAAGACTTACACGCTGTACGCCCTCGCCGGGGTTGTGAAAATGGAGGGCGTCAGGGGCTGTCGCCCGGTGGGCTTCGTGCCCCAGAATCCCTACCTCTACTTCGGCGATATTGATTTGTCGAAAGCGCCGCGGGAGGTTTTGCAGTGGGCGGGGCTTGACCGCTCGGCAAGTCCCCTCCGCCTATCATACGGCGAGGCTAGGCTGTTGGCAGTGTTGTGGGAGGTTTGGAAAAGGCCGGGGCTTCTCTTAATTGACGAGCCCACCGCCGGAGTTGACAGGAGGTACGCAGAGGCCCTGGGGGAGGTAATTGCTAACTACGGCGGAACGGTGGTCTTCGCAACCCACGATCCCATCTTCGCCGAGAGATATGCAGAGTATAAAATTCGGATTGGGTAGAGCCCTCCTCCTACTATACCTCTGGCTAGACTCCTCCTCCCTCGCGACGCTCATACCGCTGTCACTAGTGAGGGCTGAGGTGTTGAAAACCGCGGGGGTATTCACAGCGTTTTTCTTCCTCTTCTCGCTTATATCAGCCCCCGTCGCCGACGCCCTACGCGTTTCGCTGATACTTTTCAAAAACCTACTGGCAATCGGCCTACTTTTTCGCCTGCTAGAGCCGGGGGAGGTGGCCTGGCTGCTGGAGAAACTGGGGGCGAGGGGCGCCTCTGCATACATCCTCGTCCTTTCCCTAAGGTCTGGGGATGTCCTCTCCAGAGAGGTGAAGGCCTTTGTCGCGGCGCAGAGGGCCAAGGGGGCGGGCAACGTCGCCGCGCTTTTAAAAAGCGCGCTCCCGCTGGTTGTATACGCCTTAGACTACGCGGAGTACTTAGCGATTCAGCTGAGGCAACGAAATTTTAAATGCCTCTCGGAAAAGCCCCAATTGTTCAGCAAATGGGACGTGTTAATAATCGCGGCAGTTGCCGCCGCGTTTTTACTCTCCGCGGCCAGCGGGGGCTTGTAGTTGCCCCCACGCCTTTCTGACTGCTGTCCCCCAGTAGCTTGATAAAAATTTTTTAATGTAATGTCAATTTTGAATTTATGTGGAGAGTTGCAATAACAATAGCCGGCCTTGACTCAGGCGGCGGCGCCGGCATTCACGCTGATATAAAAACCTTTGCCGCTATGGGCGTTCACGGAGCAACCGCCCTTACATGCGTCACGGCTCAAAACACATATGAGGTGAGAGAGGCCCAGTGTCTAAGCCCCCAGTTGGTAAGGGCTCAGATAATGGCCGTTTGGGACGACATGGGGATTGACGCCGGGAAGACGGGGATGCTGGGCACTAGGGAGATAATTGAAGAAGTGGCGTCTGTGGTCGGCAAACTGGGCTTCCCCCTAGTGGTCGACCCAGTAATGGTGGCTAAGTCTGGGGCTCCCCTCATTTCTGAAGACGCCGTGGATGTTTTAAAGAGGAGGCTACTCCCCGTGGCCAAAGTGGTTACTCCCAATAAACCAGAGGCGGAGAAGCTCACGGGGATGAAAATAGCCTCTGTTAATGACGCCGAGAAGGCCGCGGAGTTTATCCACAAGGAGTACGGCACGGAGATCGTGGTGGTTAAGGGAGGGCATTTAGAGGGCGGCGAGGCGATCGACGTGGTGTATTACAGGGGATCTTTCCACAAGTTCTCAACCCCGCGCCTAGAGTCCAGGGCAACGCACGGCACTGGTTGCGCGTTCTCCGCCGCCATAGCCGCCGGCCTCGCCAAAGGGCTTGACCCTCTGGAGGCCATAAAGACGGCAAAACAGTTTATATACACAGCCATTAAATACGGCGTCGCCAAGGGCAAAGGGCACTGGCCGGTAAACCCAACGGCGTGGGTTGAAATCCCCGCGGAGAGGTGGAGGGCATATGAGGAGCTGAGAGCCGCGTTGGAGGCCATAGGGAAAAACGCCGCCCTTTTCGCCAGGGCAATCCCAGAAGTTCAGAGCAATTTGGGCTACGTCATAGATCCCCGTTACGCTGTTGATGTAAATGACGTCGTTGCCGTGCCAGGCCGTATTGTGAATTACATGGGCGAGGCGAGGCCCTCGGGGCCTCCCGCCTTCGGCGCCAGTAGTCACACTGCGCGTAAAATCTTGGCCCTAGTGGGCAAGGATCCAAACGCCAGGTCTGCTATGAACATTAAGTACAGCCCAGAGCTCGTGGAGAGGGCGAGGGCCCTCGGCTACAAAATCGCCGTGGTGGACCGCAGGAAAGAGCCAGAGGAGGCGAAGAAAATAGAGGGCGGTTCTATGAAGTGGGTAGTGGGAGAGGCCCTTTCCCAAACCGGAGGGACGGCGCCGGACATTATCGTGGATTTAGGCGACTGGGGCAAAGAGCCGCAGATTACAGTAGTGGGGAGGACGCCCACTGAAGTGGTGGAAAAAGTTCTCCGCCTATTGAGTTAAGGCCCTCCCCGCTAGTAGGCCGTTTTTAAATACGGCTTTTGCGAATTTCGGCGAGCAGGGGGATTTCCGCCAGCATTTCCTCCGTTACGTGCTCCCAGAAAATTCCCCTTGGCTTTTTGTCAACTCTTTTCACGGCAATTAAGCGCGTAGGCGTGGCGATAAAATCGACGGGGAGGTCGAAGGGCTCTTTAGGTATGTCCTCTTCCACTAACTGGACGTCGTGGACAGTGGTGGCCACTGGCGTGTCCTCGCCCACTTTGTCAAAAGTGGAGAGGATGCCCCACTCAATTTCCGCATATCCGTGGGATTTGCCGAGCCTCCTGCCGTTTTTTGGATTGACAGCCACGGAGCCAATTATGACGAGGTCTATTTTGGGCAGTTCCCACGGCTTGACCGGCCTGCCCCATTTAAAAGCCCCGCTTATTGTCGACGCCTCACCGTAAGCCTCCCTTGGGATTAATAGGGGGTCGAGGAGTAGAAACCCCTCTCTTATTCTAGGAGTTGGCATTACTACTTTCTTCCCCGCGCGCAGAGAGATCTCGCGGCAGGGCCTTTGGGGGGCGTCTGGATTTATCTTGACTACCTCCGCCCTTTGTATTAAATGTAGAATATTGGCGCAAGCCCTATCTGCGCCCTTGAAATTCGGTATCCTCCCGTGCACGGGGCGGGGGAAGGCGGCGATATTCATCTCCTCCATTAATCGCCATATTCTCTCCCTTATCGCCATTTTCGCCTCCTTGGCCATTGACATAAAGGCAAATTATTTTTAAATGGGTTTTGGGGAAGATCGTGAGTTGGACAAAGGCGCTTCTCCTGGCGTTGGCCATCCCCGCGTGGGCCTTCGCGGCCTCAGAGGCCGTCGCCTTGTACCTCGACGGCGTAATTGACGGCACTGCCGTGACGCTGGCGAGCGCCGCCCTTGCGGAGGCCCAGCGCCTCCATCTACCCCTAGTAGTTATAATTGACACCTACGGGGGCTTCCTTGCCCCGATGGATCAGATAGTCGAGATGTTCTTAAACGCGGGAGTTCCAGTATACGCCTATATTCCCGATGGGGCTAAGGCCATGTCCGCAGGCGCCTTTATAGCCATGTCGGCTAGGAAGATATACATGGCCCCAACGGCGGAGATAGGCGCAGCTGAGCCGAGGCCGCCAGACCCAAAAGCGGTTAACTACGCGGCGGCGCGGATGAGGGCTCTGGCGTCTACTAAGTGGAACGACGCCAGGGTGTACATCGCGGAGTCGTTTGTGAGAGAGAATAGGGTTTTAACAGGCGCCGAGGCTGCGAGGCTCGGCATGGCGGAGCCCCCTCCGCCCGATGGGTGGAACTTCGTCTCTGTGCTTCGCCGCGATCCCCTCTCTCGGCTTTTAAACGCCTTGTCAGACCCTGCGTTGATCTCGCTGATGCTTTTATTGGGAGTCGTGCTGATAGGCTATGAGCTCTTTGCTAGCGGCTTCCAGGGAGTAGGCGTGATAGGCGGAGTATTGTTAGTCTTGGCGTTCTACCTTTTGGGCCAACTGGGCTCTGAGCGGCTCTGGGCCGCCCTGGCCCTCGGGGGCGCCGTCTTAATCGCGGCGGAGATGTTCGCAGTGTTGAGCTTCTTCCAGGCCTTTTTAAAAGGGGAAGAAAAGCGTTAACACCTTAACGACTGAAGGGCTGTGCGCAAGACGGGATCCGGCACGAGGTAGATCTCGCCTCTTTTTTCTAAAAAACCGTAGTCGACGAGGTTTTTTAACAATTTAGTAACCTCGTAGTCTGTAATAGGCTTGCCCTCAACTGCCTGTAAATATCTCTTAACCTCAGACCACCTTGCCCCGTTTTTACACACCTTAGCCACGTGGATATACCTCTGGGATCCCATGTATTGGACAAAATTACAGAACTCCGCGGCGGCGAGCCTTGCGGCATATTCAAGAGTCTCTTCCAAGGCGCTGTCGGGCTTTTTGACAGCCCTAAGCCCAAAATAGGCCAGCCAGCCCACCACGCCGTCTAGCTCGTCGACGGCTCTGTCAATGAGCTCCCGGCTCACGCGCACTCCAGCCTCTTCAAAACCCTTTGTGAGAAATTGGACTGAAAGCTCTCTGGAGAAAGGCCCCAGTTCAATTTTCTCAAAATATCTCCCAAATAGCGGACTGTGGGGGTCTTCAAGCCTCAAGAATCGTAACAACAGCCCGGCCTTAGACCCCGTGAATACCATTGAGATATTCCGCAAGTTGTCATAAGCATATCCCAGCGGCGGCAGTAGGGTCCTCCCCCGTAGTTTCGCCAGCTCCTGTGCCTCGTCAATTATAAGAACTAGCCTCTCTCCCTGTTCGCGTGCCCACTGGTCAAAGGCCTCGAGAATCTCGGCAAAACTGGGGGCGTTCCGCCCAATTTCAAATTTCACATCCACTCCGGCGACAGATACTCCCCTGATTTTGGACAGCAACTCTCCCAGCCTCTTGTGCAGGGGGAGTAGGCGTCTAAGCTCTTTTCTCAACGCCTCAAGTAAATCTCCGTATGAGATATACCTCTTCTCTTCGAAATACCTTGCATCAATGTATATCCTCAACTTGCCGTAGGTTGCCGCTTTAACTACAGAGGTCTTTCCCACTCTCCTCATGCCGAGAATTAAAGTCAGCGCTGAGGAGTTCACAGCGTTTAATAAACGCCTCACCTCTTCCTCTCTGTCAAAAAGCTCTTCTAACCTCTCCGCAGGTCTGTCCCTAAACAACATAGGTATGTAGTTACTACATACCTATAAAGTTTATGAAGAGATTAAAGGCGACTAACGCCCGCCAAGCGTATGCCGTTGGGCTTTCATAAGCCAGATATTTTCGGTTCTCAATTCCCGCTGAGATCTGCGAAGCTTGACCTCAGGCAGATGTCTTGCGCCGGTAGTTTCTAATGCGTTGCAAATAGAGGCTTGCGCAATTAACAACTCGCGCGGCGTCAATACTCTCTCTGTCTAAAATTTGAGATTAAAACCACAGCCTCTGTTGACTACATGCGGCTGAATATAGCGCTTTTCGCCCTATTCCTCACTGTGTTTACAAACGGCGTACAAGTTATAGCTCTGTGGGAGCTACACAGCGACGGCTTTAACCTCACTGCGAAATACGTGGCGGAAATAGACGTCGCCGTGTCTAAGAATTACGTGTGGTTGCCGGGCGAGGAGGTGGCCGTGGTGTGCAAGCCGCGTAGCGCCAACCTCACAATTGAGCTTTCAATTCCCAGGGAGGTGCCCCTGGTGGGCGGGAAGAGGCTGGCTCAAGTAATTTCTCTCGCTCCCGGGGAGAGGCATGCAGTTGAGGCGGAACTGGCGCCTAATATAAGACTGCGGATTTACGGCTCGGTTAATTTACAAGCCTTAATTAAAGCGTCTGGCGCCGCCCCCACGGCGCTGGCCTTATATCCGCCGTGTGAGGCAAAATTAAAAACCTACGGCCGTGCTAGTTTAAACGTGACTTTCTACGCCGTTCCCACAGTAGGCATTGAGATCGCGGCTCCGGGGTTTTCAATAGTCTTGGCTGAGAGACAGCTAGAGGCGCGGGAGATGAAGCCAAGCGTGGAGCTCGTCATACACGACGCCTCGCCTGTGTTAATAACAGCGGCGGTATTGGCTATAGCATTTCTTTTATATGTACTACGAGTACGTCAACTTTATAACAAGGGGGCGAGGTCTTCACATGTTCAAGCCGCTGGTCCTTTTAGCCCTGGCCTTTACAGCTTTGGCATTACTCCTGTGGATTAGCTCCCAAGCGCCCCCTCAAACCGCGCCGCCGGTTAGCACGCCGCCGCCTCAGTTCCCGGTAATAAAGCTCGCCACGTTGGAATTGCTAAATCCACTTGAACCGGCGCTCCCCATGGCCTTTCCCGTGGCTCTGTACAGTACGTCCGCCGCAGTCGCGACTGCTGATATGAAAACGGCCTACGCGGCTAACGTACAAGTCGCGGGAGTGGATGAGGAGGATTACGTGAAGTTTGACGGCGAGCGTCTCTACGTTGCCGTGAACGGAAAGGTCTATGTCGTTGATAAAAATCTCCGTTTGTTAGAGACGCTAGACTGTCCCAGCCCCCACTGCTATATTTTCGCGTGGGGCGGCAGGGTATTGGCAATTGGCGAGGTTGGCGGCAACACGTTACTCTATCTCTACGACTCGTCTAGAAAAGTCGCCGTTTATAACTTTACAGGATACCCAATCGCCGCCAGGATGCACAACGGAGTAGTGTACATTGCGGCCGCCTCGCCGCCTAGGGTTGTCATTAACGGCCGCGAGGTAAACGAGGCGCCGCTTCTATCCCTTGACTTACATCCCAACGTGCTGATTATCGCCGGCGTGGATTTGAGAAGCCCGAATTTCAACGCCACTACTTATGTGGCGGGCCCTGCCGCAAAGATCTACATGAGGGAGAACAGGCTTTACGTAGTGACGTCGCTGGGAATTCCCGATTTGTTATACAAGGCGGTCAAGGCAGTGTGGGAGGATTTGCCCGGGGAGGTGAGGGAGAGGCTTGATCTCACCAACCCCCTAACTCTATACGTCACTCTGCGCGAGGCGCTTAAAAACAACACTTCTGTCGTCGAGGTGTTAAACAGGGCAAATATAACAACGGCCACGCGAGTGTACATATTCGAGGGAGAGGGCCCGTATCTGAGGCTGAAGGTCGCGGCCGAGGTCCCCGGCAGAGTTCTGGATCAATTCGCAATTGAGGAGATAGACGGCGGCTTTCTCCTGGCCACTACAGTCGCCCCCGTGAAATTCAGAGTTTCGCCTCTGTGGATACCTGCGGCGCCCCCCGAGACTATTATTAGCCAAGACGGCGTGCCGGTGGCGGTAATACGCCGCGCCATCACGCCACTGCCTCCCAGTATTTGGACAAGCGAGGGGGAGCCGGTAAACGCAGTTTATATTTTCGACGAAAACGGCAATTTAAAGGGCTCGCTTACTGGCCTGGCCCCGGGGGAGAGGATATATGCGGCGAGGCTGGTTAAAAACGTTTTATACCTCGTGACTTTTAGACAAGTCGACCCCCTCTTCGCCATAGACATCTCTAACCCCGAGAGGCCCAAGGTGTTGGGCTATTTAAAAATTCCCGGGTTTTCGGAATACCTCCACCCAGTCGGCGAGGGAAGACTGCTGGGCGTGGGGGCGTATCAATCCGGCGTGAAAATATCCCTATTCGACGCCTCCAACCCAGCGGCGCCAAGAGAGGTGTCAAACATCACTATTTCCAACGCCTACACCCCCGTGTTTTACGACCACCACGCCTTTTCCTACAACCCAGAGGCCGAACTAGCCTTTATTCCATATACGCCTTATTTGGGGGGCTTGAGGATCTTGTTTATAGAGGTTGGGAGCAAGCTGAGGGTAAGGGCAGAGAGGGACCTCCCCGCTGACAGGGCCTTTTTCGACAAAGACGCCGTTTACCTCGTTGGAGGGAATAGGGTATGGAAGCTGAGCTACAGCCTTGAAGTAGTGGGAGAAGCAGTTTTAAAATAATGCTGTGTTAAGAGCGTGCGTATTTTTAGAATTTTAGAGGACGCAGAGAGGAGGCTGAAGAGGATCGAGGCGTCGGGAGACGAAGACGTATTGCGGTGGAATATATACGCCGCAATTCAAGACGTATTAGACGTTTTGGCAATTATCTACTCGGAGGAGGGGTGGAAAAAACCTCCCTCTTACAGCAGCCCGCGAGGCAGAGGAGCGCGGCGTTATCCCAGAGGGATTTGTCCCGTTTGTAAAAATAAGAAACGCCTTGGCCCACGCGCATAGGGAAATAAAGAAAGAGTTAACTGCCCTAAGGGGAAGGGTTCTGGAGAAGTTTCCGTTGTTCTTGTCAGCTCTTCGCTCTTATGTGTCGGCTAGGGGTATAGATCCCGTTGTGGAGTGGAGTTCTTTAGCTCACGTGTTTAAACGCTGGGGGGTTAAATTCGCATATCTCTTCGGCTCCAGGGCTAGGGGGCTTGAGAGAGAGGACAGCGATTGGGACGTCGCTGTGTACTTTGGCAGAGAGGTGACTATAATAGAAGAGGCCGAACTGGGGGCAGAGCTCTCCAAGCGGCTGGGGGCCGAGGTGGATGTGGTGGCCTTAGACAACGCGCCTCTTGACCTAATATACATAGTGTTAAGAGACGGCGTTGTGATATACTCAGAGGACGAAAAGTTGCGAAAGCAGTGGGAAATTGAGACTTACTTGGAGTATTTAGACTACGCCAGTGATTACCTCGAGTAGAGGCCTACAGCACGGCGAAGAGAAATCCGCGCCTAATAGTCACCATCCCAAGAATCTCCCGCAAACCGCCTTACGGTAACGCTCGCCTTGGCGATGGGAATAGCGGCGAAATGCACGTAGGCGGCTCTATCCCTCCCCAAGCCCGTTGTTATTTTTGTAGAAGTCCCGGCGCTCACGTAGTCCCAGCTATAAGCTTTTAAAGCCGGACTCCGTCAAATTTGTGATTGATATAGTGCTGTGGCTAGCGGCCTTTTCCCTATTGCTGTGGCTATTTATGAGCCTTTTAGCGGGGAGGCCGGTTAACCCGGTGGGAGTTTTCTTAGGAGTGCTCTTGGCTCCAATTGCCTTTCTAATAGGCGTGGCGGCAGTGCTTTTTCTAGTCGCTCCCTTGCTTATTTTCATAGCCGTGCCGTTGGCCCTGTTAGCGGGCTTCGTCCTGGCGCTGTTTGTGCTCTCCGCCCTCGCTGGGGTGGGCATGCTGAAAGCGCTAATAGCCTTAATCCTGGCCGCTCTGTTGCTGGCTCTGCTTGGCGTAGCACTCTGGCGTTTTCCACGGCCTCCTAGCGCCCCGTTGCGCTTCTAGGCGTAGCTCAGCGTATTGCCTAAAATGTGCCCCGCGAGTAGGGAAATAGCGATTTGCACACCACCTCGCCGCGTTTCAGACGCTTCACGAACTCCCAGTAGGAGTCTAATCTCTTGAACAGCCAGGTGTTAACGCCATTTATGGGGACTGGGTCTGTCTCCAAGATCTCTCTCAGCTCTTCCTCGCCTAGTTTGTAGAGGTAATGACAAGGGTCTTTCAAGAGGAGCGTCCTCCGGTACTCCACTTCGTGTATGTGCGTCACCGGGCTCCCCGCCTCGCCCTCCACTTTCGACAGAAGGGGGATTAAATCGCTTAAATCAACGGAGTTTTTAAACCCCCGCCTCTTCCACTCGTCCACTACCGCGTGGAAATAGGCCACTAAATCGGCTAGGTACGGCCTCCCCCCGTTGAAATACATCTGCACAATTGGGTGGTTGAGCCACCCCCTCTTCCCGTCTCTCAAAACTCCCATCTTCCTCAAAATAACCTTAATAACAAGCTTAGCCTCAACCCTTTGCTTCCCCAATCTGAGGTCGTCTAGAAAGGCGGCGGATTTTCTGTGATCAAGATATGGCCGGAAGATTTGCACGTTTTTATATTGCCCCCTATAAAAAGATGCAACGTCGAGGCATAGTTAATTAATACTTATCATGGTTTTCTGTGGCTCACCGCTGGTATTCAAGAGCTGGACGGTTTAGGGCGTTGGCTTCGGAATTTCTCCGCCGGGGCTTCTACCCAGAGGCTTGTTTCTTTGCGCAACAATCTGCGGAGTTTTATCTAGAGGGGAAGTTAATAGAAGTTACCGGGGCGCGGCTCTATACACACTCAATACTACAGCTGTTAACTGTCCTTTACCAAACTCTCGGAAGAGAGCTTAGCGAAGAGCTTGTGAGGTGCGCTAAGTACTTAACGGAGCAGTACATTGGATCCCGCTATCCAGACGCAA
>FWWM01012454.1_pt1 | contig 14147 bp, 17 predicted proteins | sample 2228351 | NCBI WGS metagenome assembly FWWM01 (sample SAMEA103939774, study PRJEB20133) | metagenome | reverse complement strand
GTTCGCTGCGTTGCATTGAAGACAGATTCGTTTTCGCTACTGGTAGGCAACATGCGCGCGCGCGGCACGGACTTGCCGTTCGCGTCCACCACGCGCCCGCGCACTTCGGGAGCGGGGCGCAGTGTGAAGTCAAAGCGCAGTGTCTCTCCGACCTTCACCTCGCCCCTCTCGCCGATTTGATCAGGCAGCATCCCCGGCGGCGTGTCGCGCGGCGGGAGGTAGCCGGGCGGAGACATCACACGGAGACCGACTTTCCCCGGCAGAACGCGCAGACGGTAGCGCCCCTGCTCATCGGTCGTTGTGCTGCCCCCTCCTCCTACATAAATCGTCCCTTTGCTCTCCAAGTAGGTCGCCATGATACCGACATTTGCCAGGGGCTTGCCCGTTTTGGCGTCCGTCACTACACCCTCGATGACGCCGCCTTTGAACAGCATGAGGTCGTCCACCTTCGCCGTTTGTCCGGCGGGCACTTCGACCTCTTTACGCGCCAGCGCCCAGTCAAAGTTTTTCATCTCGTAGTGCAGCGAGACGACATACTTGCCCGGCGGCAGCGCAGCCACGCGAAACCGTCCTTGCACGTCGGTTGTTGCCTCTCCCTCCGACTCATTCTCGTATGACAAGACACGGAGGCGCACGTTGGCGGCGGGTTTACTATCCTCATATCTCAGCACGCCTTCTACCGCGCCAACGGGAAGAAGTTTTACGGTCGGTCCTTGCGCCAGCGGCGCGTGGGCGAGTTGAATGTTATCCATCGGTCTATCGGGAGTCGGTCCGAAGCGAACCGTTCCGAAGCGGTCGTCTTTGAGACGCAGCGCAGTCCTGCCGCCTTGCGGCAAACGCCGTATGCGGGCGACGCCCTGCGCATCACTGACGCCAGCGATGCCGAGCATATCGCGCTCCCTGACCCAGACGTCCTGCCCTTGACGCTCCCAGATTTCGGCGTCGGGAAGCGGCGGCGTTCGGAGAAAGAGCGGTTCAACCTTCACGCCGCTGACGGGCTGCCCCTGCGCGTCGACCAGACGCACCTCCAGCGTGGTCTCTGGAAACAGCGTGATGACGATGGGTTGTGTCACTGGCGCAGGTTCATTCGACAACCACACATTTGCCTTCTCTCCCGCAAACGACCGTCCGCCCACGCTCAACCCCTCTGCGACAGCAGAGAGATGCCCCCATCCCGTCGGCGGCACGCTCGCCTGACGGAACGCAAATCGCCCGTTGGCATCGGTGGTGGCGGTCAACTCAGTCGGTTTCTCTTGCTTTCTCGGCGAATAATCCTTCCAGTAAGCGCAATAAACTTTCGCCCCCACCACCGGCTTGCCGTCAGCGGTTTGCACCCTGCCGGTGATGGCGGCGCGAGCGGCGGTGAGAAGAGAGATGGTCAGGATGAAGATGATGAGTGTTGGACGCATGGGTGGTCCTCCGTTCTATCGGCGGTTGATGCTCTTTGACGATTTATTTCGGTAATCCCGATTCATCGGGATGCCGTGCCTTTGTAGGGCAGAGTCTCCGTCCCTGCTCCCCCGAAAATCGTCGGCATAGGATGCCGCACTGGTCTATCGACCCCCTGCCCCCGTTGACGGGGGCTGTCCCCCGCCAGCGGGGGACGGGGGCGACGGCATCCCATGCCGTCATTTTCCTGCGGCGGGGCGCGTCAACGGCGCATGGGCGATTCCTATGCCGTTGACCGAAACGGTGCGGAAAAACGACACAACGGCGGGGACGGAGACACCGCCCTACACCTGCGTTGCGAGTGCCGAAGCAATTTGGCAAAGAGCATCAACCCAACGACAACCCCACGCCCCGATAGTCGGGGCTGGACCTTGTCCAGTCCGCGCAGGCGGACTTGATGTGTCGCGGTCTCCCGACCGCGACACAGGCGATGACCGAAGGTCTCAACCATTGGAGACCTTCGGTCAGACGTTTCGGCGCGGTCAGAGACCGCTGCCGATCTCAGTTCGGCTCTTGTCCTAAAACAACCTCCATCGGCATCCGCGCTATCACTGTCCCTGTGGACACCTGACCGGGTGGAGCAATCGGGGGCGCGATGGTCTGTCCGGTCGCGTCGTTGATGGTGATGTGATAGGCGAAAGACGGCGCGTGAGGGTCCGGCGCGATGGTCTGCATGACCATTACCAGCACGTGGGTTTGGGGCAGTTCTTCAATGAAAGGTTCTTCGTTGAGCGGCGGCTTCTGTGCGACGAGCGTCGTCGCTGTCTTCACAGGCTCACGATGAGGGCGACGCGGCGCGCGCCGGAGGCGAACCCATCGCTCAGGATGGCGCGCGGCAGTCGGCGATGATGGTTGCGTTCGCGTTGCTGTGGGACGCAGGGGGAGCGCAGACGGTTTCTGGACGATGGCGGCGATTCGCGGTTCTTTCGTCGCCTGACGGCGCGGCGCACGGTGTAGGGACGTCAGAGCCGCCAGCGCGCACAACGCGACAGCGAACGTCAGCGCTATTGCGGGCGACGCCATGCGGCGCGTCCGGCGTGCTTGCGGTCGTGTCGTGACTCGCTCCCGCAGCGCGAAAGAAAATTCCTGCCAGCGTTCCGCGCTAACCGTCGGCGTCATCCACAGGTCGAGTTCATCGCGCGTTCGTTCCCACTCGGCGAACTCGGCGCGACAGCGCGGGCACGCGGCGAGGTGCGCGGCGACCTCTCGCGTCTCAGCGTGGTTCAATTCGCCGTAGAGATACAGTGCGATTTGCTCCCTAACTTTGGCACAAGGACGTTCCCACATCCGGCACGTTCTCCTCTGAAGTGTTCGCCACAGTCAACTTTTTTCGCAGGGCAGCCATCACCCGCGTCAGTCGCACGCGCACGGTGACGTGCGAGAGGTTCAGCGTTTCGGCGATTTCCTTCGTGGTCAATCCCTCGTAGTGGCGCAGGATGACGACGACGCGCTGGGCTTCCGGCAGAGACTCCACTGCGCGGCGCACCTCCTCACTCCACACCCGCGTTTCCCACACCTTCAACGGGTCGGGGCTGGTGGAGTCTGAGGCATCATCGGAGAGAGGCACGAAAAGTTGCAGGCGGCGTCTGCGGGCGCGCAGGCGGTCACGGCAGAGGTTGACGGTCAGACGGAAGAGCCAGCCGCGAAAGTGCGTGTCGCTGAAACGCTCCGTCGGCAGCAGCCGCCACGCCTTCACGAAAACGTCCTGACAGGCATCGAAGGCTTCCTCTTCATTGCCCAGCAAACGATAGGCGACGCGCCACACCGCCTCCCGGTGTCGCGCTGTCAGTTCCTCAAACGCGCTGACCTCTCCGCCGCGCGCTGCCGTCATCAGTTGCTCATCACTGCGCTCCATAGCATTGCCCCCGGTGTTGTCTCTCATCCTTCAAGACGATTGGAGCGGGCGAAGTGTTACAGGAAAAAAGCGAAACGACAAACGCCGAAGTGTCGCCGGTGTTGCTGGCGGTGACAAGGGTGGAGGAATGACAACGGCTTGAAGAAATCAGGGTCATCACCGATGACTCCTGCATAACGCAACCCAGGGTCGCGGGCGATGTCTTCTTCGGTGAAGCCGTGTCGCGCCATCCGCACCTTCTCTTCCGCGGTGAGAGGTGGGACAATTTGCGGCTTGGTTGACTTTGTTTTGCGTCCTTTAGCTTTGGTCGGCATAGATAGGTGCCATCTCCTTAAAATCATCGTCCCAAATCAGAGATTTGGGCACAATCCGCGCAAAGGAAGAGCGCTCCCCCCCTCATCAGGGAACGCTCTTCACTCGTCCGCCCCTTCCAACTCCGAAGGGTCGAGAGCCTTCGGCACTTGCCGTGTCAGAACACCCCTACTGGGCGCGACGCGGCAGCATCGCTGCCGACAGACCGGCATCGTTTCTTACGTGTCAGCCTCTTCCGTGGCAAAGAGGGCATCTACGTCCCGCGCTCCGTGCAGCACGCGGACGACCAGAATGCCGTCGTCCGTCTGCCGATAGTAGATGACGTAATGACCAACGGGAAAACTGCGCAGCCCCTCTGCCAGTTCCGCCCTCTTTCGCCCCATGGCCGGAGAGTCTGCAAGAAGTTGACACTTCTCCCGGATCGAATCCACCATGCGGTCGGCGGATTCGATGCTCCGTTCTGCGATGTACACCCAGATTTCCAGCAAATCCGCATTGGCTTCGGATGATAAGGTGAACTGCCGCATCGTCACTCCCGCGCCGGGTTCTGCCGGCGCTGTTCAAGGCGTCTCCGTCCCTCTGCCTTGATCGCCTCAGCATCAAAAGGCACCACTTCGCCTCGCTCGGCTTGTTCAATCCCCTTCGCAATCTCCTTACGTAACTCTTGCAGGCGAAACTCTCGGAGGGCATCCTGCTCTTTCATCAGCCGCAGTGCCTCCCGAATGACTTCACTGGCGGAATGATACATGCCGCTGGCGACTTTGTCGTTCACGATTTTCTCAAGCTCTGGGGTTAGGGATACGTTCATAGCCTGCTTCTCCTCTCTCCGTCGGTTATCTCTTATTATACAGGAAATAACAAATTCTGACAATGTTTGGCTTGGTTATCTCTCAAAACGCACTGCCCCTGCCCATTTGTTCATTCGTTACCCATTCGTTGACAGACCGACAATAAGGAAGATCGCTCCCCAACCATCAGGGAACGCTCTTTATTTACCAACCCATTTACACTTTCGACCGTGCCAGAACGACTTACTTGGCGCGACGCTGTGCCGCACTCCGTTTGAGGTCATATAGACACCAACCCCAGACTCACCTTGATGGCTTCATCCACTTGCTTCATCGTTTCGTCAGACAGATGTCCCCACCGAGCGCGGACACGCGACTTATCTATCGTGCGAATCTGGTTGAGCAATAGGAGAGAGTCTTTGCGCAAGCCGCCTTCCGCGGCTTTCACGGGGACGTCCGTGGGATGCGGCGCACGAGCAGTCGAAGTGATGGCAGCGACGATAAGCACCGGGCTGTATTGGTTACCGACATCGTTTTGAATGATGACGGCAGGACGGGTCTTGCCTTGCTCAGAGCCGCGCACCGGGTCGAAATCAACCAGCACGACGTCGCCGCGTCGAAAGGTGGTTGGGGGTTGGACGTTCATCGGACGGCTCCTCTCCTTCTACGTAGTGCTCATACGCCTCCTGCTCAATCGTGAACCACTCTTCCGCCAACTGGCGGTCAACTTCGGCATTGGCTAAGTAGCCTGCTTTCAGACGCTCTCTTAACTCCTGGCGCTGCAGGGCGGTAATGCGTTCCTCCACCGCTTGAGCGATAAATTGGCTGCGGCGACTTTTCGGCGCGACCTCGTCCAGCCACCGTAAGAGCGGCTCGGGCAAAGAGATGTTAATACGCTTGTGTGTGACTGCTCTATGCATGTGACTTCACCTCCATCCTCTATTGTGTGTGTTATTATACACAACAAAGATGGAGGAGTCAATTGTCAACGAATTACCCCGCGCCTGCCCCTACCCATTCGTTAATTCGTTAGTCATTCGTTGACAGACCGACAATAAGAAAGAGCGCTCCCCAACCATCAGGGAACGCTCTTTACTTACCAGCCCATTTACACTTTCGATCGTGCCAGAACGACTTACTTGGCGCGACGCGGCAGCATCGCAACAGCCAAACCAATTAACCTGATGTCAACGAGCACGATGCTGCTGTTCCCTATACGCTGACCAACTCTGGCGAAAAAACAGGCACCGTTTCGTAACGCAGCGGTTTGAGTTCCTTACGGCGGGCAATGATGTCGTCAATCTGATGTGAAACGTGCGCTGAGAAATAAGCTCCCCACATTTTCAACGACTTCACCTCAAGCCCGGCATGGTCAACACGAATTTCAACACTTTCCCCGCCACACGCAGGGCATCTTTGACTTCTTTGAGCGTGAACGCTGTCGCGGGAATGGCAACCCCGCCTCGCGGAAGAGCAAAAGGATACTCAGTGTTTCGTCCTGCCAGCAGGTAAAAATAGCGCGGATGACGCCCTTGTTCTTCCAGACTGGGGGCAAAGGATTCCACCTGGAGAGCCGCCGTGAAGTCTTCCCTCAACCACCGTCGCAAGGTGGGACGAATGGGCAGAGCCGCCCGCTCATGAGAAATCCATTGGAGAATCTGATGGGAGAAGGGGAAGGAAATACCCCGATGAATGAGCAGCCCTTTGATGGCTTTCTCAATGGATTGTTGAGCGTGCATCACGACGCAAGCGCAAAATTGGTGAGACTGATTGTGAGGGTCGGTCAGCAACTCCCGATACGTCCGGGTGGCAAAGCCGAGGTCTGCCTCCGCCTGCTGCACAAAGGCGCGGGCGTGTCGGGACCGCTCAGAGCGCGAAGGCACGCCGCACCTTCTCCCAGAGCGCCTTGCCGCGCTTGTCACAGACCAAGACCTGCGGGTCTGCCCCGACAATGGCGCGTAGGCGCGGGTCTCGTCGCTCTACCGCGTTTTCGATGTCAGCAGGCGCGGCAGCAACGACTTGGAGGATGGCGGGAAAATCGGCAGTGGGCGTATAAGTCATCGTTTCCAACTCCTCAGACACCGACTCAGGCAGCCGCTCAAAAACCTCCAGCAAATGCACACGGTTTGTTTCCTCCTTCGCGCCAAACCACACCGCCAAACTCAACTTGTCCCAGCCCAATTCTTTGTGGCTGTTGACCAGCCTCTTCACCAATTGCTCTAATTGTCGAATAGGAAGTCTTTGTTTCGCTGTCTTCACGTGGATTCCCTCTTTCCTACGATGACCTATGCCATCTCAACTTGCCGTTTGGTGCATCGGCAAGTCATCCTCTTCTGCCCTCCATTATAGCACGAGGTTACTGTGACTGTCAACGAATGGGTAACGAACTAACAAATGAGGTAGCAAATTGCCCCTGCCCATTCGTTAATTCGTTACCCATTCGTTGACAGACCAACAATAAGAAAGAGCGTCCCCCATCATCGGGGAATGCTCTTCACTCGTCAGCCACTTCCAACACTTGCCGTGCCGGAACGACTTACTTGGCGCGACGCTTGCGCTGCGTCTTGCCATCCGCCCCCTTCTTCTTCCTCTCCTCCAGCCAGTGACGGATACGCTCCTCGCCGAGCAGGTCAAGAATGTGTTCCTCCCCTAACGAGCGGAGTACACGTTCCTCCCCCAACGAGCGCAGAATGCGTTCCTCGCCCAACGAGCGTAGGATTCGTTCCTCTCCCATAAACTCGATAAACTTGATGACATCTTCCATGTCCACCCCAATCTGTTCAGGCGTCATCTTTCGCATGGCTAACACCTCCATTAAAGCGTGCAAGTGCAGGCGTGCATAATGGGTCAGGTAAGGACGACGACAGACTTGACCGACCTTCGTTGACTGACCCAACACAAAGGGCGCGTCCCCGATGCCTCCTCGGAGACGCGCCCTGCATTTTTGGGCATACACGGCAGCGATGCTGCTGCCACGCCGAGCTATCCGACGACGGCTTTCGTGCCGCTATGGTTCGACGCTCTGGGCTTCATCTCTCGTGAGTTGCTGGTGAATCTCCTCCAAAGACATGCCTTGCCACATCTGACGAAACGTCTGAACGGAGTCGCCCTTCCCACGTTCCACCAACATCACAAATCGCGTCGCTCCTGCCACGCCTAATTCCTCGACTAGAGCATCCCAACCGCGCGCAATGATTTCCTCTTCATTCGGTGTTCGTCCTCTCACCTTCGTTTTCATAACACGGCTCCTTTCGGCAATTTTTTCACAAAGTCCACAGGATTGAGTAAGGTCAAGTGATGACCTTCCTTCGCCAGTAACTTCTCGACCTTTTTCGCTTTTCTAAGGACGCGGTCATCGCAGGTCAGAAAGTATTGTGCTGAACCTCGTGCGGCGGAGGCAATGTGGAGGCTGTCTCTGGGCGCTAACTTGGCTTGCGCTTCGATGCTGCCTCCTAAGTCGCGCACTTCCTGAGACTGCGGCACATACTCCGTTGCCAGTTGCAGATACCGCCTCACTCGAATCCGCCGCACCACGTCGGGCATGTTTCGCACCTCACTCTTCAGCACACGAGAAATGACCAGCGTCAGCAGACCGTTCTCGACCTGCTCGACGATGCGTAGGAATGCGTCTGCCTCGTTAACAATACGCTGCTGGCTTTGGTCGTCAAACGGGCGATTGAATACGTTCGTATCCAGATAAACTCGCATTGTTTTCCCGTCCTGACAGCGCTTCTTTTCCATCCTCCCCTTTTGTATCCTGCTGTTATTATACCAGCCCCGTGTTGGCTGTCAAGAACGAATAAACGCATCCCCCCGCCCCTGCCCCTGCCTATTCGTTAATTCGTTAGTCATTCGTTGACAGACCTTGACAGACAATAAGAAAGAGCGCTCCCCCACTCATCAGGGAACGCTCTTTACTCGTCAGCCACTTCCAACACTTGCTGTGTCAGAACCACCCTACTTGGCGCAACGCTTGCGCATCGCCGCTGCCAGACCAATCAGCCCCATGCCAACTAACACGATGGTGCTGGGCTCGGGAGTCGTGAAGGCTACGAACGTCCCCGTAAAGACCGTTGTCCAGTTCGGGCTCGGAGCACCGGGCACAGTTGGATCGGAAATGGTAACCCCAGGGCTGGCTATGGGCGTGCTGCCTGGAGCACCGCTGAAGTCAGTTTGAACACTATTTCGGAACAGCGAACCAACTTGGATCAAATTTTGCTGACTACCGGTGATAAACCCACCACCACCAATCGGAATAGTAGCCAGAGTCAATCCAGAGTTGGAAGATGAACCAGATTCAATTCTTCCAGCATTTAGACCTGAATTGGTGATACGTAGCGTGTCGTCCAAACTTGTGGTAGGGCCACCAAATTGTCCTACTGTATGCAGAAATCCCGCATCCGTAAACTGCGTTGTCCAAAGCACTGTAGAACTCGCGTGATCGCCAATTCCCGGGAATTGGTGGCGGACTGTTCTCAGTGTTGGAGACGTTGCAAATGCACCGCTTGATACTCCTGCATTCTGCTCGTAGAAAACTACAAACCCACCTTCTGAATCAATATGCTCAATGGTTATACTTGGGTCGAGGGAATCTAGAGCAGTTTGGACATATATGTCCTGGAGATCGTAAAAGACTCCAACGATTTCCTTACCACCTGTACCCGCAGAACCGCCGAAGTAATCGTCTCCTGTCAGAGCATCCTCAATGAGTGCAACCTGAAAGATACCCCATGAGTCCTCCCTTCCTGCGCCTCCTAATCTCGTTGAAAAAGCATTGACAGGGCCGAATTGAGTGCGTCCATCAACCGCTGCTGCCCCTGAATCCGTGTATGGCACGCCACCTCCGGGCGGGGGCAAGAAATCATAAATCGCTGCATCGCTGCGTCCTGTCACAATAATACGGATGGGTCTAAAAGCTGGCAGGTTCAACGCGAATGCCCCCTGCATAACGCAGAGCACCATTGCCAAAGCTACAAAAAAACTAAACTTTCTCATGTCAAATTCCCCCTTTTCAGCGTTCAGAATCAAATCTTCATGACCAGATGTTGATGGTCCTGTGTTCTCTATCAGTGTTTGCCTACCAAACTTGCCTTTGTACGGCTTTGACTCACCCCCTCCTCACTGTACTTAGAGAACATGAAATGAATTCAACCACTCACTATCTTGGCAAATCCCGTGCCAGAATGGCGGACGAAACGAGGAAACAGAGAAAAATAGTCAAAAAAACTCACAGAGTTCGCCCTTTTTGCCCTTCGGGCGCGTTTAAGGGAGGGGGCAGTTGTGCCAGTTGTGCCAGTTATGCCATTGAGTCGGCTCAACTATCTGAGCCGATGGGGCTGTTTTTGTAAAGTTTACCGACACTTGGGGCAGAGGTATGGCGAAAAGGAATAGGAAGACGGTTGATTGACGCTTGACTGCAATTTATTGACCCGAAAATTACGCCCTCCGACGGCTCTCGCGCCCTCCTATGGCTGTCGGCTTTCTTTACAGTCGGTTTCTGAAATACCGCAGACGGAATGGATGGGCGCAGACAGAGGGGGGCGATAACGTCCGCGTCCGTCCATCCAGCCAGCGGTATGCCTTTGAAAAAGGCGGAAAAACGTTGGTTTCCCAACGGCTTATGCTGCGCATCAAAGAATGGGGGAAATGGCACAGATATTGCTTTGATAGGAATCGCCCATGCGCCGTTGGCGCACCCCGCCGCATGAAAATGACGGCATGGGATGCCGTCGCCCCCGTCCCCCGCTGGCGGGGGACAGCCCCCGTCAACGGGGGCAGGGGGGCGATAGACCAGTTCGGCATCCTATGCCGACGATTTTCGAGGGAGCAGAGATTCTTCGCTTCGCTCAGAATGACAAGCATTTTGGGGATAGGCTCTAAGAACCTATCCCAAAATTCGTTTGTAGTCAGGCACGGAACGGAGGGAGTGCCGTGGGGACGCCACTCCGCTGTGCTGCGTGGCTAACTACGAACGTTTTGGGGGTAGGCTCTAAGGGGAAGTCAGAGCCCCTCACAAAACCCCGATGCATCGGGGCTACTCTCGATTTCCATCGTGGGACAAAAGGGAGCGAGACAGGTTTTGTGAGGCATTCTCAGAGCCTCTCCCCAAAATGCTTGTCATTCTGAGCGAAGCGAACCCCGATGTATCGGGGTCATCGTTGGCTGGCTACTCGACAGGGGAATGATGCAACGTCCAATGAAGTGCGAAACTCTTAATCAAGTCCGCTGGTATCAAAGCCTTTCGGTCATTGAGCGGGTGCAGTTGGTGCAGAAGTGTCGGGATGTCAATCTTCTGCTGGACTACTGGAATTTTGAGTACACAAGCGATTTGCCGTCGGAGATGGTTAATCAGGAGATATTGGAGCAACTGAAACGTCTGGCGCAGTAATGTTTCGTCAAGGTAGTCATCGCCGACGAAAATGATGGCATAGGATGCCGTCGTGGACTCCGTGGACAGACCAGGTCGGCATCCTATGCCGACCTTCAAACCGTTATTTTCAGGGCAGGTTTGACCGGTAGGGAATGGTACAGAGTCCGTTCCCTACCGCCCGCTCTACCTGTCAAACCTGCCTTGAAAGAACAGTAGTGTTCCGTCAAGGGAGGATTGACGGGTTGAAAAAGGGAGGGCAAGGCTCCCGCCGCGCCGAGGGAGTTCGGCAGGAGCCTCACTCTCCCACCGGCCAATCCTCCCTTGACAGAGCAGTAGTCTTAGGGTTGAGCAAATTTTTTCTCAGGAAGAGGAAGTGCTCGGTGTCGTAACGAACTTTACGATGAATCAGCGCTTATGAGGAGTCAAATGCTATGAAATTCGTCGGCTTGGCCATTTTTTTAGTTGTCCTTATCGTTATGGATGACGCCCGTGCGGATTTGATTGCCTACTGGCACTTCAACACCTATGACGGAGACTCTGCAAGCATCTCGGCAGATATGGGCGCGGGCACGATCACTATCACCGGATTTCCGGCTACCAGTCTGGACAACTTTACCGGAACGACCGTGAACGCGATCCCTCCCACCACGGCTGGAACCTCTCTGGCTTTAAGCAACAACGCGAATAACGGGGACTTTCTGACGGTCGCGTTTTCCATGAGCGGTCTGAAAGATCTGGTGCTGACCTATGCGACGCAACGGACGTCCACCGGTTTTAACTCGAATCAGTGGGCGTTCAGTACGGACAACGTGACGTTCACGGACTTCGGCAGCCCGGTAGTACCGCCGAGTTCATTCGGTCTCGTGACACTTGATTTGAGTTCAGCGACAAGCCTTAACAATGCGACGACGGTATTTTTGCGATATACGTTCAACGGAGCCACATCATCGTCAGGCAATAACAGAATTGACAATCTTCAACTCAACGCCAATCAGATAGCGGCTATCCCAGAACCGAGCATGTCAACTCTCATATTTTTGGGGTTTCTCACTCTACTTGCACTCGGCTTGCGGCGATGGTTGCGCGGCAACCTGACGACGAGGTCTGCCCCGTAGAGAGAGCCGGTGAACGTTTAGGGCATAGCGGGAGATTGTCCTTACGAAGTTTCCCACGGTGGGAGAGTGAGGCTGCTGCCGAACTCTATTGGCGCGGCGGGAGCCTTGCCCTCCCTTTTTCAACCCGTCAATCCTCCCTTGACAGAACACGCGGCGACAGGGTCAACACGGCAAAGGATGACCGATTCAATTCGGCAAAGAGCGTGAACTCTGGGACTTTCCGAACACACGCTGACAATCCTGAATTGTCTCCAGACATTTCAGTATAAGCAGGGGAGGGCGGGTTATGCCGAAATGTCTGAGGTGGTCCCGCCTTCCCTTGCCAGACTTGTCGAAATCGTGCTATGATTTATGGTATGACACCTGCGATGAAAAGTAAATTCCAAACTCAATCCCTGATATGGCTGGCTCTCCTCGCCGCTCTGGTGTGGATTCTGTTCTCTCCGACGTTGCCGTATCTTCTGTCCGAATGGCGCACGTCGGAGCAGCGGCATTGTCCTTATATGGTGTTGATTGCGGTGGGGCTGGTGGTGTGGATGTGGCGGCAGGGGAAGTTGTCACTTGCGGCGTGGACGCCGCAGCCACGTTGGGGCGCGCTGGCGCTGGGGGGCAGTTTGACGCTGCTGACGTTGGGCGCGTTGGCGGACGTGAACCCCGTGCGGACAGGGGCTTGGATTTTCGTCATTGCTGCGCTGGTGTTGACGTTCTTCGGCTGGAACGTGCTGCGGGCGGTGTGGTTCCCCATTGTCTTCTTGGTTTTTGCCCTCCCCAAATACGCCATCGTTGACATGACGACGTTCCCGCTGCAACTCATCGCTGCGAAAACCGCGCTGGTTATGGGGCAGTTGTGCGGACTCCACGTGGTCCGCGAGGGCGTCAACCTGACGTTGAACCCCGGCACGAAAGGTCAGTATCAATTCGCCGTTGCCGCCGCGTGCAGCGGCATGAACTCGCTGGAGTCGCTGTCTATCATCGGCAGCCTCTTTATCATGTATGTCTTTACGCTGTCCAACTGGCGCAAAGTCGTCATGTTCGCCCTCATTGTTCCCATTGCCATTTTGCTCAACGGCTTCCGCATCGCCTCGACGTTTCTTTCCGCCAGCGTTTTTGGTCCCAAAGCCGCCGAGGGGTTCTTTCACGAGTGGTCGGGCATCATCGTTTATGGGCTGGAGCTCCTCTGTCTGGTGGGCATCGCGCGCGGGTTGGAGATGATACCGCTGGGCAAAAGAGACCACAGACCACAGGACAACAGACCACAGACCACAGGGCGACAGAGGCGCGTGGTCAGTGGTCAGTGGTCAGTGGTCAGTGGTCTCCGAGCAGCGGCGGGGTTGTTCACGGCGGCGGCGCTGGCGGTCGCCTTGTTCACAACGCCCAAAGTGGCTTCCCCAACCAAACCGCCGCTGGAGCGCGTGCCTCTCACCTTAGCGGACTGGCGCGGCAAAGAGGAGCCGAAGGACTCGCCGGATAACAAGTTGGCGTGGGAGATTCTCCGACCGGACGCGATGACGACGCGCGAATACAAACGTTCATCTTCATCAGATGCTGTGAACGCTCTCACCATCATCAGCCGCAGCCACCGCAGTTTCCACGTGCCGGAGTTCTGTCAGTTGGGCGCGGGGTGGAACATCGTGCGTGATAAAATTGTGCAGATTTCCGTGCCCCTGCGAACGGACACCTCCCAGAGCCGTTCGATTCCCGTCCATCTGTCTGTGGCAGAAAAGCCCGCTGCCGAAAATCCCAGCGCGCCGCCCGTCGTCTATCGCCAACTTGTCCTTTACTGGTATAGTTCGGGCGAATACATGACCCCCAGCATGAAGCGACTGCAACTCTACATGGCGTTCAATCGCCTGCTGGGAAAGCAAGTTCACGGTTCGCACCTGCGGCTGACGACCCCCTTGATTCGCAGCGAGAAAGAAACCCTGCGCATGGCGGAGGAGTTTTTGCGCTCATACCTGCCGGAGGTTTACAAAGCGGAAATCGCCGCGCCCGCCGTGCTATCCCGCGCCCAGCGATTGGCGCAGCGGCTGGGCATTTTGGGCTGGCTGCTCGCCATCGCGCTGCTGGTGGCTCCGCTGGGTTTCACCATTCATACCCTCCTGCGCCAACTGCCAACGCCTGCGCCCGTCACAGAGGACGCGGAAATCCCTGTCGAATCGGAGATGGAAAAATCGCCGGTCGCCAGTATGCCGGGGAATTAGAGCGTCTAAGAGGTTGTCTTGAAAGTCCATCGCCCGCTGATTCCCCACGATTAAGAG
>FWWM01012450.1_pt1 | contig 14153 bp, 15 predicted proteins | sample 2228351 | NCBI WGS metagenome assembly FWWM01 (sample SAMEA103939774, study PRJEB20133) | metagenome | reverse complement strand
CTCCCTTCTCGGATCCCCCGCTTTCTTTAGCGGACTTCTTCCCTGTGCCGGTTGTAGAGGAAGAAGCCCGATGGTCGGTTACATAGAATCCAGAGCCCTTGAAGATAATCCCCACCGGTTGGAGCAGTCGGTACACACTACCCCCACATTCCGGACAAACCTTCACGGGGTCATCAGTAAATTTTTGAACTCGTTCAAACCGAACTCCACATGCTTTACACTGGTACTCATAAAGTGGCATTCTCTCACCTCCCTTCTCCCCAACTCTGTTAATATTATACTCCTCTACCACTCAATTGGCAAGTGAACACAAGGGTGTATTTCAATTCTATGGCGACAGGCCCTTTCCACTTATTCTGCCGCTGCGGGTAGGAAGGGGAAAGCTGAAGGCTGCTTGCTCTAAAATCAACCTTTTCGGATCGTAGGGAATTCGTAGGGGAACCGTAGGGTATTCGTCAAGCAAAAAAGTGGGGATTCGTGTAAGATATAATCGGGCGTCAGGGGCGGTGTCTCTTCTTCTCCTCCTTTGGTGAGGGCCGGGGAGCCAGCATTTGGCCGGCAGCGGTATCCCCGGCCCTCAAAATTTTACCGGGCTTTACGGCTTGCGGTCAGACAGAACCGGTAACCGAAAGGAAAACCGGCTCCCCTTGCCCAACTCCGATTCTACCGCGATGTCCCCTCCGTGCTTTTCCAGAATTTCCTTGACTAATGACAGACCCAGGCCCGTTCCGCGTGGCTCCATCTCCTTCGCCTGCCGGGTGCGGTAAAACTCCTCAAAGATGCGCGGCAGGTCCTCCGGGGCGATCCCGATTCCCGTATCCTCCACCCACCCAACGGCCCAACCGTCCTCCTCATCTAACCCTATCCGCACCTCTCCACCAGGAAGAGTGTACTTGATCGCATTGGAGATGAGGTTGGTCCAGAGTTGGGCCATCTGATCACGGTCGGCCTCCACCTCCGGCCGCTGACGAACCTCCATTGTGCAGGCAATACCCTTCGCGTCGGCTTCCGCCTTCAATAACGGGAAGACCTTTTCCAGAACATCGGCCAGCGAGAGTCGTTCCCGTCGGGCGATCTCCTGCTCGCTCTTGACCCGCGCCAGGCGGAGCAGGTCATCCACCAGCAACAGTAACTCCTCCACCCGCTCTGAGGCCCGCTGGAGGGTCTCCTGTTGCTCATCAGGGGGGATATAACCTTTCAGAATGGCCCAGAGGAAACTCTGGAGAGCGTTCAGGGGTGCTCGTAGTTCGTGAGCCACCGTCAGCATAAAGGCAGTCTTGAACCGGTCCAGCCGCTCCAGTTCCTCTTTGGTGCGGGCCAGTTCTACCGCCTCCTGCTCCAGTTCGGCCAGCCGCTTCGCCTCCAGCAATAGACGGCGGCGCTCCAGCCCCTGGCGCACCGTCATCAGCAGGACATCTGCGGTGAAAGGCTTGGAGAGGAAATCGTACGCGCCGGCCTTGATGGCCTGGACAGCCAGTTCCACCGTAGCGTAGCCAGTGATGATGATGCAAACGGCATCGGGGTCCTGTTGACGAATCGGCTCCAGCAGTTCCACCCCGCGCATGTCCGGCAGCATCACATCAATGAGAACCACGTCGGCGGGCTGCTGGCGGAATTTTTCCAGCCCCTCCCGGCCGGTGGCGGCGACTTCCACGACGTACCCTTCCGGCTCCAGAACCCGCCTGCAGCCGGCACGGATACCCTCTTCGTCGTCAATAACCAGGATACGCGTCATAAGGGTGATCCGTCAGCGGGCAGTATAGACGTCTGGGTTGGCACAGTATGGGAGACGCTTCCCTTGCAGACCAGCCAGCAGGTTCTCCGCGGCCATCGTCGCCATCCGCTCACGGGTGGAGACGGTGGCGCTGGCAATGTGGGGGACGACCACGCAATTGGGAAGCGACACCAGCGGATGGTCGGGCGGAATCGGCTCCGGGTCGGTGACGTCCAGCGCTGCGGCACGTATCCAGCCCTCAGAAAGAGCCCGCACCAGCGCGGCCGTATCCACCACCGGGCCGCGAGCAGCGTTAATGAGAATGGCTGTCGGCTTCATCCGCTGCAGCGCCCTCTCGCTGATGAGGTGATAGGTCTCCGCATTCAGCGGGCAGTGCAAGGTGACAAAGTCGGAACGGGCCAGCAGGTCATCCAGTTCGGCATACTCCACTCCCAGTTCGGCCTCCAGGTCGGGCCGACGGGTCGGGTCGTAATAGAGAATGCGCATGGCGAAGCCACGGGCTCGGCGGGCCACCGCCACTCCGATCCGTCCCAGGCCGATGATCCCGAGCGTGGCCCCCCAGATATCCATTCCCAAAAGCCCCATCGGCTCCCAGGTGCGCCATTTCCCAGCGCGGACGCAGTCCACACCTTCTGGAATGCGACGCGCAGCAGCCATCAGCAGAGCGAAGGTGAAGTCGGCCGTGGCCTCGGTCAGCACTCCTGGCGTATGGCCGACGGGGATGCCGCGGGCAGTGGCGGCTTTCAGGTCAATGTTATCCACCCCCACCGCCATCTGGCTAATAACCTTGAGGCGGGAACCCGCGGCGATGACTTCGGCGTCTATGGGGTCGGTGAGCAGGCAGAGAAGTCCGTCACAGTTGGGGACTTCCCTGAGCAGTACGTCCTTCGGGGGTGGAAGTTCTCCCTCCCAGAGGCGCATCTGGCAGGCCTCTCGCACCGGCACCAGGCCCACCTCGGGAATGCGTCGGGTGACGAAAACGACCGGTTTCATCATTCTGCTCCTGCATTGGGTTTTACCGTTGTTCTACACCAAAGCGGCCGGAATGTCAACCGGTTCGGTAAAGCACCGCTGGGACCTCGCAATCTTCTCGTCCACGGAGGTTTGGAGGGCGCAAAGAAACGCAAGAATTCAGAAGATGAAAAAAACGGGCCATACCCTGCACGACAAGTATGGCCCGCTCCTCACGATACTTTTGCGTTTAAGAACGGCTCATTTTTCGGGATATACGACCGGCGCCCCCGGCGGCGGCGTATGCTGCTTGACCCACTCCTCAAACCATTCCCGGTCCAGCACCTGGATCAGAAGCGCCGCTCGGTCGGTTCTCTGATTGAGGATGTGGCGCAGTTCGGTGATGTGCCGGTAGCACTCCTCAAAGGCCCGGTCCATCTCCTCGGTAGTCAGTTCCCCCGCCTTCCACTTCTCCATCCGCTGGCACATCGGCTCCATCAGAAGACGCCAGCGATACTCCCGATAGTCCGCGACCAGTCGGTCTTCCCACCACTGGGACGTTTTCGGAGACGCTCCGCTCATACCGCTCCTTTCCCCGGACGGGTTTATATCACCAGCGCGTCGGCGATGAGGTCCACCGCGCCTTTGATCTCCCAGCCCAGGCCGTAGTGCTCGCTCAGGTCGGCCAGTTGCGTCTTGCAGTTCTCGCAGGCCGTGACTACCACCTGCGCGCCGGTCCGCTGGACCTGCTCCACCTTCGGCCGCCCGGCCTTCATCCGTACTTCCTTCATATCCGGCTCGGCGATCATCCCGCCACCCCCACCGCAGCACCAGTTCAACTCCCGCCCCGGACGGAGTTCCCGGAAGTCGGTGGCGACGGCGCGGATCAGCATCCGCGGCTCCTCGTAAATCCCGGCGTTCCGGCCCAGGTTGCAGGGGTCGTGGTACGTCAGCGGCATCGGGAAGGTGCCGGGACGGACCCGAATGCGCCCCTCCGCCAGGTACCGGGCGACCAGTTGCACCACGCTCACCCGCTGAATGCCCGCCAGTTCCTCCCCGAACCAGTGGTCAAAGTACTGCAGAAGAGTACGGGTGGCGTGCCCACACTCGGCGTAGGCGATGACCTGGACGCCCAGGCGCCGGGCCTCGTCCACAATCCAGTGGGCGACCTGCTTTGCCTTCTGGATGTCGCCGACGAAGAAGGAGTGATTGGTCGCCGTGAAGAGGCTCAGGGTCCAGTTCTCCTTCGCCGCATGGAAGATTTTCGCCAGCGGGATGATGGCATGCTCGCCGACCACCGGCACGTAGAGCACCCGCGCTCCGGCCTGATCCACCGGAATCCGCAGGTCGGGGACGCCCCACTCCTGGCGCAGCCGCCCCTCCAGTTCCCGGACCTGCTCCACGTAGAACTCCTTGAGGGCGTCTATAATCTCGCCCTTGCTGAGTTCGGCGTTGCCGATTTCGGCCGTCATCTCCATCCCCATCCCCTCCTGGAGGAGAGCGTAACGGCCCATATTCACCAGAAGGCCCGTATCCAGGTCAAAGGGGCAGAAGACGGCGCACCGCCGGCAGCCGGTGCACTCCCAGAGCGCGTGCCGGAGTTCGGTGACGGTCCGATCGCTGAGGCCGCCGGTCTCCCGATACCAGTCCAGAATCCCCCGGCCATTGCTCTTCTGCTGGAGCAACTTTTTCACCAGCATCATTCGGTAGGCAGGGATGTGGGCCGGGTTTCCGGAAGTGACGTAGAAATGGCAGGCCTCCACACAGGCCCCGCAGCGGACGCAGATGTCCTCGTAGTACTGCAGCGGCCGGCTGATTCGCTGACGCATCGTCTCTATGAATTTTGCCAGCATCGTCATCCTCCTAACTCCGGGCGACCATCTTGGAGAGCACGGAGCCGATGGTGTGGGTGAATTTGCTGAAGGGGAAGTAGACCATCAGCAATTGGGCAAAGGCGAAGTGGTAGATGAACGAAATGCCGGTGCTGGTCGGGGGCGGTTGCCAGCGAAAGGAGGCCAGTCCAGCAAAGAACCGGTGGAGTTCCTCCACCTCCACGTGGTGCAGCAACCGCATGTGGAATCCCGTCAGGGCGATGCCGATGAGCAGGATGAGGGCGAAATAGTCCTCCGGCACCGAGAGCCACTTCACCGCGCCGCTCAGCCGGCGGGCCAGAAGGTAGAACAGGGGGATGCTGAAGAGGGTCCCGGCGGTCGTCCCGGCGACGGCGGAGAAGAGGTACTGCTCCTCCTTGCCCCATCCCAGCAGTTTCCAGAGGAAGTAGAAGTCGGTGAAGGCCCGGATGTGGCCGACCAGGACGAAGAGGAGCCCCAGATGCATGATGAAGCCCCCAATCCAGAGAGGTTTGTTCACCCGGAAGAGCCCCTTAAGGGTGAACATATCCACCAGCGTATCCAGCAGGCGCCCCAGGCGACTCTGGGGGCGCGGGAACAGAGAGAGATGCGCAGCGACCGGGGGCTTCTTCCACCAGCGGTAGACCCGGTAGGCCAGGCCGCCGAAGAAGACGGCGACCGCCACATAGGGGGTGATGTAGTAGAACAGAAACGCCAGGAGTTCCATTGCCACCTCCGGAATAAAAGGGGGACGTTTTTGCAGAGGCCCGGCCTCCGCAAAAACGTCCTTCTCCGCTCCGCCCCCGGGCGTTAGTTGACCCGGCGGATGTAGAACTTGAAGACGCCCTCGCCCTTCTCCATCCCCAGCAGTTCGTTGCCGGTGCTCTTGCACCAGGCCTGGATGTCGGCGACGGAGCCGGGGTCGGTCGCCAGTACTTCCAGAACCCCGCCGACGGAGACGCTCTTGATCTCCTGGCTGGTCTTGACCACCGGCATCGGGCACTTCAGCCCGCGAGCGTCCAGGGTCTTTTCGGGGGAAATCTCAGCCATTGGAACCTCCTCAAGGGTTTAGATGAACAGGGTAATATGCGATTGGTTCGCCTCGGCGATGTAGGTCGCCGCGCCCACCACGTCGGAAACCTCGTCAATCAGGTCCTCCCGCCGGATGCCCATAACCTCCATGCTCATCTGGCAGGCCAGGAGTTTGACCCCCAGGTCTATTGCCATCTGGCGCAGTTCCGGCAGGGTGGTGACGTTGTGCTGCTTCATCATCGTCTTGAACATCCAGCGGCCGATCCCGCCGAAGTTCATCTTGCTGGGGCCGATGCCGTTGATGTCCTTGAGGAAGAGGCTCAGCATGCGCTCAAAGAGCGTCCGGCCGGTGGGGACCTTCTTCTTCAAGGCCTGGAGCCCCCAGAAGGTGAAGAACATCGTGGTCTCAATGCCGCTGGCCGCGGCGGTGGTGGCGATGATGAAGGCCGCCATCACCTTGTCCATATCGCCGCTGAAGACGACGATGGACGCCTTCTTGCCTTCGTGTTCGCTCATCTTTCCTCCTCCTGGAATGTGGGATAATTTCCGATCAGCGCCCGGAGGCGCCCAACTGCTCTGCCAGGTCGGCCTGCAGGGCCAGTTGATCCCGCAGGACGTCGCGCAGCAAATCCAGCGCCTGGATCACCCGCTCATCGGCCAGCGCGTAATAGACCGCTGTCCCCTCCTGCGTGGCGGTCACCAGGCCGCGCTCGCGCAGAATTTTCAGGTGGTGGGAAACGGTGGGTTGCGGCAAACTCAGCGCCTCGGCCAGGTCGGTCACCCGGCGGGGGCCATCGGCGAGGGCGTAGAGGAGAAGAATCCGCTTCGGGTCCGCCAGCCCCTGGCAGACCTGCGCGTGGAGCAGGATGACCTCTTGCTGAAGGGTACCGGTTACTGGCATAAAGGAATGTCTCTATTCAAGTATTTAGATACAACAAAGATTATACCACAATACCTGGAAAAGCGCAAGAGGCGAAAAGCAGCGAGTGAGTGAGCACCTCTCGTCCCTTACACATGACGTGCGTAACTGTCCAGTCGCACATCCATTTTCACCGCCGAGACGCGGAGGACGCAGATTTTTCTTGTTTTCATAGACGGCAAGACGGTTCTCTTTGACGCCAGAATTATCCTCTGCGTCTGCGACTCCGCGGTGAATAGAAGGGAGAGGGGTTGGGGGAGAGGGTGAGGTTTCCCCCTCCCCGTGCGGCGGAACGCCGCAACGGGGAGGGGGGCAAGGGAGGAGGGGCAAAATTCCCCTCCCTGCCAGGGGAATTCCCGGGGCAAGAAACCCGGCGGGCTCAATACCTTTTATACTTTTAACCAGCAGTTTGTCAATATAAAATAGAATCTGCCATTGCCAATATAGATACTGATATGCTACGATAGTTGCGCTTCCGGCCAAAATGAGGGATAATAAGCGGCAGTTTTGGGCCCCGCAAGAAGATTACGGCGGAGGAGCAGGGATGGAAGTGGAACTGATCGCCATCACTCGTTATCTGAAGGGCGACGGCAGCCCGGAGGCGCTCCTGGAGCACGCCGGACGGGTCTGCTACCGCAGCGAGAGCCGGGGCGATCCCGCCGCCTTCCTGCGGGCCCGCATTCGGGAAGGGCATGAGAGCCTCATTGAGCATGCCTCCGCCACCTTTGAAATCCGCGGCATCTCCCGCGCCTGCAGCCACCAGCTGGTCCGTCATCGCATTGCCTCCTACTCTCAGGAAAGCCAGCGCTACGTCTCCATGGACGACCCCGAATGGGCTCTGCCCCCCGCCATCCTCCAGGACGAGGCGGCGCGGGCCATCTGGGAGCAGTTTGCCGAACAGGTCAGAGAGACCTACCGGGCGCTGCGGGCGCGGGGCATCCGGAAAGAGGATGCGCGCTTCGTCCTGCCCAACGCGACCGCTACCCGCATCGTCGTCACCATGAACTTCCGGGAACTGCGCCACGTCTTCCGCCTGCGCATCTCTCCGGAGGCGCAATGGGAAATCCGGGAAGTCGCCGTACGCATGCTGGAGGCCGTTTACCCCTACGCCCCGGCCGTCTTCGGCGACCTGCGGGACGAACTGCGCACCCGTTACCCCGAATTCTTTGAAAACATAGAACGTAAAACGTAAGGCGTAAAACGTAATTTGCAATCTGCAATCTGCAATCTGCAATCTGCAATCCGCAATCTGCAATCCGCAATCTGCACAGGAGGTCCGAGCATGCCTGATTCCCCCCCTCTGGCAGTGGAGATGCGCGGCATCGTCAAGCGATTCCCCGGCGTCCTGGCCAACGACCACGTGGATTTACAGGTGCGCGCCGGGGAAGTCCACGCCCTCCTGGGCGAGAATGGTGCCGGCAAAACCACCCTTATGAACATCCTCTACGGCATCTACCAGCCCGACGAAGGGGAAATCTTCGTCAAAGGCCAGCGGGTCCACATCCGCTCCCCCCGCGACGCCATCCGCCTGGGCATCGGGATGGTCCACCAGCAGTTCCGGCTGGTCCCCTCACACACCGTGGCGGAGAACGTCGTGCTGGGGCTGCCCGGCAACTTCTTCTACCCTGACCGGGCGGCGCGCCAGCGGCTGCAGGAGTTCGCCCGGCGGTACGGCCTGCGCGTGGACCCGGACGCCCGCATCTGGCAACTCTCCGCCGGAGAGCAGCAGCGGGTGGAAATCATCAAAGCCCTCTACCGGGGCGCCGACATCCTCATCCTGGATGAGCCCACCTCCATGCTCACCCCCCGCGAGATAGACGAACTGATGGCCACCGTCCGGCGGATGGCCGATGAAGGGCACACCGTCATCTTCATCACCCACAAACTGGACGAGGTCTTCGCCGTCAGCGACCGGGTGACGGTGCTCCGGCAGGGGAGGGTGGTCGCCACGCTGGATACCGCCCGAACCGACAAGCGGGAACTGGCCCGGCTGATGGTAGGGCGGGAAGTGCTTTTCCGCCTGGAGAAGCATCCGGTGTCGGTTGGGCCGACAGTTCTGGAAGTGAAAGACCTGCGGGTCCAGAACGACCGGGGCCTCCCGGCCGTCCGCGGCGTCTCCTTCCAGATCGCTGCGGGGGAGATTCTGGGGATCGCCGGGGTGGCGGGGAACGGTCAGCGGGAACTGGTGGAGACGCTGGCCGGCCTGCGCCGGGCCACGGGGGGGCGCGTGCTCCTGATGGGCGAGGACGTCACCAACCGGCCGCCCCGCATCCTGGTCCGCCGCGGCGTCTGCTACGTGCCCGGAGAGCGGCTGGTGGGCACCGTCCCCAACCTCAGCATCGCCGAGAACCTCATCCTCAAGACCTACGACCAGTCCCCCTTCTGCCAGGGCATCTTCCTGAACCATGAGGCCATCGCCAACCATGCCGACCGTCTGATTGAGCAATACGAGGTGATAACACCCAGCCGGGAGACGCCGCTGAAGTTGCTCTCCGGCGGCAACATCCAGCGCGCCATCCTGGCCCGCGAAACCTCCTGCGCGCCGCGCCTGCTGATCGCCGCCTACCCCACCAGCGGGCTGGACGTCGGCGCGACGGAGTACATCCGCCAGGTACTGCTGGCCCAGCGGGAACAAGGCACCGCAGTGCTGCTGGTCTCGGAGGACCTGGAAGAGATTCTCCAGCTGAGCGACCGCATCGCCGTGATGTTCAACGGCGAAATTATGGGCATCCTCCCCGCCGACCGGGCCGACCTGGAGACGATCGGCCTGATGATGGCCGGAGTACATCACACTCAACCGGAGGGAGCATGAACCGTCTACCCCGCATCCGTCTGGAGAAACGTCTGGATACACCGCGCTGGGTGAACGTAGCCGCCCCGGTCCTTTCGGTGGTGGCGGCGCTGCTGGTGATTGCTCTCCTGTTCCTGCTGGTGGGCGTTAACCCGCTGGTGGCCTACGGGCGCATCTTCACCGGCGCCTTCGGCAGCCTCTACGGGCTTTCGGAGACGGTCACCAAAGCGATCCCGCTGATGCTGGCCGGGGTGGGGCTGGCCGTCGCCTTCCGCGCCCGCGTCTACAACATCGGCGCGGAGGGGCAACTGCTGGTGGGCGCCATCTGCGCTACGGCCGTCGCCCTCTTCGCCCCCGGCGTCCCCGACGCGCTCCGTCTCCCGACGATGTTCGTCGCTGGCGCGCTGGGTGGCGCCCTCTGGGCCCTGGTCCCCGCCCTCCTCAAAGCCCGCCTGGGGATAGACGAGGTGCTCACCAGTTTAATGATGGTCTACATCGCCAGCGAACTGGTCAACCACCTGGTCTACGGCCCCTGGAAGGGCCCCACCGAGTGGGGCTTCCCGTACACGGATAAGTTCCCCCTCTCCGCCCAACTGCCCCGTCTGGGGGCCACCCGCATCCACTACCCCACCCTGCTTCTGGGACTGCTGGCGGCGGTGCTGGCGGACATCTTCATCCGCCGCACCCGCTGGGGGTTTGAGATTCGGGTGACGGGCGAGAACCCCGAAGCGGCCCGCTATGCCGGGATGAACTATCTGCGGACAGCGGTTCTGGTGATGGCGATCAGCGGAGCGCTGGCCGGGATTGCCGGGGTGGGCGAAGTGGCGGGCATCCACTACCGGCTCCGTTACCCCCAGGGCATATCGCCAGGGTACGGCTTCACCGCCATCATTGTCGCCTGGCTGGCCCGCCTGAGCCTGCTGGGGGTCATCCTGACCTCGTTCCTCATCGGCGGGCTGCTGGTGGGCGGCGACGCCATCCAGATCGCCCTGGGGCTTCCCTCGGCGACCGTCTACGTTTTCAATGGCGTCATCCTGCTCTTTGTGCTGGCAGGTGACCTCTTCACCCGCTATCGGGTTCGGGTAGACTTCCCCGGCCGGGCGATGTCCGTTCCTGTGGTCCGGCCGGAGACGGAGGAGGCGGTATGAGCATCTGGGCATACATTTTTTCAGTCCTGCAGGCGACCATTCCGGCGGGCACTCCCCTGCTCTACGGCACCCTGGGGGAGGTGACCGCGGAGCGGTCGGGGGTGGTGAACCTGGGAGTGGAGGGGATGATGATCATGGGCGCGGTGACCGCCTTTGGTGTCGCCCAGGCGACGGGCAACCCCTGGCTGGCGATCGCCGCGGCCGCGCTGGTCGGAGGACTGCTTTCGCTGGTTCACGCTTTCGCCAGCATCACCTTGCGGGTCAACCAGGTCGTTTCGGGACTGGCGCTGACGATGCTGGGGCTGGGCGTCAGCGGGATGATGGGCAAACGCTTCATCGGCATGCCCCCGCGTGTCCAGTTGAAGCCCGTTCCCATCCCCGGCCTGAGCGAAATCCCCGTCCTGGGCCCCCTGCTCTTCCAGCACGATGTTCTGGTCTACATTTCCCTGCTGCTGGTGCCCGTCCTGTGGTTTATGTTCTACAGGACCCGCTGGGGCATCACTTTGCGGTCGGTGGGTGAAAGCCCGGCCACCGCCGACGCGATGGGGATCAACGTCTTTCGCGTCCGCTACCTGGCTGTCTTCTTCGGCGGGCTGATGGCGGGCATCGGGGGGGCGTACCTCTCCATTGTCTATGCCCCGGCCTGGATTGAGGGGATGACGGCCGGGATTGGCTGGATCGTCATCGCCCTGACGATTTTCGCGACGTGGGACCCGGCGCGGGCGCTGCTGGGAGCCTATCTCTTCGGCAGTGTGCGGGTGCTCCAGTTCCGACTGCAGGCACTGGGCATCTCGCCGCCACTGTTGAACACGCTTCCCTTCATTCTCACCATTCTTGTGCTGATGATCAGCGCCGGAGAAGCAATGCGCAAGCGGCTGGGGGCCCCGGCGGCCCTGATGCAGCCGTACACGCGGGAGGAGCGGTAAGCGTCTCTCCCCCGCATAGGGAGAAGAGAAAAGGTGGTTTCGGGGCGGACGTCTTCGCTACCTGCCCCGAAACCCCATGCACCTTACAAACCTCACTTTCCCCTCATTTCGCAGGCGCGCTGTCCCACCGAAAGGATTTACTGCGCAAGCCCCCAAATGCGAGTGCTCGTTTGACATTTCTGCACGATCGGCTATAATTGTAAATGCGAATCATTTGCAATTACGGTTAACAAGCATCCCTTCACTTACAAATTGGGGATATGGGATGAACGAAGCGGCAAGCCTGAACCCGCTGGTTATGGCCCTGCAGGCCAGCGGATACCGACTCACCCGTCAGCGACAGGTCGTGCTGGAGATCCTGGAGGAAAGCCAGGAGCACCTGGACGCGGAGGCGCTCTATGCCCGGGCCCGGGAGCGCTTCCCCCGCATCAGTCTCGCCACGGTCTACCGTACCGTCGCCGTGCTGAAACGGATGGGGCTGGTGGCCGAGCATCCCCTGGGAGAGGAGCACGGCCATTATGAGGCCATCCCGGGAGCGCCGCACTATCACTTCACCTGCCTCCGCTGCGGGCGGGTGATAGAATTTGATGCCCCTCAGATACCCCAGATTGCGCAGGACCTGGCCCTTCGGGAAGGGCTTCGGATTCACGCAGTGCAGTTCTTCCTGACCGGCTACTGCGCTCATTGTCAGTCGGAGGAAGAAGATGCGCGGTGAAAAGAGAGCGCTTCTGCACGGAATGTCCCTTCCCTCTCTGGGGGACGGCGTGCCGCTCAGCGCGCTGCGAACCGGAGAAGAGGGCGTGATCACCGAACTGGTCGGCGGTCACAACCTGCGCAGCCGGATGGTATCCCTGGGGATGACGCCCGGAGCGCCGGTCGTCGTCCTGCAGAACTTCGGCCGCGGGCCGCTCATCGTCCGCGTGCGGGATACCCGCGTGGCGCTGGGGCGCGGCGAGGCGGAGAAAATCATCGTACGGAGGGCAGGATGAGCAACTGCCACGGCTCCCATCAAAGCCCGGCCCCTTCCAGAGTCGTCGCTTCGCCGGTCGTGCAGGAACGTCCGGTTCTGGTCGCGCTGGCCGGCCAGCCCAACGTGGGCAAATCCACCCTCTTCAACCTGCTCACCGGCCTCCATCAGCACGTGGGCAACTGGCCGGGCAAGACGGTGGAACGCAAAGAGGGGATGTTTACCTGGAAGGGGACCACCTATCGGCTGGTGGACCTGCCCGGCACGTACAGCCTCACCGCCAACTCCCCCGAAGAACTCATCGCCCGCGAGTTCATCCTCCGGGAGCGGCCCGACGTGGTGGTCGCTGTGGTGGACGCGGCGACGCTGGAGCGGAGCCTCTACCTGGTGGCGGAACTGCTGCCGCTCCCGGCGCCGGTCGTCGTGGCGCTGAATATGATGGATGTTGCCCGGCAGGAGGGGATCCAGGTGGAGCCGGAGGTGCTCCAGGCCGCGCTGGGGGTGCCGGTGGTGCCGATGTCCGCCGCGCGCGGGGTGGGAATCCGGGAACTTCTGGAGACGGTGGAGCGGATGGCCCGCGGGGAACTCCCCTACGCACCGCGTCTGCCGCAGATTCGCCCGGACCACCGGGAAGTGCTGGAGGCCATCCGGGAGCGGATCGCCGGGTACGTGCCATCCCCCTATCCGGAGGAGTGGGTGGCCCTGAAGTTGCTGGAGGGGGACCCGGAGATCACGGCGATGATGCGCGCTGCCCTGCCCCCGGAGCGCTGGGACGAGGTGCACGCCGTCCTGCGCGCCCACGACGACGCCCAGGTGGCGGTCGCCAGCGGGCGGTACGAGTGGATCGGCCGGATGGTGCGCGCCGCGGTCACCCGCCCGCGGGTGGGGCAGATCGGCCTGACGGAACGGCTGGACCGCTGGGTCGCCCATCCCGTTTTCGGCCTCTTCACCCTTGCGGCCATCCTCGGCCTGGTCTTCTGGCTGACGTACACCCTGGGCGCGCCGCTACAGGCATTGCTGGAGACCTACGTCGTTGGCGCGCTGGCCGAAGGGGTCCGCGGCCTCCTCTCCGGCGCGCCGGCCTGGCTCCCCAGCCTCCTGGCCGATGGGGTCATCGGTGGGGCCGGGGCGGTGCTGACTTTTCTCCCCATTCTGGTCTTCTTCTTCGCCGCGATGGCTTTCCTGGAGGATGTCGGGTACATGGCCCGCGCCGCCTACGTGATGGACCGTTTTATGCACTGGATCGGCCTGCACGGGAAATCGTTCCTGCCCCTCTTCCTCGGCTTCGGGTGCAACGTCCCGGCAGTGCTGGGGACGCGGGTGATTGAGTCCCAACGGGCCCGCCTGCTGACCATCCTCCTGGCCCCCCTGGTTCCCTGTACGGCGCGGATGGCGGTAATCGTTTTCCTGACCCCGGCCTTTTTCGGCGCCGCCGCGCCGCTGGTTTCCTGGGGACTGGTCCTTCTCTCCCTGGGAGTCCTGGCCCTGACGGGGATCATCCTCAACCGGGTTCTCTTCGGCGGGCGGCGGTCGGCCTTCATTATGGAACTCCCGCTGTACCACCTTCCCAACTGGCGGACCATCGGCCTTTCCGTCTGGCAGCGGAGTTTGTCGTTTGTCCGTAAGGCCGGGACGGTGATCGTGGTCGTCTCGGTGCTGGTCTGGGCGCTCTCCGCTTTCCCCAGCGGAGACGCAGAGACGAGTTTCCTGGCCCGGTTCGGGCGCTGGGTGGAACCGGCGGGCCGCCTGATCGGGCTGGATTGGCGGTTGACAGTGGCGCTCCTGAGCAGTTTTGTCGCTAAAGAGAACTCCATCGCCACGCTGGGGGTCCTTT
>FWWM01012438.1_pt1 | contig 14165 bp, 13 predicted proteins | sample 2228351 | NCBI WGS metagenome assembly FWWM01 (sample SAMEA103939774, study PRJEB20133) | metagenome | reverse complement strand
CCGGGTCGGCGCCCTTCGCCCCGTCCTCACTGACCCCGAACGAACTGGCTCCCTTTCCGACGCCCCGGCACCGCCCCGAGACCTGGCGCTGACGGCCGCGGCGGGGACGACCGGAGCGCCCCAGCCGCGCCCGCCGAGGGTCGGCGCCGGCATCGAGGCGGCGGTGGTGCTAGCCTTCGCTCGGCATGCGAAGCTCGGACGGCAGCTCGCCGATCGGTCCGCTCGCCGCGCCCGCCGCCGACCGGGACCGCGATCCGGCGGTGTCGGGACGGTCCGCTCCTTCGCCGGCGAAGGGCGCTCGCCGAGCTGCGGGTTGGAATGGCGATGATGGCAGCGCTGCCGAACCGGTCCCGACCTTGCGCCCCGAGGTCCACGCGCCGGCCAGCCTCCGCCGCTCGCTCCTCCTCCACCTCCGTCGTGACGGCCCCTCGACCCCGGACCAGCTCGCGGGTCGGATCGGGGCGAGTCGGACCGGCGTCCTCCAGCAGCTTCGGGCCCTCGAGGCCGCCCGCCTCGTGACCCGAGAGACGATCCGCCACGGGGTCGGTCGGCCTCGCCACGTCTACGACATCGCCCCTGAGGCCCAGGACCTCTTCCCGGCGAACTACGAAGGACTGGCCGCCGGGCTCATGGCGGCCCTCGAGGCGGTCGGCGGAACGGATCTCGTCGAGGAGGTCTTTGCTGCCCGGCGCCGCCAGCTCGGCGTGGCCGTCCGGCAACGGCTTCACGACCGCGTCGGACCCAACGCCCCTCTCGTCGCCCGGGTTCGAGAGCTCGCCGTCATCCAGGATGAGCAAGGCTATCTTGCCGAGACCATCGTCGGTCCCGACGGCGTCATCCGCCTTCGCGAACACAACTGCGCGATCTACCGGGTCGCGCGGGCGAATCCCGCCGCTTGCGCCGCCGAACTCGGCCTCTTCCGAGACGTCCTCGAGGCCGACGTCGAGCGGGAGAGCCACATCGCGGCGGGCGACCGCTGCTGTACGTACCGGATCAGCGAGCGCGCCGACGGCTAGGGGAGCGGCCGCTACGCCTCCTCGCGCTCGACCACAGGCCGCGGGGCCGGGGCACGGCGCGGGCGTGGGACGTCGCCGACGTTCGGCACGAAGGAGGCAGCCATCGCCGTGGCGGCCACCTGGTGCTGCTCTTCCAGGGAGAGGATCCCTCGCCGGCCGAGCTCCCGGAGCTCGTCACGGATGTAGGTCCGGAGCATCTCCGGCCCGTCGGTGTTGATCGTGAAGCGGACGCCGTTCCGGCGGAAGGTGTCGAAGATCCAGCGGAGCTCGTCCCAACCCGAGACGACTCCGGTGTTCAGGTTTGAGGTCGGGCAGACCTCGAGGACGATCCCCCGCTCCCGGATCATTGCCATCGCCCGGGGGTCGTAGGCGGCCTTCACTCCGTGCCCGATCCGGTCGGGCTCGAGGAGCTCGACGACCCGGGCGACCTCTTCCACGGGACCCGCCTCGCCGGTGTGGACGGTGATCCCGAGGCCGAACTGGCGGACTCGGCGGAAGAGACGGCGGTAGTCGGCGACCCGGAAGGTCGCGCTCTCGGGGCCGGCGATGTCGATCCCGACGACGCCCCGGTCGCGCCAGGCGATCGCCTTCTCGGCGATGATCTCGTTCAGCTCGTACGGGAAGGCCCGATCGAGGCAGAAGATGAGGCCGGGCTTGACGGGGTACTCGAGGACCGCTCGGTCCATGCCCCGCAGGGCGGCGGCGATGATGTGGTCGAGGTCCTGCTCGCCGCCCCGGTTTCGCTTCATTGGGTTGAAGCGAAGCTCCATGGTCGTGATGTTGTTCTTCCGGTAGGCCCCGCCGATGACTTCGTAGACGGACCGCTCCATGGCGAGGGGGCTCGACTGGATGAGCTCGGTCCAGTGGAAGAGCTGGAGGTAGCCGTCGAAGCTCTTCGCCCGCCGGGTGTTGACGGTGATCATGTCCCGGAACTCCCAGTAGTCGCGGGTCGGGAGCTTGATCCCCTGGGCGTGGGCGATGCTCCACATGATCGCCGGGGTGACGGCGGCGCCGAGGTGGCAGTGGAGCTCGGCGAGGGGGACGGTTCGGGGGAGCAGGCGGGTCATCAGCGGGCGGGGTCGAGATGGCGCTCCATCGGTTCGAGGATAGCCGGTCGCGGCGCCGGCGTCGCCGCGCTCTCATTCGGCGGCGGGCGGGCCGGGCCTGGGCTCGGGAGGTGGGCGGCTGAGCGAGCGCGTCGCGGCGGCCGGCGCCGGTGGCTGCCGCCGTGCGCACCGAACAACAAAGCCGGGGTGCGAGGGTCGGGGGACGGCCTCGTTCGGCCGCTCTGGTGCCGGAGGAACACCAGAAGGCGGGAATGGCGCCGGTCGGTGCGGGGCGTGCGGCCGGTTTGGTGCTCGGAGGACACCGGCCCCCGGGCAGTCCGGTCGGAGTTGCGGGCGTGCGGCCGGTTTGGTGTTCGGAGGACACAGCCCGCGCCGACTCGGGCTGGGGCCGGCCGCCTACCCGCCCGTCTGGGCGAGGCGGAGGAGGAGACCCAGGACGACGGCGGCACCGAGGGCAAGGACGAGGGACTGGCGCACTGCCCCTCGACCGACGGCGAGGCCGACGGCCACGGGGACGGCGAGGACGGCAGTGATGCCGTAGAGGAGATGGAGCGGGTCAGAAGGGCCGCCACCCCGCGCGAGCCCAAGCCCGACGAACCCGTTCAGCGCCACCGTCGCCGCGGCGGCACCGAGGACACCGAGGAGGAGCCGGTCCGGACCCCGACCCCGGGCGGCTCGTGCCAGCCCGAGGGCGAGGCCGAGGGCGGCCGCGACGACGGCGAGCCCCGTGAGGGCGACGTGAAGCTCGGCGAACATCGTCGGTGGACGGACCGTCGGCGCCTCGTCAGCGCGCCCGCCGGGCGAGGGGCGGAAGCCGACCGACAAAGACGCCGTCCCCCAGCCGACCATCGGCTCTCCCCAGGCTCTGCTGCTCCCGCAGTGCTTTCTCATGGGCTCCGACGGACCAGTGGGCCGGGTCGAGGACCGGTCCGCCGAGCCCGACCGGTCGCGAGGCGACGCAGACGTTCAGCCACCGAGTTCCCGTCGGGCCGACGAGGCCGACGGCGTAGACCCCGGGCTCCCAGACCGCCCCTTCCGACAACGAGAGGAGCCAGATCCCGCGGTCGCCGAGGGGCATCGGCCGGACCGGGACCTCGATCCGGCGGTTGGCGGCGAAGAGCCGCCAGACGTCGATCGAGGCCGGAGTCTCGGTCCGCGGGACGGTCACTCCGATGACCGTCGTGTCGATGGGCACGACGGCGGCCGGGCTGCAGTCGGGGCCGAGGCCTTCGGGGGCGAGGGGCTCCGCCGTCGGGCGCTGACGCCAGATGGTCAGGGTCGAGACGATCGCCCCGGGCGCAGCCTGCTCGACCCCGACGAGCCGTCCGCTGACGAAGCCGTAGTCGGTGCCGAGGACCGCCCACCAGTCCGCAACGTCGGCAAGGCTCCTCGCCGGCGGACCGGCCGGCCGAGTCGGCGCGCCTGGGTCCCGTGTTGCCGTTTCGGGCCCCTCGACTGCCGTCGCGACCGCGGGCGAGGACCCAGCGACGACGGCCGATTCGCCGGGACGAGCGGGACCCGAGGCGGCCCAGGGCTTGGCGATGGCGAGCCCGAGGACGGCAGCGACGGCGACGACGAGGAAGAGGGTTCGCTCGAGCGACCGCCGACCGGGCCCGATCGGGACCGGAGCGAAGGTTGCACCGCGGTCGAGGTCGCTCGAGGCGTCGAGGTCGCTCGAGGACTCGACCTCCCGCGGACCACCGACGTCCCGCGGGGCGGCGAGGCGGACGAGCCCGACCCTGTCCACGGGACCGGCGACGTCGTCGAACCGCATCCCTCGCCTCCGCCGGCCGTCACGAGGCGGCCGGAGCGACCCTCCCTTCGGCATCGAGGGTTGCCCGCCGACGGGCCGCTCGAAGCTCCGCCCCCGGGACCTGGTCCCGGGCGTGGTACGAGGAGCGGACGAGAGGGCCGGACTCGACGTGCTTGAAGCCGAGGGCGAGGGCCTCCTCGCGAAGCTCGGCGAACTCCTCCGGGTGGTAGTAACGCTCGACCGGCAGGTGGCGCTCCGTCGGGCGGAGGTACTGGCCGATGGTAAGGATGTCGCAGTCGACGGCCCGGAGGTCCCGGAAGGTCTCGCTCAGCTCGGTTCGGGTCTCGCCGAGGCCGACCATGATCGAGCTCTTCGTGTGGACGGCGTGCCCGTACTCGCCGGCGAACGCCTTCGCCCGCTCCAGGACACCGAGGCTCCGCTCGTAGCGGGCCCGCTTCCGGACCGGCCGCTGGAGGCGGCGGACCGTTTCGACGTTGTGGTTCAGGATGTCGGGTCCGGCCTCGATGACCGTCCGGAGCGGCGCCTCCTCCCCGTTGAAGTCGGGAATGAGGACCTCGACCCCCATCCCGGGACAGCGGCTCCGAAGCTGGCGGATCGTCTCGGCGAAGACACTCGCCCCGCCGTCGGGCAGGTCGTCACGAGCGACGGAGGTGACGACGACGTGGTCGAGGCCGAGGTAGGCGATCGCCTCGGCGACCCGCCGCGGCTCGTCGGGGTCGAACCAGGTCGGACGACCCGTCTTGACCGCGCAGAAGCCACAGGCTCGGGTGCAGGTGTCGCCGAGGATCATGACCGTCGCCGTTCGATCATTCCAGCACTCGCCGATGTTCGGACAACGGGCCTCCTCGCAGACGGTGTGGAGGTTCAGCCCACGGAGGAGCCGCTTCAGCTCGTGGTAACCCTCGCCGCCGGGAAGGCGGGCCTTGATCCAGTCGGGGTGGCGGCGCCCGGGTCGCGCCCCCGACAGGATCCCGATCGGACCTCCCCCGAGGGCGATGGAGATCGCCTCCGGGCGGGCTGGGTGGTGCGGCGTCGCCCCGAGGACGGCCAGGGAGCGGCCGTCTCGGTCGACGACCGGGAGCTCACGGCGCGGGTGCGGCGCCTCGTCGCCCATCGGTGGGCCTACCAGATCGGGGTGTCGGGGCCGACACCCTCGAGCCAGGCCTTCACGTCGGCCAGGAAGGCCCCCGCCTGGGCGCCGTCGGTGGCCCGATGGTCGATGCCGAGGACCATGTTCATGACCGGGCGGATAGCGATGAGGTCGCCTTCGGGGGCCTCGACGACGACGGGCCGCTTCTTGATCTGCTCCATGGTCAGGATGGCGACCTCGGGGACGTTGATGATCGGCATCGTGAGGTTCGAGCCGAACCAGCCGGTGTTGTCGACGGTGAAGGTTCCGCCGCCGAAGTCGGAGACCCGAAGCTTCCCGGCTCGCGCCCGGGCGGCGACGTCGGCGATGGCCTGGTTGATGCCGTGGATCGAGAGCCGGTCGACGTCGCGGATGACGGGCACGATGAGGCCATCCTCGACGGCGACGGCGACGCCGATGTTGATCGCCCGCTTCGCCACGAGCCCGGCCTCGGTCCAGTGGGCATTGAAGGTCGGGTGGCGGCGGAGGGCCTCGACGGCGGCCTTGACGACGAAGGGGACGAAGGAGAGGGAGATGCCCTCGCGGGCCTGGTACTCGGCCTTCACCGCCTCCCGCAGGCGGACGAGGTTCGTCGCGTCGACCTCGACGGCGACGTAGGCATGGGGGACGGCGAGGGCCCGGGTCATCTGGGCGGCGATCCCCTTCCGCATCTGGGTGAGCGGGACGAGGACTTCGTCGGCGCCCTCGGGGAAGGTGATCCGAGGTGTCGTGACGCCCCGGCTCGGAGCGGTCGGGGGCGCGGTGGGGGCCGGGGCGGCAGGCGGCGTAGGCGCGGGGGCGGCAGCCGGGGCCGTGGCCGCCGCGGCGGCCGTCGGGGCTTCGGCCTCAGCTCGAACCGGAGCGGCGCCCGAGCGACGAGCCTCGACGTAGGCGAGGACGTCTTCCCGGGTGATCCGTCCGCCAAGTCCGGTCCCGACGATCTCGGTCGGATCGATCCCGTGCTCGCGAAGGAGACGGCGGACGGCGGGGGTCATCCGGGCGTCGGCCCGGCCAGGGCCGGCCGGGGTCGGTTCGGCGACCGCGGTTGCCGTCGCGCTCGGAGCCACCGCAGCTTCGGCTGGCGCAGTCGGGGTCGACGGGCTCGCTGGAGCACCGGCCTGGGGAGGCGGGGCGGCAGGAGCCGGGGCTTCGGCAGGAGCCGAGGCTGCGACCCCACCCGCGGCGGCCTCCTCCGGTGTCTCGATGATCGCGATCTCGGCGTTGTTCGGGACCGTCGCCCCCTCCTCGACGAGGATCTCCTTGAGGATGCCCTCATACGGTGACGGGACCTCGGCATTGACCTTGTCGGTGATGACCTCGAGGAGCGGCTCGTACTTCGCCACGTGGTCACCGGGCTTCTTCAGCCACTTGCCAATCGTCCCTTCGGCGACGCTCTCGCCGAGCTGGGGCATCGTCACCTTCGCCAACGCAACACCCTCCGGGTCTCGAATTGGCGCGACGCGGGGACGTCGCGCCCGCCTCTTCCGGCCCTCGGCCGTGTCGGCCCCTAGTTTCGCTCATCGGGCCCGAGCTTGCCGCTGATCAGCCCTCCGGCGTTCAGCCACATCGGGCGGCGGCTCCTCGGTCGCCCGCCCACTCACCCCTTGCGGCGGCGCCGCTACTCGTCGGCTCCCGGCCGGCGGCTGGGAGCGCCGAGCAAACCCGGCCCCACCCCGCCGACCGCCCGAGGGTCGAGAGCCGCCCCTCGTCAGTAGGCGGCGAGGGCCCGGAGGGCAGCCGCGATCTTCTCCGGGTTCGGCATGAACCAGTCTTCGAGGACGTGGTTGTAGGGGACCGCCGGGACGTCGGGCCCGGCGACCCGCATGACCGGCCCGTCGAGGTAGTCGAAGGCCTCGTCGGCGACGATCGCCGCCACCTCCGCCCCGTAGCCCCCGAACCGGTTGTCCTCGTAGACGACGAGGCACTTCCCGGTCTTGCGGACCGAGGCGAGGAGGGTCTCCCGGTCGAGGGGCCGAAGGGTCCGCAGGTCGACGACCTCGACGCTGATCCCCTCCTCGGCGACCCGGTCGGCCGCCTCGAGGGCGTAGTGGACCATGAGCCCGTAGGCGACGACGGTGATCTGGTTGCCCGGATGGACGATCGAGGCCCGGCCGAGGGGGATCGTGTACTCCTCCTCGGGGACCTCGCCGCGGACGCTCCGGTACATCTTCTTGTGCTCGAAGAAGAGGACCGGGTCCTCGTCGCGGATCGCCGTCTTGAGGAGCCCCTTCGCGTCGTACGGCGTCGAGGGGATGACGACCTTCAGCCCCGGCACGTGGCAGAAAAAAGCCTCGACCGACTGGCTGTGGTAGAGCGCGCCGTGGACACCCCCGCCGTAGGGGGCCCGGATGACGATCGGGACGTGGAAGGCGTTGTTCGAGCGGTAGCGCATCCGGGCCGCCTCGGAGACGATCTGGTTGAAGGCTGGGTGGATGAAGTCGGCGAACTGGATCTCGGCGACGGGCCGGAGCCCGTTCACCGAGGCGCCGATGGACGCCCCGACGATCATCGACTCCGTCAGCGGGGTGTCGATGACCCGGTCCTCGCCGAACTCGGCCCAGAGCCCGTCGGTGGCGAGGAAGACGCCGCCCTTTCGGCCGACGTCCTCGCCGAGGACGATGACCGTCTCGTCCCGCCGCATCTCCTCGGCGAGGGCCTCACGGATCGCTTCGATGAAGGTCTTCACGGCCATGGCGCCCACCTCACGACCGCCTGCCGGCCCACCGCTCCGGCGTATCCTCGGCCGTCACCCACCACCAGCCGCTCTCGGGGGTTGGATCAGGCTGGGTTTCGGCGTAGGCCGTGGCGTCGTCGACCTCGGCCCGGATGTCAGCGGCCAGGCGCTCCTCGAGCTCAGGGCTGAGGATGCCGGCCTCGAGGAGTTGGCGCCGGAAGATCGGGAGCGGGTCGCGGGCCCGCTCGGCCTCGAGCTCCTCGGGCGAGCGGTACTTCGTCTGCTGGTCGTCCGAGGAGTGGGCCGTCAGGCGGGTCACCTTCGCTTCGATGAGCGTGCCCCCTTCTCCGCGCCGGGCTCGCTCGACCGCCTCCCGGGCCGCCCAGTAGCAGGCGAGGACGTCGGTCCCGTCGACGACGACCCCCGGCATGTTGTAGCCAGCGGCTCGGATGGCGACGTCCTCGACGGCGCACTCCTTCGAGGCCGGAACGCTGATCGCGTAGCCGTTGTTCTCGACGACGAGGATCATCGGGAGCTTGTGGATGCCGACGAAGTTCAGGGCCTCGTGGACGTCGCCCTGGTTGCTCGCTCCCTCGCCCATGAAGGTCATCGCCACCTGGCCCGTTCGCCGCAGCTTCGCCGCCAGGGCGATCCCAGCAGCATGGAGGATCTGGGTCCCGACGGGCGAGCTGACGGAGAGGATGTTGTGGGCCGGGTGGCCGTAGTGGCCCGGCATCTGGCGGCCGCCCGAGGAGGGGTCGTTCGCCGTCGCGAACTGGGCGGTCATGATGTCGCGGGCCGTCATGCCGAAGGTGAGGCAGGTCGCGATCGACCGGTAGTAGGGGGCGATCCAGTCGAGACCCCGTTGGAGGGCCCAGGTCACCCCGACCTGGGCTCCCTCATGGCCCTGGCCGCTGATGACGAAGTTGATCCGCCCGGCCCGGTTGAGGATCCACATCCGCTCGTCGAGGGCCCGGGCGAGGGCGACGATCCGGTACATGGCGAGGAGGTCCTCGTCGGAGAGCCCGACCGACTCGCCCAGGTGACTGACCCGGCTCACCCGATCCGTCACGGCCATGGGACGCCTCCCGCTTGCTCGGTGGCGCCGGCGGCGCGCTCCCTGCGTGCCTCGACCGGTGCGTGCCCTGATCCTAGAAGTTGATCGACCGCCCGTCCAGTGCCAGGGCCGCCTCGGCGAGGACCTCCGAGAGGGTGGGATGGGGATGGGTCGAGCCGCCGATCTCCCAGGGCGTCGCTTCGAGCTCGAGGGCAAGCGAAGCCTCGGCGATGAGGTCGGTCGCGTGGGGCCCGATGATGTGGACGCCGAGGGTGTCGCCCGTCTCGGCGTGGCCGATGACCTTGGCGAAGCCCTCGTACTCGCCGTAGATGACGGCCTTCGCGACGGCCTGAAAGGGGACCTTGCCGACCTTGATCGGGAGCCCTCGAGCCTCGCACTCCTGCTGGGTCAGGCCGACCGAAGCGATCTCGGGTCGGCAGTAGGTTGCTCGCGGCTGGCGGACGTAGTCGATCTCGTGGACGTTCGGGTCGCCGGCGATGGTGTGGACGGCGACGATCCCCTCGTGGGCGGCGGTGTGGGCGAGGAGGAGCCCGCCGACGGCGTCACCGATGGCGTAGACGTGGGGCTCGCGGGTCCGCATCCGGCCGTCGACCTTGATGAAGCCCCGCTCGACCTCGACCCGGGTCGTCTCCAGCCCGATGTCCTCGAGGTTTGCTTGGCGACCGGTGGCGACGAGCATCGCCTCGGCCCGGATCTCCTCGGCCTGACCACCTTCGGGTCCGACGGAGAGGCAGATCCCGTCCTTCGTCCGCTCGACGGCGGCCGGGTCGAAGCGGGCGTTCGTCATGACTCGGATCCCCCGCTTCTCGAAGCTCCGCTGGAGGAGGGCCGAGACCTCGGCGTCCTCGAGGGGGACGATCCGCGGCAGGTACTCGAGGAGGGTGACGGAGACGCCGAAGTCGTGGAAGAGGGAGGCGAACTCGACCCCCACCGCCCCGGCCCCGACGATGACGATCGAGCGCGGCAGCTGGGTCAGCTGGAGGCAGTGGTCGGAGGTGAGGATCCGCTCGCCGTCGGGCTCGAGGCCGGGCAGGCTCTTCGGGCGACTGCCGGTGGCGATGATGACGTCGGTCGCCTCCAAGAGCCGCTCGCCGCCAGCCCCGGGGGTCCCGTCCTCACCGTGGAGGAGGACGCGGACCCGCTGCGGGCCATCGAGGCGGCCGCGGCCGGCGACCCAGGTGACCTGGTACTTGCCGACGAGGGAACGGAGGCCGGTCCACATCCGCTTCACGACGGCGTCGCGCCGGGCGGCGATCTTCAGGTAGTCGATCTCGAGCTCACCGCCAAGCTTGACGCCGAAGTCGGCGGCGTGGCGGAGGCGATCGACGTAGGTCGCCGACTCGAGGAGGGCCTTCGTCGGGATGCAGCCGCGGTGGAGGCACGTCCCACCGATCTTGTCCTCGTCGACGAGGGCGACTTTCAGCCCAAGCTGGCTGGCCCGGAAGGCAGCGGCGTAGCCACCGGTTCCGGCGCCGAGGACGACGAGGTCGAAGGAGTTCGAGGAGCCGACGGCCATGATCTGGACCTTCCTTCCGATGCGTCAGCCGAGGGATCGAGGGGCAGAGATGACGGGGGCGTCGGGGCGGAGGGCGGGCGGCAGCTCACCCGTTGACCGGGCCGAACCCGGAGAGGGGACGAGGGCTGAGGTCATCGCCGCCGATGGTAGGACGCCGACAGGGAGGCCGCAACCACGGCTTCCGGGCGGGCTGGTGCGCCTCCGGGCGCGGGGCCGGGGCAGACCCACGAGCGCGAGTCCGCGAGACCCCCCGAACGAAAACAGCCCGCCCGACGGGGTCGGGCGGGCTGTGCGCTTCCCTCTCGTCGAGGTCAGCCGCGCATCGAGCGGAAGCAGTCGCTGCAGTAGACGGGCTTGCCGTTCGTCGGTCGGAAGGGGACCTGGGCCGGCTGGCCGCAATTCGAGCAGGTGGCGTCGAACATCTCGCGCGGAGCCCGCTCGCGGGACCCGTAGCCACCGTAGCCCGAGCCACCGTAGCCGCCGCTCGACTGGCGGGCGGCCTTCCGGCTCGCCCGGCAGCTCGGACAGCGTCGCGGCTCCGAAAAGCCCCGCTGGCTGTAGAAGTCCTGCTCGCTGGAGGTGAAGGCGAAGGCCTGGCCGCAGTCGGCGCAGGTCAGCATCTTGTCGGCGTACACGAAACCAAAAACTCCTCTCAGCTCGCCGCGATCCCGACCGTTCTCGCGGCAACCGTGAGAGGAGTCCGAGGTCTGTGGCCGAGCGTCTGAAACCTGTTCCGCCGCGACCCTGCCGCGGCGTGCCGGGCAAGTGTACGCCATCGGCGGCGATTTGCAAGCCGGGTCCCGACGGGGTCCGTTCGGGCCACGGCCTGGCGCCGAGGGTCACTCACCCTGCCCCGCCCCGGCCGACTCGGACGAGGACGGCAACGGTGACGACGAGGAGGACGACGATGGCGAGGGGGGTGTCGGTCACGAGGCTCCGTCCCTCGGGCGGCAGGAGCGAGGTGACGGCCGCCGCGACGAGGACCGTCGCGACGACGCCGGCGGCGACGAGGAGGACCTCCCGGAGGCCAGGCTGCGCCGCCGACCGAACGGCGCCGGCACCGATCTCGTGGCTCGCGGCGCCGGCGTCGCGCTCGTCGTTCGCAACGCCGACGTGGTTGGCGCCGACCCGCCCCTCCGACGCCCCCGTCGCCCCCCGGCCTTCCTCAGCCACGGTCCGCCTCCGGTGGGATCCCGATCGGGGCCACGAGGACCCGACCGGCAAGGGCTGCCCCCCGCCGGGTCAGGAGGCCGAGCTTCGGGCGGTGGAAGGTGACCGTCACGTCGGCCTCGACGACCGGGTCCGAGGGGTCCCCGGAGGTGAGGTCGACGGCCGTCGGCGTGTCGACGGCGACGACCGGAACGCCCCGCGCCCGGGCCGCCCGGATGAGCTCGACGGCCGATCGGATCGGCTCCCGGAGCGACCCCCGCACTCCCGTCCCGAGGAGGGCGTCGACGATGACTGCCGCCCGCTCGACGCCGTGGCCAAGGATCGCCACGTCCCGGGGGACGGCGGCGTGGAGCCGGGTCACCCCGGCCACCGGGTCGAGCCGGTCCCAGTTCCGGGCCGCGTCCGGCGTTCGGGGTCGGGCCTCGGTCGCCACGAGGGCGGCGACGACGGGCAGTCCAAGACCCGCCAGGCGCCGGGCGGCGACGAACCCGTCGCCCCCGTTGTTGCCCGGCCCCGCGAGGACGAGGACCGGCCCAAGGTCGAGCCTCCCTCGTTCGGCGGCGAGGGCGCGGGCAGCCGCGGCAACGGCCGTCCCGGCCTCCTCCATGAGACGGATCCCCGGGACGCCGAGGGCCTGGGCGCGCCGGTCGGCTCCCATCATCGCCTCAGCCCCGATCGGCGAGCGAGCCGCCGTGGCCGCCCAGCGGGCGGCAAGCCCCGCCAGGTCGAGCTCGAAGAGGCCCGGGTCCTTCGTCGGCAGCGGGGTCGCCTCAGCGAGGGGCGGTTTCGGTCGGCGAAGGGCGGGGGTCGAGGGATCACTCATCAGCCCCCTAGCCTACCCCCTCCCCGGCTCGACGGCAGGAGGGCAGGGCCCCGTCGGCGCCGTCGCCGAGGGGGAGGCGGACGAGGCCCGGGTCGAGGGGATGGCGCTCGAGGAGGGCCTCAGCCGCGAGGGCCGTCAGGGCGGCCGCGACCGCCTCGGCCCCATGGAGCCCGATCGGGGCCTCGATCCTCACCCAGCCCTCCCCCACCTCGGCCCGAAGCCGCTCGAGGATCCGGCCTCGGAGCCAGCGCCTCGTCGCCGGGAACGGGGTCGGGCTCAATCGGGTCGGACGGTCGCGCTGACGGCGACGCCGTCGAGCCGTGGCCTCCGCCGCCGGGCCCGCCCCGGGAGCATCCCGAAGCGGCTGGTCGGGCCCTCCCTCCGGCCGGCCGTCGCCGTCGGCCGAGCCCGCGCCCTGTTCCGCCGCGAAGGCGCAGAGGGCCTCGAGGGGACACTCCCTGCAGGCCGGCTCGGGCCGACAGACCGTCGCTCCGAGGTCCATGAGGGCGTAGCTCCAGGCGCCGGGATCGGGCGCCCCGTCGGCAAGGGCATCGGCGACGACCTGGATCCGCCGTCGGGGGCTCTGGCCCCTCGGGTCGAGGAGACGGGCCAGGACGCGAGCGACGTTCGTGTCGACGGGACCGACGCCTCGGCGGTGGGCGATGGCGGCGACCGCGCGGGCGGTGTAGGGGCCGACCCCGGGCAGCCGCTCGAGAGCGACCGGGTCCGAAGGCACGACGCCACCGTGCTCGCCGACGATCCGCTGCGCCGCCCTCAGGAGGGCGATCGCCCGCCGGTTGTAGCCGAGGTTCCCCCAGGCCCGGAGGACGTCGGCGGGGCGAGCCGCGGCGAGGGCGTCGATGGACGGGAAGGTGGCGAGGAACCCGCGCCAGGCCTCGGCCACCCGCTCGATCTGGGTCTGCTGGGCCATGACCTCGGCGACGAGGACGGCATACGGGTCACGCCGCTCCCGGACGGGGATCCGCCGGCGCCGTGCCGCCCACCAGGCGAAGACCGCCTCGCGGATCGTCGCCGGGTCGAGGTGGGCCCGGCCGCCCTCACTGCCCATGGCGCGAGCGTACCAGCAGGTGAGGCGACCGAACCCCTCGGCCAGAGGACGACCTACCCTCTCGGCGATGGACGAGTTCGAGACGCACCCCACCCGCTCCTCCCGCCATCAGCCGATGGGGATCGAGGACGACCCTCCCCTTCGGGTCGGCGCCGCCTTCTGGCTCCAGCGAACCGACTGGCCGAGCCTTCGGGCCGCCGTCGAGGCGGTCGACGCGGCGGGCTTCGACGACCTCTGGGTCGACGACCACCTCCTCAGCGACGAGGGCGAGCCCCGCGACCCGAAGCTCGAGAGCTTCACGACCCTCGCCGCCATCGCCGCCGTCACCTCCAGGGTTCGGCTCGGTCACCTCGTGGCGGCGAACACGTTCCGGCACCCGGCCCTCGTCGCGAAGATGATCGCGACCATCGACGAGATCAGCGGCGGCCGGGCGATCCTCGGCCTCGGCGCCGGCTGGTTCGACCTCGAGCACACCGTCTACGGCCTCGACTTCGGCCGGAGCGCGGGGGAGCGGATCGACCGTCTCGGCGAGGCAGTCTCGATCATCCGCCGCCTCCTCGCCGGCGAGCGGTTCAGCCACCGGGGTCGCTTCTACGAGCTGACCGACGCCTCCCTCGCACCGCTCCCCGTCCAGCCTCGCCTGCCGATCCTCATCGGCGGCAGCGGGCCGAAGCGGACGCTCCCCCTCGTCGCCCGCGAAGCCGACCTCTGGAACGCCTACGGGACCCCGGAGACGGTCGCCGCCACCGGGGCACGACTCGTCGAGGCCTGCCGCGCCATCGGTCGCGACCCGGCGACGATCGAATGGACGGCGACCCTGAACGTCGTCATCCGCCCGACCGTGGAGGC